>Ga0180217_1000130_pt1 | contig 155402 bp, 108 predicted proteins | sample eDN3rd37CBELigOP_FD_128521 | JGI IMG/M metagenome (GOLD analysis project Ga0180217, IMG submission 128521) | Enriched Organic Plus compost microbial communities from Emeryville, California, USA - eDNA 3rd pass 37_C BE-Lig OP (version 2) (version 2) ... | reverse complement strand
TCGGGCAGAGCGCCCTCTCGGTGATCAGCATTACGATGGTCGCGAAGTGGTTTTCGCGGTCGCGGCTGAGCCTGGCGATGGCGGTCTACTCCCTGCTGCTTTCGCTCGGGTTTGCCTGGGCCGCACAGATCGCCAAGCCATGGCGGGAGGATGACTGGCGGGTTGTCTGGGGCGGCATGGGGTGGATTCTCGCGGCCTTTGCACTGCTGGCGTGGATGGTGACACGAGATCCCTCGCCGTCCGAGGTGGTGCAGGAAGAATCGGAGGAGGACAACGCGGCGCGCGCCCAGGAGAACGCTCCGAGCTTCACGCTCGTGGAAGCCATGCGGACGCAGGCGTTCTGGGTTTTCGGCATCACCATTTCATTGATTGCCCTGATCGGTTCAGGGCTGTCGCTGTTCAATGAGTCGGTGCTGAAGGAGCAGGGATTCTCCGCAGAGGTGTTCTACAACCTGATTACCTGGATCGGCATCGTCGGTCTTGTCGTGAAGTTGCCAATTGGCTGGCTGGGGCAGTATGTTGCACTGAACCGGCTCCTTGCGGCGGGTTTGCTGTTGCAGGCCATCTGCCTGATTGCGCTCCCGAGGATCCAGACCACCGGGGCGGTGACGGCTTATGGCGCCGGGATGGGAGTTGGAGGCACGATCACCACGGTTCTGTTCTTCACCATCTGGGGCCAGGCATTCGGGCGCAAGCATGTCGGGCAGATTCAGGGGGTGGCGCAAATGCTGACGGTTCTCGCCTCGGCGGCCGGACCGAAAGTACTTGCCGAGTGTTACGCGCGTTACAATTCGTATGCACCGGCGTTCGAGTGGCTGGCAATGGCGTTGGGCGTCCTGACGTTCTGGGCGTTGATGATCCGCATGCCGCAGGCCCAGGCGGTGCCGCAAATCGAGCCGATTTCCGTTCTAGTCGCATCCCCCGGGAGAGCCGAAACATGACCGAGACTGCCCACGCACCTGTCCGCTTTCATCTGTCGCTGAATGTCTCCGACCTGCCGGGAGCGGTGACATTCTTCGAACGGCTGTTGGGGACGGCTCCCGCGAAGTCCCGGGCGGATTATGCGAAGTTCGAGCTCGATGCACCGCCGCTGGTGCTCTCGCTGGAACCGTCTCCGCCCTCATCGCACGGGCAGCTGAACCATATCGGGTTCCGGTTTGCAGATGCCGCCGCGCTGGTCGATGCACAGCGGCGTCTGGAAGAAGCCGGCATTCGCACCCAGCGCGAAGAAGGGGTCGAGTGCTGCTACGCGAAGCAGAGCAAGTTCTGGGTCCACGACCTCGACCGGCGGCTGTGGGAATTCTACATCCTCGAAGGAGACATCGCGCATCGCGGCGCGGGACAGGCCCCCGAACGGTTCGTCCAGGAAGAGGCTGCGCAGCCCGCTGCGGCAACACAGCCTGCCGGCCCTGCCGTCTACGAGCACTTCATGGGGCAGCCGTTCACGCCACCCGCGAACTGTGACGAGATTCGTCTCCGCGGGACGTTCAATACGGTTGAAATGGGGCCTCAGGCGGCAGACACCCTTCTCGCCGCAGCGAAGAACCTGAGTCCGGGGGGACTCATCCACCTGCATCAGCTCACCGCGGATGTGGCGGTCTCGGAAGAGTCACTGGACCTTCCCGGGCGGGCAGCGGTTGTGAAGTACGTTCCCGCACGGGAGAGCCTTCTCGAAGCCCTGCAGCGCGCCGGCTTCCAGCAGATCACACTGCAGAAGTTCGGATCGGTCCCCTGCTTCCGGTCGGGCGATGTGGAACTTCGCGAGACGATCATCGAAGCACGCAGCCCCTCGGCAGAGACCTGCAGTGCCCTGTTCGATGTCATCTACAAAGGCCCCTTCGCGATGATCGAGGACGATGAGGGGCACGTCTATCGGCGTGGCCAGCGCACCCCGATCTGCGATCGGACCTGGCGGATCCTGCAGGCCGCCGGGATGGCGGAGCACTTCACGCGGGTCGCAGGCTCGGACGCCGCGCCGGCAGCGTGCAGCGCCGGCACGCCTGCGTTGCATTCCCTTTCCTGAGAACGATCGCCGCCCCCTGCACCGGCCACGCGCCGCTGCCGGGGGCTTCGCATTTGAACTTGCTCCCCGGTTCGCTTCGAATCGCGAGCCAGTCAGGCGATTTCCACGATTGGCACACCGGGCACGGCGACGCGCAGGCGTGCGCGCTCGTCCCCGGGGAGCTGGCCCGCCGCGATCGTGATCTCCTGCAGTGTCGGCGTTGCCTCGATCAGGTGTTCGATGCCCGCCGCCGAGACGGCGGTGCCGGCAAGCCGCACGCTTTCCAGCACAGGAAGCCCTTCCAGCCGGGAGAGCCCCGCATCGGAGACCTGTGTGTTTTCGAGGTTGATCCAGACCGCATTGCCGAGAGTCGCCGGTATTCTTGAGAAGACCGCATCATCACTCTCGGGAGGCAACGACACGCCGACCCCGAAACGGCTCCGCCATTCCAGTTGACCGTGGATCTGCGCGAGCTCGCGCTGGATGCGGTTTTCGTCGATTTCCATTTCGCCGCCTTCATCGCCAAATCGGCGTCAGATGTCAGCGCAGTTCCGCGTGGCGGAAGCAGTCGATGAGGTGGTCGTTGACCATGCCGACGGCCTGCATGAAGGCATAGCAGATGGTGCTGCCGACAAAGCGGAAGCCGCGTTTCTTCAGGTCTTTGCTCATCGCGTCCGAAACGGAAGTGCTGGCGGGGACTTCGCTCAACGACTTCCAGTGGTTCTGGATGGGGGTGCCGTCCACGAATCGCCAGAGATAGCGGTCGAAGCTGCCGAACTCTTCCTGAACGGCCAGAAACGCGGCGGCGTTCTGAATGGTGGAATCGATCTTCAGCCGATTGCGGACGATTCCCGCGTTCGCCAGCAGCGCGTTCCGCTCGTTCTCTCCGTATTTCGCGATCTTCGCCGCGTCAAACTGGTCGAAGGCCTCGCGGTAGTTCTCGCGTTTTTTCAGGATCGTCGCCCAGCTCAAACCGGCCTGGGCGCCTTCGAGAATGAGGAACTCGAACAGCCGCCGATCGTCATGAATGGGGACTCCCCACTCGCAATCGTGGTACTCGACATACTGCTCGCCGATTGCCCACGGGCAGCGGACCCGTTCCGAAGGGACAGATTTCCTGGTCATGGAGTTTTTCAAAGGGATGTGGGGCGCTTAAGTCAATCGCGAGGTAAACGCATCGACACTGATGTAACACGTCGGGCACGTTGATGCGATGCCGAAATTTATACAGCAGGCACGATCACCCGGACGGGGATCAATGGTCATGGCCATGGGGGCATGTCTTTCTGCGGTGACACCGGTTCACTCTGTGGACCTCTGGTGTATGACTCGCTTACGGCAAGCACTCTCCCAGCGCCCGTCTCCGTGCCTGGATGAGAAACGCGTTGGCCCGCTCGTAATCGGGACGCTCCGGAAGCTTTGTTTCAGACAGCGCGCGGTCGAACTCGCTGTGAAGGCTGATCCGCCACTTTTCCGTTTCCTCCCACGGCATCTCGCCCCGCTTGATGGCGAGCAGTTGATCACGGTGTTCCTCAACCTGAACGGAAACGACGCCGTCGCGGAGGACGCCAATGCCCGAGATCAGGAGCCGGATCAGATGCATGACGTGTTTCCATTTCACCTGCCCCTGATTCCGCAAGTCGGCCTGCATCTTCTTGAACTGCGACATGACATAGCCGTTATAGGTCTGATATACCAGCCGGGAGAGGAACACCTCCCGCATCTTCAGCAATTCCTCGGCGAGCGAAGTCGCCTTCTCGACCAGGGGAGTGTAGAGACATTCGAGGACATTCGGGTTCGCCTTGAGTGCGAGCACGAGGAACCGCTGCAGTTCCCAGTAGTGCTCCTGGGTCTCGTCGCATTCGATCTGCTCGGGCACGCCGTAAAGCGACCAGTGGAGCTCTGCCGGCGGAAGGTAGATGCCGCGATAATCGATGTCTGACCGGTCATCGTCGAGCCTGTAGGCTCGCGAGCCGATGATGCAGCGGAAGAAGACCCGGTCGTACAGATTACTGCGGTTTGTGGTCACCTGCCGATCGCCGATGTCCCCTTCCTTGTAGCGGGCCAGCATGACCAGTTCGTCCTGCCGCAGGGCCTGTTCCACACCATCGGGAAAGCGGACCCGATAAGAGTGTTCCAGATCACTCGGCGAGCGGACAATCACGCCGACCGCACCGCGGGGATGCTGGATCTGGCCCCCCGGGCCGACAACATCCCGCAGGACAACGACCTGAGTGCCTGCGGAGTAGATCAGATGTTCGTGAAAATGAACTCGTTCAGTCACGTGTGAGTTTTCTCCCCCGGGCGGCAGGCCCGCGCTGAATCACGGGTTGATTGTGCGTTCAATGCGACTTTGATGGCTGACAGCGTCGAGTCTTCCACGATGGGATTTCCCTCGCCATTGGTGACCTGAATGAGGATCTCGACGGTGGAGTTCGGGCCAACTTGGAGCGGCCGATTCGGGTGACGGCGATCGACGGCAGCCGATTCCCTAAACGCGAGACATCATTCATCCCGGGTAATGCACCATGAATGCGGTAACCACCCCACGGATGCCTGCAGTCTAGCGGTTACGGCGACCGGGCTCCAAGAAATCCTGATCCATCGCTTAGTGCAGATGAGCTGTCTCGCCGGAGCCGATTGTCCATCCAGGCGATTAAGGAAACCGGCTTCGCGGGGGTTCCTCTTACCGAGTTGCGGGGCAGACGAAGACCGTGCTGAGGCGGACGAACTGGTGTTTGTCGATTCGATGGCCGTCGATATGATCTCTCCCCGCCACGGATGCTGCGCAATCCTCAGGAGATCATGATGGTCCGTCGACTCGCCGGAATTCAGGGGCTGATCGCATTTCTTTTCGCCTGGGGGAGCGTCGCCCTCTGTTTCGGGGAGACGACGAGCATTGAGGAGATCCTGCGGATTCATCGCGAGAACCAGGAGCGGCTCAACCCGTTGCATCTGGAGGTGACGTATACGAAAGAAGCAACGGAGATACTGCGCGAGTACCATCGCAAACAGTTAGAAGCGGCTAAGGCGGCTCTCGAGCTCATCAAATCGGTTGACCCGAAGATGCTGACGGTGGAGTTACCCGCCGGACAGGCCCCGGTTTCTCCGGAGCAGCTCAAGGAGATGATCCTGGCGGAACTCGAATCCGATGTGGAGATGCATTCGGGCGACGGGCTTGTTCCCGTCAAGCAGCGGATTGAGTTGTTCCTCCGCGGCGAAGACTACCAGGTCCGGAGCTTTCTGCCCGATGTGAATGCGACGGCGATTGACATCCCGTTTCCGAGAGTCCCGCTGACTCCCGAGTCCCTGAATGACGAATACGGCGGCATGCGGATCTATTCACGGTCGTCGAAGTTGAGTCCCCCTGCGCGGATTTGGGGAGGAACCCGGATTGCCTCCCAGGGACAGGCGATGGTCACCGCGAAGCATGTGAACATGATCGATATTCCGGCTCTGCCGCCGTGCCTCGGATCCCTCTTGGGGGAGGCGAGCCGGCCACATCGAATGGATGTGTTCTTCTCACAGTCGGCGGAACGGTGGCGCATTGTCGGCGAGGAGCGACAGGACGATCGTACGCTTACCGTGGTGGAAGTATCAGTTCCGCGAAAATCGATTGGATCCTATAGCAACGCAGAGGGGAAACCATATCAGGCATCCGTTGTTGAGTTTTATCGGGCATGGATCGACCTGAAGCAGGGGGCTCTGCCCGTGCGAATTCATGTCTGGCCGGGCAATGAGCGGCTGACGATTGAAGATGTTTCAGCCTTCGCTCCCTCGACTATCCTGATCACGAAAGAGATCCGGAAGCTGGACAATGGAGCGCATTATCCGGCGGTGACGGTGGCCGAGCACTTTGGAGTCGATCCGTCTATTCCGCCTCTCACTCGGGAGCAATGGTTCGAGGTGAAAGCGGGCAAGCGGCCGGATCCGAAGGTCGTTCACGAACGGAAGACATGGAATTGCAGCGTTGTCGATCGTGAGGTTCCCGATGATGGCAATTTCTTCATCCTGCCGTTTCCCGCAGATCAGCCGTTGTGGGATTTCGACGCGGGAAAAATTGTCGGTGCGCCCGATGTAAAGCCGCCGCTCCGGGCCGGCGAGATTGCGCCTCCCCTGGCGGTTGCCCGCTGGGTCGATGGAAAAGAGCGAACACTTGCCGACTTCCGCGGCCGGATTGTGGTCCTTTCATTCTGGAAGCTGGGGGATGAGGCCCTGATCTGCGCGCTCCCGGCACTGCGTCAGCTGCAGGCGAAGTACAAGGACCAGCCAGTAACGTTTCTCAGCGTCCATGCTGCCGATGCGAATCCCGAGAAACTGGTGCAGCCCATTCTGAATCATGCGAAGCAGGAGAACTGGCAAACGCTGACCGCGATTGATGCGCTCGGTGAAGCCGGGACCTCCGCCACTCTGCACGCATACGGGGTGGATATTCGCCCGGCGACTGTGATCATTGGTCCCGACGGCCGTGTTGTCAGTCATCTCATGTGCGGTGGTCTGGACATTGACCTCCTTGCGGATGAGCAAGATGAAGGGAAGCGCAAAGCGATCATCAGGGCGCACTATGAGGCCGCCGGAGTCAACTGGCCTCCTGCCGAAGACGCGAGCAAGCAGGTGCTGATTGAATCACTCAAGCGCGCCGAGGCTTATCATCTCGATCGGCGCATTAATGCGGCGCTCGACAAGGTCATCCGCCGCTGAGAGAGAATCTGCGGAAGTCAAAGGAGAAAGGTTCGGCCCGGGAGCCAAAGCGGCAACGTCCCGGTTCAAGCCTGTGCAGGAACCGGGACGTTGCCACTTCGCATCGGAATGCCGAGGCGGCTTAATGCACCCATCGTGCGGTGGGAATCAAGACGCGTTGTACTTTGATCCGCGCGATCGCGGACGGTTCTCTCCTGCCCTGTCGTGGCTCCTGGCGCGCGATCAGCGCACCCGTATTTGCTGCGAGCTCACTTCCGGTGAAAGAACAGACGGCTGGGGATGGGCGTCAGATCCTTCTCCCCCGGTGGAACCCACTGCACATTGCAGCTTCCGCGGGCAGCGACATAGCCGACCGATGCAATCGGCACCAGCCCTGCGGGCAAGGTGACCGTCGCGATTCTGTTCTCACCATCCCGATATCCGCAGACCGGTTCCGAAAGCGTTCCCACATAGAGTGCATTGCGGTCATAGTACGAGATGGAATTGAAGGAATACTCTCCCTCCTTCTCGATCAGAAGATAGCCTTGAATGACCGCGTTCCGCTCCTGGTTGTAGGTCCACTTGTCAATCTGGTCGACCAGCGTCGTCGGTCCGGCGACTTCGGTCAGCTCGCTCAGCGGAACAAATCCTGAAGAATGAGCGTCCTGGCTCTTGTGGCGGTAATACTCCTGCTTCACCAGCCCGGGATAGTACCGCTGCTTGTTGATCAGCAGCGAGCCGCGGATCAGGCGATACTGCCCCGGCTTGATCGGCACCACTTCGAGATTCCGGGGAAGCGGGGCCTGTGGCTCTTCGGAAGGGGCCGGCGGCTCGTCCGACAGGACGCTGAGCACGAGATCCTCATCCGAATTCGAAGCGGTGAGCGCGTCGATCCGCTCCTGAATGGCCTTTACCGCGGCGGTTTCCCCCTGCCGTTCCAGCGTCTGGCGGCGGGCTTCGAGAGCCTTCACGTGAAGGTCTCTCGCGCGACGGATGGAAGCCGCCGCGTCCTGGACGATTTTTCGCGTCCGCTCATCGTACGAGTCAAACTCACGCCGCACCGAATCGGGCAACGCCCCTTCCTCAGCAGACGCGGCCGCGACGATCATCATGCAGAGGGGGATCAGAATAAGTACTGTTCGCATTAGTAGACTCCTCTATCGTGCGGTTCTGCGAGGAATAGAACGGCGGGGCCTAGTATACACTGCTAATAACAGATTGCGAACTTTTTAGCTGCTGATCCGGCCAGAATGATCTCTTTACTGAGATCAAACAACTAATGTCTCATCTCGTAAGCACGCTGAATCGGCGATCGCTCGATGCTAATCATCATGGGCCGCTGACCCGATTTGCTCGTCTGTGGAGCATGTCGGAGAAAGGCGGATGTTCATCAGCACCGTGAGTGCTGAGCACCATCAGTGCGGACATGCGGAGAGACTGGCCTCGCGGCGGATCTGCTGCCATTAACGGTGCTCCTTCTGGCCGTTCGGATCCTCGTCGGCTGACGCTCCAGGGCGGTCACGAGACGCGACGACATGCGGATGCGGGACCCGCGTGCCGACAGTGCATTGGCTGTGCATCGCCAGCAAGCGGCGGCTTTGATCTCCCCGCTCGCGGTGTTGCCGTCTATGATGGAAGAAGGGCCGTGTTGTTTCCGGTCGCCGTGCCGTGCGCTCGCGCGGGGCCGCCGGGATCTTTGAGAACTCCCCTTTTTCTGGAGGATTTCCCATGTCCGCCCGCTTGCACCGCCGCGATTTTCTGGCGAATGGAATGGCCGCCGGAGCTCTGCTGTCGCTCGGCGATCTGGGGTTTCTTTCGAACCTGCGGCCCGTGACTGCCGCCGAGACGCAACTCGATCCGAAAACGGTCCGGCTTGATCCGGGCATCGAGCCGATCGTTCAGCTCATCGAGAAGACGCCGCGCGATCGGCTGCTCGAAGAAGTCGCGTCCCGGATCCAGAAGGGCTTGAGCTATCGCGATCTTCTGGCCGCGCTGTTGCTGGCGGGAGTGCGGAATGTTCAGCCGCGGCCGTCGGTGGGGTTCAAGTTCCATGCGGTGCTGGTGGTGAACTCGGCGCATCTGGCGAGCCTTTCGTCCCCTCCGGAGCATCGCTGGCTGCCGATCTTCTGGGCGCTCGACTATTACAAGAGCGCGGCGGCAGATGATGTCCGCGAGGGAGACTGGACGATGGCGCCGGTTGACGAGGCGGCGGTCCCTTCCTCGACCAGGGCCCGCCAGGCGTTTATCGACGCGATGGAGAACTGGGACGTTCCCGCCGCCGACGCAGCGGTCGCGGGCCTGGTGCGCACCGCGGGGGCGACCGATCTGTATGAGCTGTTCTTCCGTTTCGGTGCGCGGGATTTTCGCTCGATCGGACACAAGGCGATTTTCGTTGCGAACAGCTGGCGGACACTGCAGTGCATCGGGTGGCAGCATGCCGAGCCGGTGGTGCGGTCGCTGGCGTATGCGCTGCTGATGCATGAAGGGGATAATCCGGCGAAGCGCGATGCCGAAGCCGACCGCCCCTATCGCCGCAATCTGGAACTGGTCTCGTCCATTCGGCCGGAATGGCGGGACGGCAAAGTGGATCGCGGGGCGACAGAGGAGTTCCTCGAAACCTTGCGCAGTGCCGACGATGCCGATGCGAGTCGCCAGGTGGTGGAGCTGTTGAACCGGGGGATCGCACCGCAGTCGATCTGGGATGCGCTGCTCGTCGGTGCGGGCGAATTGCTGATGCGTCAGCCGGGGATTGTCGCCCTGCATGCGGTGACAACCACGAACGCCATGCGGTTCGCGTTCGAGACGACCGGGAACGATGAGACGCGACGGCTACTGCTGTTGCAGAATGCGGCGTTTCTCCCGCTGTTCCGCAGCGCCATGGCCGGGCGTGGCAAGGTGCAGGACCTGCAGGTGCAGGCTCTGACCGAGAACAGTGCGGAGTCGTCCGCCGCTCCCGAGCTTGAAGCAATCTTCGCGGAATTGAACCGCAATCCGATGTCGGCGGCCCGGCAGACGCTCGGGTATCTGCAGAAGACACAGGATGCCCGGGAACTGATCAACGCGGCACGCGTGCTGGTGTTCCTCAAGGGGAACAACTCGCACGATTACAAGTTCAGCTCGGCGGTGCTCGAAGACTACTACCACGTCTCGCCGGAATGGCGGGATCTGTATCTCGCATCGAATGTCTTCAAGCTCCGCGGCTCGGATGCGCCGGACAATCAACTGGTGAACCGGACGCGCGCTGCGCTGGGATAGTGAGCGATTGCGATGACGGGAGTGCGCCCTGCGTGATGAGCTGCGGGAATCGATCGCTGACGGACCGATGCCTGCTTTGACGACATCGCCCGGTCACGTACACACTCCGGCCTTCCTTTGCTTTCAGAATGCCGTGTTGCCTGCTGAAACGGCTCGGGGAGCGAGCTGTTCCAGTGGTTGAGCGCGCTCTCCACGCGGACTCCCGAAGAGCCGCCCTGTTGTGGGGACGCGTAGGTGGACGCGGTGTGCAGGGACACTGCGTCTCGCAGTGGCGCGCTTCCAGTCGCGGTATAACACTTGCAGCCTGGCCTCCAGTTTCGAGGGATTCGGGAGCCGATCGACCGTTTCCTGAGCTGCCTTTCTGCGATGAGTATGCCGATTGGCCATCGCCGGTGCGGGACGGTTTCGGATCAGCCAAACTGGAGAAAGGGCGGTCATGTCTACTGCAGTTCGACGCTCGTTGCTTCTCGCGCCACTCGGCCTTGTCGCGATTGTTTTCTGGGGGTTGGCTGATCCCGCCGTGGATGCCCAGGAGGCATCCCGGCAAGATCGCAGGGAACCGCAGAACCGCCAGCCGGCTTCGGGGCCGGACATCCTGAAGCAGGAGCCGACCAATACCGAGGAGCCACGGCCCACCGCAGAGGGAAAGCCGTTGCCCGATAAACGCGAGGTGATGGCAAAGCACAAGAAGTATCTCGAAGAGCGGTTCGACCTCTCCGGCAAGACCGATCCCGAAGTCACGATGTCCGGGGGGAAGAAGCATCTGCCTGTCGGCCCGACGGCCCGTCTGCCGGAGGGGATGACGTGGGAGAAGCTGGGCGAGATGTTGCCCGAGGAGATCAAGGAGAAGGATCTCTTCCCCTATGCGCCGCTCTGGCACCCGCTCCAGGAGGTCGGCGGAATGGTCTTCCCGCAGGTGCAGACGAAGGTGGTCGAAGGGCTTGAACGCGTTGACGTCGACTTCGATCTGCCCGATGCCTATCTCCCCGAATTTCCGCCGCCGCTGTATCTCACGACCCGCCCCGACCTTGGGGACGTGAGCAAGGGGCAGCTCGTTACCCTGCAGAACTTCGAGGCGTTGTTTCAGGATGTGATGACCCCCTTCCAGCTGGAGGGAATGCGACTGCTCCTCCAAAAGACGACCGCGCAACGGCACAACCTGACTCTGGACCGCTCGACGGCGAAGCCGGTCGAGGGGGTCTCCTGTCTCGACTGTCATGTGAACGGTCACACGACCGGGCAGTTCCACCTCACCCCGGATATCCGCCCGCAGAGTGAACGGTTTCGGCTCGACAGCACCACACTCCGGGGCGTGTTCGCGCAGACGCGGTTCGGCTCGAAGCGGCAGCTGCGTTCACTCGACCAGTTCTCGCGAACGGAAGAGAACTCCGCCTACTTCGACGGCGACCCGGCCCTCGCCCAGCGCAAGGGGGCCCGGCGGTTCACCGATCAGGAGACGATGGCGATGGACCACGCGATGAGCATCTTCGACTTCCCCCCTGCCCCGAAGCTGGACTACGAAGGCAAGTTGATTCACGACAAGGCGAGTGAAGCGGAAATCCGGGGGGAGAAGGTCTTCGCGAAGCACTGCGCGAGTTGCCATCCCGCACCCTTCTATACCGACAACCTGTCACACGACCTGAAGGTGGAACGGTTCTACGATCATGTCGGTTCGACCAGTGACGGCGAACCCGGACGTGCCGAGGGACCGATCAAGACCTTCCCCCTGCGGGGGATCAAGGACTCGCCGCCGTACCTGCACGACGGGCGGCTGCTGACGCTGGAGGACACGGTGGAGTTTTTCAACCTCGTTCTGGAGGCCCGACTCTCGAAGGAGGAAAAGCAGGATCTCGTGGCGTACCTGCGTGCGCTGTAGATCGCACCAGATGTTCGCGATGGTATTGCTCGTCTCCCCGAGCCGGCCCTGCCCCTGTACATGGGCGGGTGGGAGCGGGAGCACGGCGGAGTGTCGCGACGAAATGCAACGAAAATTGCCGCGGTCAGTCGTTTGACCATGCACGCGGTTCAGAGGAACCCTCGGGCCGTCGGGGAACATGAGTTCTCCGACGGCCCTGATTGCTGCGCGGGAGCACCGAAAGGACCGGCGACAGATCGGGCCGCCACTCGAGCAGTCCTGCGAAATCTGCTGCACACCACCTGAGACGCAATGTGTCCTCCTCCTGACGAGCCAGGAGGCGGACACAGGAGCGGCTCAGCAGACGGCGCGGGGGGCTTCCGCACGCGTGAACCTGGCGGGGGCCTGTTGCCCGCGAGCGGCCCGAATCGCGGGCAGTCTTCCGAAGCTGATCCGGAGAAACGGCTCTTTCCGGGGTGGAGAACCGTCTGGAGAAGGGACGCAGCCCCTGCCGTTTCCTCAAGAGATTCAGCCGAAACGGCATTGCCAACGGTCTCCGCCTGCAATACCATCCTAGATTAACAGTTACTTGGCTAACAATTAGCGTGGGAAGGACCGTTCTGGTCCGGATGCGACCGCCGAAGGTCTCGAGGTGCGGATTGCGGCAGTACGACTTCGAGGAAAGCGTCGGCTACTGGGTGACCATCGTCGCTCTCGCCTACCATCGGCAGCTGAACGAAGCGCTTGCTCCGTATGGAATTACGTTTCGTCAATCCCAGGTGATCGGATGGTTGGCGCACGAGGGGCATTTGTCACAGAATGAACTTGCCGCGCGGATGCAGATCGAACCTCCGACGCTCGGGGGCATTCTGGATCGAATGGAACGTGCCGGTTGGATCGTCCGGGTTTCCTCGACGATTGATCGGCGCAAGAAAGTGATACATCTGACACCCGCGGTGGAGCCGGTCTGGTCGCAGATCGTCGACTGCGCCCTGCGGGTCCGGGAGCAGGCAGTCGAGGGGCTGTCGGCCGAACAGGCCGCGACAATGCGTCAACTCCTGCAGACCGTTCATCGGAACCTCGCCGTTAACCTTCCGCAGCCCGCGGCTGCTGTACCTGAAGCCGTTCCCGAAAGGTGAAAATCTCTATGTGTCAGGGCTCTGTCTTGAGTGCATTGCCGAAATGTACAGTCGGTTTCCTGGTGTGTGCAGCCGCGTTCGCGGGGAGTGCCGTGCCGGCGTACGCCCAGTCGGCGGCACCCGTGGTCGTTTCACCAGTCGTGAAGGACCAGATCCATTCCGAGCAGATGTACGTCGGCTCGGTGATGCCCGAGAAGCGGGCCGTGATCGGCAGTGCTGTGGACGGGCGTGTCGTCGAGTTCCCGTTGAACGAAGGTGACCGCGTCGAAGCGGGCGGAAAACTGGCGCAGCTGCTCATCGAAACCATCGGCGAGGAGATCAACAACGCGCAGGCGGAACTGGAACTGCGGCAGCACGAGCTTGAGGAGCTCGAAAACGGGACCCGTCCCGAAGAGATCGAGCGGGCACGCGCCCAGATGGAAGAGGCGAACTCGGCCCTTAAATTCGCAGAGGACCGTCTCAAGCGGAACCGGACCCTGTTTGACAAGAAGGTGATCACCAGCGAGGAGCTGGATGACCTGGAGACCATCGCCACGCGGGCACGCGAGGTTTTCAACGAGCGGCGGGCGGCTTATGAACTGGCGGTTGCCGGCCCCCGGATCGAACAGAAGCGGCAGGCGGAAGCCCGCGTCCGCATGCAGGAAGCGACAGTCCGCAAGCTTCAGGATCAGCGGACCAAGCACACGATGATCTCCCGCTTCGCCGGGTACGTCGTCGCCGAGCATACCGAAGTGGGCGCCTGGGTGAATCGTGGCGACCCGGTGGCGGAGGTCGCGGCTCTCGACCGCGTGGATATCCTCGTCAATGTGCTCGAATCGCACGTCGTGCATCTGGAGCTGGGGGAAATGGCCCGCGTCACCATTCCCGCATTGGGTGACGAATATCCCGAATTTCTCGGGAAGGTGGTCCATATTGTCCCGCAGGCGGATCCCCGTTCGCGGACGTTTCCGGTGAAAGTGCAGGTGGAGAACAAGTTCAAGCAGGGGCTGCCGGTGATCAAGGCCGGTATGCTCGCGCGGGCCTTTCTGCCCACCGGTCCCAAGCACACGACGCTGCTGCTTGCGAAGGATGCGCTGGTGCTCGGCGGCCCGCAGCCGATGGTGTACGTGGTCGACAGAAGTTCGCCGACCGCTGAGGAAGGCATGGTTCGCCCGGTGCCCGTTCAGACCGGCGCGTTCGAGGGAGCGCTGGTGGCAGTCAGTGGCGAGTTGAAAGAAGGAGACGTGGTGGTTGTCCTGGGGAATGAGCGACTCCGTCCCGGACAACCGGTGACGATCACGCGGACCGTCGATCCGCAGGAATTGCGGCCGGCGGCGGCAGCGGCAGCCAGTGTGGCTGAATCCCCCGCCGAGAAAGCCCCTGCCGAGAAGTAGTCGCCGCCAGCTTCCCGCCGACGAATCGCTCCTCCCCTGCCTTCACCCCACTCTGTCCGAAACTCGGGCCTTCGCGAAGACGGTGCCAGCATGCATTTGATCGAAGCCATCGTTCACAGCCCTGTCAAAGTCGCCGTCGGCGTACTGCTGGTCGCGCTGTTTGGATTCGTCGCTGTCGTGAGCATGCCGATGCAGCTCACGCCGGAAGTGCAGACTCCGACGATCACGATTGAAACGCGCTGGCCGGGGGCGAGCCCGCAGGAAATCGAGCGCGAGATCATCATCGAGCAGGAAGAGCAGCTCAAGAGCGTCGAGTCGGTCACGAAGATGACCTCCGAGAGCACCGACTCGCTCGCACGGATCACGATGGAGTTCCTCGTCGGGACGAACATGGACAAGGCGGTGGTCGACGTGATCGGCCGCCTCGAACAGGTCCAGGAATACCCCGAAGATGCCGACAAGCCGATCATCAGCACCTCAAATGCGACCGATCGCCCGATCGCCTGGTTCATTCTGAGTACCGAGCATCCGACCCGGGAGAAGGTCGACGCATTTGCGAAAAAGTATCCGCACCTGGACAAGGCACTCGATCCGGTCCGCACCGCGTCGAATCCGGGACTGGCGATGCTCCGGTTGCGGCTGCTCGCGAAGGAGCATGCCGAAGTCAAGGAGCTGCTGCCGCCTGCTGACCTGGATGTGACGAAGCTCAAGCTGTTTGCCGAGGATGAAATCGAGGCCCGCTTCGAGCGCGTCGCGGGGGTGTCGCAGGCCAACGTCATCGGCGGTCTTGAAGACGAACTGCAGGTGATCGTCGATCCATATCGACTCGCGGCGCGGCAACTGACGATCAACGACGTCCGTACCGTGCTCCGTGGGCAGAACGAAGATATCTCCGCCGGTGACTTCTGGGAGACGAAACGCCGCTGGGTCGTCCGGACACTCGGACAGTTCCGCAGCCCGGAACAGGTGGAGAACCAGCTGCTGGCGATTCATGACGGCGCACCGGTTTACGTGCGCGATGTCGCCGAGGTCAAACTCGGTCATAAGAAGCCGTCGGACATCGTCCGCCGTTTCGGTGAGTCCAGCATTGCGGTGAATGCACTTCGAGAGACCGGCGCGAACGTGCTGGATGTGATGGCCGGCCTGCAGGAAGTGGCCCGGGAACTGAATGAAGGAATCCTCAAGGATCGCGGGCTCGTCCTCACGCAGGTCTATGACGAGACGGAGTACATCTACTCCGCCGTGAATCTCGTGAAGGAGAACATCTTCGTCGGTGGCGCACTGACGATGATCGTGCTGATGATCTTCCTGCACCTGGGGGTGCGGACGCTGATCGTCATTCCCCTGATTCTGGTGACAGCACTCGCTTCGACGTTCGTCTCCTCATGGTTTTTCCTGCTGACGATCGCCATCATTATCGCCGCGGGGTTTGCCTTTGCCCGCGGTGCACTGGTGGTCGGCCTCGCGATTCCCACGAGTATCATCGGCACGTTCCTCATCCTCGCCGCGCTGGGACGGTCGCTGAACGTCATCTCGCTGGCGGGGCTGGCGTTTGCGGTTGGTATGCTCGTCGACAACGCTGTCGTCGTGCTGGAAAACATTTACCGCCGCTATGCGTCACTCGGGGAGAAGCCGCTCGAGGCGGCGGTTCGCGGGACTCAGGAGGTGTGGGGAGCCGTCGCGGCCTCCACGCTGACCACGGTTGCCGTGTTCCTGCCGATCGTCTTCATTCAGGAAGAGGCGGGACAGTTGTTCCGCGACATCGCACTCGCCATCAGTGGCGCGGTCTTCCTGTCACTCATTGTCTCAATCACCGTCATCCCGACGGCCGCAGCGCGGCTCTTCAGCAGCCGCAAAAAGTTTGTCATCGACGGTGGCGAAGATACCCCGCGAACCAGCGACGGAAAACCGCGAGCAGCGGGTGCCGCACCGGACGTGCCGATGACGCGAACTGCCCGTGTGCTGAAGCAGATGCAGCGGCTGCTCCTCGCACCGATTACCGGGCTGGGGCATTACTTCGTCGTGGTCGTGGTCGCGATTAATGACTGGACGCAGCGCGGTTTGGTCCGCCGGCTCGCGATGATTTCGGTCCTCACCGGTGCTTCGATCGGCCTGAGTATCATGATGTGGCCGCGAGTGGAGTATCTTCCGACAGGAAACCGGAACCTGGTCTTCGGGATCCTCTTGCCGCCTCCGGGATACAACCTCGACCAGTTGATGGAAATGGGCGAGACGGTTGAGCGCGAACTGCGTCCCTACTGGGATGTCGACCCGGGGAGTCCCGAAGCCGCCAATCTCGACTACCCGATGATCGGCGACTTCTTCTTCGTGGCCCGCGGTCGCCAGGTGTTCCTGGGGATTCGTGCATACGATCCGCAGCGGGTTGGTGAACTGGTCCCGCTCGTTCAGAAGGTGGGATCGAAGCTGCCGGGGACATTCGCGGTGGCGAAACAATCGAGCCTCTTCGAGCAGGGGCTGACCGCCGGACGGACGATCGACATCGAGATTACCGGGCCGGACCTGAAGAAACTGGTCGCGCTGGGCGGACAGATTCTCGGGAAGGTCACCGGCGCCGGCGGGGGCGATGCGGTGATTCCCAGCGCCCAGGCACGCCCGGTTCCGAGTCTCGACCTCTCGGCTCCCGAAGTGCACATCATTCCGAAACTCGTGCAGGCCGCCGAAATGCAGGTCAGCACGGCCGATCTTGGATACACCGCCAATGCGCTGATCGACGGCGCTTACAGCGGCGACTACTATCTCAACGGAGACAAGATCGATCTTTCGATTGTGGGCGAAACGCACCACTCGAAGAACATCCAGGATATCCGTTCGCTCCCGGTGGCGACAAAGATCGGCCAGGTCGTGCCGATGGAAGCGCTCGCGACGATCGAAATGAGCAGCGGTCCCGAGCAGATCAATCACCGCGAGCGTCTGCGGGCGATTACGATCGAGGTTTCTCCTCCGGCGGGAATGCCGCTGGAAGACGCGATGATCAAGATCCGCGAGGAGATTGTCGAGCCGCTCGTCGCCAGCGGTGCCCTCGACGGAGGCTACCGCATCAATCTTGCGGGAACGGCCGACAAACTCTCGCAGGTCTGGCAGACATTCACGGGGAAGTGGACCGGCTGGAATAAGGAGTCGCTGATCAGCATGCTCACCAGCCAGGTGGTGCTGGTCGTGCTCATCACCTATCTGCTGATGGCGGCCCTGTTCGAATCGTGGCTGTATCCGTTCGTCGTCATCCTGAGCGTGCCGCTCGGGGCGGTCGGGGGAGTCGGCGGCCTGCACCTGCTGAATCTCTTCCTCGCGGCGACCGGCCAGCCGACGCAGATGCTTGACGTACTCACGATGCTGGGTTTTGTCATCCTGATTGGAACGGTGGTGAATAACCCGATTCTGATCGTGCACCAGGGGTTGAACCACATCCGCGAGGACGGCATGACGCCGCGGCAGGCGATTCTCGAAAGCGTCCGCACCCGCATCCGTCCGATTTTCATGACCACGACCACGACCGTACTGGGGCTCTTGCCGCTGGTTCTCTTTCCCGGTGCCGGGAGCGAGCTTTACCGCGGCCTGGGGAGCGTCGTCCTGGGCGGCCTGGTGGTTTCGACGATCTTCACCCTGTTCCTCGTGCCGACGCTGTTCAGCTTGAGCATGGAAATCAAGCTGCGGCTGATGGAGTTCTTCCGTTCGGAGGACGACGATGCGGACGATCAGGAGACGCCGCGAACTCCCGAGCGGAAGCCCGCGGCGACTCCGCAGCCGATCAACGTCGGCTGACCCGGTTTCGCGCCTGACGGGGAAAACCACCTGATCGAGGCACCGCCCGTGAATTCCTTGAACGCCTCGTCCCTTTCGCTGCAGCGAGGGACGAGGCGTTTTTCTTGCTGGAACGCTGTGGGCTGTGGAGCTGGCGGGGATTCCCCCCCTACCGCTGCGATTGAATCGTGGCGCACTTATGCGACAATAGATCCCCGCGGAGGTGAATGGCCCTACTGCAGACCTGCGAGGATGAGTGTATGCGACACGGCCGAGTGCGTGGTCAGGCGGCAAGCCGGTGTGCGGGACCGATCCGGCGGCGTGAATTCCTGCGTTTCGGTCTCACCGGATTTGCAAGTCTCTCCCTGCCCGCCCTGTTGAACCTGCGGGCGCAGGCGGCGACCGCAGCGCAGGAACGGACGGCGGTCATTCTCGTCTGGCTGCGCGGCGGGGCGAGCCACCTCGACACGCTCGATCCCAAGCCGGAAATCTCCTCCGATTATCGCGGACCCTTCTCGACAATCGCGACGGCGACCCCCGGGCTGAACGTAACCGAACTGTTACCGGGACACGCACGGATTTCCGACAAGTTCGCGCTCCTGCGCTCGGTGGCGCACACCGGCGGCGGGCATCCGGCCGGTTCGTTGCAGGTCTTGAGCGGTGATCCGGCCTCGCAGGACAAGCCGAAGCCGGAATTTCCCGACTTCATGTCGGTCGCCAGTTATCTCCGGGCCGATCCGACGCGCACGCTGCCGAACTATGTGGGCGTCAATCCGATCGTCCGCTATGACGGATTTGTGATTGCCGGTCCCGCGTATCTCGGGCCGGCCTATGAGCCGTTTGCCGTCAGGGGCGATCTCAATTCGCCGACGTTCGAAGTTCCCAATATCGGCCTGCGCTCACCGGACGCGGCACGTCGGCTGCAAACCCGCGAGGACCTGCGGAAGCGGCTGGACCGGCTCCGCCGCGATATCGATCAGTCCGGGACCATGGATGCGCTCGATTCGTTCGAGGCACAGGCACTCAATCTGCTCACGAGTCCCGCGGCAGCGAAGGCGTTCGATCTTAACCAGGAACCTCCCCAGATCCGCGATCGCTACGGCCGCAATCAATGGGGACAGCAATGCCTGATGGCGCGACGACTGGTCGAAGCGGGAGTGGATATTGTCACCACAACCTTCGATGGGCCACTGTGCGGACGCGTCGCCAACTGGGACGACCATGCGGTAAACCATCACGTTTTCGACGCCCTCAAGTTCCGTGCGCCGGTCTACGACCAGGCGGTGACGGCCCTCATTGAGGACATTTACGAACGCGGGCTCGACAAGCGCGTGCTCGTGGTTGTCACCGGGGAGTTCGGCCGCACGCCGCGGATTTCGTATGTCGCCAGCAGCGGCGGAGGCGTGGCGAGCGCACCGGCGGGAACGGTGCAGCCCGGCCGCGACCACTGGCCGGCGGCCAACTCGATGATCTTCGCCGGCGGAAACATCCGGACCGGACAGGTGATCGGCGCGACCGACCGCAAGGGAGAGCAGGTCGTCGAACGCCGCGTCGGGCCCGAAGATTTCCTCGCCACGATTTACCAGCACCTCGGGATCGATGCGGCGAATGTCAGCATTCCGAACTTCGCCGGGCGCCCGGTTCCCATCCTGAACTACGGGAAACCCATTCCGGAACTGCTCGCGCAGGGATGAGTCCGCCCCGCCCGGTAATCCCGAGGGCGTTACCGTGGCCGGGGGACGACAACCGCGACAACGCTGGAGACTTTCGAGCGCGGCGGTCGGGCGGGTTCGCCCGCGGAGCGTCGGGCTTGTGGCAATTGCCGGGGATCGCCGTGCGTGAATGACAAATTGGTGTACTGTCCCCTGCGAAGTGATACACTGACCGATTCATCTGCCCTGCGGCGCGGTCGCACCGCTGTCGGGCTCGACAAACCGTCAGCCATTGCAACATGAGGTATGCTTATGTCCGGTTTTGTGCTCGGTCGGCACCTGTGTGCTGATCCCCGCGGCCTCCAGGGATGGATCACCTCTCTGGCGTTTCTTCTGCTGCTGGTCGCATCGGCGGTCCCCGCCACTGCAGCCGAACTGCAGCTCCATAAAGGGGATCACATCTGCATCATCGGCAATACGCTTGCCGAGCGGATGCAGTATTTCGGCTGGCTGGAGACCTGCCTGCATCATCGGTTTCCCGAGCACGAACTGGTAATCCGCAACCTGGGCTATTCGGGTGATGAACTGACCCTCCGTCTCCGTTCGCGGGATTTCGGAACCCCCGATCAGTGGCTCGCCGGAGAGGCACCGATTCCGCAACCGGAGAAGCTCCGCCTCAACTACATCGCCAGCGAAAACCGCTTCGCCCTCACGAATACCAAAGCGGACGTGGTCTTCGCGTTCTTCGGCTACAACGAGTCCTTTGCCGGCGAAGCGGGGCTGCCGAAATTCAAACAGGACCTCGCGGCCTTCGTCGATCACACCCTCGCGCAGAAGTACAACGGCAAGAGCGCCCCGCGGCTGGTTCTCTTCTCGCCGATCGCTCATGAAGACCTGAAAGACCGCAACCTCCCCGATGGTCGCGAAAACAATGCCCGGCTGAAACTCTACACGCAGGCCATGGCGGAAGTCGCGGCTGAGAAGAAGGTTCCCTTCGTGGATCTCTTCACGCCGACCTTGGCGCAGTACCCGGCCCAGGAAGCGGCCTGCACGATCAACGGCATCCATCTGAACGAACGGGGGAACGAACTCGTCGCGCGGCTGATCGACGAAACCCTGTTCGGCGCGCCGAAAGCCGCACGCGACGCGAAAGCCATCGCGAAGCTGCGCGAGGCGGTGCTCGACAAGAATTTCTACTGGTTCCATCGCTATCGGGTGACCGACGGTTACTCGACCTACGGCGACCGGGCTTTCCTGAAGTTCGTGGACGGCCAGTCGAACTACGAAGTCGGTCAGCGCGAGCTCGAAACGCTCGATGTGATGACCTCGAACCGCGACGGCCGCATCTGGGCCGTCGCGAAAGGAGGCGACCTGAAGGTCGATGACAGCAACACTCCGGAATATCTGGACGTCGTCTCGAACAAGCCCGGTTCGCTTCCCGGCGGCAAGCATCTTTTCCTGGGAGGCGAAGAGGCGATCGAGCTGATGACCGTTCATCAGGGGATGAAGGTCGAGCTCTTCGCGTCGGAAGAGATGTTTCCGGAGCTGATCAATCCGGTGCAGATGGCTTTCGATACGAAGGGCCGGCTGTGGGTCGCCGCGTGGCCGACCTATCCCCACTGGCGGCCGAAGACGGATCAGATGAACGACAAATTGCTGATCCTCGAAGACACCGACGGCGACGGTCGCGCGGATGTCTGCAAGACCTTTGCCGACGACCTGCACAACCCCACCGGATTCGAATTCTGGGGGGGCGGAGTGCTCGTCGCCATGGCTCCCAATCTGATCTTTCTGAAAGATACCGACGGCGATGACAAGGCCGATGTCCGTGTGAGCGTCCTGCACGGTCTCGACACGGCGGACACGCATCATACCGCGAACAGCTTTACGTTCGATCCGGGCGGAGCCCTCTACTTCCAGGAAGGAACATTCCACCACACGCAGGTCGAAACTCCCTGGGGAGCGCCGCGGCGGGTGGCGAACGGCGCCGTCTTTCGCTTTGAACCGCGAAGCTCAAAGTTCGATGTCTACGTCTCGTTCGGCTTTGCCAATCCGCACGGTCACGTCTTCGACGCCTGGGGACAGGACATCGTGGTGGACGGAACGGGAGCAGTTCCGTATCACGGCACGCTGTTCTCGGGGCACATCGACTTCCCGCAGAAGCATGCCCGCCCCCCGCAGGTGTACAAGCAGCGGACCCGCCCCTGCCCCGGCATCGAGATCCTCTCCAGCCGGCACTTCCCGGATGAGCTGCAGGGGAACCTGCTGGTGGGCAACGTCATCGGGTTTCAGGGAATTCTGCAGTACAAGCTGCACGATGAAGGCTCCAGCTTCGGCGCGACCGAAGTCGAGCCGATCGTTTCCTCCAGCGATCCGAACTTCCGTCCCACCGATCTGGAGATTGGTGCGGATGGGGCGATCTATTTCAGCGACTGGCAGAACCCGATCATCGGCCACATGCAGCACAACCTCCGCGATCCGAATCGCGACCGCATCCATGGCCGCGTGTATCGGGTGACCGCGGTTGGTCGGCCACTCTTGAAGCCGGCAGCAATTGCCGGGGCTCCGGTCGCTGATCTGGTCGAACTCCTCAAGGATTCCGACAATCGGGTCCGTTACCGCGCGAAGATCGAATTGAGCGGCCGCGACTCGCAGGAAGTCATGGCGGCAGTCGATGCCTGGATCGCGAAACTCGACAAACAGGATCCGAACTACGAGCACCAGATGCTCGAAGCGTTGTGGATGCGGCAGCACCACAACGTGGTCGATCTGGAACTGCTCAACCGGATGCTCAGTTCACCCGATTTCCGGGCACGTGCCGCGGCCATTCGGGTTCTGTGTGCCTGGCACGATCGCGTCCCGAATGCGCTCGACTTGTTGAAGAAGGCGGCCGCCGACTCCCAGGCGCGGGTCCGGCTCGAAGCAATCCGCGCGGCCAGCTTTTTCCCCCAGGCGGAAGCCGTCGAAGTCGTGCTGATCGCGGATGAACACCCGACAGACGAATATCTCACCTTCCTTCGCGGCGAGACGATGAAGACGCTCGAGCCGCACCTGAAGCAGGCGATTGCCGCGAAGCGTCCGATCAACTTCACGACCGAGGCGGGAGCACGTTACCTGCTGCGGAACCTGAGCAACGAGGAGTTGCTGAAGGAGCCTCGCTCGCGGATCGTCTTCCGCGAGATGCTCTATCGACCGGGACTTCAGGACGAGGCACGCCGCGAAGCGGTGCAGGGTCTCGCGCGGCTCGACTCGACCACCGAGCTCGCGGTGATCATGGAAGCGGTGAAGTCACTCGACGACAGGAAGTCGAATACCGACGTCAGCGTCGTGTTCGATCTGGTCCGGCTGCTGAAGGGGCAAAGTGCCTCTGACCTCGCGACCGCCCGCGCCGAGTTGCAGAAGCTTGCGACATCGGCCAATCAACCCGTGCTGCGACAGATTGGCTTCGTTTCGCTGATCAACGTCGACGGCAGTGTCGACAAGGCCTGGGAGCTGGCGAATCGCGACGCGGGTTCCCTGCTTGATTTTGTACAGGCATTGCCGCTGATTGCGGACGCAAGCGTGCGGGCATCTCTTTATGAGAAGGTCGAACCGCTCGTGCGCGGCCTCCCCGAAGAGTTGGCGAAGAAGACTCCCAAGGGAACTTCGGGCCGCTATGTGCGGATCGAACTTTCCGGGCGGGGAACCCTGACGCTGGCGGAAGTGGAAGTCATCAGTGGCGGTGTCAACGTGGCCCGCCGTGGCCGTGCGATGCAGAAGAACACGTCGCATGGTGGTGAAGCGGCCCGCGCGATCGATGGTAACAAGAACGGTTCCTATGGGGCCGGCGGTCAGACGCATACCGAAGAGAACACCAGCAATCCCTGGTGGGAGGTGGATCTCGGGACCGAACAGCCGATCGAACAGATCCTCGTCTACAACCGGACCGACGGCGATCTCGGCAAACGGCTGAACGGCTTCACCGTGAAAGTTCTCGATGCCCAGCGGAACGAAGTCTTCAAGAAGGAAGGGAACCCCGCTCCCGCGACGGTCGCGACTCTCGAAGTCGGAGGGGGTGGAGCCGACATCCTCATCCGTCGTGCCGCGATGCTGGCCCTTACCTACGTCCGTGGACAGGAAGCGAAGACGTTTCACACTCTTGCCGAGTTTGTGCGCGACGATGTGGACCGCATCGATGCGGTCCGCGCGCTGCAGCGGATTCCGCGTGCCGACTGGCCGGTGGAACAGGCGCGGCCGTTGCTCGATGTGCTGATTGCCTCCGTCCGCAAGATTCCGGCGGCCGAGCGAACGTCTCCGGCCGTTCTCGATCAGCTCGAGTTTGCCGACGCCCTGGCGAGCATTCTCCCCGTGGAGGAATCGCGGCAGATTCGCGAAGAGCTGCGCGAACTCGGGGTGCGGGTGATCCGCATTGGGACGGTGTTCGAGAAGATGTCCTACGACAAGGAAACGATTGCACTCCGCGCCGGGAAACCGGTGGAGTTCATCTTCGAGAACAGCGACCTGATGCCTCACAACCTCGTGATCGCGCAGCCCGGTTCGCTGGAGGAGATTGGTCTGCTGGCGGAAGCGAATTCGCAGCAGCCGAGTTTCGCGGAGCGGCACTTCGTGCCGCAGTCGAACAAGATTCTGCTTTCCAGCCGGCTGCTGCAGCCGCGCGAATCACAGCGGTTGAGCTTCACTGCTCCGACGAAGCCCGGTGTCTATCCGTACGTGTGTACCTATCCCGGTCACTGGCGACGGATGTACGGGGCGCTGTATGTCGTCGAGGACCTCGATGCCTATCAGGCGGATCCGGATGCGTATCTCGCATCGCACCCGCTGCCGATTCTCGATGACCTGCTGAAAGACCGCCGCGTGCGGACCGAATGGAAGTACGAGGATCTGGCCTCGGTGCTGTCCGAGTTGAAGGGCGGCCGTTCGTACGGCAACGGCAGGCAGATGTTCCAGGTCGCGAACTGCATCGCCTGTCACAAGATGGACGGCGTGGGACAGCAGATCGGCCCCGATCTGGCGAAGCTGGACATGAAGATCACGAACGACGAGATCCTCAAATCGCTGCTCGATCCCTCGGCGAAGATTGATGAGAAATTCCAGTCCTGGGTCTTCGAGCTGGAATCCGGCCGCGTCGTTACGGGCATGATCCTCGAGGAGACGAAGGACACGGTCAAGATCATCGAGAACCCGCTCGCGAAGGCGGATCCGCTCGAGATCAGGAAGAGCGAGATCGCCGAGCGGGTGAAGTCCTCCGTGTCGATCATGCCCAAGGGGCTGCTCGACAAGCTGACGCGCGAGGAGATCATCGACCTGCTCGCGTACGTTACCTCCCGCGGCAACAAGGATCATTCGGTGTTCAAGGGGGATGGCCACCAGCATGGCGGTCATCAGCACCACCAGCACGAACATGGCGGACACCGCCATTGAGCAGCGGCTGAACGTGCGGGCCGGTTCACCTGACCGGCCGGTTCGCGGAAATCGCTCCCCGTTCATTCAGAACAGGAGGGCGGACTGACTGCGGAAATGGGCACCACGAAAAAGCAGAAACCGGGAGGACCGCAATGCGGGTCCTCCCGGTTTCGTTCTTTCCATATTCACTCGGGAGAGAGCACTCTGTGGTGCCGCCGCGGCGGGCGCGTGTTACTCAGATTTCGCTCCGGGCAGTTTCACCACGAGCACCCAGGCGGGGCTTTTTCCGACCTCGGTGACGGCGAACTGTTCGAGTTTTCCCGTTGCGGGATCGAGCCGATACGAAGCGAGCTTCCCTGAGCCCTGCCCCGCCGAGTAGACGAACCGGCCGCTCGGATCGATCGCGAACTCGCGCGGCGTCTGTTCGGTCGGCGTGTGGCCGATCGCTTTCAATCGCCCGTCCGGCTGAACGGCGAAACCGGCCAGGCTGTCATGTCCGCGGTTCGAGGCAAACACGAACTTTCCATCGGGAGTGATTTCGATATCCGCACACGAGTTCTTCTTGCCGTCGAAGCCCTCCGGCAGCGTCGAGAGTGTCTGCAGCGCTTCGAGAGTGGCGTTCTCCGGATCGAAGCGGTACGCGGTCACCGAACTGTTCGTCTCATTGACCACGTAGACGAAGTTCTTCTCCGGGTGATAGATCACGTGCCGCGGGCCGGTTCCCTCCGGTGCGTCAACCCGTGCCGGCTGTGACGGCGTGAGCTTGCCGGTCTTCGCATCGAACCGAAACTGCAGCACTCCGTGCGAACCGCAGTTGGGGACCAGCACCGCCTGGTTGCGGGCGTCCATCAGGATCGAGTGCGGCTTGTCCTCGGCTTCGAGAATCTGTGTCGCCTGGGCGTCGACGCTGCCGTCCTCGCGAATCGGGTAGATCGCAATCTTGTCGGCAGAGTAGTAGGTCGTCAGCAGATAACGGCCGCTGTGATCGACCGCAATGTAGACCGGATTGCTCGCGACCGGCGTCGATTGGATCGGAGTCAGCGCCCCGCTCGCCTGGTCAATCCGCAGCGCGACGACGTGTCCGTTGGTACGATCGGCCGCATACAGCACTTTCCGGTCGGGGGAGAGAGCCAGCGATCCCGGTGCACCTTTCAATGTGGCGTTGCCGGCCGCTGTGAGCGAACCATCCTTCGGATCGACGTGATAAATTGCAATACGGTTCTCGCCGCCGACCGAGATGTAACAAACCAGACGCTCGGCACCGTTGGCGACGTTTGCGGCGGCGGTGGTCAGGCCCAGCAGAGGAATGGCGAGCAACAGGCCGGAGAGAAAGCCCGAGGTCAACCAGTCTGAAAGCGGCATGAAGGTCTCCTTTGGAATGTCAGAGAATCGCATCGAGTCGTTCAACGCGGTTCCATCATGTCGCGACCACGGCGGGATATCCAGACGCCCCGCTCGCCGCATTCATGGTGCCGGACAGGCGGTGCCGCTTTGCGGTCCGGAACATGTCGAAACAGGAGACTTTTGGTTCAGCCGCGGATTGTGACCTGCTGATTCTCGTTTCCGTGCGGTTCAACATCGATCTGGACATCGAGAAAGCGGCGGATTGTTTCGATGTTGGTCGTCGCATGCAGCGAGAGGGGGAGCGTGAGATACGTCCCCCCACCTGCGAGCGCCAGCGGCAGGAGCAACTGGTCGGCGAGGTGTTCGCCGACGGGAACATCGGCGTTCAGGTACCGCAGCGCTTCCTCGGCGGCATTGCGCGCCACCTGCTCGGCAGGGACTCCGCGCTGGCCGAAGCCGGCAAAGACTTCGGTGATCTGCTCGCACTCCACCTCCAGCAGGAAAACATTCCCCGGGCCGTATTCCGCGGGAAGCTCCTCCACCGCGAAGCACTCGGCAGGCCAGTCGAGAATCTCCCGGGCCGTGTCGATCTCCCGTTGGGCAATGTGGCGGGGAAGGCGGGCGACGATTCCCCTGCCCCGCCGCGCACGGATCTCTCCCCGCTCGACGAGCGAGAGCGGAGCGAGCTTTTCACTCGGTGTGATCTCGATCGTGATGCGGCCTCCACCCGCCGGATAGAAACCGGGTCGGTCGAGGACCGCGGTGACCTGCGGTCCCATGCGGTTGATGAGCGGCAGAAAAGTGCGTTCGAGAAAATCAAACGGGGGAGCGTGCGGGTTGTGTGTGCCCCCTTCGAGGACAAGCGAACTGGGCTCCGTGGTGGTGAGCAGCGCCGGGAGAACCGTCTGCAGAATGAGCGTGGCGCTGCCGGCGGTGCCGACGGTGAAGTGATACGCGCCTCCCCGCGGAGTACCGGGGCGAAAGCGCAGGCGGCTGGAGCCGAGACTCGCCCCGTCCAGTTGCGCGTTGCAGACCGTAGCGGCGGCCTTGATGGCGGTCAGGTGTTGCCGCATCAGCCCCGGTTTGGGGCGGCCGGCGCGAATCCGGGTGATTTCGAAGGGCTGGCCGGTGATCATGGACAGGGCCACCGCCGTGCGGAGAATCTGCCCTCCCCCCTCTCCGTGTGATCCATCGAGAGCGATCATGCGTTTCCTGTTCGTCTGCCGGAGTGTGCGAAATCCGCTGGTCGCGCTGGCCTGCATTGCAGGTGCCGTTTCCCGAAATGTCTGCTCACCATTGTCCACGGATTGTGAGACTTCTCCATCGAAACTCGCGCGCGGGTCGTGTAAGTTGTGAGCTTTACCGTAGATCAAGAATCGGCCGGGCCGAGGAAGGTTCGGTCGCTTGTCCCGTACCTGCGGAAACTGCCTTTCATGCCGAAGGAAGACTACCTCGATCCGATGGCGCGCCCTGCGGCGGGTGGTGACGCGCCGGCGCATTCCGGCATCGTCGGGATGGAATGGCTCGTCGACGCGCGGGGATGCGTGCCGACTCTGCTTGCCGATCCGGTCGCTATCGAACGGATCTGCGGCCGCATTCTCTCGGATCTCGATCTGCATGTCGTCGGGGACGGGCGGATTCATCAGTTTCCGGACCCGGGAGGGATCACGGCCCTTTACCTGCTGACCGAATCGCATCTCGCCTGTCACACCTATCCTGAGCACGGCGCGGCGACATTCAATCTCTACTGCTGCCGGACCCGGCCCGTGTGGCCGTGGAAGGAACACCTGGCCGAACTGCTCGGTGCCGGGGAGGTTGAGGTGCGTTGTGTGAGCCGCGGCGGAATGTCGGCGGCTGCTTTGCCGGTGTGTCTCCCGCACCTGGAGGAGGGACGGTGAGACGAGTCGAAGGTTCCTGCCCGGGGTGCGGAGCGCCGGTTCCCTTCAAGACCGGATCGGCGCTGGTGACTGTCTGTCAATTCTGTCATTCGGTCGTCGCACGCGGCGACCGGCGACTGGAAGACCTCGGCAAGGTCGCCGCGGTGATCGAAACCGGCTCGCCGCTTCAGTTGGGATTGAAGGGCCGTTATCACGGCAAGGCGTTCGAACTCGTCGGTCGCGCGCAGTTCAGTCACGAGGCGGGGGGAACCTGGGACGAGTGGTATGCCGCCTTCCGCAACGGACGCTGGGGCTGGCTGGCCGAAGCGCAGGGGCGGTTCTATCTCACCTTCGAGCACAAGCTGAAACCGGGGGCGAAATTCCCTCCGCTCGAACAGCTCGGCGTGGGGGAGCGAATCGAGATCCCCGGAGTCGGCGAGTACACCGTCGTGGAAATCGGTACCGGACAGGGGATCGGAGCAGCGGGTGAGATTCCCTGGCGGCTCGTCCCAGGCGAGCCGCATCAGTTCGTTGACCTTTACGGCGATGAGGGGAAATTCGCCACGCTCGATTACGGAAGCACGCCCCCCGCGATTTATGTCGGCGAGGAGGTCACGCTCGCAGAGATCGGCATCACGCCTGACGTTCTTCCGCCCGAGCACGTTCCGAAAAAGATCGCGACCAAACAGCTCTCGTGTCCACGGTGCGGTGGTTCGCTGGAACTGCGGGCCCCGGATCAGTCCGAGCGGGTCACCTGTCCGAGTTGCGATTCGCTGCTGGACATCGATCAGGGAAACCTGAAGTATCTCACCTCCCTGACAAAGAGCCGCATCGATCCCATCATTCCCCTCGGGGCGAAAGGGACCTTGAAGGGAGTCGAGTATACGGTCATCGGTTTTCTGCGGCGATCGGTGACGTTCGAGGGAGTGGACTACTACTGGATGGAGTACCTGCTCTACGAGCCGCACACCGGATTTCGCTGGCTGGTCCACAGCGATGGCCACTGGAGCTTCGTCGAGCCGATCTCGCCGGGCGAGGTGTCGTTCGGAACGAACGATGCGCGTTACGACGGCACCCGGTTTCGCATCTTTCAGAAAGGCAAGGCGCACGTCCGCTACGTGCTGGGAGAGTTCTACTGGAAAGTCTCGGTGAATGAGGTCGTCCGGACGGAAGACTATATTGCTCCGCCGCGGATGATCTCGGTCGAGAAGAGCATCTCCAGCCGTTCCGGTTCGAAAGGGGAAAAGGGAGAGATCAACGTTTCGCTCGGAACGTATCTTCCGCACGATGAGCTCGAACAGGCGTTCGGTCTCGCGCATCTGTGGCGGCCTGACAAACCCGCGCCGAACCAGCCGTATCCGCACAACTGGATTTTTCCCCTGTGGGGCGCCTTCACCGCCGCCCTGCTTTTCGTGGGTTGTATTTTCTTTCTTGCGTCGGATGCGCGGACGCTGTTCGAGCGACAGTATTCGTTTTCCTCACCGGCAGCCGAGAAGCCGCAGGTCGTCTTCGCGAACGAGACATTCGAGCTGCGCCGCGGGCGGAATATCGAAGTGACCGCCCGGACCCAGGTGAATAACTCCTGGATCTATTTCGAAGGGGACCTGTTCAACGAAGAAACGGGACTGGTGCAGGCGTTCGATCTGTCGGTTGAGTACTATCACGGCGTTTCGGGCGGCGAGTCATGGCGCGAAGGGAGTCAGACAGGCCGCAGGTATCTGTCAGCGTTGCCTCCGGGCCGCTATTCTCTGCGCCTTGAAGGCTACACGCCGCCGGGGCGATCGGAAATGGTGACGATCATTGTTCGGGAAGGAGTCTTCCGCTGGCTGCACCTGATTCTGGCGTTGCTTGCCGTTTCCATCCCGGCGCTGGGGATTCTGTTTCACCGGATGTCGTTCGAACGTTCTCGCTGGGAGGACAGCGATTACAGCCCCTATCACGGGTCGGACGATTAGTTCTGAAGATTCAGGCGAAGCTGAGGACACCGTTTCCGTAACGTGTCGCGGTCGAGTGCTGCGGAGCGGCACAAAGACGAAAACCACAAAGTCGAAAAGATGTGACCGATCCCGGGCGGATCGGCGTAAGACGAGAAGGCCACGATGCTGCAAAAAGCCTATATCCTGCTGGGGACGGCAGTCTGCCTGACCTACATGGCGGTCGTGACATTCGGCTGGGAGTTTCCGTCGGGCAAGCGGGACACGCTTCCCAGCAGCGTCCGCCAGACGCCGGGCGGCTTTCGTTCCTTTCACTTCTGGCACACCGGTTTTCATGGAGGCAAATGAATGGCAGGCGACCATATTATGCGAGCTCTCGCGGCGGCAATGATCTTCTCGGTGATCGGCGTTGCCGTGTTCGCGATCTGCTTCTGGATCATCGTCCGGGTGACGCCGTTCTCGGTGCGGAAGGAGATCCAGGAAGATCAGAATACGTCGCTGGCAATCATTATTGGCTCGATGATCCTGGGGATTGCCATCATCATCGCCGCCGCGATCCACGGATAACGCCAGCCCCACCCCCCCCGCGTTTTCACATCTCCTCATGAGCCGTACGCCGCTTCTTTTTCTGAACGTCCTGGTCATCGCCACCTGCGGGCTGATCTACGAACTCCTGGCGGGGACGCTGGCGAGCTATGTGCTCGGAGATTCCGTCACGCAGTTCTCGTTCATCATCGGGGTGTATCTCTTTGCGCTCGGCGTCGGGGCCTGGCTCTCGCGGTTCCTCGACGAAGACCTGGCACGGTACTTCATCGAAGTGGAACTGGGGGTGGCGCTTCTCGGCGGGGCCTCGGCACCGCTCCTGTTCCTGAGCTTCGCCTACCTGGAGTGGTTCCCGATCGTGCTCTACGGGATGGTGTTCGCCATCGGCACGCTCGTCGGGCTCGAACTGCCCCTGCTGATGCGAATTCTGCAGACGCATCTCGACTTTCGTGACCTCGTCTCGCGGGTGCTGGCCTTCGACTACATCGGGGCGCTTGCCGCGTCGCTGCTGTTTCCGATCTTCCTCGTGCCGAAGCTGGGGCTGGTGCGGACGTCGCTCGTGTTCGGCATGCTCAACGCCGCAGTCGGGCTTTGGGGTTCGTGGCTTTTGCAGCCGATGATTGGACGTCAGCTCACCGGCCTGCGTGTGCGTGCGGTCCTCGTGCTCTGCCTGCTTGGAATCGGCATCATCAAGGCGGATTACCTGACTGAGCTTTCCGAGGAGAATCTGTTTGTCGATCCGATCGTCTACACGCAGACGACGCACTACCAGCGGATCGTTCTGACGCGCAACACGGCCGGCTTTCAACTGTTTCTCAATGGCAATCTGCAATTCAGCTCGGCTGATGAGTACCGCTATCACGAAGCGCTCGTGCATCCGGCTTTCGCGGTGACCGAGAATCCCCGCCGCGTCCTCGTGCTGGGAGGTGGCGACGGACTTGCCGTGCGGGAGGTTCTCCGGCATTCCGATGTGGAAGCCGTCACGCTCGTGGACATCGATCCCGAGATGACGGGGTTGTCGAAGCGATTTCCTCCGCTGGCCGAGCTGAATCAGTACGCCCTCGATGATCCGCGGGTGACGATCGTCAACGAAGACGCGATGATCTGGCTGGAGAGCCCGGGCCCCCGGTTCGACGTGGTGGTCATCGACTTTCCGGACCCGAATACCTTCTCACTCGGAAAGCTCTATACGACGCGCTTTTATCGATTGCTGCGCGAACATCTCACCGACGATGCTGCGATCGGCATCCAGTGTACTTCGCCGCTGTTTGCCCGCTCGTCGTACTGGTGCATCCTGCGGACAATGGAAACCGCGGGGCTGCACGTCCGGCCGTATCATACGGCCGTCCCTTCGTTCGGCGTCTGGGGGTTCGCGCTGGCGAAACAGCACGCCTTTGAGGTTCCCCGCGAGGCGCCGGCCGGTTTGCGATTTCTGAATGACGACGTGATGACCTCGATGTTCAGCATGCCGGCCGATCTCGCGGAAGTTCCGGTCGAGATCAATCGCCTCGACAACCAGGCACTCGTCCGCTACTACGAGAGTGAATGGAAACGCTGGAACTGAGGAGAGACCGGATCGCCGCTCGAAGAGCCGAGAGGGCGCGCGGCGCTCAAGACAACTCCCCCGAGTCCGTTTGAGTGAGGGGGACGCAACGAGATGCACATTGCGTGGCGGGAGCAGACATCGTGAACGGCGGATGTGGATGGCGACTCTCCCGGCGCGAATTGCTCGCGGCGTTTCTCGGCGCTCCCGCTGCATTCGCCGCCGGTTGCTCCCAGCCTCCCCCTCCGCTTCCTCCCGGTGAGTTGATCGGTGCGGCCCATCAGCTCGGGCATCGACTCCGCGAAACAGGTCGGCAACGACCCGCCGAGGATGCGTGGGAGCGGACGGGAATTGTCATCGTCGGCGGGGGCGTGGCGGGACTTGCCAGTGCGTGGCGTCTCCAGCGCGCCGGCGTGACCGACTTCGTGCTGCTGGAACTCGAATCCGAAGCGGGGGGAACGGCGCGCAGCGGCAGGACGGAACGAATCGGTTATCCCTGGGGGGCTCACTACCTTCCCGCGCCTCTGGCCAGCAACCGCGCACTCGTCGAGTTGCTGCGCGAGATGGAAGTCGTCGAGGGAATTGATGACACGGGCGAACCCATCATTGCCGAGCAGTTCCTTTGCCGCGATCCGCAGGAGCGGATCTTCTATCGCGGCCGCTGGTACGAAGGGCTGTATCTCTACGCCGGCGCGAGCGATGGGGATCTTGCACAACTCGATCGCTTCGAGCAGGAGATTGCCCGCTGGGTGGCGTGGCGAGATGGTCGCGGCCGGCGGGCGTTCGCTCTCCCCGTGGCGGCGGGAACCGATGATGCCGAAGTGACCGCTCTCGACCGCATGAGCATGGCGGACTGGATGCAGCAGCAGCGTTTCACATCGCCGCGATTACAGTGGCTCGTGGAGTACGCCTGCCGCGACGATTACGGTCTGACGACGAGCGACACGAGTGCCTGGGCGGGGCTGTTCTATTTTGCCTCCCGCGTTCGTCAGGCCGGTGCGGACAGCCAGCCGCTGATCACCTGGCCCGAGGGTAACGGGCGCCTGGTCGCGCACCTGTCCCATCCTGTACGTGATCGGATGCGGCTGGGGACGATGGCGACCGCGATCACCCCCGCTGTGCGTGAGGGCAAACGGGGCGTTGATGTGATTGCCCTCGATGCTTCCCGGAACCGGGTGATCGGGTTTCGGGCCGACCGGGTGATCTTCGCGGCTCCGCAGTTTCTGCGCCCGTACCTGATCCGCAACGAGACCGGGACCGCGGACTTTGTGAAAACGTTCGAGTACGGAGCCTGGATGGTGGCGAATCTCTTCCTGCGGGATCGCCCCCAGAGTCTCGGCTTTCCGCTTGCGTGGGATAACGTCTTTTATGAGAGTCCATCGCTGGGATATGTCACCGCCACGCATCAGCGCGGACTCGATTACGGTCCGACTGTTCTGACGTATTACTATCCGCTCTGCGATCGCGATCCGAGGCAGGCACGCGATCGCTTGCTGAGCCTCGGCCGCGAGGACTGGGGGGAAGTCGCGCTGGCCGATTTCTCGATCGCGCATCCCGGCATTCGAAGTCTTGTGGAGCGGCTCGATGTGATGCGCTGGGGGCATGCGATGATCCAGCCGCGCCCCGGGTTTGTCTGGGGAGGAGCGCGGCAGAAAGCGGCTGCGCCCGAAGGGGAGATCCACTTCGCACATTCGGATCTCAGCGGCGTCGCCTTGTTCGAGGAAGCGTTCTACCACGGAGTTCGCGCGGCGGAGGAAATCCTGGCTGCACGGGGGCTCAAGACGGAATCACTCCTGTCGTAATCACGAGATCGGGCAGCGTCTGTTTCGATAACGGCGGTTTCTCGCCACCAGCTCCCGGTCCGGGAGGGATCACCATGAATCTCGACACGCTGGTCGAGCCATCCGCTTCTTCAGGAGCGAGTTGCGGGAACGGGACACAGCCCGCGAAGTCAGCCGGAACGGCCAGCGGTGGCCGCTGGCTCTTTTCGGCACCGGTGGACCTGGCGGCATTTCTCGGGAGTGCGATTGTTTCCCTTTTGCTGCTGGCGATGGGAGCACGATTCGGATGGCTGCACGCGGAGACACCGGAGTGGACCTGGATTGCCGGCGTGCTGCTCGTCGATGTCGCGCATGTGTATGCGACCGGCTTTCGCGTCTATTTCGACCGGGCGGAGTTCGAGCGGCGGTTCACGCTCTACCTGCTGGTGCCGTTGCTGAGTTACGTCGTCGCGGTCGCGATCTATTCGGAAGGCGAACGGCTCTTCTGGAGAGTGCTGGCGTACCTTGCCGTTTTTCATTTCGTTCGCCAGCAGTATGGCTGGGTGGCGTTGTACCGCGCGCGACTGGGAGAGCGGGATCGTCTTGGCTGGTGGATCGACGCCTCAGCCGTTTATCTCGCAACGATCTATCCCCTCGTCTACTGGCATGCGCATTTGCCTCGCAATTTCTGGTGGTTTCTCGAAGGGGATTTCGCCCCTTTGCCGTCGCTGGTGGCCACAGTCGTTCAACCGCTTTACTGGATCGCGCTCGCCGCCTATTTCGCGCGAGCGCTCGTGCGCGGATGGGTGAACGGGCTGTGGAATCCCGGAAAGGATCTTGTTGTCGCGACGACGGCTGTCTGCTGGTACCTGGGAATCATCGCCTGCAATTCGGATTACGCATTTACGGTGACCAACGTCATCATTCACGGCGTTCCGTATCTGGTGCTTGTGTACTGGTATTCGACCAGTCGAGGCGGTGCTGTGCGTCGGTACTTCAGGGGCGGACGTGTGAGCCGCTGGGGACGTGCGGGGCTGTTTCTCCTCACGGTCTGGCTGCTTGCCTACACGGAAGAGATGCTTTGGGATCGCGGCGTCTGGCACGAGCGGGCCTGGCTCTTTGGAAGCGCCTGGGGCTGGACAGAGGCGAAGGTCTGGCTCATCCCGCTGCTGGCCGTGCCGCAGGTGACACATTACGTGCTCGATGGCTTCATCTGGCGGCGGCGGAGCAATCCGGATGTCGCACGGCTTGCGTCCGCATCGGCGGGTGCGGCCTCAGCAGGTTGATGAGGCGAATTCCCGAAACAGCATTCAGTGCAGAAACGGCGCATCATTCCCGTTGCGCGCGGTGAGTGCTCCCAGCGTCAGGCCCAGGAGCCCCATGCCGGCGACGGCGAGCCAGTTGCGATGAGTGGTCGCCCACGCCTGGAGGCTTTGCTCTTTGGAGCGATGGTCGAATCGGCCGTGCGCTCCGAAGTCGCCCGGAAGAGGATCATTCAGGTTGTTCGGTCGGTTGGCTTCTTCGGGTTCGTCGGTCATCTGCGACTCGAACCCGTGCCAGGCGAGGTAATGATCGCCGAATCCCGGGAAGAACTTGTTGCCCCAGATCGCTTTCACCGTGGGGCCGCCGACGCTGATTTCGCGACGGCAGTTGTAGGCGGCCCAGTGAATCGCCCGGGCAGCAACTTCGGGCTGAAAGATCGGGGGGACCGGCTGCGGCTTTCGCGGCAGCCTCGTCTTGACCCATTCGAACTGCGGCGTGTTGAGCGCCGGAAGCTGGACCATCGACAGCCGGATCTGGCTGCCGTCGTGAATCAGTTCGCAGCGCAGCGATTCGGTGAAACCCTGGATTGCATGCTTCGCGGCACAGTAGGCGGACTGCAACGGGATGCCGCGGTACGCGAGTGCCGATCCCACCTGCACGATGGCCCCACGGTCGCGGGGGAGCATCCGTCTTAGCGCCGCGAGAGTGCCGTATACCGTGCCCAGATAGGTTACCTCGGTCACGCGCTGATAGTCTTCGACCGTCATCTCCCTGACCGGCGAGAAAACCGACACCATGGCGTTATTGATCCAGATGTCGATCGGCCCGAATGTCCGCTCGACCTCGGTGGCGGCGGCCTCGACTTCGTCGGCCCGGGCGACATCGGTCGGCAGCACAAGCGCACGGCCTCCCCGTTCCTCGACTTCCTTGCGGGCTCCCTCGAGACCGTCCCGTCCTCGGGCGAGCAGGCCGATGCAGGCGCCGCGCTTCGCGAATTCCCGGACGGTTGCCCGCCCCACACCCGCCGAGGCTCCCGTGATCACGACGACATCGGTTTTTTGCATGATGCGTTCTCCGCGTTTGAGAGGCTGCCGATTGTGGGGGGGACCTCCCGTTCCTTTTCCGAGGGAGCGGCACTGGGGGAGCGGGCGTCACGATCGATCAGCTGCTATCGGTGTCTTGTCCGTCTCTCTGCGGGGGCAACCAGTGTGCCGAGATCGTGGAGGGAACCGCCGCTCTCGAAAGATCAATATCCGTCAGTGAGGGAGTGTTGATGTGTTTTCGGGTAGTGAGGCGGCGTGATTCCCGCCTGCCGAGACGCAGGGATGGATTCTGCCGTGACCGCTCTGGGGAGCCTTTCGTCAGCCGTATTCGCCCCGCCATGTTTGACCGGCCTGACGGAGCTCGGGGGTGTCCCTCTTCTTCGAGGCGGGGGCTGCCTACAATATTTCGAAGCCGGGAGAGCGGAGAAACGTCGATGTTCTCCGGGAGGAATCTGCGGATTCCTGCACTCCCGGGGGCACGGCCGCATCTTCCGGCCTGAACGGAGTAGGGAGATCTCCCCGACCGGCGAGAATTGCCGCCTATTCGGGGAGGCGCGGTGAACGACGCGGAAGTGTGTCGGTAGAGCCAGGCTCCCGGGCAATTTCCGCCGGGCCAGGAATGACAGGAACAGACAAGCGGAGAGCTGGATGTCTTTTGAGGTTAATTTTGCAGAATACGCCCTTCCCCTCTCAGCACTCGCGAAGCCTCATGTCCAGAGGCTGGTCGAACGTGCCCGCATCGTGTGGGGGTGGGATCTGGCGAATGAATTTCCGCGGCTCCTCGTAGGGCGGCAGTTTCTTGAAGATCTGGCGAACGGTCGCGGTGCCGAGTTCGATTGCCGACTGGCGTTTGCAACCCCTCAGAACATCGATGACCCTTATCTGCAGCATCTGACAGCCCCCATTGCATTAATTTTTGCATTCGACGGATCGGATGCCGCGCGGAGTGAACTGGCCGAGCAGATTGTCCGGCTGCGACCGGAGGCCCGGTAGCATGGGAGATGCGCAATGTCTTTTGGGGGTTCTGTTTACGGCGAGTCGGCAGTTCGAGGGGCGATATTGTTCGTGAGTTTTTCCTGCCTGGTCTCCTGAATTGAGGTCCCGGGACGGAGCGGGAGAGTGGGATTGCACTTCGCTCGGCTATTGTGGATCATACTGACGATAAATAGGTGGAAGTCTCGCAGATTGCCGACAGATTCCCCATTGATCGGCGGATCGCGCTAGCAATTTGTCGTTCCACTGGGCAGAATGAGAGGCAAGGATCGGAGCGACCCCGACGGCCAGCTCTGAAGAGTCACTGTGCAAGTACGCGCCGGCAGCGACGCGTCAGAGGAGGGCTGAGACTTTCGACTGTTATCGCAGGAAATCAGGTCTCCCGGGAGCAGGTCGATGTGCGGCCACGGAACCCAGACAATCCGGCGGAAAGCCTTCAGTCTCATCGAGCTGTTGGTGACGATCGCAATTATTGGGACCCTGGTCGGGATTCTTGCTCCCGCAGTACAGAGGGCGCGTGAAGCTGCGCGAATGGTTGCGTGCCGGAACAACCTGAAACAGATCGGGCTGGCACTCCACAATTATCTGTCGACGCATGAGGTCTTTCCGTTTGGGGCGGGGACCCGGCCCGGAGCCACCGACGAGTACGAGGGGGCCGAATGGCGGGCGACGGGCTTCGTCCTGCTGCTCCCCTATCTCGAAATGGGGGCGCTTTACGAGCAATACAACTTCGACTGCGGAACCGGTGGCTGCGGCGATGTCCGCGACAATCCGGCCCCGCAGACGAATTTCCTCAGCGCGGGAAAAGTCGGCGTCTATCAGTGCCCCAGTGCGAATCTCGACTGCTTTATCATTCAGCCGCGCGACGGTCACCTCGATTACTCCAATGGGGGGCCAACCTTCCCCAGCAGCTACTGCTTTAACTCGGGGCGCAAGTGGCACAGCACGCGGAATACTGCGTTTTTCGCCCGCTCGCTCGCTTCGCGAGATCCTTCGAAAGTGGGGCCGTTCTCCGCAAACAGCAGCACTTCCTTTCGCGACATCCTGGACGGAATGTCGAATACGTTCCTGGTCGGCGAAGCAGAACAGAATGACCTCCAGACCGATCCCCACGACTGCTGCCGCTCGGATGATTCTGTCCAGGTGCGGCGGCACGCATTCTGGACGGAAGGCGATCATCATGTCATGCGTGCAACCGAACTGCCGCCCTTCCCCAGTATCGGCGAATGTGTTCGCATTGCACGCCCCGGCTACTGGACCGAGTGCAATTACACCTTCGGAAGCCCTCATTCTGAGGGACTGCATATGGTGATGGCCGATGGATCCGTCCGTTTTGTCTCCGAAGCCATCAATCTGTCGATCTGGCAGAATCTCGGTTCGATGGCGGACGGCAACAGTATTGGAGAATATTAAGCCTGCGCTTCCCCTCTCCTCGGCGCGGGCAGAGGCATCCATGGGCGTTTTCCTCTCACGGTCCTGTGTTCATCGTAGCGTGAAACCCTTCAGCGGCCCGAAGCGGGCGCAGCGCGTCGAAACGCTGCAATTCGCGGCACCTTTGTGTCCTCCGGTCGCCCCGTGGCCGACTGCGTGGCAATCACTGTCGAGGTTCGGCGATGCACGAGCGTGACGTGGAATTCGAACAGTTGATGGAAGGGGTCAAGAACGGGTCCGAGGAGGCGGTCCGTCGACTGCTCGACGTCTACGCCGATGCAGTTTTCCGATCCGTGCGCCGGCGTCTCCATCGTTCGCTGCGCACACGACTCGATTCCGAAGACTTCGTGCAGGCCGTCTGGGCGAGTTTCTTTGCTCACCGCTCGAAGATCGAGGAATTTGAAAAGTCCGAGCAGTTGGTGGCGTTCCTGGCGCGCGTGGCAAGCAACAAGGTCATCGAAGAGTGCCGCCGGTATCTCGACACACAAAAGCACGACATCAAGCGCGAACAGCGGCTGGAAGCGGGGGAGACCGAAAGACCGCCCGACCTGGCGGCCCGCGAGCCCTCGCCGAGCGCGGTTGCCATGGCGAATGAGCAGTGGCTTCGCCTTCTGGAGGGGCAGCCGATACATTATCAACGGATCGTCGAAATGCGGGCGCTGGGAGCCACGTATGAGGAAATTGCCCGCGAGCTCGGCATGAACGAGCGGAACGTGCGACGATTCATTCAGAAACTCTCACAGCGGATGCTGTCATGATCGACTCACTGGCTGCGTCTGTCCCCGCGGCACCGGAGGTGTTGACCCCGGTTGCTGCGCGTTCCTTTGCTTCGGACCTGATTGCCCGCTGGCCGGCGGAAACTCCGCTCGATGCGCAGGCGATTCTGGACCGGCATCCGGAACTGCTCCAGTATCGCAGCGCAGTTCTCGACCTCGCGCACGAGGAGTACTGGCAGCGTCTCGAAGCGGGTGAGAAGCTCGTCCCGGAAGAATTCGCCGAGCGGTTTCCTCAATACCGTTCCTCCCTGGCTTACCTGATCCGGCTGCATCAGTACCTCGAAAGCCACGTCGGTCTGGGGACGGGGCTCCTGCCGCCGCAATGGCCCGAAACGGGTACAGAGTTCCTGGGATTCCGGCTGGTGGAGGAATTGGGACGCGGTGCGTTCTCCCGCGTCTACCTGGCGACCGAGCCGGCGCTCGGTGATCGAAAGGTGGTCGTCAAGGTCTCCCGGCGGGGAGGTTGCGAAGCTCACGCACTCGGCGCCCTGGCCCACCGGAACATCGTTCCTGTGTTCTCGGTGCAACAGGACCAGGAAAATGGTTTTACGGTCATCTGCATGCCGTTTCTCGGCCGGGTGACGCTGTTTGACCTGCTGGACATCGCCTTTGCGGGGGGGCATGTCCCGGAATGGTCCAGCGGAATTGCAGCCGCGATTCGGCAGGCAAGCGGCAGCGAACAGAAACCTGCGCCGTCGAAGTGGCAATTGCCGCGTTCCTACGTCGAAGCGGTCATCACGATCGGGGCGCAGGTGGCCGATGCTCTTGCGCAGACTCATTCATCCGGACTCTATCACCGCGACATCAAACCCTCGAACATCCTGCTGACGGAAGAGGGGCAGCCGCTTCTGTTCGATTTCAACCTGGCCCGCAAGGCGGATCTGCTCGCCGGTCCTGTCGGGGGAACACTCCCCTACATGCCGCCCGAACAGCTGGCGACGATTCACACGCCCCTCGCAGAGAATTCGGCGTGCGGAGTGCGGGGCGACCTGTTCTCACTCGGAGCAACCCTCTATCAACTGCTGTGCGGAGAGCTTCCCTTCGGGCCGATTGCCCCGGGGGCGGAGTCCGATCAGCGGGCGCTGGCCCAGGACCTGATTGAGCGGCAGCGACGCGGCCCGCGCTCGTTGCGGGAAGCCAACCCGGATGTTCCGCCGGCGCTCGCGCGGCTCATCGAAAGCTGCCTGGCTTTCGATCCGGCCGCGCGTCCTGAGTCGGCAGCGGCATTCGCTGCGGCGCTCCGCCGGCAGCTGGCCCCGCTGCCGCGCACGCGACAGGCACTGCGCGTCCACCGCCGCGCGGCACTCCGGCTGGGAATCGTCGCCCTCGCTGGTCTCGCCGGCGCGATTGCTTACTGGCCGCAGCCGGATCCATTCGTCTTGCAGATGGTGAATGAGGGATGGGCGGCCAATCATCGCGGCGAGTACGACCAGGCGATCCAGGCCTTCAGCCGCGCTCTCGAGTCCCGACCAGACGATCCGGCCGCCCTGTTCGGCCGCGCGTGGTCGTTGGTGCATTCCGGCGATTACACGGCTGCCAGCTATGATCTCCTGGCCTGTCGAAAAACCTCCTCGGATCCGCGGATACTGGCTTACCAGGCCTACGTTGAGGGCTCGTTGAAAAGATACAGTATGTCACTGCAGGCTGCGGAACTGGTGATTCGGAAAAACGCGGCGAACGCGGCTGTGTACTCGAATGCCGCCTTGTCCTGCCTCGAACTGTATGAACTGGACAAGGCCGAGCAGTATCTGAGAGAAGCGTTGCGGCTGCAGCCTGACTTGCCGGCGGCGAAGTACAATCTCGCCATGCTCGATCTGAAACGTTCGGTCGAGAAGACGGGACAACCTCCGGACGTCCAGCTGATCGAGCAGGTACTCGCGGAGTATCCGGCCGCTGACAGCTTCATCGACGCCTCGCTTGTATTTGCTCATGCGGCTCGCAACAGCAGGGATCCTGTCGCCCGCGAAGCCTATGTTACCCAGGCACTGGACTATTGCGAGCGTGCGGTGGATGCAGGACTCCCACCGACGAACTTGAGGCAGGTTGTCACCTTCTACCCCCCGTTGCGTAGAAATGCACGCTTTCGCGAGCTGACGATGCGTTCACCGATCCTGGAGAACTCCGCGTCTCGCTCCAGGCGTCTCATCGATCCGCTGGAAGGGACCGAGCTTCCTTTCCAGATGTGAGGCGGCATCGCGGTGAGACTGGCTCGGAACCGATTCCCGCATCCCGCGTGCATTGTCGAAAGTACTGCATCCTCGCGGGGGATTGAAACGGCCGATCCGGCGGCCAGTCCGGGGAACCTCGCCTGTGGTCGCTGTTGAGCGGGCTTCAATGAAGGCAGGCCATTCCTCCTGCGCTCGGGGGGACTGCATCGGTTCTTTGTTCGGTTTGTACACCTCACGTGCGCCTGACCTCCGGCTGACAGTGTTGAGTTGGGGGGACGTGCGGGTAGCAATTCCTCCCCCTGGGCCGCGAGCGACCAGATCGCGCCCCGTTGCGTGGGCCGGACGCTCGCAGAGCCGGTTCGGTGAGATGATAAAGGCACAGCGCAGCCCGAAATCGGGCTGGTTGCTTCCCTCTCCGGCGCACCCGTGAGAAAAATTGCTCGGCATGGGATTTTTCCCTACCCTGCGCGTCCGGTTGTCTGCGGCATTCTCGACTTCACTTTTACAGGTACTGGTCAGGTACTCACTTCGTTATTGGTGTATGATGCCGGTTATGCGGTAGCGGGGAGTGGGCCCTCCCGTGCGTTCACGCAGTGCGGCTTTGCACCAGTGACGGAATCCATCTCTGCTTGACTAATGGGAGTGTTCGATGTTTGGTGTGACCACGCGTCTGGGTGTGTTGACTTTGGTGTGGCGATTTGCAACTCCGGCTGTGTTGACCCTGTTCCTGCTGACGGCCGCGGCACCGGCTTTTGCGGGGCCTCCCGTGCTGGAGGATGCGTGGGTCGACACGTATGAGGATACGCTGGCGGATGTGTTCCCCGATTCGTATCTGATCTCCGGGGATGAGGATCTGGATTACGATTCGTTCGAGGTGGATGAGCCGGCCCTGCATGGAATCGTGTTGACCGACGACTACCCAGGGGCAATCACATACATTCCCGACAGTGGTTACAGCGGATTCGATGCCTTCAGCTACACCGTTAAGGACGAGCTGGGCCGGATTTCCAACGTCGCGTGGGTTTATCTGTATGTGGAGCCGGACGGATCGGTGACCAACCTGGCTCCTTTGATTGTCAACTTCCAGGTGGTTAATGACGCCCAGGTATTGACCTTCACCGGCCAGGTGCTCGATGAGAATCCGGAGACGATGACCATCCAGTTTGGTGAGTCGATGGACGGACACTATGCCAATGTGTCTCCGAGTGGATACTTCTACCTTCAGGTTTATGCGACGCCGCAGATGCGCGGGTTGGCGACGGCAATTACACAGGATGAGTACAATATCTATTCGAATGAGGCGATGACGTTTGTCGATCTACCCTAGGCGCCGGTGGGCTCGTGACACGCTCCCTTCGATGAGAGGTGATGCATGTTGAGCGATGCAAATCGTCCCGCCCAGGGGCCGCGACGCAGGTCGGGAGACAGCACATATGCCTCTTTTCCTGTTGCGGCTCCGCAGGAGGGCCACCGGGCGATTGAGATGATCGTGCGACACGTGCTTCGCCGCGGACGTGCAGAGTCTCCGCTGGCTGGTCGCATCCTTGCGGACGCACAGCGGCTGGTGGAGTTCGGCATTTGTGAACCTGATCCCCGGGAGATCGCGCAGGCTCTGGCCTCGCCGATCTCCGCGTGGATCCGGGGAGCACCGGGTCGGCAGCGCGATCAGGCGCTGCTCGATACGGTTCAATGAAAGGGGAGTGGAGTGTGATTCTCGTTCAGGTGCTGGATATCGATGTAGTGAATGATCCCGAAAAGCCGACGGCCATGCGGGAAGGCGAGCACCTGTCCGGAGAGCGCCGCGGGCGCGAGAACCGCCCCGAGTGTGCTGAGTTTGTCACACAGTGCCTGCGGTGCGGGCTGGAGATGCAGCTTACGACAGCCTCGCGATTGCAGGCGAAACGTCGCGGCGTCCTATGCCACTGCGCGAAGTGCGGACACGAATGGATTTTTCACGGGAGTGCGCTGCCTCCCTCCCTCGAACGTAGTTCGTCGGGGAATGGTCACTGAGGCCGCATTGCCGGGACGCAGGATCGCAGTCAACGCGGGTCAGCCGGAACAGTCTCGCTGACTCGCACACAGGCTCAAAGGGAATATCAAGGAGCAGAGGGGGGCGGGGACGCAGTTTTGGTGACGGTTGGAGATGGGACCGAAATCGGACTGGTCCCTCGCCCCCCTTGTTGTTTCTCTCGCTGCTTCGCACGCAGGTGCCCCGCCAGAGCTCGCTGGCGGAGAATCCTCAAGGGCGGAAGTCAGCACTTTTCCATCGCTCCTCAGTCTTCTGAATCCGGTGGCGGAGTCGCCGGCTTCTGTTCGGCTTCGTCGACCTGGGCCTCGCGCAGTTCGCGAATCCAGATGTTTCGAAAGCGCACCGGATTACCGTGGAACTGCAGATGGACCGGCCCCTGGGGTGGGTGCGGCATGTATTCCGGTGGCCGGTCGTAGAACGTGCCCCCGAGAATCTCTGTGTGATTCTGGATCAGAACTCCGTTGTGCAGGACGGTCACGTAGCCCGGTTTTTCGAGCTTGCCGTCACTCGCGAAACGGGGGGCCGTGAACACAATGTCGTATGTCTGCCATTCGCCAGGCTTACGGCTGGCGTTGACGAGCGGTGGCTTCTGTTTGTAGAGGGCACCAGCCTGTCCATCAAAGTAAGTTTTATTGTTGTAAGAGTCAAGGATCTGGATCTCATAACGTTGCATTAAGTAAACACCGCTGTTGCCCCGCCCTTGCCCGGAGCCCTTCACCTCCTCCGGAGTCGCCCATTCCAGATGCAGCTGGCAATCGCCGAATGAGCGCTTCGTCGTGATGCCGCCACCCTTCGCCACGGCATAACCGTCGCGGATTTCCCACTTCTCTCCCCCGTTCCACTGTCCCAGATCAGTTCCGTCAAAGAGCACGACGGCATCCGAGGGAGGGCCGCCCGGAGGACCCGGATCGACAATCTCGGGTTCTGACCAGGGAATGCCGCTCTTGTATTCCTCCGCGCTCATGACGACTCCCACTGCCAACAGTCCGCCCACAATCAGAAGGAAGCCAATCCTTCGGCTCGTGTTGACGGGAAACAACGGCTGCATCGAGAACTCCTCAAGGGAACAAGGGGCTGCACCACGACCGAGAACGATCCGAACGCCAGGCCCGCATTATAGACGTTGGATTTGTCGCGTGTCAGGTGGGGCCCGGTTTCCCGGGATGCCGTGCCCACGCGACGTGCTCAGGAGGCATGCCGAGCCTGCCCGGGATCTCAGTGTGCAGCGGAATGTCAATAGGCGGGTGTACCGGATATCACCGTGTGGGAACGATTGGGGAACTGTGGTTTCGCCGGGAATTCTGCTACGATCGAATCATGCACTGTTTACGAGATGTCTGAGCGTTCCCGACCGGCGGAGCAGCGGAGGCGTTCCGAAGCTTCGGGGCAGTGGTGCGACCGTGAGGGGAACGACCTGAGAATCACGGGGAGCCGCACACTGATGTCGGCCAATTGCGGAGTGTTGGAATCGGTATGCAGGAAACCCGGCAGGTAGCTCGAAGAATCGCTGTTGCGGAAGTCGCCGAACTGCTCCCCGGTGCGCGGAAGGTGTGCACCGTGGGAGAGCGGGAGATCGCGCTCTTTAACATCGCTGGCGAGTTCTTCGCGATCGATGATCGCTGCCCGCATCGCAACGCTTCGCTCGGTACGGGAGCGCTTGACGAGAAGACCATCAGTTGCCCGTGGCATGGCTGGCGATTTGATCTTCGCAGCGGTCATCGGGTCGGCCGTCCGGGAGGCCAGGTCCAGAAGTTTCCCGTGTCGATCGAGGACGGGCAACTTTTCATCGAGCTACCGGAAGATTCTCCTGTCCAGGTATTGCAACCCTCCTGCGGCTACCTGGTCCGTTACGGAGTTCTCGGGTGGGTGGAACGCTTTCGCGGGGCCGAGTCGCTCGAATGGTCTCATCGCGATCGCGTTGTGATTCGCACGAGCCGGGGCGTGGAGTTGGGCGAACTGCTCTCGCGTGCCGAACTGCCGACGGAGAAACGCGAGGGTGACGGCACGGAGTCCGCCGCCGGAGAAATCCTGCGGCTCGCCACGCGAGACGATGAGGCGCAGCTCCGCCGAGCATCAGGGGAGGCTGACCGCATCGTCGATGCGTGCCGGACCCAGCTGCTCGAAGGCGAGGCCGGCGTTGAGATCCTCGACAGCGAACTGTTGCTGGATGGCGAGACCCTGGTGCTCTATTTCCTTGGCCCCGACTCGAAGCGTCTCGACGACCTCGCGCTTGAACTGGGGACCCGGCACCGGTTGCGCGTTCTTTTCCAGCCACTGGTCGAGAGCACTGCCGGCGGAGGTTGCGGGAGTGGCTGCGGCGGTCACGGTTGCGGCACGTAGGATCCGCAGGCTACCCGCTTTCGATCGTCAGTGTGACTCTTCGTTCACCCCCCCCTGTCACTTCCTGGTCGCATTCCAGTGCAACCACGGGTGAACTGTGATTCACGCGCGTGAAGTTGGCGTGAAGTTGACTTGAGAGGCGGGGCTCGCATCTCGGCCACTTCCCTCTTGCCGCATCTTCTCGCGTCAATTTCGCATTGAGCGCCTTTTCTCTCATTCCACGTTTCTGTGAATACACAGCCCAGTGTCTCTGCCGAGAATCCCCCGCAAAGTCACTCAAAAACACCCCTCTCATTCTCTCCTGAGTCTTGCCTGATTCGTAAAATCCCTGATCAGGAGCAGAGCGTTCCGAGGTTTTTGCCGCATTTCTTGAGAAGGACTCAAGTCGGTTTGACTCCGCCCCGCTTACTCCTTTAGAGTGTTTGGCGGGTAGAGTTCCTTAGGAGAAAATACCCGGTCTGACTTGCGGTTTCTTTTGTTTTTCCTCTGCGTGACTTCTTGAGGTCATGCAGGTCGTCTGCGACTTGGGCAGCCGGAAAGCTGCAGGCGAAGGAGGCAAGATCGACCAGACTGACTGATCGACAGAAGATCGCTCCGATTCGTCGCTGAGGAACCCTCGGCGGCGAGTGGGACGATGCAAGGGGATGGCAACGAGATGATTCAAGCGGGCCTGCGTGACTCTCTGCGTCAATTCGACGACTTGAAAACCGTGGCTGTCGACCAGCTGCAGCGACTCGTCGCCGAAATTCGACGCGAATTGCTCACCCTGGTTCCCGCGGACCGCGGAGCACCTCTTGCCGAGCCGGGCGGCATTGAACTCCTGGTGGCGCTTTCCCGCGTCTTTCAGGATCCCCATGACCGGATTGTCTGGGAACTCGGCGGTGCCGCCGACGTTGGGAAAGCCAGCCGGCAGCTTTCGGTGCGGTTCGATGCGCCGCACGTTCCCGAGGCCGCGAGCCTGGCGAATGCGGGATCTCGCCCGCTGCTCCCCTGGCCGACTTTCGCCGGAGAGGGAGGCGGCCTGACTACCGCGCTCGGGCTTGCCTCCGCCGGGAAGAATCTGGGAAGAACACAGTGGGTCGTTGCGGTCGTCGACGAGCAGGCCCTGGAGAAGCGGGACGCGGGGCGCACGCTGGCAGCCCTCGAGGGGACCTCTCGCTTTCTGCTCGTCGTTCGGGAAGATGATGGCTCCCCTCAGACGCGAGCCGAGGTTTCGGGAGACCGTCGCCCCTTTCGATTTCGCAGTGCACTCGAGCACCGCGGGTTCAACTGCCTGCCGGAGGTCGATGCGACCGACCTCGACGCTCTGCTGGAGGTGCTTCAGCAGGCGCGGAATGCCGACGTTTCGGCCGTTCTGTACTTGAGGACGCGTCCGCGACCGGGGGGGGCGTCCTGGGATCAGGATTGCCGCATTTCCGGCGAGCAGCTTTCCTCTCTGCTGAGTGACTCCTCACGGCGCAGAGATCTGGAACAGTTGTCGGACGACCGGCTGCACGAAGCGATTGACAGGGAACTGGTCACACGAGCGCGGCGTGATGTACGTCTCAGCGTTGTGTCGCTGATTCCCGCGCTGCGTTTACCCCGGTTTGCCGCGGAGTTCCCGGAGCGGCTGGTTCACGCCAGCCATTCGGAGTCAGAGGTCCTCACCTGGTGCAGCGGCCTTGCGGCGGGTGGCTGCCGACCGGTCATTTTGCTCACTCCTTCCCTCCTGTTCCGGCATTTTGAGCAGATCGCGGAGCAGTTCTGCGCCGCGGAGCTGCCCGCGACTTTTGTTGTCACCGCCGGCGAGGCGACGGGGATTCGGCGGTCGTCCGAATGGGCGACGACTCAATCGATCGTGACGTTTCTGCGGATGTTGCCGAACCTGACGTTGATGGCCCCGAAGGACGAGTCGGAATGGCAACAGATGCTCGGGCTTTCGCTCGACGAAGAGCGCCCGGCAGCGATCAGGCTTCCCCGTTCATTCGAGGACGCTACCTCCTCGGCTTATCGCGCGGAATGTTTCGCGGGACGTGCGGAAGTTCTGCTTGAGGGGCGCGAGTTCGTGCTGATGACGGTGGGGGAACTCGTCTCCCCTGCTCTTGATGCGGCGGTGCGACTCACACAGGGAGGTTGTTCCACCGGAGTCGTGAATCTCCGCTTTCTCCAGCCGCTCGACGAAGTGCTCCTTCAAAGGCTGACGGGGGAGTCGGTGAATCTGGTGACGCTGGATGAAGGGGCTTCGCAGGGGGGAGTCGGAACCGCGGTTCTCGATGTGCTGGCCGAGGCAGACCTGCGCCCGGCCGTGACGGCCATCGGAAATCTGTCGCGGCGTCCGGAAGAGGATCCCGCAACCGGCCGTCGCCGGATTGTCGATCTGATCGTCGCCCGCGTCTCCGAAGTGCTGGCCACCCGGCGGAGCAAAGTTCCCGTTCCGGAAACGCCGCGGAGATCGCAGCGGCGCATCGATGGCCGCGAGCCGCGGCTGAAGCTGCACTTTTCTCCGGAGGTTCTGCAACAGGAGCGACGGTTGATCTGCGAGAAACAGCTGAGCCCGACGCTGGAACGGTGGATCACGGAATACGAGCAGGTCGGGCACCGGTCGCGGTATCTCTGGCAATGGTGTCAGCAGGGAGTGGAGCTGACCACGTTCCCGAGTGTTGCTCCCGAACTGTGGGCGGATGCCTGCGATACGAAAGTCCTCTCGATCATCCTGAACGTCCTTCTCGACGATGTGGCCGATCGTCATGGAAGCTGTGCCCTGCTTTCCGAGCTGCTCGCAGTCACGCAGTCGCGTGAGCCGCAGCTCGACCGGTTCGACACCGCCGAACGTGCCTATCTCGAACTGGCCGGGCGAGTCTGGCAGGAGTACTGGAACCGGACGCGAAGGTACCCCTGTTTTGCGGTCTTCGAGGAACTGTTGCGTTACGATCTTTCGCAACTGTTCAATTTCATCCGCTATTCCAGTCTGTTAAACGGCAATCTCCAACTCCTCAACGTGGTCGAGCACGATCTCTATTCGCCGCACAGCATGATGCAGATCAGCTTTGCGACGGTGGATCTCATGTGCAGCCCGGACTTCCAGTTGAATGAACTGGGCAAGATTCGCGAGATTGCCTGGCATGTTCAGTGGATGGGGCGGATTGGAAATCTGATCACGACCTGGCAGCGGGAGATCGGCGACGGCGATTTCACCAGCGGAGTCTTCGCCCGCGCGGTCGTTCGCGGCGACTTGAGTATTGAGCAACTGAATCTTGGCTCTGCCGAGGAAATCGAGACCGCGATCCGTGAGGGCGGGCATGAGGAATACTTCCTGAGAAAGTGGGAGTACCATCACCGATGTCTGAATGCAATGCGTTCACAGATCCGATCTTTTGATTTAGGGGTCGTGATTCGCGGTCTCGAGCGGCTGTTGTTCACGGAGCTGGGCAGTCGCGGGCTGAAATAGCGCGCCAGACATCAAACGAAGGCGCCGGCAAAGGGTTTTGCTGACCAGGTCCAGGGCGCCGCAATGACTGAGTGGGCGTTTCGCAAGTTCGGCAGCCAGTACATCCTGGTGATGATGCTGGTGACCCGCGTCATCGGGTCCGCCGGGGGCCTGCTCGTCATTTACTATGTGAACCTCACGACTTCGCTTCCCGCGGAACTGCGCTGGCATTTTGAACGTGCCGGCATGGTCGTCGTGGCCGTCACGGTTGCCGCGACCGTCCTGCTTGCCCTCTGGGAAACGCGGACGCTGCGGCGCGTGCTCGCGCAACTCATCCGGGGGCAGGAGGTAAATCCCTCCGCAGCGCGTCAGGCGGGCCGAACCGCCGTGCTGTTTGCCGGCCGGCACCACCTGCTCGAATCGATGCTCGATCCGGCCCTCAGTGCCCTTCCCCTGTGCATCTGGCTGTGGCTGGTGGCGGACGCTCCGCTCTACGTCCTCGTACAGGTGATGATTGCCGCGTTCATCGGTATCTCGGCGGTCCTGCTGGCGACCTACTTTGCCAGTGAACGCTGGATGGCCCCGGTCACGCGCTACCTGCTGGACCGCGGAATCGCGATCGATTTCGAAGACTTTCCCACCCGCCGCCTGCAGGCGCGCATGAATGTCTGCTTCAGTCTCATCATCATGGTGACGGCATTGATGATCGGTGGTCTGGCAAACCAGCGGGCAATGGACCTGATCCGCACGCCGGAGCGACAGGCCGAGACCGTCGCCAATCTGCGGACGCACATCATCTACATTCTGGTGACCGCCATCGCGGTGGGGGTCGCCTTCTCCCATATGCTGGCCCGTTCGATGGGGGCCCGCGTCGATGAACTCCTCCAGGCGATGCGGCGCGTCCAGCGCGGCGATTTCTCTCAGCGCGTCAAGCCGATCGGAACCGACGAGATCGACATTCTCGCGCGGCAGTTCAACGCCATGGTCCAGCAACTGGACCAGAACGATCAGACGATTCGCGATCTGAACGTGAATCTGGAATCGAAAGTGAAACGGCGGACGCGGCAGCTTTCCAAGAGCAAGCGATCGCTGCAACGGTCGCTGCGGAAGCTGCGCGAATACGACCAGCTCAAGACCGAGTTCTTCTCGAACGTGAGCCATGAGCTGCGGACTCCGCTGACGATGATCCTCTCTCCCGTCGAGCGGATTCTCCAGGTGCATGGGGAACAACTCTCCCCTTCGGCCGTCTCGCTGGTCGACGTCATCCGCATCAACGCCCTGCGCCTGCTCGAGCTGATCAACAAGCTGCTCGATTTCTCCAAGCTGGAGGCGGGCCGCGTCCGACTCGATCTGCGTGTGTGCGACCTCAATGTGCTCATCGGCGAACTGGCCTCCGCGGCACGGCCCCTTGCCGAACAGCGCGGCTTGCGGCTGGAATTGCGTGTCGATTCGCAGATCCCGGAATTCGGGATCGACGAGGACAAGATCGACACGGTACTGAGCAACCTGATCTCGAACGCGCTCAAATTCACTCCGGCCGGAGGCGTGGTTCGCATCGAAACACACCGTTGCGGTGATCAGATCCGGGTGGATGTGATCGATTCGGGGATCGGCATTGCGCCCGAGGATTACGAACGCATTTTTGAACGCTTCGTACAGATCGACGGGTCGATGTCGCGGTCCTTCTCCGGCACTGGCCTGGGGCTTGCACTCGCACGCGAGTTCGCGCGGCTCCATGGTGGTGATCTCGGTGTCGAAAGCGAACTGGGGCGCGGCTCACGTTTCTTCCTGATTCTCCCCCTCACGGTTTCCGCTGCTGGGGAAGCTCCTGTCGATGCTGCTCCCCTGCGGGCGAACCGCGCGGAGCGTTTTGCGGATCTCGTCACCTGCACTGTCGAGGAGCCTCAGCGACTCATCACCGAAGCGCCGCGCGCTCCGGAGGACGCACCTGTGGTGCTGGTCGCGGATGATACGCCGGAGATGCGGCTTCTCGTCGGCGAGATCCTGGGCGATCAGTATCAGATCCGTTTTGCGGGGGATGGAGCCGAGGCACTGGAAGCGATTCATCGTCAGCCTCCGGACCTGATCATTTCCGACGTGATGATGCCGCACGTGGACGGATACGAACTTTGCCGCCGCGTGAAGGAAGATCCGAGAACGGCCCAGATTCCCTTCGTACTGCTGACCGCGAAGGCACAGATTTCGATGCGGATCGAAGGACTCGATCGTGGGGCCGATGACTACCTGGTCAAGCCGTTTGACGCCCAGGAACTCAAGGCGCGGGTCCGGTCACTGCTGCGATTGCGGCAGATGCATCGGGAACTGGACCGCCAGAACATGGAACTGGAAGCCACCCTTGCGGATCTGCGCGCGACACAGCGGCAGCTTGTCCAGTCGGAGAAGATGAACTCGCTCGGGCAACTGGTCGCCGGGCTGGCGCACGAAATCAACAACGCGATCAATGCTGTATACAACGGCATTCAGCCGCTGAATCAGCGGGTTCAGCGGCTCGAAGGACTGGTGCAGTCCGCGCTGTCGTGCGCGGCTTCGGGGGATGCTCCTCCGCAGGGAGAGATCGAGCAGGCGTTCAAAAGGATATCGCTGCTGGCGGGAGCAATCGAAAGTGGTGCCGTGCGCACGGCCCGCATCGTCCGCGATCTGAAGACGTTTTCGCATCCGGGGTCGGAGCACTCGGAATGGTTCGACCTGCATGAAGCACTCGACGTCTGCGTGAACCTGCTGGCTCATGAGTTGAAGCATCGCGTGACGATCTCGCGCGATTACCAGGCGCGCCCGCAGTTTTATGGACCGTCCGGGCAGTTGAACCAGGTGTTCATGAACATCCTCAATAACGCGCAGCAGGCGATCAACGGGCGGGGAGAGATCGTCATTGCCACACGCTCGGTCGAAGACGGCGTCACCGTTCACTTCAGCGACACGGGCTGTGGCATTCCGGAAGAGGTCCGCAACCGCATCTTCGATCCGTTCTTCACCACCAAGGCACCCGGACTGGGGACCGGGCTGGGTTTGTCCCTGAGCTACGGCATTATCACAAGCCTCGGCGGCACGATCGAATGCCGGAGTCAGCCGGGAGTCGGCACGGAATTCATTCTTTTCTTACCTGAATCGGCCGGTGCGCCGGCGACCGGTGCTCCGCAGACACTGAGTTCTGTCGGCACTGGTTCATTTGTTGAAGGACCGTTGGCATGAGACGCGACATCCTCTATGTGGACGACGAGTTCGACAACATCATCGTCTTCGAGGCGGCGTTCGAAGACGAGTTCAATATCCACGCGGCGACAAGCGGTGCGGAAGCGCTCGAGCTCCTGGAGAAGATTCCGTTTCCCGTGGTGATCGCCGATCAGAGAATGCCGCAGATGACCGGCGTCGAACTCTTTGAAACGATGCGGGCGACGCATCCGCATATCAAACGGATCATCCTGACCGGTTACAGCGAACCGGAAGCGATGATCGACGCGATCAACAAAGGGCAGGTGTTTCATTTTGTGAAAAAGCCGTGGGAGCGGCACCACCTGCTCTCCGTCCTGATCCGCGCGTTCGAGGCGCACGACCTCGCGGTTGCGAACATGCTGCTCACCGAGCGGCTGGTGGTCTCGGAGCGATGCGCCATGCTCGGCCAGGCAACGGCCCGCATCACGCACGAAATGGGCAACTGCCTGTGCATGCTGCCGATGCTGGATGTGATCCGCGAGAGATACAGCGAACATGAGGAGCTGGTGACGATTGCCGATTTCGCGGCACAGACTTACTCGCGACTGACGGCACTCGTTCAGGAAGTGAAGTCCTTCATGCAGTTCGAGCAGGAGCAGTTTGTCCGGCATCCGCTCGCACTCGGCGAGGCAGTTCATGAGCTGGTCGCCTTCCTCCGCTTCGACAAAGCGATTCCTCACGAGCGATTCACCCTGAAGGTCGCGGGGGAGACGACTGTCCTCGCGAACAAGGTCAAGCTGCAACAGGTGATCGTCAACCTGATCAAGAACGCGGCGTATGCGATTCGAGAGCGTCCCGACGGACGCATCGAGGTGACTGTCGAACGACACGATGCCGATGTTGTGCTCTCCGTGCTCGATAACGGCTGCGGCATTCCTGAAGAGATGTTGCCCCGGATCTGGGAGCCGTTCTTCACCACCAAGGGAGCGGAGGGGAACGGGCTGGGGCTGGAGATTTGCCGCAAGCTGATTGAGAGTCACGGCGGCAGCATTTCGTGTGAGAGTCTCCCGGGACTGGGGACGACCTTCATCATCCGCTTGCCCGCTCACACGGAACAGGTGTCGGCTCCCAGTGCCGATCTGCACACGCCCGCGGTGCACCGGTCTCCTTTTGCTGTCGATCGGTGAACGTCCCTGCGGGAGAAGCGAAACGATCCATATATCGATTGGCGGGAACTGCCTGCCAATGAATCAGCACGCCGCAGCGGACGCACGCGCACCTGCTGAAGAATGGCAGTGCCGGGATTACTGCGCCTGTGCAGGTTGTGGGATGAACCTCGTTCAATAAACTCGCGACCCGGCATTATCCCGTTGCGGGAATCTTCAAGCGAACGCTCTGGAGAGACTGGAGCGGGTTCCGGAGTAAGCGACTTTGCCGAATGCCTGCATTGTAGTGGCGGTCCCGCTTAAAACGCTTGTCTTCCCGTTCTGGCGTTCGGGCAACTCCTCAGCATTCCTCACAGAGTTGCCGATTGTAGATACCGCTTTAGTAGAAACGGATTTGAGGCAAATTCGCGTTGTGCGTCGGCTGTTGGCGTCTCGGTGTAGCTCGGCTCACCATCTCACCTCCGAGATCCCGATCCCGCGCGCAGTCCCGAAAGACCGGTCAGACTGCGCGCTTATTTCCGGATGGCGGGCCCCATGAAATTTCGCTTTTTCCTGCTGGCTGTTCTGTGTCTCATCGCCCTCACCACAGAACGGCGTGTGCGCGCCGACGGGGTGATTCGTGACGGAATCGGAGCCATTTCAACATCGCGCGGTGGAACGAACATCGCCCACTCCGATAACGGCGCGGTCCTGCTCGACAATCCCGCGGGACTCGCGAACTTTGGCGGTGAACGGTTCTTTGAACTCGGCTTTGATACGCTCATCACCGACCTCGATTACTACGATGCGGATCCGAACAACGTCAACGGCGAGTTCATGGCGCTGCCTCTCCCACAGGTCTCCTGGTTCCAGCGGAGTGCCGGGGGAGACTGGGTATATGGAATCGGCCTGTTTATCCCCGCGGGTTTCACTGCCGAGTATGAGATGACGCACCCGCTGCTCGGCCCGCAGGAATATCGTTCGCTCGGTGCGCTGGTCAAGATTCTCCCGGCGGTGGCCTATCAGGTGACCGATCGCCTCTCGATCGGAGCGAGTCTGGGAGCGGCCATCAGTCACGTCCAGCTGGAAGGGCCGTACACGGGGCAAACACTGCCGTTACAGAATGTGCCCACCGTGATGGACCTCGACCTGTGGGGGGCCGCGCCGACCTTCTCGGTCGGGGCACAGTTTCAGTTGACGTCGCAGACGACGATTGGTCTGTCTTATCAGAGCGAGAGCCGGTTCACCCTCTCCGGCGATGCGACCGTGGACGCCTTCATGCCCGGGCGGGTCACGTCCGATTTCGATGTCGAGATGGACAAGGTCTGGCCCCGGTCGCTCGGCCTCGGTGTTGCCCACTGGGCGACCGAGCGGCAGCGAGTCTCGGCGGACGTGATCTGGTTTGACTGGTCGAGTGCTTTCGACACCTTTGACTTTCGCTTCAACGGGGCCACGAACCCGACGCTCCAGCCGTTCGGCGAAATTCGTGACACCCTGCCCCTCAATTGGCACGATTCCGTGTCGTTGCGGCTCGGGTATGAGTTCTTCACGTACCGCAACAACGTGTGGCGCGCCGGCTATGTGTACCACCGCTCTCCTGTCCCCAGCACAACGTTGAATCCCTACCTCGACGGCGTTCTGGAACATGCCTTCTCGATCGGGCACAGCCGGCAATGGCGGTGCTGGCAATTGAACCTCGCTTACCAGTATTCGTTCGGCCCGGAGCGGCATGTCGGACAGAGCGACATCCTGGGGGGCGACTTCGATAACAGCGAGTTCCGGGCGCAGGCCCACTGGACCATGTTCAGTCTGCTCCGCCGCTTCTAGAGGCGCTTCCTCCGTCCCTTCCATGTCCAGTCCTGGAGTGGTGAGTGAGTCCATAGCGTCACGGTGTTGACGATCCGGCGGTTCTCAGCCCGTGTCCGCGATTGTCGTCATGTTCTGGGGGCCGATAAGGCTGACGGCACAACGTGCATCGCGGCCGCGGCAGTGACGCTGTTGTTCGTCACGACTTTCGCCTCCCCTGGATGACCGAGTGTGGCGATGTTGTCCCTCTTCTGATTGCTTCTGATTGCATGCGGTTTGCATCGAACACAGGGATCGAGCGGCATTGTCGGGTTGGCCCGGTTCGAACGGTCGTGCGCTGCGTGTCGGCCACTGGCAACGGCAATGTTTCGCGAAGGGCGCGAGTGGTCCGTTTGCAACACTAATGCGGCGCTCTTGAGGTAAGTCTCCCGGTGTCCTGCGAAGCTTCCCCGCTGTGAATCAGGAGGTATCACCCTCAAACCTCACGGAACATTTGATGATGCCGTTTCTTAAGGTAGCGTTTGACTGGCAGACGTTTCTGTCTGAGGCGGTTCTCCGCGGAGCACAGGAGCGAGCCGACGGCGGGCTGCGTTGGCTGACTGGCGTCCATCAACGAGTTCTCGGATTTAACGGCACAGCAAGACCGGGCGAACGTCAATGCGGAATCTTTTGGACAACTCTCGGGGCCGAATCCTGGTTATTGATGACCAGGAAATGATTCATTACACGTTTCGCTCGATCCTGGCGACTCCTGATCACAATGCCCGCGCGTCAGGGGCGACATCCAGTCGGCCGGCCGGATATCCCGTCGATTATGCCTTGAGCGGCGAAGCCGGACTGGAGATGGTCCGGGCGGCGGTGGCGGAGGGGAATCCCTACGCCCTGGCCTTTGTCGACATGAACATGCCCCAAGGCTGGGATGGGATCGAAACCATTCTCGAAATCTGGAAGGTGGCTCCGGAGACGCAGATTGTCCTCTGCACGGTGTTCACCAGCTGCGCCTGGTCGGATCTCATCAGACGCCTCGATCAGACCGATCGGCTGCTGATCCTCAAGAAACCGTTCGATCGCGCGGAAGTGCTGCAGCTGGCGTCGGCGCTCACCGAGAAATGGCGGCTGGAACGGCAGGCGGCACTGAATTTCGACAAGCTCGAAAAGATGGTCGCCGAACGGACGGGCGAGATGGAACGCGCGCACGCCGAGCTGTTGAAGGTGAACGCGGAGCTGGCGGCGGCCAAGGATGCCGCCGAAGCCGCCAATCGCGCAAAGAGCGAGTTCCTCGCCAACATGAGCCACGAGATTCGCACGCCGATGACGGCGATCCTCGGCTTTACCGATCTCCTGCTCGATCCGGAGCAGTCGCTGAATCATCGGCTCGAGTGCATCCGCACCGTCCGCCGCAATGCCGAGCATCTGCTGGCGGTGATCAACGACATCCTCGACATCTCGAAGATCGAGGCCGGGAAGATGACAATCGAGCGGATTGCCTGTACGCCGCAGCAGATTGTCGCCGATGTCGTCTCGCTGATGCAGGTCCGCGCCCGCGACAAGAAACTCACGTTCCGGACCGAAGTCGAGAGCACGATTCCCTCGGTGATCCTGTGCGATCCGACCCGCCTGCGGCAGATTCTGATGAATCTGGTTGGCAATGCGGTCAAGTTCACCCACCGGGGCGAAGTCTCCCTGTTCGTTTCGCTGGCGCGGAACGGCGACGCAGAAACCCTGCAATTCGATGTCAGCGATACGGGGGTCGGCCTCTCTGCCGAAGAGATCCAGCGGCTGTTTGAGACCTTCAGCCAGGCCGACATGTCGACCTCCCGCCGCTACGGCGGCACCGGGTTGGGGCTGGCGATTTCGAAACGGCTCGCGAGGATGCTGGGGGGAGACGTCACGGTGATGAGCGAACCCGGGCGGGGAAGCACGTTCCGGCTGTCGCTTCCCGTGGTGAGGCCCGAGAAAGCAGAGTCTCCCGAGCGGCTGCCCAACCGATCGGAAATCGAGCGACACCCCGCCGACGAGGTGAACGCAACCTCCCTTTCGATCCCGTTTGAAGCGCGGGTCCTTCTTGCGGAGGATGCGCTGGACATGCAGCGGCTGCTCTCCTTCGTGCTCACAAAGTCGGGCGTCGATGTGACGATCGCGGAAAACGGCCGGATCGCCGTCGATATGGCGCTCGCCGCGTGGTACGCCGACCAGCCGTTTGACCTGATATTCATGGACATGCAGATGCCGGTGCTTGACGGCTACACGGCGACCCGGCAGTTGAGGCAGTCCGGCTATCCCGGGCCGATCGTCGCACTGACCGCGCACGCAATGGCGGGCGATCGCGAGAAATGTCTCGAAGCCGGCTGCAACGACTACACCACCAAGCCGATCGAGCGGCAGACACTGATCGCAATGGTCAGCAGTTATGTGCAGCAGAGCGTTCGCTGTGCAGGCTCGGTCCCCTGACCGCGGTTCGCTCTCGCGCGACTGAATGGAATGTCGCAGTTGGGGTGTGCCTGGAGTGGACGTTACTCGGCAGGGGGGACAGCATGCCGGGGAGCCAGGGCGTCTGTCTGCCTTGCGGTGACGTGACCGTCGTCGGCGGAGATTCAGGCAATCAGTCCCACTGGGGCCAGTCGTCTGCCGGAGGGACGACGACCTGCTCGACCGTTCGTTCGGGAAGATCGACAATCGCGAACTGGTGGGGTTTGGCGCGATGCAGGGCACCTGGATTCAACACGAGGCAGTTTCCCTCCAGGTGATGTTCGGCCCGATGGGTGTGGCCGTAACAGACGAGATCGAACTCGCCGCTGGTGATGGCCTGTTCGAACCGCTGGTGGTCATCGCTGTGCAGGAGCGCGATCCGCGTATCGGCGAGGGTGATTGAGCCGAATCGATCGTGACACGTCTGTCCTGCCAACTGGATCGCCTGCCGCAACTGCTCCTCGTCATAGTCGACGTTCCCGAAGACGAAGTGCGTCGGCCAATCGGCGAAGAGAGGGATCAGTGCAGCGGAGCCGATGTCACCACAGTGCAGAATCGCTGAGACGTCGTGCTGGCGTACGAGCTGGAGCGCACGTCGCGTTGACCCGATCTTGCCGTGGGTGTCACTGAGGACGGCAATCTTCATTCGAGCTCCCGTTCATTCAGGCAGTTTCCGTTCCCCAGGCCCGTGCGAGCGCGACGAGCGTGTCGACCGCTTTCTGCATTTCTTCAACGCTGGTCCATTCGAGCGGCGAATGGGGATTGTGCTCGCCGGTCGACAGGTTCGGAGTGGGAAGGCCGAGTTCCGTCAGCCGCGATCCGTCGGTTCCTCCGCGAATGATTGTCTGCCGCGGTTCGGTTCCGGTCGCCCGGATCGCTTCGAGAGCTTTCGCAAGTGCCCGCGGTTCGCGCGCGAGCCCATCCCGCATGTTGCGGTACTGCGGATGGATCTCCACAGTGATTCGCGCCCGCGGATGTGCGGCCCGGAGTTCACCGGCAATCTGTTCGAGCATGCCGGCGTACTCGGTGAGGCGAGGCGTCTCGAAATCGCGGAGAATGATCCGCGCCGTTGCCTGCGCGACACCTCCTTCGATGTGATACGGATGGAGAAAGCCATCGCGATTGTCGGTGGTCTCCGGGCTGAGCCGATCGGTCGGAAGGCGGGCGATGAACGCGCTGAGAATGCGGATCGCGTTGACCATCTTCCCCCTGGCGATCGACGGATGAATGTTCACCCCTTCGACGGTGATAATCGCCTGGTCGGCGGAGAAAGTCTCGCTGTCGACCATCCCCTCCCCTTCCCCGTCGAGCGTATAGCCGCACACTGCGCCGAGCTTGCCAAGGTCGAGATGGTTGACCCCGCGTCCGATTTCTTCGTCGCAGGTGAAACAGATCCGGATCGGACCGTGCGGGATCTCGGGATGCTGCATCAGAAACTCAGCCGCCGACATGATCACGGCCACCCCGGCTTTGTCGTCGGCACCGAGCAGCGTCGTCCCATCCGTGGTGATGATGGTGCCGCCGATCAAGTTCGCCAGCGCGGGATTTTCGGACACACGGAGTACTTTCGACGGATCGCCCGGAAGTACGATATCCTCGCCGCTGTAGTTCTCGTGAACGATCGGCCGGACGTTCGCGCCGCTGGTCTCGGGAGAGGTATCGACGTGCGCGAGCCAGGCGATCGTCGGAGCGGGACGGTCGAGAGTGGACGGAATCGTCGCCATCACGATTCCGAATTCATGGAGGCTGACATCCGCGAGCTCCAGTGCCCGGCACTCGCTCTCCAGCATTCGGCAGAGATCGAGCTGCTTTGCCGTACTCGGCACCGAGTCGCTCGTCTCATCCGACTGGGTATCGACTTTTACGTATCGGAGAAACCTGTCGAGGAGTGAGGAGGGAGTGGAAGGCATCGGATTCCCGAGAGTGCGGAACTGGGGCTATCGATTGTGGGCCGACACGGTCGGCAGGAAAAACAAACGGCGGTCGTGAGCCAGAGGCTGCACGACCGCCGGTGCTTCGCTGATGACACAGCCGCGCGACCACGGACTGCAACTCTAGATCGACTCTTCTTCCCGCGGAGTCCGCGAGACGAAAAGTACCATAGAACAGGGTAGTAAAGGATACGCGCCCTCGTTGTCAAGGGGCACTTCCTCTTCGTCGTCCGTCCGGCCCGTGTCGAAGATACGTTCCCAGGGCTCCCCGTTCTCCACCGCCGGCAGCACGAACGGAATCGTATTGCTGTGATCGGCATTGAACAGCACGAGCATCGAATCGGCCCGAATCAGTTCCCCGCGGGCATCGACATCGATTGCTCCGCCATACAGGTGGACCCCCAGGCAGCGAACATAGGAGGCGTTCCAGCCCTCGTCCGACATCTTGTTTCCGGTTGGATCAAGCCAGGCAATCTCGGCGGCATCAACGCCCTGAATCGCCTTGCCGTGGAAGAAGCGACGGCGATGGAAGACCGGCTGCTCCTGATAGATCTGGATCAATCGCCGCACAAACCGGAGCTGTTCTTTCTGCGTCTCGTTGAGATCCCAGTTCAGCCAGGTGATCTCATTGTCCTGACAGTAGGTGTTGTTATTTCCTCCCCGCGTGTGTCCGAACTCGTCTCCGGCAAGCAGCATCGGGACCCCCTGTGACAGGAACAGGGTCGCGAGAAGGTTCCGCTTCTTGCGTTCGCGCAGGGCGTTGATTTCCGGATCGTCGGTCGGGCCTTCCACGCCGCAGTTCCAGCTGAGATTGTCGTCGGCACCGTCGCGGTTGTCTTCGAGGTTCGCTTCGTTGTGCTTGTGATCGTAGGAAACGAGATCCTGCAGCGAGAACCCGTCATGACACGTGATGAAGTTGATGCTCGCGTGCGGACGCCGGCTGCTCCATTCGTACAGATCGCTCGAACCGAGGAAGCGTGTCGCGAATTCGGAAACGACGCCGCCATCCCCTTTCCAGAACCGGCGAATGCAGTCCCGGTACTTTCCGTTCCACTCGGACCACAGTACGGGGAAGTTGCCGACCTGGTAGCCCCCCTCACCCAGATCCCACGGCTCGGCGATCAGTTTGACCTGCGAGATCACGGGGTCCTGGTGGATGATGTCGAAGAACGCACCGAGCTTGTTCACTTCGTGCAGTTCGCGAGCGAGAGTGCTGGCAAGGTCGAAACGGAAACCATCGACGTGCATTTCCTGAATCCAGTAGCGGAGGCTGTCCATGATCAGTTGCAGCACCCGCGGATTCTGCATGTTGAACGTGTTGCCGCAGCCCGTGAAATCCATGTAGTAACGGGGATTCTCCGGTGAGACCCGGTAATACGCGGCGTTGTCGATCCCTCGGAAGGAAAGGGTCGGGCCGAGGTGATTTCCTTCGGCGGTGTGGTTGTAGACGACATCGAGAATGACTTCGATACCCGCCGCGTGGAGATTTCGCACCATCGTCTTGAATTCGCGCACCGCATCAACAGGTGAGTTTGCAGCGGCATATTCGCTTTCCGGAGCAAAGAAATTGAGCGTGTTATATCCCCAGTAGTTCGACAATCCCCGGTCGACCAGGTGCCTGTCGTCGATGTGATGATGCACCGGCAGCAGTTCGACCGCGGTCACTCCCAGATCCTGCAGGTAACTGATGGCGGCATCGGAGCCCAGTCCCGCATAGGTTCCCCGCAGGTTCTCCGGCACTTCCGGGTGCAGTTTCGTGAAGCCTTTCACATGCATTTCATAGATGATCGTGCGGTTCCACGGCGTCTGTGGAGGGCGATCGTCTCCCCAGGTGAACGCGGTGTCGATCACCACCGCCAGCGGCGCGAATGCCGCGTTGTCCCGATCATCGAAGCTGAGATCCTCTGCCGGGTCTCCCAGTTTGTATCCCCACAGTTCGTCGGCCCACTTCAAGGGGCGGCCGATGGCCCGGGCATACGGATCGAGAAGCAGCTTGTTCGGGTTGAAGCGATGCCCTTCCTCCGGCTTGTAGGGGCCGTAGACACGATAGGCGTACAGTTGTCCGGGAATGACATCGGGCAGGTAGGCATGCCAGACGAAGTCAGTCGTTTCGGGAAGGGTAATCCGCCGCGATTCGTGCTCGGCGTCGGGCGAGTCGAACAGGCACAGGTCGACCCGCTCTGCATTCTCGGCGTAAAGGGCGAAGTTTGTTCCGCGGCCGTCCCACGTCGCGCCCAGGGGATAGGAACGCCCGGGCCAAACTCGTACTGCTCGTTCTTCTTCGACTTCAGTCCTGGTCGCCATGGATCTTCCTCAGACCTTGGTTTCAAAGGGGGGATGCACTGTCGTGCTGTCGTGAATGGGCCCGGTCATCACACGGGACGAAGGGAAATTGCGACAAAGACAGGCCGATGCGCCCGGCTTTCTGACTCTCTGGACATGCTGCCGGAGCGCGCTGCCCGGGCGGTTGTCGCGAACCGGCACCCTGTCGATCGCTGCGAATTTCCCGTCGATCGAGGCAGGTGCCCTGCGACATCCGTCGTGACTCCGAGTTTCTGGTTCCGGGAGCGCGGGACCAGCGATGTGCAAATCCCGCTCCGGCGTGCAAGATTGATACCGCAATATGAAAACAGGCGGCGAGGCTCTGTGAGTCCAGGGGAGCTATGAGATTTGCGAAATGTTCCAGGCACCGCCGCACGGCCTCTCCGACAGCGGGAACGATGTGATCACGTACGGCCCGCGCGGACTGCGAAACTGTGACGACGCCCGCCCCCATCCGCGCACCGGCGAGATGACAGGCATCGGCTCGACTCGAAGGGAAGGCATGACCGAGATCGGTGTCCCCGGTTGAGACAATCGGGGCGTTCGCATACGCGGGCGTGCACCGTGTTCCCGGATCGCGAGCCCGCAGAGCCGATGAACCCCCGTTGGCCCCGAATCGCTCAGAAAGTGAACCGAGGTGGTATCGGCGGGCCACGCTCCGCGATGGTGAGGCCATCCCGCGGCACCCATCCCTCTTCTCCCGAGCAGTCCCGACGGCCGGCGCGGCAACTGCATGAGTACTCGATCAGTTGAGGCCGCTGCGACAGTGAAGAGCGGCCTCCCCCGGGATCGCCCGCCAGAGAATCCGCAGGAGATGCAGTTCCTGTATTCGAGGAGGCTGTGGTCTCTGGTCGGGGGGCGAGCGCGCTGATTGCGCAAACATCACCTCTATTTTCCCCCAGCCGCCGCAGAGAGAGAGGTGGCGAAGGGAGGGCGTTTGAGCAAGCTTTCCGCGAAAGTATCGAGTGACGAGAACCGCGGCGTCCCGCGTGAACAGCGGGATGATCAGGGGAAGCCTGCGAATACCCGCCCCCCTTCAGGCGGCAGACAATTCTCCCCGCTCCCCGGAATAATGTTTGCGGAATCCGCTGACGTCAGCGGTGAATCAGCTCGTCGCCGCAGGTGGATACGTCCACCGAGAAATCGTCGGCGTCACGGAAGACTGCAGGGACGCGCGATCGAAACACCCTCGATCGAGATGAACGCTTTACTCCAGGCAACCAAGGGAGAGGCGAAACGATGGATACTCTCACACAGAACGATGTCCAGCAGCTGGTGCAGAAAAACGGGACGGTCTGCGTCTCGCTTTTCTTTCCCATGCACCGGAATGGACGGCAACTTCAGGAAGACACCATCCGCCTGAAAAACCTGCTGAGCGAGGCAAAAGATCAACTCGCTTCCCGCGAAGTCCGCCGGACACTTATCCGCGAAATGCTTGAACCGGCGAAGAAACTGGTCTCCGATCAGACGTTCTGGAGCAATCCGGGGAATGGGGCGGCGATTTTCATCGGCCCCGACCAGATCCGGACCTATCGACTGCCGATCGAGTTCGAAGAACAGTTCTATGTGGACGACCATTTTCATATCCGCCCACTTCTTCCCCTGCTCGTCAACGATGGCCGTTTCTATCTGCTGGCCGTCAGTCAGAAGGAAGTTCGTTTCTTCGAGGGGACGCGGCAGGAGATGCGCGAGCTTCCGACCAATTTTCTCCCGGAGAATCTGGCGGACGCCATTCACATGGTGAAGACTGGCCGCGTGCAATTCCATCAGGGAGGCCCGCGCGGGCCGCAGGAGGGGGGCGGACTGAAAGGGGGCATCTGGCACGGTCATCTCGATAACGACAAGAAACGGCAGTTGACCGAGTACTTCCACCGCATCAATGCGGGACTCGAAGAGTTCTTCGGCGAGGCGCGTCATCCGCTTGTCTTTGCCGGCGTGGAGTATCTGTTCCCGATCTTTCGCGAGGCCTGTCACTACAAGAATCTGGTCGATGAATGCCTCCCGGGAAGTCCCGAGCTCGAATCCCCGAGTGAGCTGCACGACCGCGCCTGGCGCGTTGTGGAGCCATGGTTCCGCCAGCGCGAGGAAAAGTCGCTGCGGGCCTTCCACAATCTCAAGAATTCGGGAGGCGCCAGCGATCAGCTTGCGGACGTCATCCTCGCATTGCAGGAGCAACGGGTGCAGGCGCTCTTTGTCCGGCAGGATGCGCAACTCTGGGGAACCATCGACGAGCAGACCGGCAGCGTCAAACTTGCAGACGGACCGCGGCCGGAGGCAGAAGACCTGATCGAAACCGCCGTCTTCAAGGCGGTCGAACAGGGGGGCGAAGTCTATCTGCTCGAACCGGAACGCATGCCGGGGGGCGAACCGCTCGCCGCGCTTTACCGCTATTCATTCCAGCCGCTGCCCCAGGAGGGATAAGTCTCCAACCGGCAGGCGGGGCACGAAGGCGGTCGCGCGGTTGTCTCTATTTCCATCTATTCCCAATGAAGTACGACGCCGATCAATTCGCGGTCGCCGGCGTCCAGCCGGCGATAAATTTCCGGCAACTCGGTCCAGCGGGCATGAGTGGTAATGAGCGGTTCGATGTTCAGGCGACCGGTGGAGAGGAGTCGCAGGGTCAGGTCGATCGAATGGCGACGGTCCCAGCGGCTCCCCTCCGGTTCGTGTCCATAGGAGGTGAGTAACGTCAGCCGCTTGCCGAGAAACGGATGACCGATGGGATTGAACGTCGGCTGGTCGACGTGCCGCGATACCACGACCACGCGCCCCTCGGGACGGGTGACTTCCATCGCCATTCGCACTGCGTTCCAGTGAGACGCGGCCTCGAGCGCGAGGTCCGCCCCTTCTCCTCCGAAGGCGCAGCGAACCTGTTCGAGCGCGTGCGGCTGATCGGGTGAGACAGCTACCTCGGCGCCAAGCCGCCTGGCGACGGCAAGTCGCTCTTCCTGCAGGTCGAGTACCGCTGTTCCCAGACCGAACGCGCGGCAATACGCGAGACAGGCCAGCCCGATCACCCCCTGCCCCACAATCGCGACATTCTCACCGATTGCCGGAACTCCGCGGCGAAGTCCGATGTGTCCGACTTCCAGAATGCTCAGAAAGACCGCGATCTCATCCGGGATGTCGTCCGGCAGTTTCACCGCCAGCGAAGCCGGAACGGCGGCGTACTGCTTGTGCGGGGCGGGAACAAATACCCGGTCACCGGCAGAAAAGCCTTGCACATTCGCTCCTGCCTCGACGACCTCTCCCACCATCGAATAGCCATTCTCGGTGGGGAGAACGAACGGGACACGCTCGTGGAGAAACTTGCCCGCTTCGTCGACCGGCACGGCCCGATAGACGCGGATCTCCGTCCCGGGGCTGATGGCGGTCACGCGCGCCTTGATGAGCAGCCCGTCCGGCGGACAGGCGGGAATCGGAATCTCTTCGAAGCCAGCTTCACGCGGACCACGAATTATCAGCCGCTGCATGATCAGCCTCACAGGGGGACATCAGGAAAGCAGGACGCCGACATCTTCAGCCGGTCTGCAATGTCCGTCAACAACATTCGCGGATGCGACAAGGCTTGAAACAGAAATGGACCGTGCTCCTGACAAACGCACGCGATCGGATTTCCTGCAACATTGTGACGCCTGTTGAGTGCCGGGCATGAGCCGCGGATTTTCAGAGGGTGCGTGCGGTGCCGGGAAACCTCGTGTAAAATGACGCCGCGCTGCTGCTCGCGTGTTGTCATTGGCAAGACCACTGCAACATCGGCCTCTCAGACGGAAGGATGACGGCACATGCGTCGAATGCAATCCAACGGAATATCGCTCCACCGCATCTCCCTTTTCGGTGCGTTCGTCGTGTTCACCGGGTTGATGAGCTTGGCGAGTGCGCAGGTTCCGGTGAAGAACCCCGGCGACTGGCCGCAATGGCGCGGTCCCGATCGGACCGGGCAATCGCGCGAGACGGGGCTGCTGACAAGCTGGCCGGAAGGCGGCCCGCCGGTTGTCTGGAAGTCGAACGATGTCGGGGCGGCGTATTCGAGCGTCAGCGTCGCCGACGGGCGGGTGTATACCCAGGGGAATGTCAACGATGCCGAGACGGTCCTCTGCCTCGATGAGAAGACCGGCGAGATTCTCTGGTCGGTCACGCACGAGGGGGCACCGCGGGCGTATCGGCACCGTCGGGGAGATGGGCCACGCGGCTCGCCGACCGTCGATGGCGATCGCGTCTACGTTGTTGCGGGCAACGGCGACGTTTCCTGTTTCGAAGTGGCGAGCGGCAAGAGCCTCTGGCATCGCCATTTCGTAAAGGACTTCGGCGGCCGCGTTCCGAGTTGGGGATTCAGCGAAAGTCCTTTGATTGATGGCGATCATGTCATCGTCACTCCCGGTGGACCACAGGGGGCGATCGTTGCCCTGAACAAGATGAACGGCGAGGTGGTCTGGAAAAGCAAGGACGTCCACGATCGGGCCCACTACTCCTCCGCGATCATTGCGGAAGTCGAGGGAGTGCGCCAGATCATCCAGTTCACCAGTGATCGGGTTGTCGGTCTCGACGCCAGCGATGGCCGCCTGCTCTGGAGCTATCGCGGATCGGCCAACCGCACGGCCAACGTCTGCACGCCGATCTATTCCGACGGGCATGTCTTCACCTCGTCAGCCTATGGAACTGGCGGCGGACTGGTGAAGCTGACCAAGAGCGGCGACAAGTTCGAAGCGACCGAAGTCTACTTCGAGATGTCGATGGCCAATCATCACGGGGGAATCGTCCTTGTCGATGGTTATCTGTACGGGTTCGGCAGCAACGCACTGATCTGCATGAACTTTCTGACCGGCGAGATCATGTGGAGAAACCGTAGCGTCGGAAAAGGCTCGCTCTGCTATGCGAACGGGCATCTCTACTGCCTTGGCGAGGAACAGAGCGTCGGGCTCGTGGCAGCCAATCCGAAGGAGTATGTCGAGAAGGGACGATTCGAACTTCCCGATTCGGGAAAGCCAAGCTGGGCACACCCGGTGGTCGCGAACGGGCACCTCTACCTGCGCGATCAAAGTTCGCTGACGTGTTACGACGTTCGCGCGAAGTGACACCCGTTGGCGATGTTCCTCCCGTTCCCGTTCATGCCTTTGGGAACGGGAGGCGACGCTTCGCTCTAACGCCGCTGTGCGACTGTTCGCAGTGCCTCTCGTTCGCTGAGGCAGCGCCTCATCAGGGATGCATGAACCTGCTCATGACGAGGGCTGAAATCATGGCCCCGGTTTCCAATCTGGATGACACTTCAGGAATCGATATCCGATGAACCTCCTCCGCTCACGAACGCCGTTGGTCTGTCTGCTTTGCCTCTTCCTCGCCCCCATCGAAGGGATGGCCGATGAGAACCAGGCAGGCATTCTGCGGGCCGGGTTCATCTATGAAACGGCTCCGTTTCCGCAGTGTCACGCGTCCACGATTGCAGAGACGCGGCACGGATTGGTGACGGCCTGGTTCGGCGGGACTCGTGAGCGGCATCCAGACGTCGGCATCTGGGTTTCCCGCCAGGAGGGGGACGGTTGGTCGACGCCGCGCGAAGTCGCCAACGGGATTCAGCATGCCGACAAACGCTATCCCTGCTGGAACCCGGTTCTGTTTCAGCCGCAGGAAGGACCACTGCTGCTCTTTTACAAAGTCGGGCCGAGTCCGAGCACGTGGTGGGGAATGCTGACGACTTCCGCGGATGGCGGGCGGACGTGGAGCGAACCCCGCCGACTGCCCGAGGACATTCTCGGCCCGGTGAAGAACAAGCCGATTCAACTCTCGAATGGCGACATCCTCTGCGGCTCAAGCACCGAGCACGACGGCTGGCGGGTCCATTTCGAACTGACGTCGGATCTCGGCAAGACCTGGCGGCGGATTGGTCCGATCAACGACGGCCGGAAGTTCGGGGCGATTCAACCTTCGATTCTGCGTTACGAGGATGGACGGCTGCAGGCGGTGTGCCGCAGTCGCCAGGGCGTCATCACCCAGGCCTGGTCGAACGATCAGGGGCGCACCTGGAGCGAGATGACGGCGACAGTGCTTCCCAATCCGAATGCGGGAACCGATGCGGTCACGCTGGCGGACGGCCGGCAGTTGATGGTCTACAACCATACGAAGAAAGGACGCAGTCCACTCAACGTCGCGGTTTCGAAGGATGGTGTGAACTGGCTGGCGGCAGCCGTTCTTGAAGATCAGCCGGGCGAGTATTCCTATCCCGCCGTCATTCAGACCGCCGACGGCCTGGTACACATCACCTACACCTGGAAACGCCAGCGAATCAAGCACGTCGTCCTCGACCCGCAGAAACTGACTCTGCGTGAAATCGGGGAATAAGTCTCCTGCGAAGTGTGTCTCGTGGACCACATTACCGAGCGTCTCCCGATAGAACCCCCACAGATTTCGCAGATTCCCGCAGATAAGAGACGCCATGTTCGGAAAGACGCTGCGGAGAAATGCCCAGATATAACAGCCCCAATAGGCAACAGAGCCCCGTCCGTCCTATAGCCTACAGTCTCCAGCCTATAGCCTAACCAAATGTCCCAACCCACAGCGCTCGACTTCGCCGTGCTCTTTCTCTACCTGGCCGGGGTGGTCGGACTGGGAGTGTGGTTTGTCCGCAAGAGCGCGAGCACCGAAGAGTTCATGGCGGCGGGGCGTTCGCTCCCAGGGTGGGCGGTCGGATTGTCGATCTTCGGCACCTATGTGAGCAGTATCAGCTTTCTCGCGCTGCCGGGAAAAGCCTACGGCGCCGACTGGAACTCGTTTGTCTTCAGCCTCTCGTTGCCGCTGGCCGCGTTGCTGGCGACGCAGTTCTTCGTGCCGTTCTATCGCCGCCGCGGCGGGATCTCCGCGTACGAGCATCTGGAGCAGCGATTCGGCGGGTGGGCGCGGCTCTATGCGGTGCTCTGCTACCTGATGACGCAACTCGCCCGCATGGGGACGATCATGTATCTGGTCGCCCTGGCTCTGGCGCCGCTCACCGGCTGGGATGTGCGGCTGATCATTGTCGTGACCGGAGTGCTGGTGACGCTGTACACGGTTCTCGGAGGAATCGAAGCGGTCATCTGGACGGATGTTGTGCAAAGCATCGTCCTGACGGGGGGAGCACTCACCTGTCTGCTCCTGCTCCTGTTCGGCACGCCCGGTGGTCCATCTCAGGTGTTCGAGATCGGGATAACGCAGGGAAAGTTCAGTCTCGGAAGCATGGATTTCAATTTCGTCCATTCGACCTTCTGGGTGATGCTGCTCTACGGCGTTTTCGTGAACCTGCAGAACTTCGGCATCGATCAGAGTTATGTGCAGCGCTACTTTACTGCCCGGTCGGACGGGGATGCGGCACGTTCCGTCTGGCTCGGAGCGCTGCTCTACCTGCCGATCTCGGCCATGTTCTTTCTGATCGGGACCGCCCTGTTCGCGTTCTATTCGGTCTCCCCGGAGCTGCTGCCCGCGAGTGTGAACGCCGCCGAAAAGCCGGATGCAGTCTTCCCGCATTTCATCGTGACGCAGCTGCCTTCGGGAGTCACGGGGCTGTTGATTGCCGCGATCTTCGCGGCAGCGATGAGCAGTGTCGATTCCAGCCTCAACAGTTCGGCCACGCTTGTCTTGTGCGATGTCTACAGGCGCTACTTTCGTCCCGCGGCGGGAGAACGCGAGGCGATGTGTGTTCTCTACGCGGCCACGTTGATCGGCGGCATTGCGGGGACAACCGCCGCGTTGGCAATGATTCGCGTGCGGCAGGTGCTGGATGTCTGGTGGGAGCTTGCGGGGCTCTTCAGCGGAGGGATGCTGGGGCTGTTTCTTTTGGGAATGCTCTCCCGTCGGGCGGGAAGCCGGGCCGCTCTCGCGGGCGTTGCAGCCGGACTGCTGGCGATTTTCTGGATGACCTTCTCCGACCAGTTGCCATCGCAGTTCGTCCCCTGGCGAAGTCCGCTTCACAAACTGCTCACGATCGTGGTGGGCACATCCACCATTCTGATTGTGGGACTGCTGGTGAGCGTGATTTCCGGGCGAGACCCTGCTGCAGCGGACGACGAGTGAAGAAACCCCGCTCCAGTTGAGGGCACTGGCCGCTGGCGGCGACCGCCGATATGATTCATCGACTCCGGTCGTCTTTCCGCCTTGTCATCCGCGCGCATGAACCGCCCCGAATTCCGCAATTATCACGTCTCGCCACAACAGGCGCAGCAGACTCTCGTCACACTTTTGCGCGTGTGGTTGCGGGGGGAATCCTGGTCGCAGGTGCGCAAACGCATCAAGGCCCGCCAGGTAATGGTCAACGGAAACCTGTGCCTCGATGAGGGGCGGCGGCTGAAAGCCGGCGACGTCGTCAAGGTCACGACACAGTCGCTGCCGGAACCGCCGCGTGCCGAGCACGTGCGGATTCGCTATCTCGATGCGGATTTGGTCGTCGTCGAGAAACCGGCCGGTGTCACGACGATGCGTCATGCGGAGGAACGTTTCTGGCCGGCTCGCCGCAAGCAGCTCCAGCCGACACTCGATGAATTGCTCCCGAAGGCGATCGAACGCAGTGAAGCGGGACGGAAAGTGGGGAAGCGGGGAGCGACGAAGATCCGGCCGGTTCACCGCCTCGACCGGGACACGAGTGGCCTGATGGTCTTCGCCCGCACCGTCCCGGCCGAACAGAAACTGATCAGGCAGTTTTCGAAGCACACGATTCATCGGGCCTACCTGGCCATTGCCCATGGCCGCGTCGAACCGCAGACGATCGAATCGTACCTGGTGCGCGACCGGGGAGACGGCAAGCGCGGCAGCACAGCGAACCCGGAAGAAGGGCAGCGGGCCGTGACGCACGTCCGGCCGCTGGAAGATCTCGGGGCCTACACGCTCGTCGAGTGCCGGCTCGAAACCGGACGCACCCATCAGATTCGCATTCACCTCTCGGAGCGGGGGCACATGCTCTGCGGCGAGAAAATGTATCTGGGGCCCTACGGTTCGCGGGCAACGATCGACAGAAGCGGCGCTCCCCGGGTCGCCCTGCACGCCGCCGAGCTGGGGTTCACCCACCCGATTACCGGGGAAGAACTGCGGTTCGAGTCGTCATTCCCGCCCGATCTGGCGAAGTTTCTGAAGCGGCTGCGGCAACAGGCGAGTCGTTCAGGTTGAGGGAACGGCGCCCCCCTGCTGACAGAAAGTCCCTCCATCCGGGCTTTTCCGCATCTTCGATTCACGAAAGGTGCGAATCACAGAGGGATGAGCGGCTCGCGACACAAAATGATCTGAATTGCCCGCCGTCTTTGCCATTTGCGAACTAGACTTTTCCGAAGTACTCGAAAAGTATTCGCCAGGCGTTCGGGCGGGGAGCATTCAAGTGTTGCAAGGCGGCCAGTCTACTCGTCGCGCACGGAAGGGACTCCTGCGGATTGAAGGCTTTGCGGTCATTGTCGGGCTGTCGGCGGGGATGATTCTCGGGCTGATCGCCGGCTTTCAATCCCAGCCTGTTGAAGAATTGCAACAGGCGACGACGCCGGCAGTACTCCGCGAATCCTCCGACGCAACGCACACGGCGTCGTTGCCGCCCGAGTCCGTGGCGCAAGACCGCGACGCGCACGACGATGAGCTGGAGCGGTTGCGGCAGCGAGTCGCCGAACTGGAAAACGCCCGCTCTCGTGAGTCCCGGCAATTGGTGGAGCCGGAAACGAACCCGTTTGCCGCCGCGCCACCGCGACAGGTCCAGCAGATTCGTGACCGCCGCAGGGAGGACGCGAAGAAGCGTGCGAGGACTTCCGCACGCTCATCACGGGGTTCCCCGCAGTCAGCGAGTCTGGCGGACATGGGGCGGCGGACGCTCGACTACTGGAATTCCCTGAATGCCATCATCGCGCAGGAAGTCGCGCTGCGGACGCCTCCCCCGAACCTGACTGCCGCGAATGCGCTGGAATTTGTAACCGCGCGGTCGCGCGCCGGGGAATTCGCCGCGGGCAGCATCCGGGCGCTTTCGAAGACCGGAGTCGATCCTGATGTGGCTGCCTTCGCGGTGGAACTCGAGCACTGGTATGCGGAAGAAGCCTCGCTCGGCCAGAATGCCGGGACTCTGATCCGGAGTTCGGACATCGCCGCCCGCAAAGGGGCTGCTGGAAATTCCTGGCGCGGGAAGGAAGAAGCGCATCGCGCCAAATGCGACGAGCTGAATCAGCGTGGAGTGCTCCTGCGGCAGCAGATGTCGGACAAGTACGACCTGCCCTTCCCCGAACTGCTGTGATGGCGGTCCCTTCCGCCCGATGAGACCCGCTTGCGCTGCTTCCCGCGCACATGCGTCGCGCGCGAGCCGTACCAGGGGCCGAGTCCGTTCCGCATCCGCGGAACGAGCGTTACAGCCTCATCACGCCATCACTGCCGAGATGCGGGAGCCGCCCGAATTCATTGAGATCGACCGTGGCGGCGTCAGTAGTGGAACTCACCGGCGATGATGGGATTCCAGTAGCGGCAGATCATGCCGTGGTCGGCAGTGACCAGCGCTTCATTGTGAATGTCGCCGCCATGCGAGTAGTAACGATGGGATATCCATTGCCCGTGGTCGTACACCCCTTCGTATTTCAGAGTTCCATCTTCGAAGTAGGTGACGCTGAGTCCATGAAGTTGTCCGTTGCGGTCGACCGACGAAATCCGATGTAGCGCGCCTGAAGGGTAATAGTAGTACTGCAGTCGAGTCGAATTCCTGCTCTCGATCACGAGCCAGACGGCTACGGACATCGAGAGCGCAGTCACAAGCTTCGGCAGGCCCATGATATCCCTTTCAACGCAAGATGTGAAACTCCTTCGCGAACCGCGACTGAAAGTGCAGAATTGCCAGAGTCGTTGAAAGTCGCTGCTGGTGAGGGGGCCGGCCAATCCCGAACGGGACGAAGAAGAGATCGAGGCCGGTTGCCACCGACGGCGCACTTCATATGGTTGCGCGCCGCGCGAGTTCACTTCCAGAAGATTCCAGCGGATCCAGAAGAATCTCGCGATTTCAGGAATTTCTGGATCAAAGGATTCTCAACAACCACGAAGGCGAAATGGGTGTCGCTGCGCCAGCCTCATTTCGATCGACCCCCCACGCCGCGCAGGTAAGCCCAATCCCCGCGCCGTAAACGTTTCGCCGCGGCCCAGCGGGCCGCGCGCCTCGCGCTCGCTCCCCAGGTCTGCGAATGATCGAACTACCTCAACCCCTCAACCGGCCGACCGGAACTCCCTCTACGGTACGCACCGCTCACGAAGGGACTCGTCGGGACGGATCTTGAGCCGCCACTTCAAGATTCAGGGGTGTGAATCGGGGGCGGTGTCGTTTACGTGAGGCACATCCAGACGGCTTTCAGATACTCGGTCTCCGGGCAGTTGGATGCGACCGGATGATCCGCCGCCGCGCCACTGCGGGCGAGTATCTGGAGCGTTCGCCCGATGTAGTTCCGCGGTCCACCTTCAGGAGATTGAGGCACCGCCTGCCGCGCCGCGGAATGCAGCAGCCGCAAGAATTCCGTCTCCGGCAGGAGACCGGCGCACGTACAACTCAGGAGCAACCCGCCGGGACGGACGAGCTGCATCGCCAGCCGATTCAGGTCGAAATGCTTCCGCGTGCCTTCTTCGATTTCGCGACGCGACCGGATCAGTTTCGGCGGATCGAGGATCACGACGTCGTACTGGCGGCCGTTCTGGATCATGTCCCGCATATAGGCGAAGACATCGGCCTGCACGAAGTTCACCCGCACCTGGTTCAGGTTCGCGTTCTCGCGGGCCAGCGCCAGCGGATGCTCATCGAGTTCCACCCCCGTCACCTCGGCAGCCTTGCCCAGTCGCTTCGCCTGGACGGCGAATCCGCCCGTATAGCAGCAAAGGTCGAGCACGCTCCGTCCCGCGCAGAATCGGGCGAGTTGCGCCCGATTCTCCCGCTGATCGCAGAAGAAGCCGGTCTTGTGTCCACCTTCGAATTCAACGCGAAAGCGGGTGCCGTACTCTTCAATCGTGACCCGGCCGGGCAATTCTGGCGAGGCGATCGGATCGGCCAGAAAACCTTCCTGGCCGTGCACCTGCGGGCCGGGGCGAATCAGCGTATGCTTTATGCCCAGCATCGGAGCCAGTTGCTGCAGGATCGCTTCCGCCCGCTGGAACATTCCCAGACTGAAGAGTTCCGCCGAGAGGACATCCCCAAGCTTGTCGACCACAAGTCCGGGGAGGCCGTCCGCCTCGGCGTGCACGACGCGATAGGCGTTGGTGACCTCATCCAGTTTCAGCAGCTCGCGACGCAGACGGACCGCCTGAGCGAGCCGCGACTGCCAGAAGGATTCGTCCGGCGGCGAATCGCCCAACTGCAGAATGCGGACGACGATCTCGGCCCGGGGATTGTAGATCCCATACCCCAGTCGCTGCCCTTCCCCATAGTTCACTTCGACGAGATCCCCTTCGCGGGGCTTCCCTTCGACATCGGCAATCCGCTTCCGGTAGATCAGTGGATGCGAAGTCGGCGTCTTGATGTGGACGACCGCGAGCGGGCCATCGGCAGGAAGACCCAGCGGCCGCTGGGCAAGGTGGGATTGAGAGGCCGAACGACTTCCCCGGTCGGAGGAAGTCGGAGAGCCAGAACGACGCGGGCGTGGTTTGGAAGACATAAACGCGATTGTTGACGAACAGGAAACGAAAAGCGGAAGGGGGAGTCGCGGACGGGAAGACGAGACGATTGCCGCCGCCGGCTGTTTAAAAAGCCTGCTGATTCCACCGTGCACCTGGAGAATACTCGCCCGGGAAATCGCTTTCCACCAGTCGCAGGAAGTATGCCGCGGGGCACGGAGTTTTGGGAAATGCGCAGCGCCCTTCCGCTTCACATGGGGGCGACTTCTTCCCGCTCGCTTGACCTGCGCTTCAATCGTGGCGAGGATTTGCTTGTCTGACGGTCGCCGTCAGATTTGGCGGAAGAGACTTTGAGCCCCGGGCCCCCAATCGCAGATGTGAGTTGCAATGCCGTCGACTGGAGGAGGATTCCTGGTACTCGGGAGCGGCACCAGCCATGGGGTGCCGATGATCGGCTGTCACTGCGACGTCTGCGAATCGACCGATCCGCGGAACAAGCGCACGCGGACCGGTGCCCTGATCCAGGTTCCCGAGGGAAATCTGCTGATCGACACTCCTCCGGAGTTGCGGATCCAGTTGCTCCGCGAGCGAATTGATCTCGTGCATGCGGTGATGTACACGCACAGCCATGCCGACCATCTCTTCGGGCTCGACGACTTGCGGCTGTTCGGCCACTACCTCCAGCGGCCGGTCGACCTGTTCTGCGAAGAACTGGTCGAGCAGCAGATTCGGACTTCGTACAACTATGCGTTTGTGCCCCCTTATCCCAATGCCCATCCCGGGGCAGTTCCCCTGCTCCGCTTTCGGCGGATCTCCACCGAGCCTTTCGAAGTGCTGGGGCTGGTGGTCCATCCGATTCGGTTGATGCACGGCAAACTCCCCGTGCTCGGATTCCGGATCCGCAACCTGGCGTTCTGCACGGATGTGAGCGCCATCCCTGATGAAAGCTGGCCGCTGCTGGAGGGGCTGGACGTGCTGATCATCGATGCGCTGCGCGACAAACCGCACCCGACACACTTCAGCATCGGGCAGGCACTTGAAGTTGTCGAACGGGTCCGGCCCCGGCAGACCTATTTCACGCACATCTCGCATACGCTCGACCATGCCGGGACGAATGCCCGCCTCCCGCACGGCGTTGAACTGGCGTATGATGGACTGCGGATCGACCTGACCTGATCGAGCCCGCGGACGCGGCGGCCAGCATCGCTTCCTTCAATTCCGTCGTCCTGCGAAACGGCGTCGATTCGAGACCGCGGCGATATCAGTGACGCACTTCGTTTCCCTCTTATTCTTCCGGTTGTCCCGATGCTGCCCTTCGTTCAGCTCGCCGAAGTCTCGCACCGGAAACGGCAACTCAGGCCGCGGGACAAACTGCTGGTTCTCGCGGCGGCGGAAGCCTGCCGCGAAGGCTGGCCGGAGGTTGCGGAACGCTGCCGGGAACTCGTGCTCGCGCACAATCCGCGGCACCTGATCGGCCGGTTCGATACCGTTGCCGATGCTCTGAGAAACGAGGAGTTCCAGTTCTACCTGCGGCAACTCGCGCGCTTCTGCACGCGCGAGCGGGCGGAGTTTCATGCGAGCCGACTGGGACTTGATGAAGCCGAAGACGCCGGGCTTTCGCCTGGCGAGGCGGCGCTCCGGCGTCTTCACTTACCCATCTGGGAATCGCAGGAGTGAGCACCCGGCTCGTCTCCCCCGACCCTCGATTCGATTCTGTCAGCAGCGGGCACCCGTGGGCCGGCAGTCAGTCTGGCTGCCGATTGCGTCTCACGGAAGGATCAGCTGCATTCCCTCGCGAATCTCATTCGGCGTACGCAACTGGTGACGGTTCGCGGCGAAGATATCCTCCGCGCGGGTCACATCCCCATAGATCCGCATGGCAATCCGGCTGAGCGAATCGCCGCGACGAACGGTATAGCTGCGGCGTGCAGTCGGCTCAGGGGCTTCAAGCGTGGAGCGTCCGACGCCGAGATCTTCTGGCTCCGTGCGGAAAAAGTTTGCCAGGGGGCCGGAGGCAAACGGCACCCGCTTCGGGGAAACGAAGCGGCGCGTTGTTCCGTTCGCTTCAGGGGCATCCGGCGGATTGGATGCCTCCGTCGGAGGAGCGCCCTTCGTGTCTGGTGTGACCGCGACCGGGGTGACCTCGGTAATCGTTCCCCGCAGGGTGGCCACGGGATCATTCACAGGAGCAGCCGCGGGTTTCGCCGCGGGCTTGTCGTCTGCGAGCGGACGATCCGGGAGATTCGAAAAGGGATCGACGACCGCGATACCGCTGTCTTCGATGATCGTGTCAGAAACTTCCCGGCTGCTGGAGGTCAGCCAGCTCTGCGGGCGCGTGGAAGCATTCTCTTCGGGAATGGTGATGGTGACTCCCAGTGGCAGGCGGTTCGGATTGGGAAGCACATCCCGATTCGCCTGATAGATCTCGTCGTAACGCGCGGAGCTGCCCAGGTAGCGGGAAGCAAGGCCGCTGAGCGTGTCTCCCGACTGGATCACATGCGTGCGCGGACCCGGCACCTGAGTGCTGGCCGGAGTGATCGTGGTTCCCTGGCGGGAGGAGGACGAAGTCTGCCAGACGCGGTTGTGAGCCGGTCCGGCAACGATGTTCGCGCCAGCAGTGGAGTCAGCGGGCGAACTGATCGGGTCGGGGGCGGACGAGCGGCGGGCCAGCTGTGCCTTTTGGAGGGCCGAGTCTTCTTCGGCGAGGAAGTCCGGAAGCTGGAACTGCGTCGGCGGAGGTTCCTGCGTCAGCCGCGGGCGTGCCGGGGCTGCCGCCGGCTGTGGCTTCTCGAACTCCACACCGGTCAGGTAGGGAATCCGCGGCTTTTCCGCGATTTGCGCATCAAGCTCTTCCGCGGACACCAGTTCCGGTGCCTGAGGCGCTTCGAGGGGTTCGCGCCGGAAGAAGAACGCCCCCACCACACCAACCAGCAAGACACCCAGCGACAGGCCGATTTTCAAATCTCGATGCATCAACACGCCTCCCACTTGAGAGTTTTCTTGTGAAAATCATCGGCGGGAGAGTTGAGGAGAAAAGAGCCGGAGCGGGCGAATTTCGAGAGTTCCGCCAGTCTGGATCGAATAGTTGACGTTTGACAGGGTCGTGTCAGAAATGTCTCGAAGGGGGCGGAAAGTTCCCTGAAAAACGTGATGATCTGCTTGACCCACAGTGAAACGTGAGATTGCCGGCAGGACCAGCTCCTTGTGAGAGCGGCCGAGATTCGCGAAGCGGGTGGCAGCGGTGAGTTTCTGCTGAAGGGGCGATCGGGCGCGGCAGGCGCAGAAAAAAACTCGGCCCCCCCAATCTGGGGCCGAGTTTCCCGGTGATGGTATTCCGGTCACCCTTGAGTCGCGCAAAGTTATTCCGAGACCGAATTCCGCCCCCTGGGCCCTGGGAGACAGCATTCAGACCGGGTGGCGGTCTCAAGCAGTGTATTAGGGATTTTACCTAGGTATTTCTACCCTGTCCAGTAAAAGGTCCGTTAATTTGGGAGAGATGAGCTGTTTCTTGTCGGACGTGCGGATTTTGAGGAACGCACTGGCCCGCCCCGTCGCTCGGATCGCTCGGGGCTGCTGCGGAATGGGCACCTGCGCGAAGCATGGCCCCTGCCAGGGGCCGCTCTGTGCCGCGTGACCCGCGCAATTTCCCTGCGGCGAGAGGCGCTATCACGCCGCGGCGATGAGCGACAGGTACTCGAAAGCGAAGTTCGCCGCCAGGATTGAGGTGATGTGAGTGGGGTCGAACGGAGGGGAGACTTCGACCAGATCGAAGCCGACCAGATTCAACCCCTGCAATCCGCGGAGCAGGCGGAGCATTTCGCGGCTGCTGAAGCCTCCAACCTCGGGAGTCCCTGTTCCCGGGGCGAACGCCGGATCGACCACGTCGATATCGAGGGTGACGTACGCCGGGCGGGGACCGACGAGTCTCCGTACCTCGGCGAGTACTTCGGCCGTGCCGATTTCAAACGCCTCGTTGGCGGTGATCATCCGCACGCCGAGCCGTCTGGCGTCCTCGTAATCCTGCGGCCCGGCGGTCGGTCCCCGAATCCCGATCTGCACGTAGGCATCCGTGTCGATCAACCCTTCATCAATCGCCCGGCGGAAGGGAGTTCCGTGGCTGAACGGATGGCCGCGGAACTCTTCATTCCAGGTGTCGGGATGGGCATCGAAGTGAATGAGCGCCACCCGCCCGTGCCGCTTTGCATGCGAGCGGAGCAGCGGCAGACTGATCGAGTGGTCGCCGCCGAGGGCGATGACCTTCGGCCCTGCCGCGAGGATGGCGTCCACTTCCGTTTCAATCGCCTGGTGTGTCGCACGGATATCGGGAGGGACCACCTCCACATCGCCGTAATCGACGATTCGGAGTGCCTGAAACGGAGCCACCTGGAGCGCGTTGTTGTATCCCCACAGGAGCAGCGACTGTTCGCGGATGGCCCGCGGGCCGAACCGCGTTCCGCTGCGATAGGAGACCGAGCCATCGTAGGGAACGCCAACGATGACCACATCGTTTCCCGCCACATCGCGCGAAAAAGGCCGCCGGCCGAAGGTCGCGATTCCGGAGTACGGCTGGGATTCAAAGCTCATCGCAATACCGTTTGAAAGAAAGCTCGCCGCGCTGACAATGGTCAGCGCGGCGGCCCGTCGATTCCCGCTGCCTGTCTATTCGAGATACGTATAGCGGTTGATGTCGGCTTCGTAGCGTTTCACCAGTTCGTCGGCCTGATCCTGACTCAGGGCCCCCGAGGCGACGCGGGCCGCGATCAGTTTGCCGAAGTTCTCCCAGGTCTGAGCCTTGTCGAACCGGGCGAACTGCATCATGTCTCCGATCCTGCTTCCGGAGACAATCTTCGTCACGTGATAGCGGCCATCGGTGTCGATGACGACCTGCGCCTCGTTCGGCATTCCGAACAGGTTGTGATTGCTCCCCATCACCTCCTGATAGGCACCGACGAGGAAGATCGCCAGGTAGTACGGCGAGCCGTTGAAGGGGTGCAGTTCGAGAACCTCTTTCACATCTTTCAGGTCGACGAACCGGTCGATCCGCCCGTCTGAATCACACGTCACATCGACCAGGGTGGCGTAGTCTTTCGGTGCTTCCGACAGCCGGTGAATCGGCATGATCGGGAGCAACTGGCCGATGGCCCAACTGTCGGGAACGGAGCGAAAGACGGAGAAATTGCAGAGGTACTTCGAGGCGAGGATCTTCTTGAGGTCCTCGAACTCTTCTTCCTGCACCTTCGCCGAGAGGGAGAACTTCGAAGCCCGCGCGCAGGTTTCCCAGAAGAGGACTTCCCCTTTGGCGCGATCTTCGAGGCTGATCAGACCGAGATTGAACTGCGTGTGCAGCGAATCCTTCAAATCGAGGGCGTCGTGATAGTACTCGCGGTAGTTCTTGGAGTTGATGTCGTCGCAGAGCGCCTTCAACTCGGTGATGACCTGCGGGTCGTCGTCGGTGACCTTCACCTCCGCGCGATCGTCGGCGAACGTCTCGATTTCATCGCGAATCGACGTGATGAACACGGCATGGTAGGCGGTCATCACGCGGCCGCTTTCGGTCACCAGATTCGGCTGGGGAACGTTCTCCTCTTCGCAGACCGACTTGATCGTATAGACGGCGTCGTTCGCGAACTCCTGCATGGTGTAGTTGACCGAACCTTCGAAGGTCGTCTTCGAGCCGTCGTAGTCGACTCCCATGCCTCCGCCGATGTCGAGAAAGTCGATCGGCACCCCTTCCTGCCGGATTTTCGCATACACGCGCGCGGCTTCGCGCATCGCACTTTTCACACGCTTGATGTCGGTGATCTGCGAGCCGATGTGGAAGTGCAGCAGACGGAGCGAGTCGAGCATCTGCTCTTCGCGGAGCAGCCGGATGCAATCGAGGATTTCCGAGGTGGTGAGGCCGAACTTCGCCGATTCGCCACCGGAGGAAGCCCACTTGCCGGAGCCGCGCGAATAGAGCCGGGCCCGCAGGCCGATCCCCGGGCGCACGCCGCTCACGCGGGCGCGACGGATGAGCATCTTCAGCTCGTTGAGCTTCTCGATGACGACGATGACCCGTTTACCGATCTGCACGCCGAGCAGCGCCAGGTCGATGAATGCCTCGTCCTTGAAGCCATTGCAGATCAGCAGTGAATCGGGCGACTGTTCGACCGACAGGGCGGCATAAAGCTCGGCCTTCGATCCACACTCCAGTCCGAAGTGGTGTTTGGTTCCTTCGCGCAGGAGTTCCTCGACGACCTCGCGGCGCGGGTTGACCTTCATCGGGAAGACGGGGAGATGCCGGCCCGTGTACTGGAATTCCTGCGTCGCCGTATGAAAGGCGCGCTGGAGCTTGACGACCTGCTGCGTGAGGATCTGCGGGAAGCGGAGCAGGATCGGCACCTGGAGTTTCCGCTGTTCGACCAGGTGATCGACGAGTTCCTTCACGTCGACAGAGCGCGAATCCCCCTTGCTGGGACGCGCAATCAGGTGCCCCTTCGCGTTGATATCGAAGTAGCCCCCGCCCCAGTTTTCGACGCCGTACGTCTGAATGACTTCTTCGAGTGTGCTGCTCTTCATTGCCCCTTCCTGCTCGTCACCTGATGATTGCGGATGCAGGAAGTATTCTTACGGATTTCTCCAGAAAGAAAACGGGGTAATCTGCAGATTGGCAGAGTTCTTCCCACACCCGACTGGAGCCGTCCTCGCTTCCCCGCATCAACGTCCCGCCGCGGTCCGTCGAATGGCCGTCTTGGCGCTCTCCATTCAGCGCCCACGAATGACCGAAACGCCTCAAGCACATCGAAGGGATGCGAATCCCGTACGGTACCCGCCGTGCATATTCAGCGCCGCGGCGTTGAGGTTTGACGGACTCCTGATGCCCTCGCCTCAGGTCCGCGCCGACGTCCCGGACTTTGCTCCGGGGAGAAATCAGTCCGCCCCTGCAAGGCTGAGGACATCAAGCGAGCACGAACCCAGCATTGTTTCTCGTCTGATCTCTGCGCTTGCCGAGCTTCACTTCGGTGGCGCTGCCGCGCCTCGAATGTTTCGAAACCGGTGTGGGCACGGTGCGAAAGCAGAGGACGCGAAAGTCGAACTGACCTCGGCTGCCGAAAGCGGGAGAGTCCGTCAGCGGGGCGTCTGCTTGAAGAACGCGACACCGAGTGGCGGCAACTGGATCGCGATGCTGTGTTCGCGGCCATGCATGCTGATCGGCTCCGACTCGATTCCGCCGAGCGTGCCGACATTGCTTCCGCCGTAGATCGCCGCATCGCTGTTGAGAAGTTCCGTGTAGTGGCCGGGTTCGGGAACTCCGATGCGGTAGTCGTGTCGCGGGACCGGCGTGAAGTTGAAGACGCAGACGATGAAATCCGCCGGATCGCGGGCGAAGCGGGTGAAGGCGAAGACGCTGTTCTGCCAGTCGTCGCACTGGATCCAGCGGAACGTATCGCCGTTGAATTCGAGCTCGTGCAGGGCGGGCTCGGTGCGGTAGAGCCGGTTCAGGTCGCCGATCAGGTTGCGGAGCCCGTCGTGATACTGGTGCCCGAGCAGCGCCCAGTCGAGCTCGGCATCATGCTGCCACTCGTGCCACTGCCCGAACTCGCAGCCCATGAACAGCAGCTTCTTGCCCGGCATTGCGTATTGATAGCCGTAGAGCAGCCGCAGGTTCGCGAACTGCTGCCAGTGATCTCCGGGCATCTGGGAGAGGAGCGCCCGTTTTCCGTGGACGACCTCATCGTGCGAGAGCGGGAGCACGAAATTTTCGGTGAACGCGTACACCATCCGGAACGACAGATCGTTCTGGTGGTGGCGGCGATGAATCGGATCGCGGCTGAGGTAACGGAGGGTGTCGTTCATCCACCCCATGTCCCACTTCATGCTGAAGCCCAGGCCGCCGTTGTAGACCGGGTGCGAGACCCCGCCCCAGGCGGTCGATTCCTCGGCAATCGTGAGAATCCCGGGAAAATCGCCATGAACCGCGATGTTCATGTCCTTCAGAAACTGCACCGCTTCGAGGTTCTCGCGGCCGCCGTAGATATTCGGCACCCACTGGCCCGGTTTGCGGGAATAATCGAGGTACAGCATGGACGCGACCGCATCGACGCGCAGCCCGTCGATGTGATACTTGTCGAGCCAGAAGCGGGCGTTCGACAGCAGGAAGTTGCGAACTTCGTTGCGGCCGAAGTTGTAGACGAGGGTTCCCCAGTCGGGGTGCGTCCCCTGCCGCGGGTCTTCGTGTTCGTAAAGACAGGTGCCGTCGAAGCGGGCGAGACCGTGCGCATCGGTCGGAAAATGGGCGGGCACCCAGTCGATGATCACGCCGATTCCCGCCCGGTGACAGTAATCGACGAAATACATGAAGTCATCGGGAGTGCCGTGCCGGCTGGTCGGTGCGAACAGCCCGGTCGGCTGGTAACCCCACGAGCCGTCAAACGGATGTTCGCTGACCGGAAGCAGCTCGACATGCGTGTAGCCCAGCTCGCGGACGTAATCCACGAGCATCGGAGCCAGTTCGCGATAGTTGTAGAAGCGGCGACCGTCGCTCGGGCGCTTCCACGAGCCGAGATGCACCTCGTAGATCGAGACCGGGCTTTCGAGCCAGTTGGTCTTCTCCCGCCGCTCGATCCAGGCTTCGTCGTTCCAGGTGAACTGGTCGATGTCGTAAACGATCGAGGCCGACTTGGGACGCAACTCGGCATGAAAGGCGAACGGGTCGGACTTCTCGATGAGCTGGCCCCAGCAATTGCGAAGCCCGAACTTGTAGCAGTCTCCCGGACCGATGTCGGGAACGAATCCGCTCCAGACTCCCGAGTCGCTCGGCTGCAGCATCGCCTGGCCGTGCGTCCAGTGATTGCGGTCACAAAGGACCGAGACTTCGCGGGCGTTCGGAGCCCAGACGGCAAAGCGGGTCCCGCGGACGCCGTTCACTTCCGCAGGATGTGCTCCGAGATGTTCGTAGATGCGCGAGTGCATTCCGTTCCGCATGGCGGAGAGGTTGGGTTCCTGAAAGAGCGGCAGCACCTCGGGAGAGGGGTCGCGTCGCCGCCAGGGGACAACTCGCCGCTTCTCCCCCATCAGCTTCCGCAGCGCATCATCCATTCCGGATCTCATTGGCCCGCCCTGAACTCTAGCCCCGCAGCGGGATCCGCGATGCGGACTGCATCAGCCGTCAGACCCGACGCTGCTGGTGATAATGTCGTCCAAGGCTTGGCCCGACTTGAAGCCCGTCGTCGAGCCGGCCGGCCACGGAGGGAATCACCCTCGATTCGGGAGTGCACCGTGGCAATCCGTACGGAGGAAGAGGCAGCTTTCCGGTTAAGCAGCCTCTTCCGGATGGATCGTATCAACTGGTCGCAGGGCGGGCAATCTCGTTTGCGGGCCGGCTTTTTCTCAAGCCCTGTTGCCGCGCGTCCACCATCGTGGCGTAAACTACCGCTGAAGGGGGATGCGTCCGGCACTGCCGCCGCGCTTGCGCCCTCCCCTGCTCCCTCCATCAAGATTGACCGGCTGTGAGTGTGTTTCGTTTCCTGATTCTGGTCGTGGGACCGCTGGCGATGGTCGCGGCGGCCTATGCGGTGGCGGTCGATCCGCACGCATCGGGCCCGGGGGAACGTGTCCGAGTAACGCCAGAGCTCCTGCCGGTCGATCCGCACGCATCGGGCCCGGGACCGGTGCGCCCGGATAATCCCCCCGCGATTGTCGACGGGGCCGGTGCCGACGACTCGGCCCTCGCGGTTGCGTGTCGTTCACGCGCCGCGGCCCTGCGGGACCAGTTGGGCGACGAGTGCCGTTTGATCATCCGTCCTCCTTTCGTCGTCGGGGGGGACTACACAGCCGAGCGTCTGGAAGAGATCTGCGACGACACTCTCTTTCCCGTCGCCCGCGCGCTTGCCGCGAGTTACTTTCGGCAATCGCCCGATCAGCCGATCGTGCTCCTGCTGTTCTCGTCCGAACGCAGCTACCAGCACTATGCGCTGCAGTTCGACGGGGCCGCTGCGACCGCGTACTACGGATACTATCTGCGATCGGATCGGCGGATCATGGCGAACTGCGCGACGGGGGGCGGCACCCTGGCCCACGAGCTGACACACGCACTCGCTCACTTCGACTTTCCGGAGATGCCCGAATGGTTCGATGAAGGGCTGGCGTCACTGCATGAGCAGTCCGATTTCACGCCCGACGGCCGCGAGCTTGTCGGCCTGGACAACTGGCGACTGCGACTGTTGCAGGCCGCTTTGAAATTCGATCGGCTGCCGGGCCTCCAGGCGACGATGCAGGCCCCGTCGCTGCGGGGCGAAGGCGAGGGACTGCAGTATGCCGTGGTCCGCTACTTCTGCCTGTTCCTGCAGGAACGCGGGAAGCTGAAGGAGTTCTACACCCGGTTTCGCGAAGAGGCCCTGGAGGACGGCACGGGGATGCAGACGCTCGTGTCGCTGCTTGGTGCCGACTCGATGGACGAGATCGATGCCGAGTTCCGCGACTGGCTGTCCGCGCGGAGCCTCTCCGCCGCCACGCAGCAGTGAGCCCCCGTTGCGTCGGCTTCGCGCGGCGATTCGCTCCTGCCCGCTGTGCCTTACCGGCTCAGCTCTGCTTCTTCTGCCGCTTGCGGAGCATGCTGAAGACCAGTTTGTAGTTTGGACGCGGCACCGCACCCGAGGGGCCATCCGGGGCCTTCCTGGGGGCATCGCCTGCTGTGGAGTCGTTGCCCTCCGGCTGCACGATGTCGAACCGGGTGACCCGCGTGACGCCCTTGGACTGGTGCTTCAGCGTCGGCACCTGGCGATCGTCGAGCGGGACGAAGGAACGGCCCGAATCGTTCATCGCCGCGATCGACTGCTGAGCTTCCAGGCAGACATCGAGCACCGCCGCCCCGATCCGGTCTTCGAGGGAATCGGTCTCTTCCGCAATCTCCGCGGCCAGGGCGGCCGACACCGTGTCTCGCTCCGCGGCTTCTTCGGCAGGCGACGTCTCTGCCGTCTCCTGGGCCTGTTCGATCAGCGGCAGAACGAGGTCGAGTGTGCGGTCGGGCGTCTGGTTCCGCAGGATCTCCTGCTCCCGGGTAACGGGATCTTCCCGCAATTCTCCGCGAACGAACGAGTTGTCACCTCCGAAGGGAGTCTGCGGCTGTCCGGCCACCTGGTCTGCGGGAAGACCGGCATCGAGTGCCGCGTATAGGTCTTCGACCGCTTCCTCCTCGAACAGCACGGTGCTCTCCTCTTCTTCAATGTCCGCGGAGAATGTGTCCCGAGAGGAGAGGCAGGCCCGTTCCTCCCAGGTCGGCTGCTCCACGGCGTATTCGGATTCCTCCGCGGATGAAGGGCCGTCATCGAGGTCCGCACCGATCTCGATGCTGGCTCCGCCCGAAATTGGCTGCAGATCGAGAGTCTCTTCGCCCTGCCCTTCGTCGGTATCCATCGGTTCCTCGCGGGTGGGAGCTTTCGAACCGGCATCACCGTTCGAGGAAGGCACCGGGTGATCGGTGATGACGGCCGCCGCCGGGTTCACGTGCAGCGGAAGTTGCTTCAGATCTCCCAGGGCGTCCATGACGATCTGGGCTTCGACCTTGGGCAGATGCGAGACATAAGCGAGGAGCAGGCTGTGATCGCAGATCTGATTGATGCACCGCGGGACCCCCTCGCACGCCTTCGCGATCAGATCGAGTGCCTCTCCGGAAAAGGTTGTGCTCGCGTTTCCTCCGGCCCAGGCAATGCGATGTGCGATGTAGAGGACAGTCTGCTTGCGCGTCAGTGGTTCGAGACTGACATGGGCGGCGATCCGCTGGTTGAACGCCTCGAGTGCCGGGCTGGTGAGGGTTTCTTCCAGTTCCAGCTGGCCGCTGAGCACGATGCGGACAAGCGGATTGCCGTCGCGCGACAGGTCGGCGATATAGCGGATCTCCTCCAGCAGCCGCATGCCGAGAAGGTGCGCCTCGTCGATGATGATCAGGAGCCCTTCCGAGGTTTGCCGGCAGGCGCGGGCGACCGTCGCGAGCTCGAGTCGCAGTTCCTGGTCTTCCATGCCGCTGTACGGACGATCAAGCTCGTACAGAATCGCCTGCAGCAGGGCGCGGCGATCGACAAAATCGCCCGTGCCCAGGAAGGCGGTCCGGAAACGCTCGCTGAGATCCTGCTGCAGCCTGCGGCAAAGGAGTGTCTTGCCGATGCCGGCCGGTGCCGTCAGGATCCCGATCCCCTGTCCACCGACAACGCAGCGTGTCAGGTCCGCCAGTGCCGCTGCCGCCGGGTCGGACGCAAAGAAGCAACTGGCATCCGGCGTCGCCGAGAAGGGACGCTTGTGGAGACGGAAGAACGCTTCGTACATGGGGAGCGAGTCCTTCGGGCCGATACAATCGCGAGAATCGACGCCAACCGGGTGTGCGGCGCATCACTCTCATCGAACCGGCGGAAGGAGCATCTTTAACGCATCAACGGCGGTTCCCCCGTCGCGGAAGAAGTAGCAACGTCCGGTCCCGGTGACACACAAGGGGCAATGCTGACGGGGTGAATTGATCAATCCGGGGAAGTTTGCAGGATCCTCCGAAAAAAGAGGAGGAATGCCGGAATGTTCGTCTCTGCCCAGCTTGTTTCTTGGCAATTCACGGCGTTTGGCACGGGATTCCCCTGATGCAGAGGAATCGGGAGCCCGGAATGAGTTGCCCGGGCACCTGCGTTGGCTCTGCGGGAAACTCGCCTTTCCTTCCACAGGCAAAACGTCAAAATGGGAAAGAGCTGCCCGGAAGAGAGATGGTCCGCAGGGCGGGAGTTCCCCGCCGGCTCGTGTGGTTAACTTCTTGAAAGACGATCTCTTAGGGGAGCTCAGGTCCCGTCGCTTTCAACTCGCGTCTTGCGTATACTAGAATCAAGGAGTCTGGGTTCGCAGCCAGGGAGGCTGCGCCGGCAGCTCCGTGCCCGGTAACTTCACGAATGTCAGAAGCGACTTTCTCCATTTCAAAACCCGAGCAGATTCCTCTCCTCTTCGGTGCCCGCGATCAGTATCTGCGGCGCATTCGCGATTCGCTGGGCATCGATATCGTTCTGCGGGGCGATCAGATTCACCTGCAGGGAACGGATTCGCAAGTCCGGCGCGGGCTGGAGATTCTGGAAGAGCTGATGCGGATCATCGAGCGGCAGGGACAACTCCACGAAGCCGAGGTGGTCGGGATCATCGGCCGGCATCAGTTCGATGCCGTGCATTCGGGAGAAGCGGTCATCGATCTCCTGGAACGGGCGAAGAAGATTGCGCCCCGCACTCCCGGGCAGGCCGCCTATGTGCAGGCGATCCGTGAGAACGACCTGGTGTTCTGCGTCGGGCCGGCCGGCTGCGGCAAGACTTATCTGGCGGTGGCGATGGCCGTCCATGCCCTGCGGCAGGAGCTGGTCAAGAAAATCGTGCTCGTCCGCCCGGCGGTCGAGGCCGGAGAGAAACTCGGCTTCCTGCCCGGGGACATTCTGGCAAAGGTGAATCCATTTCTGCGTCCGCTGCTCGATGCCTTGAACGAGATGCTCGACTTCGAGCAGGTCAGCCGCTATATGGAGAAGGACGTTATTGAGATCGTTCCGCTGGCGTTCATGCGCGGGCGGACGCTGAGCAATACGTTCATCATCCTCGACGAGGGGCAGAACACGACCATCACGCAGATGAAGATGTTTCTCACCCGGATGGGGAGCGGGTCCCGGATCGTGGTCACCGGTGATGTGACCCAGATTGACTTGCCGCCTCATGTCTCCAGCGGCCTGACCGATGCGATCACGCGGCTCTCCGCGATTCCGGGAGTGGCGGCGGTGAAGCTGACGGGACGCGATATCGTGAGGCACCCTCTCGTGCGGCAGATTGTCGATGCTTATGAAGCTCAGGATCAGGCGGCGAAAAAGGTTGAAGAAAAACCTGCCGTTTGAGATGCCCGCACATCCGCAAGACTTTGCCCGCATGATGTCTTTTCCCCTTAGTTCCTCGAAGAATTGCCGATCGGTGCGAGAGGCAGCGGCGTGTGGTCGCCCGTCTGACATCCGGTTCGTGCAGACCTGAAGGAACGCTCAGAGATCATCATGGCCTATTTCAGCCCGAAGCGCGGACGCACGGCCCGAGTGCAGACGCTGCGCCCCACGGGGCCGCTCCGGGAAATGTTCGAGGCACTTCAAGACCGGCAGACGATGTTCCGCCTGCTGCTGTGCGCGCTGGCGGTCGCCGCGGTCGTCGTTTCGGTCCAGGCCTGGAAGCTCCCCTTCCCTTACCGCCTGGGACAGCATCCCGCGCACGGGATTGCGGCCCGGCTCGACTTCGAACGCAGCAATCCGGTCGCCACGGAACGCGCCCGCGAAATGAAGGCCGCGCAGGTTCCGTACATCTTCCGTCACGACCCGGCCCCGCTCCGTCGCCTGCCGGCGCAACTGCGGGGCGCGTTGCGGCAGGTGGCCGAGGCGAAATCCCTGGAAGACCTCTCCCTGGAGACCCGGACTGAGCTGGGACTGGTGGCGAATCAGGCGCCGCTGGGAAGAGGTCGCCCCCTGACGCAGGCCGAAGTGCAGGAACGCTTCCAGCACATCAAGGCAGCCGTTGCCGACGAGAACTCGCTCGAGGTGATCGAGTCGCAGTTTCGCGCGCTTCTTCAACCGATTGAAAAGACGGGCCTGCTGCTCTCTCCGCCGGGGCCGAATGTCGATATCCGCCAGAACGATACCCTGGCCATCGTGGACGACCGCGGGCACCGCGAACTGGTCATGCTCGCGGAGATTCAGTTGCCGCAGCTTCTGGCTCCCACGGGAAGCCTGGGCGAATCGTGGCACCGCTTCCCCGCTCTGGTCGACCTGCGGCCGGAGCTCGAAAGCTGGCTCCTGGCCCGGGCCCCCGAGACGTTGACGTACGACGACAAGGCCACGCAAACTGCACGGGAAGAGGCCCGCAGTAATGTCGCGACTGTGAAGGAGGTCTACAAGAAGGGGAATCTCCTGGTGAATCCCGGGGATGTCATCGACCCCGAACACCTTGACCTCCTGCGAACCGAGTACGAAGCCTCCGAAGCCATGGTGACATTCGCGCAGCGGACGCTGCGCGTCGTCACCGTCGCCTTCATGGTGCTGGTGCTCGTCGTTCTCAACGGCTTCTATCTTGTCCGCAGCGAACCTGCGCTGGGACGCAGCGCCAGTCGGCTCAGCGTCTATCTGACCGTCGCCGTGCTGGCGATTGCCATTGGCCGCACGCTTTCCTTCGATCCGTGGCGTGCGGAGGTGATTCCCCTCGCCACGACAGTGATGGTGTTCGCGATCGCCTACAACCAGATTCTGGCCACGCTCACCGGCTTTTCCCTCAGCCTGATCATTACGCTCGCCACCGGGGCGGACCTGTCGCACTTCGTGGTCCTGCTGGCGGCCAGTACGACAGCGGCGATTCCGCTGTCGCGGGTCTCATCGCGATCGACGCTGATCAGCGTCGGCTTCTGGGCGGGTGTCGTTTATTTCCTGATGTCGTGGGGCACGGGAATCATCTCCAGCCAGTCGGTCCGGGAACTGGTGCACGACGAAACTCTGCTGGTCGAGAGTATCCGCGGCGGAGGCTGGTGCCTCGCTGCCGGATTCCTCGTCGCGGGGAGTCTCCCGTTTATCGAATCCATCTTCGGCGTGGTGACCAACATCAGCCTGCTCGAAATGGGAGATGTCTCGCATCCGCTGCTTCAGGAACTCGTGCGGCGGGCGCCCGGAACGTACAACCATTCCATCACCGTCGCCTCCATCTCCGAAGCGGCTGCCGACACGATCGGTGCGAACGGGCTTCTCTGCCGCGTTGGAGCTTACTTCCACGACATCGGCAAGATGCTCAAACCGCAGTACTTCGTGGAGAACATGACACTCGGGGCGGAGAGCCGTCACGAGCATCTCGCGCCCGCGATGAGCACGCTCATCATCATTGGCCACGTGAAGGATGGCGTCGATCTCGCCGAACAGCACGGACTTCCGCGCCCGCTGATTGACTTCATCGAGCAGCATCACGGCACGACGCTGGTCGAGTACTTCTATCACGAAGCGACGAAGCAGGCGGATCAGAATCCCGATCATCGTCTCGACGTGCAGGAATCGGCGTTCCGGTATCCCGGGCCGAAACCGCAGACGAAAGAGGCGGCGGTGATGATGCTCGCCGATGCCGTCGAAGGCGCGAGCCGCACGCTCAGCGAGCCGACTCCCAAGCGGATCGAACGGCTCGTTCACGATCTGACAATGAAGCGGCTTCTCGACGGCCAGTTCGAGGAGAGCACGTTGACCATGACCGAGATCCATGCGATCGAGCAGTCGCTGGTGAAATCGCTCATCGGGATTTATCACGGACGGATCAAGTACCCCGAACAAAGGACCGCATGACGGAAACGAACGATGCGCGAGGTGAGCGCCGGGGGCCGATGAGCTGCCGGGAACCCGCAATCGAAGCGTTGCCGACACACCGCAATGTACGACATCGAGATTGCCGACCAGCAGACTGCCCTTTCGATTGAAGAAGGGAAGCTGCGCGACGTCGTGAGCCATCTGCTGGCGGAAGAGCAGGTACGCGAAGCCGAGATCAGCATCGCCCTGGTCGATAACGCCACGATCCGGGAACTGAACGTCCAGTACCTGCAGCACGATTACGATACGGATGTGCTCAGTTTCCTGCTGGAAGCGGATCCACCCGAGCCGGTCCCGAGTGCCGATTCGGCCCACCCTGCGCCGCGGGGAGCGGGCCGCGCACTCTCGGGTGAAGTGATCGTCAGCACGGAAATGGCGATCCAGATGGCGGCGGATTATGATTGGAGCCCGGAGGACGAACTCGTGCTGTACCTCGTCCACGGGCTGTTACATTTGTGCGGTTATGACGACCTCACGGAGCCCGAGCGCGACGTCATGCGCGCTCGTGAGCGCGAGATATTGCGGCACTGGAAGCTCGTGCCGCATTACGCCGAATCCCGGACCTCTCGGGAACCGAGTTCGAAAGGGGCCGGGGGAGAGTCGGCGGGAGCCGAGACGCAATGAACATATTGGAATTCGTCGCGGCGGCCCTCTTACTGGGAATCAATTTCCTGGTGGCCGTGGCGTGTTACAGCTTGCGGGATTTCTCGCGGAGCCGACTGGAAGAGATCTGCCAGCGTCGTCACCGGGAAGCGCGATTCGGGGCGATCCTCAAGTCGTATGATGCCGCCCTGCTCGCTGCCGAGATGTTGCAGGTCGTCTTCGTGGTCGCCCTCATTCTGGCCGGGGCCGAGGTGCTGGGACTTGCTCCAGCCGTCGAATGGACGCCGGGGTTGATCGCCCGCCTGAGCCTGCTGCTGCCGTTGTACTTTGTGGTGAACGTGCTGCTCCCGTGGACGACCGCCCGTGTCGGCGGGGAATGGTTTCTGTTTCACGCCTGGCCGGTGCTGACCGCTCTGCGAACCGCGCTCAGCCCGATTCTCTGGCTGTGCTATCGCTTTGACGCTCTGGTCCACCGCGTCGCGGGGGTCGAACAACCGGAGGAAGGCGACGCCGCGACGCTGACCGAGGAGATCCGCACCGTGGTGGACGAGGGGCAGCGCGAAGGGGTGCTCCGTTCCGAAGCGAGGACGATGATCCACCGCGTGATGGAACTGCAGGAGGTCGATGTTGCGGACATCATGACCCCGCGGACGGCGATGGTCTGCCTCGAATCGGATCAGTCGCTCGATGATGCCCGCAAGTTGCTGCTCGAAGCGGGGCACTCACGCGTTCCCGTGATCGGCAAGACGACGGACGACATCGTCGGCATGCTGTACGCGAAAGATCTGCTTCGCTTTCTCGAACCGCGAGAGTCCGAACACACCACCCTCGAGCAGATCGTCCGCCAGCCGTTCTATGTCCCCGAGACGATGGGCATCGATACGCTCCTGAAGACATTCAAGAAGGAACGCGTGCATCTCGCGATCGTGCTCGATGAATATGGCGGCGTGGCCGGACTGGTCACGATGGAAGACATTCTCGAAGAGATCGTCGGTGAGATCATCGACGAATACGATCCGGCGTTTAACGATCCCATCCGGCCCGTCGCACCGGGAGTCAACGAAGTCGATGCGCGGCTGCACATCGATGACGTCAACGAACAGCTTCATTTGAACCTTCCGTCCGACGGGGATTTCGACACGCTCGGCGGTTTTGTCTTCTCGCTGCTTGGAAGAATTCCCGCGGTCGGCGAAGAATTTCGCTGGGAACAACTGCGGTTCAAGGTTCTCGAAGCGGACAATCGCCGGATCGTCCGTTTGCAGATCCAGATCGATGAATCGATCCCGGCAGCCTCCGAGGAGTAGCGAGCGCAACGCGTGCTCGCTGACGGGAAGCAGCGGACGGCGAGCGAAACTGCCGGACATTCATTCGCCCGCATGTCTTCCTGAAGCCGCTCATTCTCCTGTCGCGAAATGCAGAACGCCCGCACGAGACATCGATGTCTCGTGCGGGCGTTTTTCATCCTCCGTGACGGCCTCTCCTGTGGTCACAGGAATCGGGAAGGATGTGAACCTCGTCGAGCTTGGTCGAGCGAGATTCGCCTGACCGGTCAGAAGCTCTCACCGGTCTCCTTCTTCCGTCATCAGTATCCTGCTGTCAGCTCCGGCTGTTACCGGCAGCAACGACGGTTTCCGCGGCCCCAGTGATATTGATAGCCGTGGTACGGGTATGAGTAACCGTAGTTGTGATAGCCATAGCCCGACTGCGGCATGTACATGTGGGACTGATAGTCCTGCTGCATGGGAACACCGCGATAGCCGGTGCTGTAACCGCCGTCAAAGGTCTGTCCCTGCGTGAAGAAATCACTCTGCGGGAACTGTTGACCCTGGAACTGTTGACCCTGGAATTGCTGGCTGCCGTAGAGCGGCTGCTGCATCGAGGGATCGTGGAACTGTCCCTGCTGGATGAACGGAGGCGACTGGCTGATCCACTGGCCATTCGACCAGACCACCCACTGGCCGTCGGGCTGATTGAACCACCACTGGCCCTGATGGAAACGATAGCGCTGCTGCAGATCCCCCTGGAGGTTCCCCTGCAGGTTTCCTTGAATGTTTCCACGGAACTGGGCGTCGTGCCGGCCCTGGAACTGGTCCCCCTGCTGGAACTGATCCTGTCGGAACTGGTCCTGACGGAATTGATCCTGCTGGGACTGATCAATCTGTCCCTGGCCCTGGAATTGACCCTGGCCCTGCATGCGGCCGCGGAACTGGTCCTGCCGCTGCAGGTCCTGCGGCGCCTGGCGGCTGTCCTGCGGAGCGAACTGGTCGCGGCGCTGCTGATTCAAGTCCCCCTGAGGAGCCCCGGGAGCCTGGCGGTCGGCCGGAGCACTACGATCCAGCTGATCCCCCGTCTCCTGGGCACCGGACGGCGGCGCCGGGCGCTGCGGAGGTGAGCGGCGGGGCTGATCCGCGGATTCGCGGTCAACATCCTCGCTCTGGTTCTGATTTTCACTGCGGGGAGCATCGGGCGCTTCATCCGCGTCGTCTGCTTCCGTTTCTGTGGACTGCGCGGGGGCCTGGACCTGTGGACCCGTGGTCGGGCGATCCCCTTCGTCCTGCTGGGCGAGCACACCTGAAGCCGACCAGGTTAATGCAGCCACCGCGGCCAAACTCATTGCGACTCTCTTCATTGCCGTTCCTCCTCTGTGAGTTACTCGTCATTCGGTCTCAGGGATGGACCGGGGAATGGAGCGCGACTGCTCTTCCCATGGAAAAGGAGAACGGGCACATCGCGTGCCGCGGGCGAGGAAGCGAAGTATTCGAGCCCCTCCCGGGGTCCAAGCGGGCGATTGACGCAGAATTGGTCAGCTAAGAGTGGTCAGTGGAAATGCGCGATGAACGGCGAGCGCGCAGTTCTTAGTCTCGTTAAGGGACCAAAGCGACTATATCCCCCGTGAAATTACAGCACGGCCGAGAGACGGAGATGAGTTCCGATGAATTTCACCCATTTTGCTGATACGCGGCAGAAGTGCGATGTGGGTGAGACAGGCAGCATTGGGGAGCGGACTCAGGTCAGGCGCGGAAGAGAAGAACCACGACATACACGAATGACAGGAAAGAAGTTGGTCGCGTCGACCTGTATCCGTAGTTCCTGTTTAGCAAGTTCTTTCCTGCGCAACCTGCGATAATCCAGGAAAGCTCTGAATGAAGGGGCCGGGCGCGTGCGTCAAACGCAGATTCCGGCGGGAGAGGCCGAGTGAGCGCCAGGGGGCAAGAGCGAAGGGGGGCGTCAGAGGAATGCCGGGATCAACCCCGCCGTTCCGCGCAGTCGCGAAGCCGGAACGGAGCCGCTCTGTTACCAGCGTTCGTTCGGTCCTGAAGGGACGGCAATCCGGAAGGCGCTCTGCGTATCGCTGCGCGAACCGACGGTGGGGCCACGTTCGAGGACCTTCTTAAGAACGGCATCCACTTCTGCACGGGTACTTGCGAGCTGAAATTCGTTCCGCAGTCGCGAGGGGACATACATCGACCGCAGATACCAGTGGGCCATCTTGCGAAAGAACGGAATCGCCCGCTCCGGACCTTTCCACTCGACAACATATTCGAGCTGCCGGAGCAGAAGCTGCAGGCGGTCGTCGAAGTTCCCCGCCGGGCGGTAAACGCCGGTGGCTTCCCAGTCGGTCAGTTGCGCGAAGATCCAGGGGTTCGCGAGTGCGCCGCGGCCGATCGAAATCCCCTGGCAGCCGGTTTCGGCGAACATGCGGGCAGCGTCGGCGACATTGCGAACATCGCCGTTGCCGATCACCGGAATCGAACGGACAGCCTCCACGACCGCCCGGATTCCCTCGCGGTTGACGCTTCCCGAGAAGCCCTGGGCACGCGTGCGACCGTGGATCGCGACTGCCGCGACTCCGACCTCCTCGAACGCGCGGGCGAACTGGGGCGCGGTGATCTGCGTCTCGTCCCAGCCGAGCCGCATCTTGACCGTTACCGGTATGCGAACCGCGCGGACTACACGTTCGACCAGCGCGATCGTTTCATCCGAACGGCACATCAGCCCGGCCCCTGCCCCTCCTTTGGTGACCTTGTTGACCGGGCAGCCCATGTTGATGTCGATCGAATGCACTCCCCGGTTTTCCAGGAAGGCGGCCGCCTCCGCCATGACCGCGGGATCGGTCCCGAAGATCTGCACCGCGAAAGGGCTGTCTTCGGGACAGGTCTCGATCAGCTCGAGCGTCTTCGGCGAGCCCGCGAGCAGTGCGCGTGCGTTCACGAGATCGGTCGTCGCCAGCCCCACCCCGCCGATTGAACGCACGATCCGCCGGAACGGGAGGTTCGTATAACCGGCCAGCGGCGACAGCAGATACCGCGAAGTCAGTTCGAGCGTTCCGTAACGAAGCGGCGGTCGGGGAGCGGGCGGGGGGGGAATCGACATGGGAGACAGATTCAAATTTTCAGATTCAGGGCACGTTCTCCAGGGAGATGGTTCGCCGCTCCCTCGGCGGGCCAATGGCTCAGGAACCGCATTTCTCAGGCCCGGACGGATGCCGGCGGAATCGGGCATTACCCGTTCCTACGAGAGCAGCAATTCAAGATCCTCGGCGGTCAGGTCGCGGATCAGGTTGTTGTCGGCCTGCAGAATCGCATCCGCAAGATCCTTTTTCTTCTCCTGGAGAACGGCAATCTTTTCCTCGACGGTGTCGCGGCAGATCACACGGTAGGCGAAGACCTGCCGTTCCTGACCAATCCGGTGCGCCCGGTCGATTGCCTGCGCTTCGACGGCGGGATTCCACCACGGGTCGAGAATAAAGACATAATCGGCAGCGGTGAGGTTCAAGCCCAACCCCCCGGCCTTCAGGCTGATCAGAAACACGCCGCAATCCGGATCGTTCTGGAAGCGATCGACGTGCTCCTTGCGGCGGCGCGTCTGTCCGTCGAGATACTCGTAGACAATGTTCTTCTTTTCGAAGTGCCGGCGGACAATGGCGAGCATGCTCGTAAACTGCGAGAAGACGAGTGCTTTGTGCCCTTCCGCAAGCAGTTCTTCGAGGTGCCAGAGGAGCACGTCGAGCTTGGCGCTCGATTCGTCGACCGACTCCTTGTTGAGGAGTGCCGGGTGACACGCCGCCTGCCGGAGTCGCAGCAGCGCTTCGAGCACGTGGATCTTCGAACGCGTGAGCCCTTCGCGACGGACGAGCCCCAGCAGCGAATTGCGATAGTGATCGCGAAGTTCGGCATAGAGCTTCGACTGCGCCTCGCCCATCTTGCAGTAGATCGTCTGTTCCAGCTTCTCCGGAAGCTCGCTGGCGACTTCTTTCTTCGTGCGTCGGAGAATGAACGGCCGCAATGCCTGAGACAGAACCTGCCGCGACTCCGCATCGTCCGCGTCGATATTTTCGGGGCGGAACACCGAAGCCCGCCCGAGCATGCCCGGATTGAGGAATTCGAAGATCGACCAGAGGTCGCCCAGGTGATTTTCGATCGGCGTACCGCTCAGGGCGAGGCGATGCTCGGCCTGCAGCAGCCGCGCCGCCTTTGCTACCTGCGAGCGGGCGTTCTTGATCGCCTGGGCCTCGTCGAGGACCACGTAATCGAAGCGGATATCCTTCAGCTGCAGGATGTCGCGGCGGAGCGTGCCGTAGGTGGTCAGGATCAGATCCGTCTTCCCAAACTGCTTGCGCAGTTTTGCCCGCTCCATGCCGGTGTATTCCAGAACGGTCAGTTCCGGGGTGAACGTCCGGCACTCCTGAAGCCAGTTGAAGACGAGCGAACGGGGGACCACCACCAGCGACGGTTTCTTCTCGCCGCGCGTGATCGAGCGTTCGCGAAGCAGAGCCAGCAGCTGGACGGTCTTACCGAGACCCATGTCGTCCGCCAGGCAGCCGCCGAAGCTGAACTCCTGGAGGAACTTCATCCAGCCGACTCCTTCCCGCTGATACGGACGGAGATGCCCTTTGAAGCCGATCGGATCTTCAGAGGCACTGATGCCGCGAAAGCTCTGCAACTGTTCGCGCAGCCGGCTGAAGGTGGCGTCGTAATCGACTTCTTCCTGCGCGGCGAGCAGCGCGTCGAGGAGTCCCACCTGGTTCCGCGAGAAGCGGATGTGGTCGTCTTCCGAGATCCCCAAACCGGCGAGCAGCGCATACTGCTTGAACCACTCTTCGGGCAGAATTCCGAGCGAACCGTCGCTGAGGCGAACGGTGCTGTCGCCCCGCGCGAGGGCCGAGAGAAGTTCCGGGAAGGGAATCGAGTGGCCTTCGAAATTGACTTCCGCGTGCAGCTCGAACCAGTCGATGTTCGTCTTGACCTGGAATTTGAGCGGTCCGGCCTGGCGAACCTGCTGTCCATCCGCCCGGACGTTCCAGCCTCGCGCAATCAGGGCACGCACTGCCGGCCCGAGATTCTTCGCGGGAATCTCCACATCGGCCTGCGAGCGCTGCGGATCGAGGACCGAGCGGAAGCCGACGTCGTGCAGATCGGCCCACGCCTGCTCTTCAAGCGCCCGGTTGCGAACGATGCATCGCCCCTGTTCGCGCTGGACAATCGCTCCCTGCGGGCTGGCGCTGCGGATCGTGGCGCCCAGATAGTCGAAGATCACCTCACCCTGGAGGCGTTCCTTGTGCCAACGCGCGCCGCGGGGAGTGCGGATAATGAGCTGCGGGGCCGGATCGCAGACGACCTCTTCCAGCCGCAGTTCGGGAGGAAGCTCGAGCCGCGGCAGGGCCGGCATGTCGAGCAGTCGATCGACGAACTCCTGCTCTTCTCCCGCCGGGATCGCGAGGGGTTCGGGACGGCGGAGCAGGGAAACCCAGTCGAACACGCCCGAGTCCTTGAGGCGTGCAATCCGGTCGGTCGTCACGACATAGCCGCCCGGGACCAGGAGTACCGTGTCGCTGAGGTTCAGCGTTTCGTCATTGCGGCGCAGCCGGCCGGCGAGTTGCCATTGGTCGTCTTCTTCCTCGTATTCGACCGCCAGTGACAGTTCCCAGGCAGGCCCGTCGTCCCACTGGAGCGGCGTGCTGACCCGCCCCTCCTCGGTGTAGAACTGCGTACGGCCGGTGGAGCACATCATCGGCAGGACGAGCTCCGCGACCGCATAGGGAAGTTGATAGCGGAACACGCTCCCCTGCAGCTCCGCCTGCTGCGCGTACCAGCCGCTGCGTTCGGGGGTGCCGCCGCAGAGATAAGCGATGATACTCCGGTCGCTTCCCGTGAGTTCTTCCAGCTGGCCGGGGCGCATCCGCAAAGGCTTCAGCTTGCCCCATTGGCCGCTTCCGCGGCGCTGCCGTTGCGAGGTCTGGATGACAATCTGGCCCGTTTCGCGGCTCTGGCGAATGTCGATCTCGTAGAAGATTTCCCGCTCGCGCGTGGAGGTCGTGCGAACGACTTCGCGGTTCTGGAGCGCTTCGCGGAGCTTGACGAGCTGGGCATCCCACTCGCGGACCTGGGGGCGGACGAGAGTGGAGTGCCGGCCATTCGCGGGGACACTGCTGCCGCTGAACGGATCGGGTTCGTCATCTTCCCAGACTTCGTCCGGCAGAAGCGGTTCGGTGTCGATCGTGAAGGGAGGGATATAGCCGGGCTTGACCGAACCGGTGATGAAACCGGCGGCATCGACTGCCAGCAGCGTCGCCCAGAGATGCTTGCAGGACGCTCCGAACTGGTGGGCCTGCGGGCAGTTGCAGAACATCTGCAACTCGCCCTGCTCGCGACGGAGATGGGTCTGGTAGTCGGTTCCATCCCGCACCAGCCCGAAGATCTCGTCGGCGGTCACGCGCGTCAGCGAGACCCGCTCGGCTTTGAGGTAGGCGGCACCGCGGAAACGGATATCTCCTCGAAATTTACTCTCGAACAGTTGAGACAACGTCATGGACGGCTCTCTGCCCCTTCCTGAAGCATCGGCTGGACCGGAATTCCATCCGGATTGAAATCTGGATATTCGTGGACGGCCTGCCCAACCAGGCCGAGCCCTCGCGGTGGGAGTTCCCGGCGGTCGATCAGACGCCCCTCGGCAGCCCTGCGTTCAGCGGGCAGATGATATCCGCGGCGGCTGCTCGAATGGTAAAACTCGATCGTCTGGATCGAAGTCTCCCATTGTAGGGATCGGGAAATCCCTCGGGAATAGCAAGCGTCTCTGAATTTGCCCCGTCGCCGCGATCCGCGGGACAGCGTTGATGTCAAATGAATTTGCTGAAGACGGGGCGTCCGCGGATTTCGCAGATTGACGCAGATTGACGCAGATGCGGGCGCACGGGAGGGATCACGAGCGTGAAGGTACCTGCCCGAGGGGGATTTCACCACGAAAGACACGAGATTCACGAACGAGAAAATAGGGAAAGAAGAACAGATTCGTTCCGCACCTGTGCGGTTGCGTCTTTTTGACTCACGGGTTCAACGCACGCCCGGGAGACACATGAGAGAACCGCCGCGCGTCGAGAGTGACTATCTCTTTCCGCTGAACGGTGTGGCGGGACGGATGTACAGAGACGATCTCCAGAAAATGGGGCGAACGCGAGCGCGGTTCGGTCCGATTCGGGGGCCGCCGGCGAGAGTTGCGACGTTCGTGAACGGCGCGACACGCGAACCCGGTGGGAGTGAATTGCGAGGAAACTGCGGCTGGCATACGATGGCGGCTGGGGCCAACCGTTCCCCCTCTGAATTCTGTATTCCTGCCTCTGTCGGTTCTTCGATGCCCGAGATACTTCCCACGCTGACGTTTGACGAAGTTCGTGAATGGATTTTTCGGGAGTTGCCGCTCGACGACTTCCGCGGCAAACGCGTGCTGCTGATCGTTCCCGATGCGACCCGCACCGCCCCGCTCCCGCAGCTCTTCGACGCGGTTTTTCAGCATCTCCGCAGTTCCGTGACGGCTCTGGATGTGATGGTCGCCCTCGGCACCCATCCGCCGATGTCCGAAGCGCAGATGTGCAAGCTTCTGGGCATCCGTCCCGAAGAGCGGAACAAGCTGTTTGCGTCGGTCGGGCTCTTCAATCATGAATGGGATCGGCCCGAAGCGCTGACACAGTTGGGCACCCTCTCGGCGGCCGAGACTGCCGAGATCTCCGGCGGGTTGATGTCCGAGGAAGTTCCGGTGACGATCAACGCACGGGTCAAGGATTACGACGTGCTGCTCGTTCTCGGGCCGGTCTTCCCGCACGAAGTGGTCGGCTTCTCCGGAGGGAACAAGTACTTCTTCCCGGGGATTGCCGGGGCGGAGATTCTGAATTTCTTCCACTGGCTCGGCGCGCTCATCAGCAACGTGGGGATCATCGGCGTCAAGCATACGCCGGTTCGCGAAGTTGTGAACCGCTCGGCCCGCATGATTCCGACCGAACGACGCTGTCTCGCGTTCGTCGTCGCGAAGGACGGCGGACTGCACGGCATGTTCTACGGCACGCCCGAGGACGCCTGGGACAAGGCGTCCGATCTCTCCGCGCGCGTCCACATCGAGCGGGTGCCGAAACCGTTTCGGCAGGTTCTCTCCTGTGCTCCGCCGATGTACGATGAACTGTGGGTCGCGGGCAAGTGCATGTACAAGCTGGAGCCGGTCGTCGCCGACGGCGGCGAGCTGATCATCTATGCTCCGCATTTGAAAGAAGTCTCGATTACGCACGGGAAGCTGATCGAAGAGGTCGGCTATCACGTCCGCGAGTACTTCACCGCCCAGTGGGACAAGTTCAAGCACATTCCCCGTGGAGTTCTCGCGCATTCGACGCATGTGCGGGGGGGCGGCACCTATCGGGACGGAGTCGAAAAGCCCCGCGTGCAGGTCACGCTCGCGACCGGCATTCCCCGCGAGGTATGCGAGCGGATCAACCTCGGCTATCGCGACCCGGCGACCATCGATGTCGAATCGTTTGCCAATCGCGAGGACGAAGGAATCCTGCTGGTCCGGAAGGCCGGCGAGATGCTCTATCGACTGGCCGAGTAAGACGATTCACGCAAAAGCGAACCGTTCCGGATCGTGTCGGCTGCGACACCGCCGGGCGGTTCGACACGTTGATATCACACGCATAACAAGACTTCGGAAAGTGAAATGTCGGTGAATACCAGCGATCTTCAAGCCCGTCTGCAGTTTGCTCTCGATGTCGCGAAGCAGGCGAGCGAGTTCATCCTCTCCTACTATCAGTCGTCGAGTCTCGCGGTGGAGCGGAAACGGGATACCAGCCCCGTGACTGAAGCCGACCGCGGAGCCGAACAGCTGATCCGCGAACAGATCGCGCGCGAATTCCCCGGCGATGGGGTGCTCGGTGAAGAGCACGGCGAAACCGTCGGGACGAACGCGTTCCGCTGGATTCTCGACCCCGTGGACGGCACGAAGTCGTTCATCCACGGCGTCCCGCTGTTCGGCACGCTGATCGGGCTCGAATACGAGAAGGAGTGCGTGCTCGGCGTCTGCCGCTTCCCGGCCTTGAATGAAGTCGTCTACGCGATGCAGGGGGGTGGCGCGTGGTGGCAACAGGGCCAGGGAGAGCCGCAGCGGGCAGAGGTCTCCCCGGTGAGCGACCTGTCCGAAGCTCTCTTCTGCATTACCACGATCAGCGGCTGGGAGCGGATTGGCCACAAGGAGACATTCGACAAGCTCCGCGCCTCCGTCAACCTGACGCGCGGCTGGGGAGACTGCTACGGCCACGCACTGGTCGCCACCGGACGGGCCGACGTGATGATCGACCCGCTGATGAACGCCTGGGACGCGGCGGCCCTGGTGCCGATCCTGCAGGAAGCGGGAGGGAGCTTCATGGACTGGAAGGGCAATCCGACGGCCCATGGCGGCAACGGTGTGTCGGTCAACGCCGCACTGCGTCCCGCGATCCTCGAACTCCTCAACAAATAATCCAGACGCCGTTGTTTGCGGCTCCCGATTCAATCACGAATTGCGGGCCGCAAACTCCCGTCTCGAGCCTCCGGTCTCCAGCCTATTTCTTCCTGAGGTCGATCCGCTCGATGCGGATCGGCTCTTCGGTCGCCTGGCGGAGAACTCCGGGGGCAGGAGTCCGCGGCGACGGTTTCGTCGCGCCGCTGTCCTCGAGGAGGGCAAACGTCAGTGTGAAGAGGAGTCCGTAGGTGACGATATTGGCGGACCAGTTCTTGCCCAGCAGCTTGAAGGCGCTGCCGGCATACTTGTTGAGTTTCACGCGGACGCCGTTCCACTCGACGGAGTAAAGCTCGTCGAGGATCAGGTGCGAAGCGAATCCGATCATCACGCCGACGGCCATCAGCACTTTGACCGCCATGCTTTCGCTCTTGTAGCCCAGAAAGGCGAGCTCGCCGGCAATCAGCATGGCGGGAATGCTGTGAAACATGCCGCGATGCACGGCGACCAGAGCCAGAAAGTGGGCGGTGCCGTAGCGGATGGTGACATAGAGGAGCACGGCGAGCAGCATGGCGCCGTCGAAGCTGCCCCCCCATTCGATGAGCCGCCGCATCATCAGCATGGGGGCGGCGGCGGCCACGAGCCCGAAGATCTCCCGGACCGGCTTTCCCGATTTCGAGTCAAGATCGGGGAGCATTCCGCCGATTCCGGTCAGGCAACCCGCCAGGGCTCCCTGTACGCCGCTGAAGCCGAGAATCCAGGTCGCCGACAGTCCGACGCCGATGCCCAAGGTGCTGCTGACGGTGATGTGCTCGCGATAGGCCGCCATGCCTGTCCTCTTCCCTGAAGACTGCGGACGCAAACTGTGTGAGCGGGGACTCTAACACAGCCGCGACAATCCCCGCAAGACGTTTCGAATCCGCACGTTTCGCGTTCCTTGTTCCGAGGCAGTGTGCCCGCGGTCGACGACCCGCAATTCAAAGGGCTATAGTGGAGGCGTTTCGTTTGTTCGCGGATGCGGGGAGCGAGGGTGACGCGCGCGGCCCGCTGGGCCGCGGCTAAACGATGGCGGACGGAACACACAAAAAAGTTCGCAGTTGTCGCTCTGGGCCGGGAGGGACTATCATCGGTTCGCGGAGTCGGACGCAGTCACGAGGCAGGAGGAGCAGGATGAAGATTGCCGGAGTGCAGATGGATGTCGCGATGTGCGACATCGAGCGGAACCTCGAACGGATGACCGGGTTCCTGCGAACGACGACCGCCGCCGGGGCCCGGCTCACCGTGTTCCCCGAGTGTGCGGTCAGCGGTTACTGCTTCGGAGGACTGGAAGAAGCGCGTCCTTATGCGCAGTCGATCCCCGGTCCGGCGACCGAACGGATGAGCCGCGCCTGCCGCGAACTCAACTGTTACGCCGTCTTCGGGATGCTGGAAGCGGATGGCGACCGGATTTTCAACGCCGCCGTCCTGACCGGGCCCGAGGGGGTGATCGGCCGTTACCGCAAGGTGCACCTGCCGTACCTGGGAATCGACATGTTCACCACCCCGGGAGATCGCCCGTTCGCGGTGCATGCCGCCGGCGAGCTGAACATCGGGATGAATATCTGTTACGACGCGGCTTTCCCGGAGGCCTCGCGGGCCCTGGCAATTCTCGGGGCCGACCTGATCTGCCTGCCGACCAACTGGCCCCCCGGAGCCGAATGCATGGCGGCGAGTGCGGTCAACACCCGGGCGCTGGAAAACGCCGTCTACTACATCGCTGTGAACCGGGTGGGGGAAGAGCGCGGTTTCGGTTTCATCGGCCGGAGCAAGATTGCCGATCCGAGCGGGCGCACGATGGCGGAATCGCTCGGCATCGAGGAGGAAATCCTCTACGCCGAGATCGACCCGGCGAAAGCCCGGAGAAAGCATGTCATCCGCGTCCCGGGAAAACACGAGATCGACCGCCTCGCCGACCGCCGCCCCGAAATGTACGGAGTCCTCGTCGAGCCGCACACCCTGAAGCGGCCGGGACGCGATTGACCGCTCACCGGACGCGTCGGATGGTCGGGGCTGATCGAAGGAAGCCCCGGGGGGAGAAGATGCGGCAGTCATCATTCCGCTTCTCCCCCCAAAGACCGGCGTCACCCCCCACGGGGGGCGTGAGTACATTCCAACCTATGCAGAAAGGCGGTACCGGATGTGATTGCGCAGCCACAGGGAGTGGTCAGCAAGCCACCGCGCCCGTAAGATCGGGTAAGGGCCTGCACGCCGAACGATACGGCTGTCGGCGTGTGGTGTCGCTGGTGTCCGATTTCCGTGCCGTCACAACCGTCCGTCCGCCAGTCCCCAGTCTCCAGCCCGCAGCCTATGTCCTTCATGCATCCTGCACTCGCCTGGTTGGCGGCGCTCGCCGTGATCCCGGTGATTCTGCATTTCCTGCTGCGCGCCAAACCGAAGAAGCTCTTCTTCCCCGCGTTGCGGCTCATCCAGAATCGCCGCCGGCAGAATGTGCAGCGCATGCGGCTTCGGCACCTCTGGCTGCTGCTGTTGCGAATGCTGGTGATTGTCGGGATCGTGTTCGCAATCGCGCGGCCGCGCGTCCCTCCGGCGAATTACACCCCGACCGCAGCGGAAATCGGAACGCTTCTCGCCATTGTGCTGCTTGCCGTGGGAGCGTACTTCGCCGCGCTGACGTTCTGGCGGCGCCAGCGATTACCGCAGCACGTTTTCGCGCATCGCCGCACGTTTCTCCGTGGGGGAGTGTCGCTGGCCGCGTTGATTCTGTTGCTGCTGCTGGTCGTCTGGCCGTTCCAGAAACGAATCGCAGCGGAGGTCAAAAGCCCCGAAATTCCAGTCGACTCCAGCCTTCCCGTCTCGGCAGTGCTGCTGTTCGATACGTCTTTGAGCATGCAGTATCGGCACGAGAGCAGGACGCGGCTCGACATCGCCCGCGAGATTGCTGCGGAACACGTCCGCAAACTTCCGTCGGGAAGTCGGCTGGCCGTCGCGGATACCGCGTCCTCCAGTCCGATCCTCTTTCAGGCGGACCTCGCCGCGACCCTGTCCCGCATCGAGGACCTGAGTCCGCAGCCTCTGGCGATTCCGCTGGATGACCGGATCCGTGCGGCCCTCGATCTTCAGCGTGCCGACCGCGAGCGCGTGCTCGGGGCCGACGCCTCCGTCCCGGAAGAGCAGCGCCAGGATCGCTTTCTGCGGGAGGTCTATATCTTCACCGACCTCGCGGCAAGTGCATGGCGACAGGGGGACAATCCCCTCCTGAAAGAGCAGCTCGCCGCGTTGCCGATGGTCAATCTCTACATCGTTGATGTGGGGGTGACAAATCCGCTCAACGTCGGCATCAGCAGCTCCCGCCTTTCCGATTCGACCCTCGCGCAGGGGAGTGAACTCATTGTCGAGGCGGCTGTCCAGGCGACCGGCTATGACGAGCTCCAGCCCACGGTGGAACTGTTCGTCGAGAACGAAGCGGGCAAGCTCGTGAAGCAGGGACGCGCGACCGTCGAGCTGAAAGGGGGCGAAGGAGCAGTCGCCCGCTTTTCGATTCGCGGTCTCACCGGCCCGGTGCGGCAGGGGGAATTGCGGTTGGTCTCCAGCGACGATCCGCTGCCGTTTGATGACGTGCGCTATTTCACGCTGGAGGTGCGGCCCCCACAGGAGATTCTTGTCGTCGCCGCGAGCCGGGATGCGGCACGGTTCTGGATGGAGGCGCTTGCCCCGTCCGAACTGCGGCGACTCGGCGCGGTCCGCTACCGCTGCACCTATATTTCCTCCGCCAACCTGCGCGAGCAGGATCTGCGCAAATACTCGGTCGTCTGCCTGATCGATGTTCCCACTCTCAACAGCGCGACGTGGACTCACCTTGCCCGGTTTGTTGAATCCGGCGGAGGTGTGGCGGTCATCCTCGGCGGCGGGATCGATGTGCCGGGAATCGTCTCTTATAACTCGGAAGAGGCGCAGGCGTTCCTGCCGGCGACGCTCCTGGGGGCGGTCAATCACATTCCGCCGCAGTATCTCGACCTGCAGAACCTCATGCACCCGCTTCTGAAGAAGTTTGCCGACTGGGGGGCGACCGCACTGACCTCTGTCGAGATTGCGAAATACTGGAAGGTCGAGCCGGTCGCCGGAGCTTCGGTGATCGCTCCTTATACCGACCCGCGTTCCTCCCCTGCCCTGCTGGAGCGGTCGCACGGACGCGGGCGGACGGTGATGTTCACCACTTCGGTCAGTCGCGACGGCTGGAACGAACTGCCGGTGGTGTGGGCATTCCTCGCCTTCGCCGATCAGACCGTCCGTTATCTTTCACAGCAGTCGCAGGGAGTGTTCAACTACACGGCGGGCGAGGATGTGATCGTGCCGCTCGATGAAACGCAGCCGCTGCAGCGTTACCTGCTCCGCAAGCCGAGCCTGCAGCAACTGCCGGGCGAAGTCTCACCGGGGCAGACGGCGATCGTCGTACCTCACGTGGATCAGCTTGGCCAGTACCGGGTGTTGGGGGCCGAGGAGAATTCACGGTTCGAGCGCGGATTCAGCGTAAATCCTGCCTCCCGCGAGGAAGTGCTTACACCATTGACGGACGAAGAGCTGAACGGTTTGCTGGGCGAAGGACGTTACAGCCGGGCGCGCACGATCGAGGAACTCGATCGCACTGTGCGGACGGGACGCATCGGGCGGGAGATCTTTCCGTTCGCGCTGCTGGTAATGCTGGTGGCGTTCTGTGCCGAGCATTTTGTGGCGAATCGCTTCTACGAGGTCGATCAACCCACGGTCAGGTAACTCGGCCCCGGGCTGATTCAGGACGACTCGTGATGGAGGGAAGGAGTGAGAATTCGACATCCGCTTCGTTCTTTCCCCTGCTCGGGGTCGTTCGCATTCCGCTCCTGGGGCTGATGCTTAATGGAAAGATGCTGAAACAGGACGCGAGGCGATTTGCGTTTCTGGTGCCCTGCCCTTCCCCGATGTGCGGGATTGCCTGATCTCTGCGGGATTGGCAGAACGACGCGGAAGTGCGAAAATGGAACTGACTTCCGCAGTGTGAGCCGAGCGGTCTTCCCCCGGACCAATTGTTGCGGTGCGGGGCATTCGGGCATGTTCGCTGCCGGTGCCGTGGCGGTCTGGTGACCGCTTTGTGTCTCGCGACTGAAATCTGCAGGCTACATGGATCCTATCAGCCGCTTGTTCTCATCGATCGTCGAGACGCACACATCGGTGGTGAGCGCCTTTCCCCTGGCGCTGGCGGTCGAACCGCCTCCCGTCTGGCAACTGGGCGGGCTGGCGCTGCTCTCGCTCGTGGGGCTGTTGGTCCCCTGGATGCAGCGGAGACGCCAGCGAGGCGGAGCGCTGCTGCCGCAGATCGCGCTTGGATTGCGTCTGGCCGGATTCGGGGGACTGATCTATGCCGCTGTTGCCGGCGGCCTGCTCGCGGCCCGTTCGTTCTCTCCCGATGTCGCTTTGGGTCTCGAACCGATCTGGCCCTGGCCGCTCGTCCTGCTCGCGTCGCTCGGGCTGGTGGCGATGGTGCTGGGCACCTATCCGCCGCGCATCCGGCATCTGTCGGTCTGGCATCAGCGGGCACTCCTGGGGCTGCGACTGGCGGCGGCCGCCGTGCTCATCTTCGCCATGCTGCGCCCTGCGCTGCAGTGGTCCGAAGAAGACAAACGCTCCGATTCGTTTGTTGTGCTGACCGATCCGAGCCGGAGTATGAACACCAAGGACGGCCCCGGTGGTATCAGCCGCTATCAGTCGATGCTGCAGACGCTGGAAGCCAATGCCCAGGGCTTTGAAGAGCTGGCGAAGGAAATTCAGGTCGCCCGCTACGAGCTTCAGACCTCAGCGGTTCCCGTGACCGAATGGAGCCCCGAAGCGACCGGCGATCAGACTGCGATCGGCTTCGCGCTCGATGAACTGCTGAAGGAAAGTCAGAACCGCAATCTTGTCGGCATCCTGCTTTTAAGCGATGGAGCCCAGCGGGCGATGGCCCCCTACGATGCCGATCCCCGCCGCGTCGCCCAGCGGCTTGCCGAGTTGCGGATCCCGCTCTACACCGTCGCTTACGGCTCATCGAGCATCGTCGGAGCCTCGATGGACCTGATTGCCGAGGATCTCGAAGTCAGTCCTACCGTGTTCGTGAAGAACCGCCTCATCGTTCGTGCGAAGGTGCGGGCGATCGGGGCGGCGAATCGCGATCTCACCGTGCGGCTGCTCGTCGAATCGCGCAAGGGGCTTTCCGGCGAAGCTCCGAAGATGGAAATCCAGGGGCTGCCACAGAAGATCCGCCCCACCGGAAATGAAGAGGTGATCCCCGTCGAACTCAGCTACATTCCCGAGGAACCCGGCGAGTTTCGGCTGTCGGTGGAAGTCGTGCCGATCGAGGGAGAACTGCTCACCACCAACAACGTGCTGACGACGTATGTGACGGTCCTCAAGGGGGGATTGAACGTTGCCTATTTCGACGTGGTCCGCCCGGAGATCAGACCGCTCCGGCAGATCACCGAATCGCCGGATATTCAGCTGGATTTCAAACTGGTCCGCTTCGGCCAGCGTTTTCGCACGACGGAGCTTGAGCCGGAGTGGTTCGAGCCGGGCCGCTATGACGTCTTCATCATCGGCGATGTGCCGGCATCGGTGTTCAATCAGCCGGGACTGCGGGTGCAGCCACTGGAAGCGATCCGCCGCGCCGTGGAACAGGGAGCGGGGCTGCTGATGACCGGCGGCTTTCACAGCTTCGGTCCCGGAGGTTATGCGGAGACGCCGCTCGCGGATGTGCTCCCCGTGCAGATGAGTCCGACGGAGATCCAGAACGATCAGGAGATCGATCCGAGTCTGCATCATCTTCGCGATCTCCAGATGCTGCCCGCAGGAGGAGTCCAGCACTATGTGACGCGACTGGACTCGCCGGCGAAAAACCTCGAGCGCTGGCAGAAGTTGCCGCCGCTCGAGAAAGCGAACCGTTTTCTCGGGCTTAAGCCGCTCGGGCAGGTGCTCGCGCAGAGTCAGGACGGTGTTCCCCTGCTGGTGGCGCAGGATGTCGGTCGCGGACGCGCGATGGCGTTCGCCGCCGATTCGACCTGGCGCTGGCCTCTGGCCGGGTTCGCAGCGGAACATCAGCAGTTCTGGCGGCAGGTGATCCTGTGGCTCGCTCACAAGGAGACGGAAGGCGACAGCACCGTCTGGCTGAAGCTGGCGAACCGCCGGGTCCGTCCCGGTCAGCCGGTCGACATGACGTTCGGGGCACGGACTCCCGAAGGACAGGCGATCGAGGATGCCCGCTTCACAGTCGAAGTCCAGGGGCCGGGCGAGGCAAAGTTTTCGATTTCGCCGCAGCGGATCGGCAACGAGCACGCCGGGCGATTTCTCGATACACAGCAGCCGGGCGAATACACCGTCACCGTCCAGGCGGAGTCGAACGGACAGAGTGTCGGCTCGGCCCAGTCCCGCTTCATCGTGTACGAGCAGGATCTCGAACTCTACAATCCGGCGGCCGATTACGGCCTGATGGAAGAGCTGGCCTCCACAACCGGCGGGGAAATGATCCCTCCCGAGCAGTTGGGGAGCTTTCTGAAACGCTTGATCCGCAGCGACCGCACCCGCGATGCCCGGCAGGTGACGACCGTCACGCTCTGGGACAATTGGTTCGTAATTGTGCTGTTCGTTATAATCATGACGGTCGAATGGTTTTACCGAAAAAGCCGCGGGCTGGTATGAAACCTGCCTCAACCCAGGCCTGCCGCCGGGATTTGGGGAACATTTTTCGTCTGCATCGCGTCGATCTCTAAGCGAAGTCGAGTGCGCGGGAACGCAGCGGTTTTCCCGTTCGCGTGAAGTGGTGAAGCCGGGCCGGTCATTCGTTCAGCCAGGAGTTCCGTCGAGATGGCTACAGTCGATCCGCGGACGGCGGGCACGCAGCAGAAATATGTCGATTTCGACGAATATGTCGAATATCAGCTCGCGAAGACGCGGCACCACCTGAAGGCGACCGAACTGTTCACGACGGGAACCCGGATTGCCGTTTTTGCGCTGCTGTACATCCTGCTGTTCGTCGTTCTCGATCACTGGGTGATTCCGGGGGGATTCAGCGTCAATGCGCGGATAGCGCTGTTGACGATCTGGCTCGTGGTCACCGGTGGCTGGCTGATCTGGCGCGTGTTGTTGCCGTCGCTACGGAGCATCAATGCCCTGTTCGCGGCCCGCACGATCGAACATGCCGATCCGCAGTTCAAAAGCAGCCTCTTGAACCTCGTCGATCTTCGCCAGTCGGCGAACAAGCCCGTTCCGGATGCCGTGCTCCGGGCGATGGAAAAGCGGGCGGCACTCGCGCTGACTCAGGTGGATGTCGACCAGGCGATCGACCGCCGTCCGTTAATGCGGACCGCATACGCCCTCCTGGCGGTGGTGGCGGTGGCCTGCGCATATGTGCTCTTCAGCCCCAAGGACGTCGTTTCGTCGGTGAAGCGGTTAATGCTGCCGGTGTCCGCCACGGCAGCGCCGACACAGACGCAGATCTCCAATGTCGTTCCCGGCGACAAGGAAGTCCTGGCGCGAACGCTGCTGACCGTCGAGGCGGACATCCTCGGAAGCATTCCCGAGCAGGTCACGCTCCTCTACACGACCACCGATCGCAAGTTCGTCGATGAGCCGATCGAGATGCGCCGGGTTCAAGAGGGATTGCCGCGTTATCGCGCGGTGATCACCGGAGACAACGGCCGCGGGCTGCTTCAGGACCTGACCTATTCGATTCGCGCCGGCGATGCGCAGACGCGGGATTACCGGATCACCGTCCTGCAGCCCCCGTCCGGGAAGGTCGACCGCGTCGAGTACGAATACCCCGCCTACATGAAGTTCTCGCCCCGCACGCAGACCGGCGGGCACATCGACGGCTGGGAGGGAACGACGGTCACCGTCCACGCGACCACAAACATGCCGGTCAAAGCGGCCGTGCTCGTTCTCACCGACAGCGAAGACCCGCACGCCCGCGGCGAAGAAGTCCGGGTGAAGATCGAAGAGGGACGCCGGCTGACTGCCGAGTGGAAACTGCAGTTCCGCCCGGACGGGACTTATGCCCGTTACTACCGGATCGACTGCACCGCGGAAAGTGGCGAGAGCGATCCGGAGCCGACGCATTACACGGTGAAAATCCAGCCGGATGCGCGTCCCGATGTGCAACTGATTCACCCCGTCCAGGATCTCGAACGGCCGGCGAACGCCGTAGTGCCGATGCTGGTCCGCGCACAGGACCCCGACTTCATGCTGCGGTTTCTCCGCCTGCGGGTGGAGAAGGATGGGCAGGAAGTCCACACCGCCGGCATCTTCGAAGGGGAACAGCCTTCCTTCGAGGGGAGCTTCGATTTCGACCTGAAGGACGTCCGCGTCGATGATCCCGCCGCCCCCGGAGCGCGCCGCGGGCTCAAGGCGGGGGATGAGCTGCAGTTCTGGATCGAGGCACGCGACAACAAGCAGCCGTTCAGCAATCGCACGAATACGCAACGGCTCAAGATCATTGTGAAAGATCCTGCCTCGCGCGAGGCACTGGACGAGCAGCTCGCGGAAGATCGCCAGGAACAGCAGGCGGAGCGAGAAAAGCTCCAGCAGGCGGAAAACGAAAAGAATCCCCGGCAGGAACCGGCGGATGAGCCGATGGCCGATGCGGACGCGCCGATGGATCCGATGGACCCCCGGTATCCGCGCCGCGAGCCGCCGCCGATGCCCGACGAAGGCGAGCCCTCTCCCGAAGAACGCCAGCAGAATCCGCGTGATCAACAGGAGGGAGCGCAGGGACAGCAGCGACAGCAGCAGAAGGGCCGGGGAACCGAACAGGGAGCCAAAGGAGAGGGGCAGCAGGGACAGGGCCAGCAGGGAAAGGGAAAAAGCGGTCGCGAACGTGGCAACCCGCAGGAAGGCGAGCAAGGCAGCGGCGAGGGAGACTCGCAGCAGCGGCCAGGTCAGTCTTCCCGCAAGCCCGCCGACGATCAGGAAGCCCTGCAAAAGCTGCTCGACCGGCAGCGGCGGCAACAGCAACAGCAGCGAGAACAGGGCGCTCAGGACAAGCCAGGTGAGAAGCCCGATGCCGGCGAGCAGAAGTCTCAGCCCGGGATGAACGATTCGCAGAAGCCGGACGCCGATCGTGGCGATGCTCCGCCCATGCCCGGAGAGACCGGAGGCAAGGAGCCTGCGCCGAAGGATGCCGACCCGAACGCGAAGCCGGGCGAATCCTCTCCTGAGAACAACGGCCAGCAGAAACCCTCGCAGGATCAGAGCCGGGGGGACAAGGGGGGCGATCCGTCGCAGCGGCCACGGGACGACGGAAAGCCCGCGGGGGATCAACCGCAGAAGCCCTCGAATACCCCCAGAGAGGGCGAAAAGCCGAAACCCGGTGAGCAGGCGGGCAACGAGAAATCGCAAGACGGCGACAAGGGAAGCGGGACGGAGAAGTCCACCGACGGCAACGGAGACGGCAGCGACGGTGATCCGATGGCGAAAGAAGACGCCACCGGAGATGCCGGCAAGAACTCGCAGATGGCGAAGTCGCCTCCGCAAAGCCAGCGGCCCGGCGAAGCCGATTCCGGTCCGAAGCAGCCGCGCGGCGGCGAGAAGGGGCAACGCTCCGATTCAGTTCCCGACGGCGAGAAGCGGCCGGCAGCGGATTCCCCGGACGCCGAGCAGCGCAAGGCGGACGGTACGGAAAGGGGAGAAGGAACTGCCGAAAAGAATCCCGACGGAACCGAGCCTCGGGCGAAGGATCCGAACCAGGTCCGTCGCAAACCGGGGACGGAATCCGCTCCCGATCCGAACTCCGCACGTCGCGCGGAGAACCAGGATCCGCAGCCGGCAGACGGAACAGACGCCGACCCGACGCAGACAAAGCCGGGTGAGATGCAGCGGCCCAACCCCGATCAGGGAGAACGTACGCCCGGCGAGGGGAAGACCGACAACCCGCGGCAGCGGCGGCCCGGTGACGAACCGGCAACCCGTGATGACGAGATGAAGGGCCCGGGACGCCCCGATCAGAAGAGCGACAAACCCGATACCGGCGAAGGGGGCGGCAGCACACCGCAGTCGCAGGGAGACAAGGGCAGCGATCAACAGGGGGCCGGTGATCAGCGTCCGGAACCCGGTCAGGGAAACAAGAGCGGCAAACCGGGCGGCGACTCTTCCAACCAGAAGGGACCGGGTGAACGGACCCAGTCCGCGGAACGGGGCGAGGGACAGCCGAACGGCAAGCCGGGGCAACAGGCGGATTCCCAAAAGGACGCGGGCAAGCCTGGCTCGGGGGACTCTGGAGAGCCCGGCCAGAAGGGAGGACGCCCGGGACAGTCCGACAACCAGAAGACCCCCGGCGCAGCGAACGAGGGAGAACGTCAGCCCGGACAGGAAGGGAGCGGCACCGGCTCCGCGATCGGTGATGATGCTCCCGCGGGCAACCGTCCTCCCGATGCCGGTCGCAACGGTGGCGCGCGCGACGGCAATGCCCACGGGACCGGCGGCGAAGGCTCCAGCTCGGAAAGCCCCGAAGAGGCGAACCTGGAGTATGCCCGCAAAGCGAGTGATCTCGTCCTGCGGCAACTGAAGGATGAGCTCGAACGCGGCGAAGTCGATGAGGATCTGCTGAAGGAACTTGGCTGGACGAAGGATCAGCTCGAACGTTTCACCAAGCGGCTGGAGAATCGCTTGAAGGATCCAGGCGACGACCAGTCTCCCGAAAGTATCGCTCGCCGCAGGCAGTTCGAGGCAATGCTGGAAAGCCTGAACCTGAACTCCGACACCGTCTCGCGTAAGGGACGCACCGACAAGGCGAGCCGGGTCGGCGAGATCGATGCCCAGCGGGCTCCCGTGCCTCCGGAGTACAAGGAGCTGTTCGAGGCGTACACTCGCGGCCTCTCCCGGGAAACTGCCCCGCCGCGCGGCAACACCGGCGGAAAATAACCCCCTCTCTGAGCGGCGGGGCCCGTCCCCGCCGACTCGGGGGCACGTATCGCTTGCGGGGGCCGCCCTTACCCTCTGCCCCGCACCGGCAGAGCTCGATCTCGCGCCCGTGATTCGTTCGCTCTGGAACGATCCACCGATGACGCGCGACGCGAACGACCGCGACGCGAACGAGTGAGGGGCAATCCGCCCGTGATGCGGCACGCTCTGCTTTTGTGTCCTGCGTGGTCCACGTCTCCGACAGGCACCGCTGACCAGTTAACGGAATGGGCTCCCCCATACCTTCAGGCGGAGCTGGTCAGTTCCTGTCCGGTTCGGCTGTTCAGCGACCAGTGGGTCTGGAATCCCCCCGGATTGTACATCCGTCGATCAGCTGCGACGGTCGGGAACCGTGAACGCCCGGCGGGAGGGAGGATTAGTCACGGAAAGCGATCTCGTCCTCCGCGGCACGCCCCTTGCTGATTCCTGTCCTGCCGGCCTCATGGTGAGGTGGTCCTGCTCGGGTGCAGGATACAAAGCCATAATCCATAAGGCTTTTTGGGCGTACTGAATGTAATGCTGGCAGGGGGCAATGCTGTGGCGGGAGTGACGCTGGGAACGATGCAGGGGACTCGTGCGGTGTGCAGTTGGAACACAGTCTGCCGCCTCGGGCGGGGACTGCTGTCGAGTCTCAGTTCGCTGATTTCCCCGGCGGGGTTGCTGTGGCGAAATTCGCTGAATCACCTGCGGACTCCCGAGCGACGGGCGCAGGGGCTGGTCATCGTGCTGCCCGGCATCGAGGGAGAAAGCTGTCTGAACCAGGACATTGCCTGGGGGCTTGCCGACGCCGAGATTCCTTATGCGATCGAGATCTGGGACTGGACGAGCGGCTCTCTCTTCTGTTTTCTCGACCACCTCTCCGGCTGGAAGCGGAACGCGCGGGCGGGCAAGCGGATCGCCGACCGCATCGTCGCCTATCAGCGGAAGTATCCGGGACGCCCGGTGCATTTGATCGGGCATTCCGGGGGCGGGGCGATTGCACTGCTGGCGTTGAATCAGTTGCCCGAGTCCTCCCGCGTGACCAGTACGATTCTTCTCGCTGCGGCTGTTTCTCCCGAATTCGACCTGACCCGTGCGCTGGAACGCTGCTCGGAAGGGATCTGGAACTTTTCGACTCCCCTCGATCTGCTCTATCTGGGGGCCGGCACCCGAATCTGGGGGACAGTCGACCGCGTGTATTGCACGGCGGCAGGGGCCAGCGGGTTCAGGATTCCGGAAGAAGCCACCCCAGCCCAGCGAAGACTGTATCAGCAGCGGCTGAGGGAATGCCCATACGACTTTCGCATGGCTGCCAGCTTCAACTTCGGCGGGCATTTCGGCTGTGTGAACCGCGTCTTCATCGCCGAGTGGATCGCCCCGCTGCTGCACTCCTCTTCTTCATCCCCTGATCTCCCGTTCCGCGGGATTTCGGCCCGGCCTGAGGAAGAAGCTCCCTGCCGTTAGGGCCAGGACGCTCCTCAACAAAGCGACGCCGGCTGGAACGGTATTTGCGAACGTCCTCCCGAAAGTCCGGAGATCCTCTATGTTCTCCCGGAGTACCTCGTGGGAATCTCCCTGCGCGATTCTTCAGGGAGAGTCTTGCCGGGTGATCGAAAAGTGAATTTCTGAAAGCACACCTCAACTCGCCATCCTGAAGAATCCCTGGCCATCGACTCATCAAAGTGGCTGCACCCTCGCAAACACACCCTTGTTGTCGTCCCATTCGGACCTCGTTGCATCGAAAAGGGGGAATCACCTCGGCTCGTTCGGCGGCCTGTCCGGAGGGAATGGACGGGCGTGACCGTGAAGAGGGCGCGCGGTCCAAGTCGCTGACCCGCCTCGAACGCGGTTCGTAGTCGAGACGATTGCCGGACCTGCTGACTTTATGACTGCACTCAACGCCAAGACTGCAAGCCTTTATCTGCTGACCGTCGGCATTGTCGCGATGGTGTCGGTGGTGCGGTTTCTGCTCGATTACTTTGAGATTTCGCAGGGAACTCCGTTTCTGCTGTTCGCGCTTTCTGTTGTCATCTCCGGCTGGATTGGCGGGCGGGGAACGGGACTTCTCGCGACCGGCCTGAGTGTTCTCGCGATCCATTTCATGTTCCTGGAGCCCCGGTACTCGCTCCGCATTGCCAGCAGCGAAATTCTCCCGCTGGCGATCTTTCTTCTTGAAGGAGCGTGCATCAGCGCCCTGAGCGGCTCGAATAAAGCCGCCCTGGAGCAGTCGGCCAGGGCCCGGGCCGAGCTGGAACGGCGTGTCGAAGACCGAACCGCCGAACTGCAGCTGGCGGTTGATGCCCTGAGCGAGCAGATCGACGAGAATCGCGAGGTCACGCGCGAGCTGCAGGTCTATGCTGAGGAACTGCAACGCAGCAACCGCGAGCTGCAGGACTTCGCGTCGGTGGCCTCCCACGATCTTCAGGAACCTTTGCGAAAGATCCAGGCGTTCGGCGGACGGCTGAAGGTCAAATGCTCGGATCAGCTGAATGACGAAGGGCGGGACTACATCGACCGCATGCAGCGCGCCGCCAGCCGCATGAGTGTCCTGATCGAGGATCTGCTGACCTTTTCCCGCGTCACGACGCGCGGCCAGCCGTTCCAGCGGACCGATCTCAACAAGATTCTGCGCGAAGTGCTCATCGATCTCGAGGAGCGGATTGAACAGACCGGCGGGCAGGTGCAGGCGGAACCTCTGCCGGTCATCGATGCCGACCCGATGCAGATGCGGCAACTCTTCCAGAACCTTCTCGGGAATGCGTTGAAGTTCCACAAGCCGGGTGAACCGCCGCGAGTGCGAATCCAGTCGCGGCTGATCTCATCCACCAATGGCCATCCTCATCCGCCTCCGGCGGAGCGCCGCCCCGAGGGCATGGACACCCACACCGGAGACTGGTGTGAAATCAGCGTCACCGACAATGGCATCGGCTTCGATGTGAAGTACGCCGAGCGAATCTTCAGTATCTTCCAGCGTCTGCACGGACGACGGGAATACGAGGGAACTGGCATTGGCCTTGCCGTTTGCCGTAAGATCGCAGAGAGGCACGGTGGTTCCATTTCGGCCACAAGCGTACCGGGTGCGGGAGCGACGTTTTCCGTCATGCTTCCCGTCCACCAGGAAACCGAACTCGAAAATTCCAGAGTCGAGGAAGTGCATGGCACCTGACCGTCGCCCGATCAACATTCTGCTGGCCGACGATGATGCGGACGACCGCATGCTCGCGCGGGAAGCGCTGGAAGAAAGCCGTCTCGTCAACGAACTGCGTTTCGTGGAGGATGGCGAGCAGCTTCTCGATTATCTCTACCGCCGGGGGGAGTATGCCGACCCGGCGAAGTCGCCGCGGCCGGGGCTGATCCTTCTCGACCTGAACATGCCCCGCAAGGATGGCCGCGAGGCACTCCGCGAGATCAAGGCCGATCCGGTGCTGCGTCAGATTCCCGTGGTGGTGCTGACCACATCGAAGGCCGAGGAAGACATCTATCGCACCTATGATCTGGGTGTGAATTCGTTCATCACGAAGCCCGTCGATTTCGAGGGGCTGGTGCAGGTGATGAAGGCTCTGGGCCGCTATTGGTTCGAGATTGTCGAACTTCCCCAGAACAAGGACTAGTGCGTGCATGTCCATTGAGCCGGTGAAGGTCCTGCTCGTTGAAGACGACGAAGACGACTTCGTCATGACGTGGGACCTGCTCCGAGAGATTGGTGAACCGAGTTTCGAACTCGACTGGCAATCGGATTTCGATCGGGCCCTCGTTGCGGTCCAGGAACGGGAATTCGATGTGATCATTGTCGACTACCATCTCGGTTCGCAGGATGGTGTCGAGTTGATTCGCGAAGCCGTGGCGCGCGGATGCCGGACTCCGTTCATTCTGCTCACGGCTCAGAACGACCGCGACGTCGATATGGCGGCGATGCAGGCCGGGGCATCCGATTTCCTGAACAAGTCGGACATCACCGCGTCGATGCTCGAACGCTCGATCCGCTACAGCATCCAGCAGAAGCGGGCCGCCGAGCAGCGGATCGAACTGATCCGCGAGCAGACAGCCCGCCGCGAGGCCGAGGCGGCCAATCGCGCGAAAAGCGAGTTCCTCGCCAACATCAGCCACGAGCTGCGGACGCCGATGAACGCGATCATCGGCATGACCGACCTCGCCCTTGCCGAGCCGCTGTCCCCTCTCGTCCGCGACTATCTGCAGACGGTTGAAAGCTCCGCGGAAGTGCTGCTCGGCCTGCTGAATGAGATCCTCGACTTCTCACGACTCGAAGCCGGCAAGTTCGTGCTGGAGACAAGCCCCTTCGAGCTGCACAGCGTCCTCGACGAGACGATGCGGACCCTCGCCGTGCGGGCACATGAGAAGCATCTCGAACTCGCCTGCGATCTTCCCGGCGACATTCCCGACCGCCTGATCGGTGATCCGTTGCGGCTCCGCCAGATCCTGCTGAACCTGGTGGGCAACGCCATCAAGTTCACCGAGCAGGGGGAAGTCATCGTCCGCGTCATGCGCGAAGCGGTCGAAGGTGATCATGTAACCCTTCGCTTCGAAGTCTCCGACACCGGCATCGGGATCTCGCCGGAAGACCAGAAACGGATCTTTGCGCCCTTTACGCAGGCCGACGCATCCACCACCCGACATCATGGAGGGACCGGCCTCGGGCTCTCGATTGCCTCCGACCTCATCCATCTGATGAACGGAAAGATCTGGATCGACAGCGAAGTGGGGCAAGGCAGTACGTTCACGTTTCTGATCCGCCTGAAGCTTCAGGCCGATGCGCGCCCCGCCTCCGTTGCCCCGGAGGTCATTCCTCCCCGGATCGGCGGATTGCCTGTCCTGGTCGTGGACGACAACACAACGTCGCGGCGAATTGTGAAAAGCGCGCTTCGCGACTGGTCGCTCGCGCCCGAAGGGGCAGCCGATGGCGAAGTGGCCTTCCAGCGTTTGCGCGAACGGGTCGAGGCGGGAACCCCCTTCCGTATCCTGATTCTCGATTCACTGGTCCCCGGGACCGATTCACTGGAACTCGTGCGGCGGATTCAGAATGAACCGCAGCTGGCCGACCTCCGCGTGATTCTGCTTTCCGCCGGGGACCGGCAATCGCTGATGCGACGCACGGGCGAACTGCAGATCGCGGCTTTTCTGGAGAAGCCCGTCTCGCGCAGCCGGCTCTGGGATGCCGTGCTGCAGGCAACCGGTTCGGAGGTTCCTCCGGCTTCCATGGAACCTCCCCTGCTGCCTCCCGCAGACTCGGAGCTTCCCTGCCCCGCGCGCCAGCAGCGGATTCTGCTGGCCGAGGATACGCCGGCCAATCAGAAGTTGATTGTCAGTGTTCTGGAGCGCCGCGGACATTTAGTCGATGTTGCTCCGAATGGAGAGACCGCGGTCGAGCTGGCGGCGAAGAACGACTACGCCCTGATTCTGATGGATGTCCAGATGCCCGTGATGGACGGCTTTCAGGCCACGGCGGCGATTCGCGCGCAGCAGACCCCCGACAGGCCCCGCGTGCCGATCGTCGCCATGACCGCCCACGCGATGCGCGGCGACCGCGAGCGCTGTCTTGCCGCCGGAATGGACGCCTACATTGCGAAGCCGATCGACATTCGCCGGCTGATCGAACTGGTCGAACAGTCCGCCGAACCGGTATAACTCAGACGCGGCCGAGCTGACATCGGCCAGTCTGCCGGTTCTCTCTGGGCTGTGTTTGCCATCGATGGTCAAGATTCCCCGTCCCACGGAACTCCGTCCCGACGCCATCCTCTTCGAGGACAATCATTGCCTGGCGGTCTCCAAGCCGCCGCGGCTGCTGGTAGCCGCCGACCGCACGGGCGATCCCAACCTGCTCGATCTCGCGCGCGAGTACATCCGCCGCAAGTATCAGAAGCCGGGAAATGTTTTTCTGGGCTTGGTGCATCGCCTGGACCGCCCGGTGTCGGGGATCGTGCTTTTCGCGCGGACCAGCAAGGCCGCCGCGCGTCTCTCGGAGCAGTTTCGCGAGCGACGGGTGGAGAAGGTCTACCGGGCGCTTGTTCCCGCGTCCGGTGCGTCTCCTTCCGGGACGTTAAAGGACTGGTTGCTGAAGGACACGGCTACGAATACCGTCCGATGTGTTCCCGCCCACACACCGGAAGCAAAGCCGGCCGTGCTGCATTACCGGCGAGTGCGCGCGGGGAGAGAGTGGGCGGAGGTCGAGATCCATCTCGAAACGGGCCGCAGTCATCAGATCCGCGTGCAACTCGCCGCGCACGGCATGCCGATCTGCGGCGATCGCAAGTACGGCTCGGCGGTGGCCCTGCCCGGAGCGATTGCCCTGCACGCGTCGAAACTGAACTTCGAACACCCGACCCGCCGCGAGCCGATTACCATCACCGCCCCACCTCCGGCGTTCTGGAGCCAGCTCTGAGACCGCGTTGGCAAGCAGTCAGACCCGCCCCACCAGCGGCGGGCCCTGTCGCCGCCGTCCATCAACCGCGGGTAACTCTCTGCACCATCATCGGCGCTGCGCGGCGCTATCGTCATTCGAGCGACAGTGGATCTCCGCTCAGGATGCGGGCGGCTGCGGATGCCGGGCGGCCCACCAGCGGCAGACATAATAAACCGGCACGCCGAGTACGATCAGCCAGATTCCCGCGAGCGACTCCGCCGGCTTCGCATAGTAGACCTGCACGAGGAACCACAGGTTTCCCGCGATGAAGATCAGCGGCACCAGTGGATAGCCCCACGTCCGGTAAGGGCGTTCCCATTCCGGATGCTTCCAGCGCAACACCAGCAGGCCGACAACGCAGAGGGTGTAGAACACATTCGCGGAAAAGGTGACGTAGTCGGTCATCATCTCGAAGATCGACCGCTCACGAAACTCGTTCACGTAGCGCACGAGCAGGCCGGAGACGATCACCAGCAGGGCCGACATCGCCGCCTGCACGACGATGGAAACGGCCGGCGTCCGATAGTTGGCGTGCACGGCACCAAGCTGCCGGACGAAGACATCGTCCCGCCCCATCGCGAAGGAGACTCGCGGCCCGAGCAGCAGGTTGCAGTTGATCGCGCCGAACACGCTGCACATGATGACTGCCGCCATGAGGCTGCCGCCAATGGCCGCGGTCTGACTGCCAAACGGCGCGAGCACGCGGCGAATCATCGCCTGGGCGGTCCCCTCGCCCGCCGCCTTGACCTCCTGCATCGACAGGACGCCGTGGTAGGCGAGATTTGCCCCCACGTAGAGCACGATCAGGATCGCGACGCCCGCAACGAGGGCGCGGGGAATGTTCTTCTGCGGATCGCGGATCTCTTCGGCGACCGGCGCGACATCGTGCCAGCCGTTGTACGCCCACATCACCGCTAAAAGCACCGCGGCGAACTGGGCGGCGAGAGTCGTCTGTATGGGCGCAACCGTGCTCGTGTAGTTTGCTGTTTCCACCGTCGGATAGCCAGCCGCCTGGAGGACGAACGGCAGGAGGGCGATGAAACCGAGAAAGCCCGCCTTGATCAGCGTGGTCACCCCCTGGACTCGTCCCCCCCAGATCACTCCCACGACATTCACCCAGGCGATCACCCCGATGACCGCGACGGCAATCTCCATCGCGAGCGTGGTGCTCAGTTCGATGCCGGCAGCATCAGCCCACAACCCGACGAGATAAACGGCCATCGCGCCGATCGATGCGGGGCGGCCGAATACGAACTCATTGAACCCGAAGAGAAACGCGACGGGCCGTCCGAAGGATTCGCGGAGGTAAACGTACAGCCCCCCTGCCCGGGGGAGCATGGCGGCCAGCTCGGCAAAGCAGAGCGCACCGAGCATGCAGAAAATCCCGCCGACGATCCAGCCGGTGAGAATCAGCGGAAAGCTGCCCGCCTGGGCGGCGATTTCGCCCGGCTTGGCAAAGATGCCGCTGCCGATCACGTTCCCGACGACAATCGCAATCGCCATCCCCGGCCCGAGGGCCCGCAGCAGTTTGGGGGAGGCGTCTGCCGACTTGTCGAGAGAACCCGAATCACGATGGTCCGCATCGCTCACAGATCGATCGCTCCGTGCGCACACCGCTCCCGGACTCCTCCGGGGATATCAGAAAGGGACTGCCTGCGGTCTCCCCGGAAATCGGGGCTGGTCAGAACTGGGGGCCGCTGGTGCTGCGTGCCGGAGCGCCGCCCGACATGGTTCCCTCAACGAGCAGCGTTTCGAGGCTCAACGGAATTCGCTCGTTGAGTTTTTCGAGGTTCGAGACTCCCTCGGGAAGCACATACAGGATGACCGTCTGAACTCCCCCGGTCGTATTCTGGTAGAGCTCGAACTTCATCTTCGTGTTTCCGATCGGCTGATCGGGGATAAGCTTTGTGGCCTGATAGGTCACCTTGGGCGAATACTCGAAGCTCGCCGGATAGGTTTCGCGAACCCAGTCCTTGTCCTCGACGCGCTTCTGCAGCGCGTTCGAGAGGAGCTTCACCACGTCCTCATGGAACTTGGCGGGATCTTCACGCTTTCCATCCTGCGCGGGCCGGTTGCGGTACTGGTTGCTCAGGACGTAAAGATACCCGGCGCGGTCGGCACTTTCCTCGCCCGTATCCACCCGCAACGTTGCATGCCAGGCCCCCAGCAGGCCGGGAAGTTCGATCGGCAGATAATCGGGCTGGCGGGGATCGATGACCGGCGCGGTCGAAGCCGTTTCACCCGGCTTGGGGGCCGGACGCGGAGGCGGGCCAGCCAGCAATCCGAACTGTTTGGGAACCCGCAGCTGGATTCCCGTGCCGGAGGTCCACATCCCGGTCAGGTTCTGGTTGAGCAGGTCGTAATGCTCGTAGATCTTTTTTGCCGTCTCGAGACGCTGTTCGTACTTCGCTTCGAAGCAGCCGGTCAGACCGGGCACGCACAGGGCGAGTGCTGCGATCCAGACGCGATGACGGCGAACTGCCGAACGGAGTCCCGAGGTTTGCATCTTGTCCATTTCCCGGAAACGGGGAGAATAAGTTGGCCCGGTTCGCCGCTGGTTGCCCGGCACTGGCGACCGTCCGGAATTGACCTCGGAACGCGCGCCAGGGCGACTGCGGACGAGGTCTGACTGGAAAAACTTCCGCGGAACCTCGATTGTCTTGCCCTGCGAAAGGCGCGTCAAGCGGGCGTCGAGTGACGGAGACGAGTTTTGAAGCAAATCGTGATTGTGGTCAAGCCCTTTCGAGCCGAGGCAGTCCTCGCGTGTCTCTCCGAGATTGACGTCTCGGCCTGCGTGGTCTCCGAGGCAAAGGGGTTCGGCCGGCAGAAAAGCTACCTCGAACGCTACCAGGGAAGCGAGTACGCAACCGCGTTCGTCCCCAAGGTGGAAATTACCGCCTGGGTCGAGGACGACGCAGCCGAGGATGTGCTCCGCCGGGTGACCGAGGCCGCCCGCACCGGCCGGATCGGCGACGGAAAAATTTTCGTGCTCGACGTCTGTCCCGGGCGGGCAATCACATTCTGACTTCTCTGAAGCGAGCGGGGACAACTGATCTGCCGCTCTGCCTTCGAAGAGACGCGGATGTTGCGCGCGGCAACCTGCATCAGCCCGCCAATTCGTATAGTCGGTCGGTTTCGTGATTGAAACCTGACGGACGAGTGATGTGTAGATTGTGAGCGAAGCGCCGGCACTCGCCGCCCCTTACGGTTCCTCCGACTTCCTGCGCGGCTTCTGCTGCTCATCAACCCACTTCTGCAACTCTTCGATCCAACGGTCGCCGAAGAGCTCCGGAAGGGCGGCCGAGCTGTTCGGATCTGACGGATTCGCATCAGCCGTGGATCGAGTCTCCTTGCGCGGGGGAGATTTCTTCGTCACGGACGAGTCGCCACGTTTTGTGGAACTGCGTGAGGACTTGCGGTTTCCCTTCTCCAGGGAAATTTTCTTCGCGGGGGATGCCGGTTCCGGCAGAGACTGCGGCGGGGAAGCAGGCGGTTTGCGGGGTGGTTGGGGCTGACGTGGACTCCGCCCGCGCGGGGCGAGCGATTCGGGAGTGATCTCGCCGAACACCGCAAGCCAGAATTCCACATCCGTCTCGTCTGGCTGGCCGGTGTATTTCGGGTTTCGGGGCCCCTGCTCCGCCGGTTTTCCCGCAGCAGCCTCTTCCTCGATGATCGCCGTTCGCTCTTCGAGCTGATCGACGAACATCTCGCTGGTAATAAATGCCGCCCGTCTCCGTTTCGCCGCCTGCTGGAGCCGATGGTCGCTCGAAACAATCACAAGTTGCCGCGGTGCGGAGTGCCGCGAGATGAGTTCCTCAATCAGCACATCGGCGTCTCCCTCCTGCTCCGGTGCCGCGAACTGCACGTGCAGTCCGCTCTGCAGCCAGGTGTGGGGGACATTCTCCGGTGGATGCCGTGCGTCGAAGACGATGGACGTTCGCGAAAGCTCCCGCTTGGTGAGTTTCCGCACCAGCCAGCGGATCAGACGCGTGCGTGCCCACTGGAGATCGCGCGGTCCGTACCGGTCGCGCGCCATGCCCGCGGCATGCAGGAGGTTGTAGCCGTCGATGAGCAGAAAGATTTCGGCCATCGAATTTTCCCCGGCCCTCCGCGTCGGAACATCGAGCGCCGCCTGGACCGTGGGAACCCTTCCGATGGCTCAGGCGTCGGCGCGGTAACGGATCTCCCCGGAAACGATCACCACCTGCGCACGTCCCTGTACTTCCCAACCTCCAAACGGTGTATTGCGGCTCTTCGAGCGGAACTTCTCGGGATCGATCGTCCAGCGGACATCCGGATTGATCAGCGTCACATCCGCATCACGTCCCGGCTGCAATGTGCCCTTGTCGATCGCGAGCACTCGTGCCGGCCCGACCGTGAGCTTCTCGATCAATTGCGGCCAGGTGAGATGGCCCGGTTCGATCAGGCTCTTGATGCAGATCGGCAGCAGGGTTTCGACCCCCACAATGCCGAACGGCACCAGATCCAGCTCCCGCATTTTCTTTTCCGGAGAATGCGGCTGGTGGTCCGAACAGATCACGTCGATCGTTCCATCCTGCAGGCCGGCGATGCAGGCCCGCAGATGTTCCTCACTTCGCAGCGGCGGATCGACCTTGTAGTTCGCATCGAAGGTTTCGAGGCATTGGTCCGTCAGCGTGAACTGGTGCGGCGTGACTTCGGTCGTCACCCGGATGCCGCGGGCCTTCGCGCGGCGGATCTGGTCGATCGAGTTCTCCGTTGAAATGCACAGCAGGTGCACCCGACCCCCCGTGAGCTCGGCCAGCGCGATGTCGCGTCCGACCATGATATCTTCAGCGGCGGCGGGCATGCCCCGCAATCCCAGTCGCGTCGAAACGAACCCGTCGTGCATCACGCCGTTATGCACGAGTTCGGGAACCTGCGGACGATTGAAGATCGGGCGGTCAAACATCGCGGCATATTGCAGGGCACGCCGCATGATCTCGGCATTGGCAACCGGCCGGCGGCCATCGGTGAGTGCCCGGACTCCGGCTTCGACCAGCTGGCCGATTTCCGCCAGCTCCTCGCCGGCGCAGTCTTTCGTGACCGTTCCGAGCGGGAAGACATGGATCGTGCCCGCCCGCTCTCCCTGGATCACGACGAACTCGGCCTCTGCCTGGTTGTCGACGACGGGAGTCGTGTCGGGCATGCAGGCGACGCTGGTGATCCCTCCGGCGAGGGCTGCCGCAGTCCCCGTGGCGATCGTCTCGTCTTCTTCGTTGCCCGGTTCGCGAAAGCTGACGTGCATGTCGATCAGACCGGGACAGACAATCAGTCCGGTCGCATCGATGACGGTCTCGGCGGAACCGGCCGGCACATCGATGCCGACGATCTGGCGGCCCTCGATAACGAGGTCGCCTGCCTGGTCCAGATTCTGGCTGGGATCGATGATCCGGCCGCCGCGAATCACTGTCGTGCCCACGTTTACTCCTCGGATGTCACTTTCGATGGCCAATGTCGGACGTTCAGGGGGTCAGGCGCTCTCGCGTGCCTGGCGATGATGCAGCAGATACAGGCAGGCCATCCGCACGAACAGGCCGTTTGTCACCTGATCGAGGATGACCGAGTTCCGGCCGTCCGCCACATCCGGCGTGATCTCGACCCCCCGGTTGATCGGCCCGGGAGCCAGGATCAGGATGTCCTCCTTGGCGCGGCGGAGACGGTCGCCGTTCATCCCGAACAGATGTGCGTATTCGGTAATCGAGGGGAAGAGGCCGCTCCGCTGCCGCTCGAACTGGATTCGCAGGAGGTTGATGCAGTCGCAGCGCGGCAGGATCGCGTCGAGGCTGTGGGCGACTTCGACTCCCAGCCGCTGAACCTGCGGCGGGAGCAGCGTCGCCGGCCCACAGACGATCACATGCGCGCCGAGCTTCGTCAGTCCCCAGATGTTCGATCGCGCCACGCGGCTGTGCGAAATATCGCCGACCAGTGCGACCGTCAGCCCGGCAAGCGAACCGCGATGCTGCCGAATCGTGAAGAGGTCGAGCAGGCCCTGTGTGGGATGTTCGTGAGTTCCGTCGCCCGCATTGAGGATGCTGGCCCGGAGATGCTGCGAGAGCATCAGGGGAGCACCGGCACTGCTGTGCCGGACCACGACCTGGTTGACCCCCATCGCCTCGATGTTGCGGGCGGTGTCGATGAATGTCTCCCCCTTCGAGAGACTGCTGCCACTCGCGGTGAAGTCGATCGTATCGGCACTCAGCCGTTTCGCGGCAAGGCTGAAGCTGGTTCGTGTCCGCGTCGAAGGTTCGAAGAACAGGTTGGCGACAACCGAACCGGAGAGCACGCTGAGCTTCGTCTCCCCCTGCTCCGCGAGCCGCTTGAACTCGGCGGCCTGATCGAGGATGAGTGTGATCTCGTCCGCGGAGAGCGCTTCGAGTCCGAGAAGGTGCTTGCGGGTCCACGCATTCGCAATGCGCTCGGTCTCCGGCGTGGGGCAGTTCATGGCAGGTACATGGCGAACGGAGGGGCCGCGTCGAACGGGAGGGGACGTCCGTTGCCGACCATTGCCTCCAGGTTGCGATGAAATGCAGGTGTCGCGTCCCCCCGGCGGCCCGCCTCCCACCGTAGTCGTGCGGGGGCGAAGGCTGGTCTGATCGTAGCAATCTGCTGCGCGATCGGCAACGAGAAGAAAGCGGGAACTTGCAGGCTGCCGGAAGTTCGGCGGAGAGTGCCGCCGTGTGATCAAAAACGTACCGGAATTTGCCTCGGCTCCGGAGTGAACGAGCGTCCGGCAAGGACGCTTTGTACCGATTCTTCCGGCTCAGTGCAGCCGGGCCCGCGGAGCAATTCAGCGGCCTGCAGGCAGTTCCGCCGTTGCGGCGCGGATCCCCCGCTGCTGGAGCCGCGCGGCTTGAATCCCCGGGGGATTCGGGGAGCGCCGCGGTGCCTGGTAGCTGTCGATCTCTGCGTCCGCGGCCTCGGCAGTCAGTCCGCCGCGAAACGCGAATTCCCCGGTGGAGATCCCCTCCAGCGAGAGTTCGTCGGATTCGAGAGGTTCGCGGGTGCGGGTGGCGGGGTTCAGCCAGTGGGCCACGGTCAGGCCGGGGGGAGCCAGCGAACCCTCTCCGGTCATCCGCACGCGGCTCAGGAGCGGTTCGGGCGAGTTTGCCGTGACAAATTCGAACAGCGCAGCCTCGTCAGCAAGGGCGAAGACGCAGTCGTCCGCTTCGATCGACAGCCGATGCCGGGAGACATCCTGCGGCGCATGCCAGCGGACCAGCGCGCCCCCCTCGCGGCAGGTGACGGATTCGAGCTTCAGCAGCAGGTCGAGTTGCTTCGACGAGGTGCCGCTCAGGTTCACCAGGAGCCTTCCCGCGAGTTGCAGACAATTCCGCAGCACGATGCGGCGGGCGGTGCCGGAGACGTGGAGGAGTGAACCGCCTCCCGCCGCGAGCACGTTCTCGAACTCGACCACGCCGCCGCTTTGATCGGTCGGATCGAGCATCCGCCAGGCGACGGCAATCGGTGCCGCCCGACCGGCGGCACGCGGAGCGTTCCCCTCTCCGGCGGGCAGTCTGCCGGTTTCCAGGTGGCAATTGTGCAGAGCGAGATGCTGCGTTTGCACCAGCAGCAGCGAGCGGGCCGCCGTGGGGGGAGCCTCCTCGTCACGGCTCGCACGCACGTGAATGTTTTCGAGACGCACCTGTGCGGCCCAGATCGCCAGAGGCTCCTCCAGCACGTGAATCTCCGGGCGAAACTCGCCAGTGCCGCGAATGACGAGCGGCCCCACCGTGGAGATGTCGGCCACTGCATACGGGCCGGGACTGTCGAGCACAATGACGCCGTGCTCATCCGGAACCGGCAGCGGCAGCAGCGATCCCGAAGGGGCCACCCGCGGCGGCGACTCCGCCGGGTGAAACTCTTCGGGGGCAACTTCGGGGGTGACGGGTGCAGCAGGCAAAGTCGCGGCGGTTGTCGGGCGGAATGCACTCTCCGGCAGATGAGTGATGAGCCGGAGCAGTTGCGTCGCCGCTCCCCGATCGGCGAGCGTCATCGTTGCTCCGGAAATCACAAACAGCAGGAGCAGCATCGTCAGCCAGCGGCCGCGGCGGGCCGGTCGTGCGGCAACCGAGGCCCGGGCCGGCGAATTGAAGCTGGCAACAAAACGCGACAAGCGGCGGCGTGTTGCCCGGCGGGAGTAACCCCACTGCTGAAGGAGTGCGCGCGGATCGGGCCGGCGGGCGGGATCGCGGTCGGTGAGCGCCCGGATGGATTCCGCCAGTTGCGGCGGGCAGTCGGGAGCCCATTCCCGCACATCCTGAATTCGCCGTGTCTGGTGCGCGGCAAGTTTCCCCAGGGGATCGCCCCCCGGATAGGGAGGCCGGCCGGCGAGGAGTTGCCAGAGCAGGCAGCCGAGCGCATAAAGGTCGGAGCGCTCATCCGGGGCCTGACCTGTGCTGATCAGTTCGGGAGCGATCCCGTCATATCGCTCGGGGCTGAGTTGACTGTGTGCCGTCAGTTCCGGAGAAAGCGCCGGTTGCACGCCGGCGTCGACCAGCACGGCGACTCCCCCGGCAGTCAGGCGGACATTGCCCGGGCGAATGTCTCCGTGCACGGCATCTCGTTCCGCGAGTGCAATCAGGGCATCGAGGAGTTGTCTGCCGATATCCCACACGACCGCCGCCGGATAACGGCCGCGACGGATTAACAGCTCCGAGAGATGTCGTCCCGGGATATAGCGGCTGACCAGAACCAACCGATTGTCAATCTGGTCGGATGCGTGCGGGACAACAATCGAAGGATGCGCGAATCCCTGGCCGTCGCCGAGCAACCTGCGGAAGCGTGTGAGCACCTCGGGGAGGTACTCATCCTCACACTGGATCAGCTTGAGGACGCAGAGCTCGTGCCCGGCGATCGGGCGGGCGATGTAGGTGCTGGCCCGCAGTCCCGCTCCCAGACGATCGACCAGGACGCAAGGTCCGACCTTCAGCCGTTCCGGCTCACTCGATTCGAGAACGCGCGCCTGAAACGGCGTCAGGCAGCGCAGCTGGACGAGTGCGTCGATCCAGATGGAGTCGAAGGCGGGCAGGTCTCGCGCCAGTCGCCGCACGCGTCCCCGGCATCGGCGCAGCTCCCTCGGCGTGCAGAGCCGAAGCTCGCGAAGCAGCGCGAGGAGTTGCGACGAAGGAGGTTCGAGCACGGCGCAGGCATCCTTTCCGGCCGGCAGGGGAAGTTCTGTAGCAAGTCACGTCGAGAGACGTGCGACATGCGGAAAGACTGATTTCGTGCAGGGTTATGCCAAATTCGGGCGTTTCCCACAAGTCCAGAGCGAAGCATTCCGTCGCGGAGCCTGCTCGATTCGCGGCTCCGAAGGTCCGGCAGCGATGGGACTTCGGAGAATCCCCGGCGAATCATCGCGGCGAAGCGGGAGTCGCGGGTGGATTTCGGGTAATCGTCTGGAACGCTCGATCACCGGCTGTTCGGGGCTCGCTTTCAGTGAGCAGGCGGCGGCAATGTTCGACCTGCATGCGTCCTCTTGCGGGGGATCCGGGAAGAATTTTCGCATCAAGGAAAACTCGCGGGAGAATTCGGGTTGTGCCGATGATAGGTGTTTGGGGAGAGAATCGAGGAACTATTTATGGACGCCATGAATCTGACGGGCTATTAATAAGCAGCATGGCGCGTACGCCAATCGGGGAATGCGGTTGACTTGTCTTTCGCCCCGAGCCGTCTTGCGGACGTTGCGGCGGCCTGTGTTCTGAGCCCGCGCGGGCCAGATCGTCTCGACTGTTGCGGTTGTGTTCGTTGCGTCGATGCAATTGCCAGGAAACGCGTCACCGTGCCCGTGTGCGGCCGGGAGCCTTCCGTTCGCCACGTCTTGAAAGGGGTAACCGTCATGAGTTACGCAGAAGATTATCAGCCGGATCTGTTTGCGATTGATGCTGCCGCGGATGCCCGGGCGGCGTTCATCCGTCGGACGTATACGCACCTGTTCGGTGCGATCATGCTGTTCACCGGTCTGAGTGCGCTGATCCTGACGCTGCCGAACATCGACAACATCATGATGAGCATGTTCCAGAGCGGTTACGCCGCGCTGATCATGTTCGCGGGCTTCATCGGAGCAAGCTGGGTGGCCCGGTATTGGGCGAACAATTCGACCTCGGCGGGGATGCAGTATGCCGGGCTGGGACTTTACGCGGTGGCGGAAGCAGTCTTCTTCGCGCCCCTGCTCTGGTACGCCCATTTCTTCGTCGGGCCTGAGGTGATTCCGACGGCGGGCATGCTGTCGCTGGTCATCTTCGCCGGACTGACGATGGCGGTCTTCGTGACGGGAGCGGATTTCTCCTTCCTGCGGACCGGGTTGATGGTCGGCGCCTGGTCGGCATTCGGACTGATGATTGCCAGCTTCTTCTTCGGCTTCAGCCTCGGGTTGATCTTCGCGTACGCGATGGTCGTGCTGGCGAGCGGCTTTATTCTCTACGACACCTCGAATGTGCTGCACCACTACCGCACCGATCAACATGTCGGTGCAGCGCTCGAGCTGTTCGCGTCGGTGGCACTGCTGTTCTGGTACGTGCTGCGGATCGTGATGGCCTTTAGCAGCGACGATTAGGTCGCGTGATATCCACGCGGGCGTCGCCTCTGCGCCATCCCGTGTGGAAATGCATATCGCATCCTGTTCGATCTCCCCCGGCTCCGTTCGACTCTGTTCGAGCGGAGCCGGTTTGCGTTGGGGGGACCGCGCTATCGAGTCCTTCTCGAGTTGAGACTCAGAGAAATGAGACACAGCGACAGGGAAGCGAATCCGCATCCGCTCGCGTGGTCCGGTTCGCTCGCGGCTGGAGGATCAAAAAGCTGTCGTGATGTACCCTGGCAATCGGATGGCCGCTTTTTCGCGAGAATCGAGCAGTTTGTGGAAATGAGTCTTTCCCTCGTCGGATTGCGCTGTAAGAATGGATTCAGACGATCCTGACGGACAACTCGTTCGCATACGGCAGGCAGGAAAGCGGCCCGAGGCGATTCTTCAACCGGTCGGCGGCAGCTGACCGTTTCGCGGACCGCATGCTTGTCACCAGAGTGACTTCGCCCGCCTCGCTGACGAAGCCGGCAGGAGTTGGAAGTGCGAATCACCCCGCACGTTCTCTCGGAAGGTGACTGAAGGGAACCGGGTGTTCATGATTCATGGACACGTTTCGCCTGCTGCAGGAGTGGGTCGACGAAGTCTGCAGGCAGTTGAGAGTCCACGGCCCAGAGTCGCCCTCGCGGTCAGTGCCGCGAGGGACAACGGGCAGCGTGCTCACCTCATCGAACGTTCTGATGCTGTTTCCAGAAACCCGGTCATTGGCCGGGTTTTCGCGCGTCTGGACGTGACTTCGGTCCTCTCCTGCTTCCCATGCCGCACCTGTGGTTCGGGACTTCTCTGGCGGGCCAGCCGCGACGCTTCAGCTTGGGAGGAACCCACCCCCGCCCAGTAAGCCATCCCCGGAAACGCGCGTGTGGATCGATCGCGCCGTCATTTGCGATTTGCGGTTCAAGTCCCGACAGCACAGGAGTTCACACACATGTCAGCAAGCGGTGTAGCTACGCCGGGCGCTCCAGAGCAGAAGCGACGGGAGGAACTTGAAACCGTCGTGATACGCTTCTGCGGCGACAGCGGCGATGGAATGCAGCTCGCGGGGACTCAATTCACCAATGTCTCCGCGGCCGCCGGCGGAAACGATGTCAGCACCCTTCCCGACTTCCCCGCCGAAATCCGCGCCCCCGTCGGGACGCTCGGCGGAGTCAGCGGCTTCCAGATCAGCTTTTCCAGCACCGATATCTACACCCCCGGCGATCAGCTCGACACGCTGGTCGCGATGAACCCGGCGGCCCTCAAGACCAACATCGGCGACCTGAAACTGGGTGGAACGCTCATCGTCAACAGCGACGAATTCGAGAATCAGAACCTGCAGAAGGCGGGGTATGCCTCGAATCCGCTCGATGATGCCGACTTCGTCGCGCGCTACCGTGTGCACAAGGTCCCGATGACGCGGCTCACGCGCGACGCTGTCGAGGGACTGGGCCTCTCGCAGAAGGAAGCGGACCGCTGCAAGAACTTCTTCGCACTGGGGCTCGTCTACTGGCTTTATGAGCGGGACAGCTCCCAGACCGAGAACTGGGTCAACAGCAAGTTTGCGAAGATGCCCGCGATTGCCGAGGCCAACATCCGCGCCCTCAAGGCGGGCAGCAATTACGGCTATTCGACCGATGCCTTTACGGTCCACTACCGCGTTCCACCGGCAAAGCTCCCGCCGGGCAAGTATCGCAAGATTACCGGAAACGAAGCCGTCGCGATCGGCCTTGCGACTGCCGCCCAGCTCTCCGGAAAAAGCCTGTTCTATGCCGGCTATCCGATCACTCCCGCCAGCGACATTCTGCATGAGCTGTCGCTCCTGAAGAACTTCGGTATCCGCACCTTCCAGGCGGAAGATGAGATTGCAGCGATGTCGGCGATCGTCGGTGCTGCGTTCGCCGGCGAACTGGCGGTCACGGCGAGCAGCGGTCCGGGCATCTGCCTGAAGGGCGAGGCGATCGGACTGGGGGTGATGACCGAGTTGCCGATGGTCATCATCGACGTGCAGCGCGGCGGGCCGAGCACCGGCCTGCCGACGAAGACCGAACAGTCCGATCTGCTGCTCGCGATGTTCGGCCGCAACGGCGATTCACCGATTCCGGTCGTCGCCGCCGCCACTCCCGGTGACTGCTTCTACATGATCCAGGAAGCATTCCGGATCGCCGTGGAATTCATGACTCCGGTGATCTTTCTTTCGGACGGATACATCGGCAACGGGGCCGAACCGTGGCTGATTCCCAGGCTTTCCGAGCTGAAGCCGCTGCCAGTCCGACACCCCGAAGGGCGCAAGTCGGGAACGAACGGCTGGAGCCATTCCGACGGCGAGGCGGCCGCAGCGGATTTCCTGCCGTATCGGCGAAACGAGTTTCTGGCGCGTCCGTGGGCGATTCCGGGCACGCCGGGGCTCGAACACCGTCTCGGCGGACTCGAGAAGTCGGACCTGACCGGGAATGTGGACTACTCACCGGCGAATCACGAGCACATGGTCTATACCCGTGTGCAGAAGGTTGAGAACGTTGCGAAGACGCTGCCGCCGCAGCCGGTCGAAGGACCGGAAACCGGCGAACTGCTCGTGGTGAGCTGGGGAGGGACGTACGGGGCCGTGCGGACCGCGGTTCGGCAGGCGATTGCCCAGGGCAAGCCGGTCGCACACACCCATCTCCGCTACCTGAACCCGATGCCCCTCGACCTCGGGGACATTCTCCGCCGCTACCGCAAGGTGCTGATCCCGGAGCTCAACACCGGACAACTCCGGTTGTTAATCCGCAGCAAATATCTGGTCGACGCGGTGGGACTCAACAAGGTTCAAGGCAAGCCGTTCCTGGTGAATGAAATCGTCGACAAGATCGACGCGATGCTTAAAGGGGAATGAACATGAGCACTGATTCCGCACTCCCTGTATTAACCGCCAAGGACTTCGCGAGTGACCAGGAAATCCGCTGGTGCCCGCGTTGCGGCGACTATTCGATTCTCGCGCAGATGAAGAAAGTGCTGCCGACGCTGGGCATCCCGCGCGAAAACTTTGTGTTCGTTTCCGGGATCGGCTGCTCGTCGCGGTTCCCGTACTACATGAATACCTATGGCTTTCATGGGATTCATGGCCGGGCACCGGCCATCGCCACGGGCGTCAAGCTGACCCGTCCCGAGCTTTCCGTCTGGGTGATCACCGGCGATGGGGACGCCCTCTCGATCGGCGGCAATCACCTGATGCACGCCCTGCGGCGAAACGTCGGGCTGAAGATCATTCTCTTTAACAACCAGATTTACGGGTTGACGAAGGGGCAGTACTCGCCGACGAGTCCCCTGGGTTCCAAGACGAAGAGCACCCCTTATGGTTCGGTGGACAACCCGCTCACGCCGCTTTGCGTGGCGATCGGTTCGGAAGCCACCTTCGTCGCCCGCTCGGTTGATGTGGACATCAAGCATCTGACAATGGTGCTCGAACGGGCCGCGCATCATCAAGGGACGGCGTTTGTCGAAGTGTATCAGGACTGTAACGTCTTCAATCACGGTGCTTTCGAGTATGCAACCGACAAGAAGCAGAAAGGCGAACACCTGATTTATCTGGAAGACGGCAAGCCGCTCGTCTTCGGGAACGAGGTGAAGAAAGGCATCCGGCTCAACGACATGAAGCCGGAGATAGTCGAACTCGGCAAGGGAATCAGCGAGGACGACCTGCTCTTCCACGATGAGAAAGCCGCGGAGCCGAGTCTCGCGTTTCTCCTCTCGCGGATGCGGCATCCCGAATTCCCCGAACCGGTTGGCGTCTTCCGCGACGTTGAAGCACCGGTTTACGATGTCCAGGTGAATCAGCAGCTTGAGGCGATTCGCCAGCAGAAAGGCCCCGGCGATCTCGAAGAGCTCTTCAACAGCGGAGACACCTGGATCGTCGAGTGATTTGGCTCGTGCAGTCCGCGACCGATTTCGCTACAGTAGCCGCCGGCCTCCAAACCGGCGGCTGCTTTCGTTGAGTCTCCCTCGCTCGGCTCCTTTGCCGTCACTCGTGGTTCTGTCATCGACGCGCGGTCCGCTTCAAGTCATTATGCCCTCCTCGCCTCAACTTCTGCTCGTCGGCAATCTGCAGCAGGGAGAATCACAGCAAATTGCCGACCACCTGTTCGAGGCGTTTCCGGCGGAGTGCATCAGGACCGCGGCAACGATCGAACGCGCCTGCCGCCGCATCGCGGAAGGGGAATGGCTTCCCGATCTGATCGTCGTCTTTCAGGACTGGCCCGAGCAGTTCCCCCGCAGCGCGATCGAGCGGCTGATTGCCGCGGCACCGCTCGCACGGCTCGTCTGCTGTTACGGTCCGTGGTGTGATTCAGATGGCCGGACCCGCGATTTCTGGCCACTGGCGGTGCGGGTTCCAATCAGCGTGGCGCAGCGGCGGATTGAACGCGAGCTCGCACTTCTTCGCGGAGAATCGACCTGCCTCCTGCCAATGACCGCCGGGCGCGACGAGATCTTCGGGTTTGACAACGATGCCGCCTTGCCGCGTACAGGCAAGTCGCGGGAGATTGTCGTCCGCTCGCCGGACCGGGCATTCCGGAACTGTCTGGAAGAGGCACTGCGCCTCGCAGGACATCGAGTGTTGCCGGATGAAGCGGACCATCCGCCGGCCCACATTGTCCTGTGGGACATCGATCCCTGGGATGAGACAAGCGCCGCCGCGTTGGCCGAGTATCAGCAGTCACAACCGGAGGCGGCAATCCTCGCACTCGCGGGGTTCCCGCGGGAGCACCTGACAGGCGAACTGCGCTCGATGGGCGTCCGGGCCGTCATCCCCAAGCTCGCGCCGTTCGATCTGCTGCTCGACGCGATCGAGGAAGCCGTCCGAGAGCGGTAGATCCTGTTCTGCCCTTCAACGACATCTGCGTCCGCCCCGCGACCTGGCAACATGTGAACCTGTTGGACGAAGGCGTGGTTGACCCGCAGATAACACAGATTTTCGCAGATGCGGATTTGCGACTGGTGACACCCGGAAACGCACGAGCGCGATCACCAAGGCACGCCACTCTGGAGACGGGCTGTGTCAGTAGACCGGAGTCCATCAAGTTGTGATCAGAACTCCGACTCTCCAAAGCCCAGGGAGAAATCTGCGTGAATCGGCAGAAATCTGCGGATCTCTCCCGAAGAAGTCCGCCATGAGTGAGCCTGTCACCATGAAGCGACAAACGCACCCCTACTCGCCCCGGATGCGGAGGTTGCGAAACGACAGGTCGGTGGTGGGGTCATGTCCCTGAATGCTGAGGTGGCCGGCTTCGACACGCACTCCGTTGCGCGGGTTTTCGTGCGGCTCGCGCGTGTCGGTCCAGTCGGTCACCGGGAATCCGTCAATCCACACCGCGATGTGCGGCCCCTGGGCAATCAGCGTCTTTGTGAACCACTCGAAGTCGTTCGAGACGACGCGGCGGGTGGGGACGCGGCGATAGATTCCGCCGGTGCCGAAATCGACCGGCTGATTCCGGTCATTCCCCTTCCATTCATTGCGGATCTGGCTTTCATAACCCTCGGCGGGGTTCTTCTCGGTCCCCGGCAGCGCCCTGAAAAAGATGCCGCTGTTGAGGTGCTTGCCGTTCGAGAGGATCTCGGCCTGCAGGACAAAATCAGCCCACGTCTTTTCCGTTTCGAGATAGCCGCGACCGTTGGTGACACGGATCGCACCGTCCACGACTTCGAACGTGCTCTTGCCTCCGGGAACCTCGCGCCAGCCGGTCAGATCCTTCCCGTTGAAGATCGGCTCCAGCCCGAGCGGCCGGAGAAAGACGTTGCGAAACTCGACCTTTCCTTCGTTCTTCTGCAGGCCGATGAAGCCTTCCTTGAGCGGATTCTCCCCCTCATCGGTGAAGGACAGGATCGGCTCGTCCTCCAGGCGGACCTCGATCGACGGCCCCTTCACCGTCACATGGAACGTCTTCCATTCCCCTTCGCCGTTCACACTTTTTTCGACCTTCTTCCGGCCGACGATGCTTCCCGTGGGGAAGGCGGGATGCGAATCGCAGATGTTGAGCTCGTAGCAATCCCGCGCGGGGTCTTCGGGATCGAAAGAGGTCTGCAGAAAGATGCCGCTGTTTCCGCCCGCTTCGAGGCGGAAGTCGCAGCGCAGTTCGTAGTGTGAGAACCGGGTAGTCGTGACCAGCAGGCCGGGTTCGCCTTCGCTGGCCTGAATGACGCCGTTCTGCACACTCCAGTTGACTTCGTTATTCGCCTTCCAGCCGAACAGAGATTCGCCGTCGAAGAGTTGAATCCAGCCCTCGGCGATCTCTTCGCGTGTCAGCCGATTCTGGCTGCTGTCGGTGGCGGTACCGGTCGTTGCGGTTGAGGACGGTGACCCCTCGGACGAGGTGTCGTCGGCGATTGTCGCCGGGCTTTCGACAGCAGCGGGCCCGCTGGCGGCGTTTTCCCCGTTCGAAGTCTCCGCGACCGGCGACGGCGGTCCACACGACGCAAGCAAGAACGCCACCGCGATCACACCAAGCCCGATCCGTTGCATGAATGGTTCCCCTGATCTGCTGAGTCTCTCGACGTCGTCTGTGTTGCCTCCATAGTGCCGAACGCGGGCGGCATTGGGAAGTCAGCAGAGCATCCGCCGCTGCCGAATCAGGGGAATCGCGCGATGAACTCCGTAAGGGAAGCAGGAGTGAATGCAAAACCGCGGCCCGAAGGACCGCGGTTCGATGCGGTACTGAGATTGTCCCGGTGGAACTTCCTGCACTTCCCGCAGGGGGGGAGCGCAACCGTCATTGCTCCTTTGGCGGCTCGATCAGGTACGTCGTCCCGGCGAGATTCACGAGCAGCGGTTCCTCAAACGCGAGATACTTCGAAAGCGTTCCCCCATGCTTCGCCGCCAGATCGAAATACTCGCGGCTGAACTGTTCGATGCGGACCGCCTTCTTCTCCTGTTCCGGAGTGACGGTGGAATCGCGCCAGCGATTGTCGCGGCGGAAGAAGGTCTTCTGCCCCAACTGGCGAACTGTGGAGACCTCCCGCCGCAGCTCATCGGCATTGGCATTCCCGGCCTCCGCTGCGTCGTTGAAGGTCATCCGGGACGAAGGCGCCTGGGCTGCCGACTGAAGCTGTCCCTTGAACCTTCGCTGCACGAAGCCGGAGACGCCGTCGGTTGTTTCGAGTCCCAGACGGGCCGATTCCATCGCCCGCTTCCGGTTCGATTCGCGGGCGGCGAGTTCCGTCCGCTCATCGGCGAGGAAACTTGTGTACGGAGTCAGAATCCCGTGCTTGATCGACAACTGGACAAGCTCATCAATCAGCTCCTGGTTCTGCCCCTTCAGGTCGAGTTCGTCGATGATCTCGCCGATGCGCCGTGTCGCCCACAGCTTCTCGATAAAGCCATTCGACTCATCCGCCGATTTCTCCTTGAACGTGGCGGGGAACGTGAAGCTGCGCTTCTCGTCTCCGATCGAGCCCTGAAGAGTGACCTTCGCCGGTCCATCCTGTTTGTAGCGGCCCACCAGCACAAGCTGTTCGCCGCGGAACAGATCGGGAAGCGTGCGCGGATAGGTGCGGTTGATCGGCTCGGGAGCACTCTCTTCCCGCTTCGTGTCGAATTCGTAGGTAAGCTTCAGATCGGTCATCATCGGCGAACCGATCTTGTTGTACAGGCCGGAGACCGCAGCCTCGATGTCCTCGTTCGGTCGGACGAAGACCGATGCCCCCCGCTGTTCACGGCTCAACCGATCGAGCAACCGGCTGTTGACGTCAAAGCCGACGCCAAACGAGAAGAGCCGCGCTTTGACCTTGTTCGCCTTGTCGGCATTCTTCGCGATCGTCTGTTCGTCGAGTTCGCCGACCGTGGGAAGACCATCCGTCAGGAACAGCACGTAGCTGGGCCGCGATGAATCCTGCAGCATGCCGAGCGCCGTCTGCAGCGCGCCGTCGATGTTCGTGCTCCCGCCTGCAAACAATCCCTCGACAAACCCCAGAGCTGCCTTCTTCGAGTCCTCGTCGGCCCGCTGCAGTTCGGGACGAAAGCTCTCCACCGAGGAGTCATAAGCGACGATGTTGAACGTATCCCCGGAGTTCAATTGCCGGATCACGTACTTGAGGGCCTCACGCGCCTGTTCGAACTTCTTGCCGCTCATGCTCCCCGAGCGATCGACGACGAATACTACTGTCTTGTCGATCGGCTTTGAGGCCTCGCTTTTCACTTCGGGGCTGGCGAGCAGCAGGAAGTATCCATCTTCCTTTTCCTCGGGACGATAGCTCAGCACATTGATGCCGAGCAATCCTTCCTGCGTTCCGTAGAGCAGCCGGAAATCATCGGGCTGGCTCACATCCTTCAGCTCAATCTTCGCGACCGCCCGCTTTTCGTCAGAGCGTTCGATGTCGGCTTTATGCGTCGGGCTGTAGATCGTCTTGATCGGATCGGCGGCCTCGATGCGAACGGTGACGTTGAGCTTCTCTACCGGCCTGGCCGAATGCTTCGCGGTGCCGATCGGCAGGAGCAGGCTGATCAGCCCCGCCTCCTTGCGAAGCAGTTGCGAGTAGCGGATTTCCACCGTTCGTTCACCCTGCGGCGGCACCGGAAAGACGTTCGTCCGATACAGCCCCTGCCCCATGTATTCGAGCAGTGCCGGATCCTTGCGGCTGCGGACGATGTCTTCGTAGATTCTCCGGGCCTCTTCCTTCTTCATCAGCTTGCCCGGAAGTTCCTTGCCGTCCACCATCAGCGTGAGCCCACTGAGCGAGGCATCGTCCGGGACGGGGAAAAAGAGCGAGGCCTCCACCTGCTGGCTGCTTGTGTTCTGAAAGACCTGCGAGATCTGAACCTCCGCGACCTGATCGCGGACACGGGCCTGCATCTCGACACTGCGGACCTTGAAGTCCGGCGTGGGGACCGGTTGCGGCAAGGGATGGGGGCGCGGGTGCGGATGGGGGGAAATGATAATGATGGCCTGGGCCGACAGGACCGCCGGGAACAGCAGCCCCATGCACAACAGAAAGGCGGTGCCGAGGAGATTCCGGTTCATCGTTCACTCCCTGATAACTGAGGAACACGCTGCGTGAAACCCCGGCAGCGCCGGTGGCGCGCCAGCAGGCCGCCCGGGAAAGCCGCGACCGTCGGGACAGAGGCACAATGCCGCAGATCGCTTGCCGGTTCACTCAAGCCGCGGCGATGTCTTTGAGACGCGGAGGGAACCGTCAAAGTTCCAGCTCCCCCTCAAGAGAACGTCACAACGACGGGTTTCTTAGACAAGACGCAGAGATTTTGACGAGTCGTCATGCTCTCGCCACGATTGCCGCAGCTTCCGAGGGAGTTGAGCATTCGGCACAGTTTGAGAAAAGAGCGCAGAAAGCGGCCCCTGCCAGAGCCTTTGTGAGGAGCGGCCTCCCTTGAGGAAGCGAACGATCTTCAGCGATACGCGTTCAGCACGCGTCTAAGGTGTCTGCAGCAGTTTCGGGGTGATGAGCCAGCGGAGCCGCCCCTCGCCAAGACCGACCTGTTCGTCGAATTCGAGACAGGCAACCGCTCCTTTACAGAGGTTCAGGTGTCCTCCGCCAATCAGCTCCGATGTGAAGTGGCTCAGATCCGGTTCGTGCCCCACGATTGCAATCGGCGATTCATCGAGGCTGTCGAGCAGATTCACCAGCCGGACGGGATCGAGTCCGGGGGATAGCTGCTGCTCAACCTCGATATCCTCCTTCCCGATGTTCGCAGCACTTGCCAGGATTTCGGCGGTTTCGAGCGCCCGGTTCAGGGGACTGGTCAGAATCAATCGCGGCACCTGTCCATGTTCCACCAGCCACTCCGCGACACTGCGGAACTGTTTGCGGCCTTTCGCGGTCAATGACCGCTCAAAATCCTGCATTCCCGACGTTGCCTCTTCCGCGGCAGCGTGCCGAATGACAAATAGTTGCCGGGGCATGGTCCGGTCCTCCTTGGTCGCTGTCGACGCCTCTCGTGATGTACCTGTCTCCCTGAGGGATTGTAAGCGATCGGTTCACTGGTGCGAGCGGGAAGATTGATGCGGCAATGTTTGACGATCGTTTCCGGAGAGGCGATGAGTTTCCGCTTCGCTGCTGGTGTCCCCGGCGGGAGAGCGCAGAACTGATGACAGTTCCTGCGATGCGGGAGTGTTCTCATCGAGTCGCTGGGGATTGCCGAGCGCTTCCCGGAGTGACTGTACCAACTCGCCGACCTGGACCAGATCGACGAGCCGCCGGTCAGCATGGGCGAACACCGGTGCCACGGGGCGGATTGCCAGTATCCCTTCCACGGTGGCGACCGGCCGCGGTTCTGTCCGGCCCATGGTGATACTGAACGGAAAGCCTTCGGCGGGGAGGCGGCTGGGTTTGAACGAGCGCAGCGGAGCCGCACCGTCGAAGCCAGGATAATTGATGAGCACCGCCGCACACCGCTGGCGTTCGCTGCCCCGATCCGCCGGGAGATTCCAGTTGTTGTTCAGCCACACCTGAAACCGCAGCAGGTGGCGGCGCAGCCTCTGTGGGAGACTCCGGTACAGGCGTGTTGGCGGATCGTATTGAAACTCTCCCCGGGCCGCATCGTGCGCCTGTTGCCAGAGGTCAGCGGCGATGTCGGCGAGAGAGTGGCGGTCAATATTTCTCAGCAGGACGATGTCGGCCCGGCGTTCCCGCGCGTGCCGAATCGGCCGCGGTACGTTGACTTCCTTGAACCCATGGATGCTCCGCCCCAACAGCCGGCGGTTGAATTCGGGATGGTGCACCAGCGTGCGGGAGGACGGGATACTCCAGGAGTCCCTGCAGGGATATTCCTTCTCCCTCCCGGAAAGTTTGCGCAACGGCCACTGCATGCGTCACGACTCCCTGCTGCCCGGCTGAGGGAAGGTACAGATTCCGCATCGCCCTTCTTCCTACGATACGTCTGCACAACAGGATCGGCATCGGGAATTGCTCGGTTTCCCGACTGCGAATGAGTGTGGTTTCCGCGTCAGGCTGCACACGAGTACCGGCGGCAATCTCATCGGGAAGAAATGCTTGGGAGCAGAATGCTCCGCACGGGCGAATCGCGAAACGACCGCGGAAAAGCTTTCTACCGCAGTTCTCCAAATCCGGATGCACGTCCTCCTGGGATCACTGACAGAAAGCCGGCGCTTCGATATTCTGGAACCTTCGAGAAGCGACTTCGCTTCCTGCCGAATTATCACCGTCACGCTCATCAGGACGGAGAACCGGCAGGAGCGAAACAGGCGATTCTGTGACCCACTGCAAATGACCGGAGGTCGGACGATGTCGGCGTTTCGAAAGGCTTTCTTCGCATCCCTCCTGCTGCTGACCGCTGCCCTTTCCGTGCGGGCGGCGGAGTTCGACGAACTGAAGCAGCAGAACTGGCATCAGTGGCGGGGACCGAACGCGAACGGCGTGGCGCCACACGGGAATCCCCCGCTCGAATGGAGCGAAGAGAAGAACATCGCCTGGAAAGTTCCCGTCGAGGGCGAAGGAAACTCGACCCCCATCATCTGGGGAGACCGGCTCTTTCTCCTGACTTCGATCAACACCGGCAAGGTCGATCCCAATCTCCCCAAACCGGAAGAACAGCCGAAGCGGCCGTTCGACATCAAGTTCCCCAATACCCTGCACCAGTACGTCGTCCTCTGCCTCGACCGCAACACGGGCCGCGAATTGTGGCGGACGGTCGCCGCCGAGAAGGTCCCCTTCGAAGGGCATCACGGCGACAACAGCTTCGCCTCTTCCTCGCCGACCACCGACGGCCAGCGGCTCTATGCCTGGTTTGGCTCGGTCGGCGTCTACTGCCTCGACTTCGACGGCAAGATCGTCTGGCGGAAGGAAATGAAACCGGTCCGCACGCGCCTGAGCTTCGGCGAGGGTGCCTCGCCGGTCGTGCACGCAGGTCGGGTGATCGTGATTCGCGATAACGAGGACCAGTCGTACATTGTCGCTCTCGACGCGAAGACCGGTGAGACCGTCTGGGAAGCGGAACGCGATGAGCCGAGCGCCTGGGCAACGCCGCTGATTGTCGAGGCGAACGGACGCACGCAGGTGATCACAAACGCGAGCAACCGCGTGAGGAGCTACGACCTCGCGGATGGTTCCCTGATCTGGGAGTGTGGGGGACAGGTGGGCAATGTCATTCCCTCTCCGGTGACGGAGAACGGATTCGTCTATTGCATGAGCGGTTATCGCGGCAACGCCTGCTATGCCCTGCCGCTCGACGCGAAGGGCGACATCACGGGCAGCGAGCAGGTGGCGTGGTCCCACGATCGCGGCACTCCGTACGTCCCCTCTCCCCTGCTCTACGACGGCCTGCTGTACTTTAATCAGTCGAACAATGCGATCCTCGCATGTCTCGATGCGAAGACGGGAGAAACGTTGATCGACCGCACGCGGATGCCCGACATCAGCCGGATTTATGCCTCGCCCGTCGGAGCGGCGGGACGCATCTACTTCGCCGGACGCGACGGCGAGACGCTGGTCATTGAACGGAGCCGGGAATTCAAGGTGCTCGCTGCCAACCGGCTCGATGAGTCGTTTGATGCCTCGCCGGCCATCGTTGGCAACCAGTTGTTTCTCCGCGGCAAGAAGCATCTCTACTGCATTGCCGCTCCCGAGGCCGCGGGAAAGTAGCCTTCGCCTCTAAGCGAAAGCTGAGAGTTTCTCGACGAAGAACTCCTCGATGATGTCATTGTCGACTGGCTCGCGTGCGGCGGATCACTCCAGCCGCGCCGGGCGGTCGGCGGCTTCGATCGAGTACGTGGGATCGGCTTCCTCCCAGTGCACATCCCCCGAGGGGCCATAGATCGTCGGCACCGGCTTTCCCGCCAGCCGCAGCCAGGTCTGCACCTGCGTCCGGTGATGACACGTGTGCAGCACCCGCCGCCAGAAGATCCAGATTCGCTGCCGCTTCAGCCCGCCGAAGAAATCCAGCTCTTCCAGCCACCACGATTCATCTCCGGCGGCAAACTGAGGCAGCCGGCGACGCGCGAGCGCGACATACCGCTCGACGTATTCCCCGACTGAAGGGCGGTCGCCGGCAGGCAGCAGTTGCTCCACCGGCGGCTCCTCCAGTTTCGCGAACTGCGCGAAGAACCTGCGCTCGGAGAGGAGCTGGTGCACAAAGATGGTGCGGATCGTGTTCACCCGTTCGTGCGGGCGAAAGTCGAGCGTCTCTTCCGGAACCGCACGCCAGACGCTCGCCGTCTTGTTCGTCTCGCTGGCGTAGGTCGTGATCAGATGCTGGAAGATCGGCGCGGACGCCCGGGGCAACTCGGCATCGGGAATCGCCGTGAATTCATATTGCATGAGCTCTCTCCCGGTTCCAGGATGGGGTCGCAACGTGCGCACGACCGGCGTCGGCTGACGCCCTCCCTCATCCTGGAGCGTCCGCAGCGGCGTGTCTATCCTGAAGTGGAACCGCGGCGACGGGGCGGGGCAATTTAGCAATTTGTACCTGCACGACCCGGTGATGAGTTTCGCGTCCGCCTGGGTTAGAATCGGCGTCGATGCGCCCTGCGGACGCCCTCGCCTTGTGTGTGTCTTTTCGGGCCTCAGCGGTCGCCATTCCGGCGGACATGCGGCCCAATCGTCCAAGTGTTCTTTCAGGACGACCGGCGTGGAATACCCCGGCAACGCTCTGCAAATCGGCTTGAGGCTCGCGCGGCAACTGACCCGGAGGGACAGCCGCCGCATGCGTTCAGTAAAGAACGGGCTCGACGGCGGAAGCGGGTTTATGGTATGGCTGCCCCTTCTCGCAGTGGGCTGAGAACCGGGAATCGAACTGAATGGAGACGTCATGGAGTCCGGAACCGCTGCGAAGCGGCGAATTCTCGTTGTTGACGACAATCGCGATGCCGCCACCATGCTGGCGATGATGCTCAGACTCTTCGGGAATGAGGTCTCGGTCGCGAACGATGGTCTCGAAGCCATCCAGGTCGCCGAAGAGGCCCGCCCCGACGTGATCCTGATGGACATCGGCATGCCGCGGCTCAACGGTTACGAAGCCTGTCGCCGCATCCGCGAACAGCCCTGGGGAGCCGACATGCTGCTGGTCGCACTCACTGGCTGGGGCCAGGACGAAGACAAACGCAAGACCCGCGACGCGGGCTTCGATCACCACCTGGTCAAACCTGTCGAGCCGCAGGCCCTCCAGGAACTGCTGAGCCAGACCGCTCCCCGCCCCCGCCGCGACGCATCGAACACGGAGTGAGGCTCGCTCGCCGCGCTCTCAGGTGGCCGCCGGCTGTCGTAAGCTGGCCGCCCCGGCCTTTTGCCAGTTGGAACGCTGAACGATCTCTTCGCAGAGGGCCCGGTAGAGCTTTGCGAATTGAGGCGTGTACTTGGCATTGAAGGAGGCGGGCTGCTTTCCCGGCTCGGTCGATTCCGCGATCGCTGTCGCATTCGGGATGATGGTTTCGAAGGGACGCGGCAGCTGCGAGAGCGGTTCCACCCCGCGTGCAGTCGCGTCAAGCACCCGGCAATGCAGTGCGTTCTGTCTGCGGTAGAGCGACCACAACGTTCCCAGTCCTCGAATGGCCAGATTCTTGCTGCGAATCCGATCCAGCAGCCAGAGCGATCCCCGCACCGAAAGCCGATCGGGAACCGAAGGAAGAACGAACGCGTCAGCGACGCGGAGAAAGACCTGCACCTGCATCGCAAGGCTGGGCGGGCAGTCGACGATTGTGAAGTCGTACTCCCGGGTCAGCCAGCGCTTGAGCATCTGGCGACGGCGATGGAAGATCGACTGGAATTCCTCGGTCGAGCGATAGCCCCGCCGCGCTTTGGCCATGTTCGTCGAGAAATCGTCGATCCGCACCGAACAGGGAATCACGGAAAGGTTCGGCAATCCCCCGCCGATGTCCGAGACCTGGGGCACGACATAGTGGGCGACCTGCTCGGCACTGAAGTCGTCATCAAGCATCGCGGCCAGTAGATCGTGCAGCGTCGCTTTCCGCCGTTCGCACTGAAGCAGGCGGTTTTCCCCCAGCAGCAACTCACCCGCCATGCATTGATGGTCGGCATCGACGAGCAGCACCCGATAACCGGCGTCCGCCAGGCACTCGGCCACGGCGACCGCATTGGTCGTCTTGGCGACGCCCCCCTTCAGATTGATGAACATCAGGATCGACATGGCGTGGCGGTCTTCCCTGGGCCAGGCGACGTGGCTGCACATCCCGTTCATTCAATTCGCCCGGTGTCGCAACCAGGGCGAATCCAGACTACATCCGCCACTCGACCGGATCAAGAAGTTCCTCGCCCGGTCGCCCGCTCTCTGGGATTTCAGTGAGGTGCGTGGCGGCATGAGCGGCAGCATGCAGCCGAACATGCAGACCCAACCACAAAAAAACAAGGCCGCGACAAATGTCGCGGCCTGGTTCGAGAAGTGGAGGCGGCGGGAAGCCGCTGCTCGTCAAGGCGTGCTGCGCCTAAGCCATTGCATGAACGCGATTTGCGACACGACGGCTTTGACGGGTTGTGGCGAATAACCGCCTTATCAGATCAGTTGAGCGGACTATCAGACCGCAACGGAACGCGGGTTAGATTCGCACGGAACCCAACCCGCGTTCCGTTGCACATCGTGCTGTTTTGACGTGGCAACCGCCCCTGCGCGCAAAAAGAGGCCCAGAGCCTTTGCCCTGGGCCTCAGTTCGGCGATTATCCATTCAAAGTTTTACGGACCAATGATCCAGTGCGGTTCATCATCCATCCCGTGACTTGCGGCAAAGAAGTGCATTAAATCGCCGTCGCGTCTCTGCGACAGGATTTTACAGCGGTTTACCTGTTCGCCGTCGTAATAGCACAGGTAGTCCCCCTCGCGCCGGATAACTGTGGGCGTGAAGTTGATTCTCACGCGGCAGCCGTCAGCAGTCAGTTGGCCAATTTCGACCAAAGGAATCGCAATGCTCAACATTAGTTCTGCTCCTCTAGTCAAGGCGGCTACAGCAGTTCGCGCAGAAATTCGTCTTGCTCGGAAGCACTTGCACCGGACGTGCATTCGTGCTGAACCGGCCTATCGGCTTCCTGGGATTTGACCCCCACGCGCTCACGAGACACAGGCACCCACGTCGGCAGCGGCAGGAGTTGGCGTCCTCCCTCCATATAGACCATGCGCTCCCCCTCTCCCTCATACGCCTCCTGCGTGCAGTCGAACAGCACCCCGTTACCACCCTTGAAAAGCCAGTTCTGAAGGTAGCAGTTCTGAATTTCAAATCCCGTGACCTCGAAATCGAGCAGGGGGTACTGCTCCGACAGTTGCTTGACCGTCAGCAACGGCGGATTCGTTCGGCTCTCACCGCAAATGCGCACGCAGTCCGCAAAGTGGTGGATGCCGTCTCGACGGTTGCTGTTCTTAATGTCGCACGCAAGCGGCTCGCCGTCAGCGACTTGCCAAATGCAACCCCAATCGGTCGGCTCGGCACTCCTCTCAAACAAGTCGGCGATGACCTCTCGGCCTTCGCCGCGGATTGTGATCGCAAACTTACAGGTATTTCCCATCAGTCTTGGTTCTCCAAAGGAGCCGTAGGTTTTCTCGTGGCGGCAACGCCGCAGCCACGACACCACGGAAATCTACTCGCAGCCACATCCACGCTCGATGGCACCTGCGATGGCATCTGGATTAGTGCCTTGCCAGCCGACCTTGCCTCCGCGAATGGGCCATAAAAGCCACCCTGCGGTTTTCAGCCGCAACCGCTTTACCGCGTCTCGAAGCTGCTCCGGTTCCAGTAATTGGCGGTCCGAAGGCGCGGCAAATGCAACCTGGGATGGCCATCCGCGCCGGTGGAACTCGTCCAGGATAACTGTCTCGGTGGAGTTGGCCTGCACTCTGATCCTGGCCATGTTTCTGCCAAAGCAAAGGGTTCCATAAGCTCCTCTGCTGCTCCAGTGGGGGCAGACATGGGCGCTCGCAATTTCTGCCTGAAGCAGCCTTGCGACTGCGGGAAAACCAAGCCTCGCTACCGCCTCCGGCAGCCACTCATCCTCGTCGCAGCCGAGTTTGTGCCGCAAACTGTTCCAGGCGGACGGCAGCTTCCGATGGGGTACTTCGTGGAGCAGACCGGCCAAGACCCCTTTCGCGAGGATCGCCTGCTCGTTGTGGGCGACATGCTCGGCGAGAAGGTTGTACATGCGCTCGCCGAGGCCACCTTCAACATGGACTCGGCGATAACCGTCTGGAGTTACAACGGTGAATCCCAGCGCGTCAGCCGATTCGACCGGACCCTCAGAGAGAGCCGCGACGTAATCGGCTCCAACCGAGCGGGTGGAGAGCGGAAGATCGGCGAGAAGCTGGTCCAGCAAGCTGTTCATGTTGGCTCCTGGAGGTTACGGAATGAAGTGGCCGTCACCTCAATTCGTAAGGACGCAGCCCGAAAAAAACAAACGCCGAGGCGAGCATCAATCAGGCGAGGACATTCTGCGCCGCTTTGAAGCCGTCAGATAGGCTGCACAACCAATCCTTTACCTCGACCAGCTTTCCTGCGGCGACTGCTCTTGATCGGCATCATCAGGGACATACGATGTTCGGGGCCTATCACATAGTAAATAAGCAACAACACGACACACCGCACGGAAAAATTTCGGTTACTCCCACTACGATAAAGAAGAAGGCCGCGATGCCCACCAGCACCACGGCCTCATCAAATATCCCTTCCTGGCAAGAAAGGTCTGCTATGTATTATAGTGTCAAAAACGACGAAATATTTCAGCGAAAACCCCAATATTCTCGACCTTCACACTTCCAACTGAAATCCTGGACCGATACGGTTCAAGGATATTGCCACGAGGCCAAGCGGCTTACTCACTGCATTTTGCAAAATCGCGGGCTGATGCAGCGGCCATATTCGTGGTTCGTCACGATTTATATCTGGAAAACGATGTCTCCCAAGGAGGCAACGGCGCTTTGGTCGAAAGTCTGCCGGTCGCTTCGTCGGCAAGGAGTCGTCGCTCTCTGGGTCCGCGAGCCGTCAAAGAACAACAGAATTCACTACCACCTGCTCGTCAGTAGCCGCATTTCCCGTGCTGAACTCGTGCGGGCGATCAAGGCTGCGATGCCGCCGCGGAAAGAAATCGGCTGGCACCAGGGCATCCGAAAAAACAACGACACAATTTGGCTGGCGTATTATTTGACGAAGGCCAAAATCCGCGGATGGCGGAAGGGAAATTATTCCAGCGACAAATATGCTGCGAAGCGGCTTCTGTTCAAGCCTGGCCTGAATATCAAGAAATACGGCACGATTGGGCCATTTTGGGTTCGGCCTGTAAAGGCCCTGTGGAAAGCCAAACAGGACCGCGAACGCGCCATCGCCGAAGGGCTTGCCGACGATAATATTCGCCTTCTGGCCAGGCACGCCTATGAGCTTATTGGCGGATATATTCCGCTGGTGAAGGTCGAGCGTTCCTTTGGGGTATCTGCCGCCGATCCAATGGTCCAGGCGTGGGCGAAGGCCGTCTCGGATGAAACGGCCAGTATTACCAGCCATGATGCGTGCGCTGCATAACCTTTTGTTGCCCAAGCAGTTAGCACTCGCGATGGGACACCGAAATGGGTGTCGTGGGCAGGAGGGCCTGGCCGCTTTTCTTCCGCGGTCAGGTGATCCGGTTCACCGAAGGCAATCCGGCTAAGTCGAGCAGACACCTGGCCGGGATTTCCACAGCGGCTACTGCCACCGATTGATACGCCCACTTGCAGCCCATCGCCTGGATAGCCTCGATTTCCGGCTCGGTTAGCATCGGCTCCGACAGCCACAAGACGAACCTCACGGGGTCGTCGGGCTGGGCTTCCTCGACCTTCTTCAATGCTGATGAGGCGAGCTTGGCCTGCATCGGTCACTGCTCCGGCTGAGGCTGGCGGTTGCCGGTCGTCTTTGGCTGGCGGGGAATTCCCGACACGCCCTGAAGGTCATTGATCTGCTCTCTGCCGAGGACGAGTAAGCGGCGGCTGGGCAGGAACCTGACAAACCAATCAACGCCGGGTTCGTCGTACCGGCGTGACTGGAAGGCGATATGCTCCGCTCTTTCCCGGTGGAGTCCGAGTTTCATCAGCAGTTGCACCAGCCCTCTCGGACCCTCACCGCCATAGCCCCAAGACAAGGCGCTGAATCGAGCCGTCCCCTTGGTGCCTTTCAGCAGCACAGCATCGTGGAATTTGTTCCAGCGACCGAAGTAGCGGTAGCCCTGCACGGAGAGCGGCGTGCCGATGCGGGCAAGAACGGAATCCATCGCACGCAGAGCGTCACTCGTCGTGCCTTGTTGTCGGTAGCGGTACGGGCTTCGTGGCATTCGTGGTCCTCCGGCGTTTTTCTGGCCGAGGGTACAACTTCTTGAAATTCCCGCTGGAACTTTCCCGTCGAGTTTCCAAACCTCCTCGGTCGTCGTGGCGTCCTTCTGGTGTCAGGCCACTGATAGCGGCCCCGCCGATCTCTCGACGGGTCGCAGATCAGAACTTTGTACCCACCAGGGCCGACACACGAATCCCTGGAGGACCAGCGAATGCCGACGCAGAACGAAATCCGTCAGAACATCACGAATCAACTGATTGCCGCCCTTGAGAACGACATCATTCCGTGGCGTCGTCCGTGGCGAACATCGAAGAACGCCGGTCAGCCAGCCAACATCGCATCGGGCAGAAGCTATTCAGGCACGAACATCCTGCTGCTCAATCTGCACACTCATCGGCATGGCTTCGCGTCCCGCTGGTATGGGACATGGAATCAATGGAAGGCGAGGGGCGGCGAGGTCATGCACCGTCCCGACCATGTTCCGCCTGGCGGGTGGGGGGCGAAGATCGTCTTCTACAAGCCGGTGCGAAAGAAGGTTGTGGACGAAGCGACCGGCGAGGAGAACGAGGACCGCTTTCTCGTCCTGCGGGAGTACACCGTATTCAATATCGACCAGGTTGCTGGATCGCATCTCGACAGCTTCCGTGCGACAGCCGATGCCGACCAATACGCTCCAGCGCATCCAGACTTCGCTCCGGCTGAAGAATTGATAGCTGCCACTGGAGCGGTCATCCAACACGGCGGCGACGAAGCGTTTTATGTTCGGCCTGAACCGTTCGACGACTGGCCGAATCACACGAGCGGCGACTATATCCAGCTTCCACATCGAAGCCGGTTTGAGACGCCGGAGGACTACTTCGCCACAAATTTCCATGAAATCAGTCATTGGGTCGAGAAGAGAATTTCTTACGACTATCGCAAGCACTGGTACGGCTTCGGCGAGTTGGTCGCTGAGATAGCCTCGTGCTTTGTTGCCGCCGAGCTTGGCGTCCCGCAGGGAGACCTTGTGAATCACAGCCGTTACCTGCGGCATTGGCTGGACTCGATGCGGGCCGACTCCAGTTATGCAATTCGTGCGAGCCGCCAGGCATCCAAGGTCACGGACTACCTCATGTCGTTCGTCGGCCCGAAGCTCGAAGCGACCGAGCCTGAACTGACCGAAGCAGTCTGACGTGAGTGGCGAGCCAGGCGACGGATCGCCCGCCAGATATTTCAAACCATTGTACCCGCCTCTCCCATCATCACTCATCCACTCACCGAGGACACGACGCATGGGATGGTTGTTCATGCCGGGCAGCAACCGCAAGGGCCTGATCGCCGAACGCATCGAAGGATGGCAGCACACGACGCCGGACGGAATGACGGTCACAAGTACCTGTCTGGCCCACTGCTACCGAGGCGGCAGCTTTTCAGGCGTCCTGTGGACTGTCTGGGAGCGCACCTTCGAGAAGGACGGTCAGCAGGTCCAACCCACAGAACGGTGGATCGGCTGCGACCTACTCCAATACAGCCGGGCCGACGATGGTTGGGGCTACAAAGACATGGAAGAGTCGATGGGTCCGTACTACTACTCCTGCCCGCTGAAGTACCTGGACTTGGTGCCAGAGGTCGCCAACGAGGATTGGCGGGAAGGCGTCCGCCAACACCACGAGCGGCGGCGCGAGAAGCGACGGGCCAAACAAATGGCCCGATGATCCACGGCGAAGCGGTCCTTGACGGGGCCGCTTTTCTTCCTCGCCAGCCTTCAAACCATTGTGCCGACACACGAGGAAAGGTCTCCAAGGCCAAAGGAAAGGTCTCCAACCATGACCCATAGCCACTGTCCTCGTCGGCGCAGAGGGCGCTGCTGAGATCGCTGACGAAGCCTGGCAGCGACCCGCCAACGATGACGAACGGCGGCAATTCATCAATGACCGCTGCAACGGCGACGAACAGCTATTCCGGGACTCGCTCGTGGATGGCACCGGAAGGCCGTACTGGTTGCTGACGATCTTGGAGACGGCACCGGAGTCGGTTCAGGCAAAAGCAAAACAATACGCCCGCTGTGAGGGATAGATAATGAACGAAGAGACTCCCGGCGATTTGCGTGACGTTCAACCTACGAGTTTCCGGCAGATCATAGGTCAGGAGCATGTCAAGAAGGCGCTGGAGGTCGCCGTCGAAGCGAGTTTTGCAGAAAACAAGCGACTGGATGACGTGCTTCTCTGCGGCCCGCCTGGACTCGGCAAGACCGGCCTTGTGACTGTCCTGCAACATGAACTTGGCCTACCGAGCATGACCACGGTTTTGGCACAGTCAATCTCGAATACGGCGGAACTCAACAGCGTGCTGCTTTCGGCCACCGAAGGGTTACTTCTGCTCGATGAAATTCATCTGCTTTCGCCAAATGCCCAGCATTTGTTGCTCAAGGTACTCGATACCAGAACCATCGACATCAACACCGGCAAGACCGTGACTTCGATTCCGGTCGCCCCATTCACTCTTTGCGGCTGTACGACCGACCCGGATGGCGTCATCGGCCCGCTCATAGACCGATTTCGCATCGTCCTGCATCTGGACTATTACAGCCACGAGGAGCTTGCGCAGGTCGTGCGGCAACGCCTGGGCGTAATGGGTTGGAAGTACGAGCCAGAACTGCCGCAGGAGATCGCGCGGCGAGCGAGACAAACGCCTCGCATTGCTCTGCGTCTGCTCGCATCCTGCCGCCGTTGGCAAGTTGCCGAGGGCGGCGATGTCCTGACGGTCGATCATTTGCGCCGAGCCTGCGAGGTCGAGCGCATCAGCGACCAGGGCCTCGACAATATGCAACAAAAGCTGCTGCATCTGTTGTGCAGTGGGCCACAGCGAGTCGGTGTACTGGCCTCGATGCTCGGTGTCAGTCCGAAGGTGCTTCAGAAGACGGTCGAACCGTACCTGTTGCGGGTGGGCATGGTCGTGAAGACCGATGCGGGACTGCGAACCCTGACAGAAAGCGGACAGAAGCACCTGGACGATTTGCGTTTGGGAACTGTCCGCAATCCTTCCTGATCCAATCCGGCAAATGCCGGAAATCCGTAAAAGAATTGATCGGCAGTTGTTCGGCTTCTGTTGGAGAATCGTTAAATGCGTGTCCCCGATCCATCCTTAAAGGCTGCGGTTTCCGTCAGCGAAATGGCCGAGATGTGTTCGGTCTCTCGGAGCCGCTGGTACGAACTTGTGGCCGCTGGGGTGTTCCCGCCGCCCGTCATTCTTCCGCCCATGAAACGTCCCGTCTACGACCGGACCTTGATCGAGAAATGCCTAGAGATCAGGCAAACCGGGATCGGCATGAGCGGCGCTCCGGTGGTGTTCAACCGCAAATCCAAGAACACCAAACCGGCAAAGTCCATCGCGAAGCAGCCGGTGAAGGAACAGCCGCCAGACCCGCTCCTGGAACCGATCCTAGATGCGGTCAAGGCTCTGGGAGTGACAACGACGGCCCAGGCCGTGAACGAAGCGGTGGTCGCTCTTTACCCGAACGGGATCGCCGATCAGGACCAGGGAGACGTGATTCGGAAAACATTCCTTTATCTGCAAAGAATGCGGCCATGAAGCGTCTGCTGATCGCAGCGTTTCTGTCCGCTTTGGCCGGTCGGTGTGGGCTGCCACAGACAACCATCGTCCGCAGAAATCCCCAACAGTCGCCACCGGCAATTTCGCATAAGAGTCAGTTCGCGAAATTCAACCACGAATCGGAGTCAGAAATGGCCAGTGCAAGCAACGAATACGCGGCCAACTTCGGGCCGCAAAATGGAAAGGCGAAATCAGAAATCGTCGCCCAGATCGCACGGATCGTCCGTCGAGCCGGTCTGGATTATGAGGGTTGGCGGTATGTCGCGAAGCAGGTGCGAAAGATGTGCGACCTGAAGCCGCGGAAAAAAGGCCGGAAGCTGCCAAAGGTGCTGACGACCGAAGAATTCCGCCGCTTCTATCGCGTGGTCGATCAGGCCGATGACGTTCAGCATAGTCTGATGCTCCGGCTCATGTTCTACACCGGGGTCCGAGTCAGTGAATTGTGCAACATTCAGGTCGGCGACGTGGACCTGGAGAATAGCAAAATCAGAATCAATCAGGGCAAAGGCTCGAAGGATCGGTACGTTCTCTTCGGTAAGAGCTTCGGCACCGCTCTACGGACCCATATTGCCGCCCGTCCGAATAATCGCTGGCTTTTCCAGACCAGGCGGAACACGAAATATACGACCAGGCGAGTCCAGCAGATTGTGAAGCGGTACGCCGAGCAAGCTGGGGTGAAAGCCACGCCGCACACGTTCCGGCACCAGGCTATCACCTGGCTGACTCGCCACGGCTTGGCTGACGCCGAATTGCAGTTGATTACCGGCCACGCGCGGCGGGAAACGCTGGCGGTCTATCAGCACGTCGCTCTGGATGAAGACCTTGAGGCCGAGTACCAGCGTGCCATGAAGGATGCTGATTTCTAAATAGCTCCACCCGCCAAGCGTAGCGCTAGGAAGCGAGTCGATAGAGCTTTCGGAACGTGTGTGTCTGCGAATAGAACGTAGGGTGGGTCTCCGCCCAGGCATAGACTTCCTGCAGGA
>Ga0180217_1000129_pt1 | contig 156215 bp, 40 predicted proteins | sample eDN3rd37CBELigOP_FD_128521 | JGI IMG/M metagenome (GOLD analysis project Ga0180217, IMG submission 128521) | Enriched Organic Plus compost microbial communities from Emeryville, California, USA - eDNA 3rd pass 37_C BE-Lig OP (version 2) (version 2) ... | reverse complement strand
CCTTTCCCGCCTCGACCACAAGTTCGACCTCATGTACGCCAAGCGTGCATTCGTCCACTGGTACGTCGGTGAAGGTATGGAGGAAGGTGAGTTCTCTGAGGCTCGTGAGGATCTTGCTGCTCTTGAGAAGGACTACGAGGAGGTCGGTACCGACTCCGTCGATGGCCCTGCTGAGGGTGAGGAAGGTGACGAATACTAAGCGCTGTAACGTGAGTTACATGGGCTTAGTGCTTCAGCACTGCAAGAACCAAAAGAAAACATCCAATCCACAAAGGACATTCGTTAAAAACTCGCTTGCAACGACATTAACCAGTTGTTGACCAGGCAAGTGCTCTTCTCGCTAGGAGTTGCTGATCATCATAGTCGGTTTCTCCTCTTCACAGACACTGTAAACACATACACTCTTTGTAATTTAAGCACTCCACCACGTTTTCCTTGTACACACCGCATATGCATGGCATTAACAGCGCGTATGCGGTGTCGCGTATGCAGCACCGCGTATACATTTTCGTCGGAGAGGTTCGTTGAAGCAGACTGACTGGGGATTCGAAACTTTGGGAAGGTGTGATTAGAGTCTCAAATAGATGTTGTGCACTACAACTAGACGTTCAGATAAAGCGTTTTTTCCATTATATTCACGCATCTGTCCACTTATCCTTGCCAATCGGCCATGTATTTCTGTAGACTGCTTTTGAACGGGGGCTGGTTATTTCCAGGCGTAAATTGGCGTGTGCACCGCGTTGATTGACACCGTATAGGTAGTGCTGCTCATATCATTGTACTCCCTCCTGTTGTACGCTCTGGTACTTCACGATCTAGTCTGCTTTCCTTCCATCGCTAGTCACTTTCTCCTCCACTCGTTACCTGAGGTCTGCGGGAGATAACGCGAGGCGTAGAGACCGCGGGTTGGGAGATCTGTCCCGGAGACAGACCTATCCTGGACCAGACAACAATCTATCCATACGCCATACGCATACCTATTACTGTTGGCGCATACCCCATCGAGGCCAGAGTCACTGCAGCGACCCTCAGGTTAATCGCTTAGTCTATACTTCGCGCACAGCCCTGTCAGAACAAATCAACAAGTATGACCAGCAGGGGCGGCTCTGAAGGGGCTTTCCCGAGTGCTACGAGCAGTCACGGTACGAAACGCGTACAATTGAGCACAAGGGCGGTCGATGACGACGACGATGGAGATGACGTTGTAGCAGGTGATGAAGTCTCGCTCCTGTTCAAGGCCCAGCAAGAAGCCTACCGAAGAAAGGGCGAGCTGGCCAATCAAACTGCTACCCGTTCACTAGAGGCTATGCGGAGATACGAAGCTCCAAGTCTCGATAGTGCTCGAGGGAAAAGAAAGGAAGAAGATGAAACACCAATTGATCCTAGCGACCTGATATTCGACGATGATGATCGGGACGGCACCAGTGGAGTCGCAGCACCAGCAGCTAGCACAACCGCCTCTCAGCCTACAGACCGACCGAGAATCTTTTACGAGGAACCCCTGGGTGTTGCCAGACCGCCTTGGCTGCCTCCTATGCATGGGCAGTACTCACTGAAGAGCTGGGAGATGCAGATGGCACATCTGCAGCAAGCCAAACCTAGATCTATTCAGGAAATGTATACAGCGCAGTCTCCCCAACCATGGGGCGTCTTCGTTCCCCCGCCCCCACCACCACCACCACCGTCGATCTTGCAAGCCACAACTGTAGAAGCTTCAGGGCAGCCAGGCTCAGCGCCAGCTCCCATCTCGTCTTCAGATTCAACCCCAACCCAGAGTTCTATCTCACAGCCAGATAAGGCTTCGGATCCAAGTACGGAGAGCCAGGAGACAGGAGCTACTGTCACTGAACACGAGTAGTCAGAAACTGAGTTGAACCTGGTGATATTTGGCTATTGTATTCGACTTGACTGTGATGTTAAGTGCTACTGTACATAAACGAAAGAATGACTTTACACTCGCTGAGGCTCTTAGTCGTCTGTTCGATAGGTCTGCAGACTTGCTACTGCCTTTTCGACATCCTGGCACGCATCATTAGATACATTGCCAGAGAACCTGCAGTGTTTGCATTCAGAGAACCGACGTTACTGTCGGTGCCATCGAAGGTATTTCCAATCATTGGGATCGTGACCTTCGATGTGCAGAGTTCGAGGACCTCCTTGCTGATTCCATGGGCCTCTGAGCCGACGACGATCCATGGTTGGTTCGCAGCTCTACGGGTAGAGCCTGAAGCAGAATCATACTGCTGTGCAGCCCAGGTGTCAATATCGACTCCGCCTTCAATCACCAGTGCTGCAATGTTGGGATAGGTTGGGCTCTCCTTCCGTTTAGTCCGGATCAAGGAGTGCAACAGGGGCGTGGTTGTGCTAACAATCTTGAGGTCAGCGAGTGCGCCTACTGTAGCCTGGGCAACCTTGTACGAAAGGATATCAGCACACTCGAGTGTAATCACCTGCCGGAATCCAAAGACCGCACCAGATCTCAGTAGCGTGCCCACGTTTGCCGGGTCCTTGACGTTGTCGAGAATGACACCACCCTGTGTCCAGTCAACAGATGTCTCCAACTCTCGGAGGGATTCTTGATCTGGGGTCAAGGCCGAGTCCGTTGCGACTGTGCACTCAAGTGGGATATCACTTAAGTCTGAGGTCGTCTGGTCCGGGTGTCTCTCCGTGGCGTTTGTGCGCGACTGAGTCCCCCCTCCGTCCCCTTTGTTCTGTTTACCACTTCCACGCTCTCCGGGCACAATCCTTCGGATGTTAGGCGGGATGGGGAACTCGGCGATGTACCCAGAGGGTGTCGAGGCCTGTGAGATCTTGACGATGGCGGGTGCGGAGGCAAGGATAGCACTGGATAGACAGGATTTCCACACCTCAAAGCTCTTAGGGTTGGTCTCTTGGGTCATGCCCCGCAGTTTGGAGTACTCGTCCTCGCCCAGGATCAGCGTGCGCGGTACCCAGCCTCGCGCGAGACAGTACTCAATCGCTCTTCGGTTCTCCAGTAGGAAGCTCTGGTGTGTGTATCTCTGTGATGCGGAGTGCAGCGACCGTAAACGCTTTGCCAGAGCACTTGCGGCCGACAGCAAAGGCCGGCTCGCCATTCCCCGCCGTTGCCCAGTGATTGCTACCGGAGATATCGTCCGATATCGTCTTGTGCTCGGAATGAGAAATTTACGGCCGCGAAAAAATTGCAACGAACCGAGCACAACTTCTACTAGGCTGAAACACACGAACGGAGCAATATCAGCTCGTAACAATTGCCGGCGACAAGAGCAGTAGACTGGACACACCGGTGTAGCCACTTAGTGACGCGCCCTATTGACCAGCGGCGCCGAACGAGACATCGTAAATATTGACCTTTACCTGGATCCACCTGTGCATGGCTTGATTGAGTGTAGCACCTCAATTGGTCACTGCAGTAACCCGTTCATACCGTTAACGGGGACTTGAACGTCGTCGGTGGCGCCTCTGGTATCGCTGTCTCAACCATGCAAACACCCGACAAGTACTGGGAGGGCATCTACTGGGAGGGCGTGACGCCTGAATCACTCCATGCCGTGCCGCTACTAGGGGCCGAGAGCCCCGATACAAGCACGCGGATACTCATCGAGCAGTGCACACAGCGACTGAAACATGAGCGCATACGCGATCCTGAGCTGAATACATCATCCGCGCCGCTCGTGGAACCCGATCCAGAGGACTACTTTATTACGATCCAGGATGCCCCTCTCACAAGCGAGGATAGGAGGACGGTAGCCTCGTGGCTGGAAAGTCCACACCAACGAAACTTGAGTTGGACTACCCAAGCTCAGTCCAAAGTCTGCTGCTACCTGTGGCACTACCGAGCATTCCTTGGCGCTAGAGTACGTTACTTCGCACAATTGCCAATCCACTCGCGCACATATATACACCCATTGCTGCAGGCCCTTCATACCTACTTCCCTTCACGCACTCATCACACCCACACAAATCTCTTAACTTCCTTCATGGGCATCTTCTAGGACGGGGACAGCACGGACCCTGGGCGACTGTGCTTCTTGATGGAGTATTTGGCAAATCCAAACGCAGCGGAACAAATCGAGTTCCTGCGATGCACCAACCTAGCTACTCCCTCATCAGAGAGATACGACGCTCCTAGAGTACTCAGCGCAAGAGAAGAGCAGGAGCTAGACGAGGAATTATTCGCTGGGCTGGATCAGGATAGCAATGGTGCTCCGAATGAGCCTGCTGCAGTAGCAGCGGCAGAAGATCGAGGTGCGGAGCACTCAGGAGACCAAACTAAACCGAAAGCAAAGGTCTGGCCGTGTTCCATAGCTTGATTGATTGACATATGGATGGGACCCCTTCGCATTGATGTACATAGAACCTTGACGTTAGTCAAATACAACACGCATTTCCTATTGTGTATGACGTAAGCTATGATATGGTAATGCTGGGCAATGAACCATTCTTTGAACTAGACTTAGTGAGCGCAACTGCAATATGCATCCCTATTCATCTAGGTCCCAAGTTGGCTAGTGATGAGTTCGAGTTCAGCTATGCACTAGATGGTGATGATAGTAAAATGAACAAGATGGTATGGATTTAAGGAAGGTCGGTGAAAAATTAGAGGGTATAAGCCCATCGAAGTCTCGTCTTTGTGCCTCGACTCGTGTGTTTGTGTGCGTGACTCGAATCTCACGCGCACACTTACACACAAGCTACTGATGTACGTGGAATGGGAAGGACGCCTTGCCCTTGAGAACACATTTACAATGCGCCAGATTAGGATTCAGTGATGTAGGATACACATGCTAGCACGAACAACTGTTTGTTTTCAATACCGCCATAAATAATGTATCTGTTGTGTGATCAGGTGCGAAGATGTGGAAGGGGCATCATGATGCAGTTTATATATAAAAGGAGAGAACGAAAGGAGGGTACAAAAGACAGGGAACTTATCGCATTGCGAACCCGCTAGGGTAGAATCCGGAGAAAAGAAAAGAATCTCATACGCAGGCCGGTTCCATTTGAGATGCAACATCTGCGACAAAAGATGATGCCCCATGTCTGCGGCATGTCGAAACCTTTTCTAAAGCTTGCCGACAATAAGGACTAAGACCAAGCAAAGAGGAGGCTAGAATCAACCAAGAGCGGTGTTCGATGCAAACATGAATGCATGCACGCGGCCGAAGCGCGAATACATGAGATGGGATGAGATGAGAAGTTCTCAGCTTACTTGCGCTTGCGCGTGACGACGACGAATTCCTCATCATCATTGGCGTTAGTTGCAGCCGCTGAACTAGCGTTGTTCGCACCAGGCTGCTCTGACTTGGGATTCGCTGCAGGGGTAGAAGCAGGGTTGCTGCGGATCGGAGCACCCAGTCGTTCAGCCCATGAATTTCGTCGAGCACGAGTCTGAGGTGCAGGTGTTTCGGGTGCGGCGTTCGATGCAGGCTTCTCCTGCTTTGGCTCAGACTTTGGCTCAGGCTTTGGCTCGGGTTTTGGCTCTGACTTCTCCTGCTCCTGCTTCTGCTCCTGCTTGGGCTCAGGCTTGGACTGCTCCTGCTTCTGCTCCTGCTTCTGCTCCTGCTTCTGCTCCTGCTTCTGCTCCTGCTTCTGCTCCTGCTTCTGCTCCTGCTTTGGCGCCGGCTTAGGACCATGCTGGTCTCCCTTCTTTTGTTCTTCAGCTGCAACAGCGGCAGCCAAGACCTGGGAATAGGACATGCGGCGTCCGTGACCAAGGGCTTGTCGAGAAGCAAGGAGGTCCGCAATGACTTCCTCACGGGTCATCTCGCGCTTAGGCTTCTCCTCTTCCTTAGGCTTGTTGTCCTTGTTGTCCTTGCTGTCCTTATTCTCCTTGTTCTCCTTGTTACCACCCTTGCCGCCTCGGCCCCTGCCATCCTTCTGGTTTCCGAGATCCACAGACTTTCGACGGTCGGTGGGAGGTGCAACGGAACTGCTTCGGCGTTGAGGCTTACGGTTATCAGAGGGGGCAACGGAGCTCGATCGACCCTTGCGAACAACGAGCGTGAAGCCCTCGTCATCCTCCAGCTCATTGCGGCGACCTCGGCCGCGGGTCGGCTGCTGCTGCTGTTGCTGTTGCTGGCCTTGCTGCTCCTTCTTAGGCTTCTCTTCCTCCTTCTTGGACTCCTCCTGCCGCCTCTTGGTCTCTTCATGCTCAGCCTTAGGCTTGTCCACGGTTTCCTTTTTCTCTTCCTTTTTCTCTTCCTTCTTCTCCTCCTTCTTCTCTTGTTGCTTCTTGCCCTTCTTACCAGCGGAGACCTGGACTTCGACTGTCTCAGTAGTTCCATTTGCAGCAGCGGAAGCCTCAGAGGACTTGGCTGCTTCCTCGACCTTGGCACCACCCTTCTTTTGCACAGTGACTGCGACAGTCTCTTCCTGTGTCTGGGCGAGTTCAGCAGCTGAGGCAGGCTCAGCAACCGCAGCAGCGGCACCTGTCTTTGTAACAGTAACAGTAATAGCCTCAGACTCCTCGGCGGTTGCAGCTGCGGGGGCCGGCTCTGCCTGAGCAACAGTCTCTGACTTGGTCTTGTTTACGACCGACACGGTAACTTCGGCCTCTTCGGAAGCACCAGCAGCAGCAGCAGCAGCGGCGACATCAGACTTCTCTTCCTTTGCCGCAGCAGTGCGGTTACGGAAGCGCACCTCTGGGAGGGGCATATCTGGTGTGACGGGGTTCATACCAACGCGGGTGATACCCCAGCGACTCTCGGTGGTACCGGCAGGAGCCTGCGACGTGAAGCTCATGACGAATGCCTTGGCAGTCTTGGCCTTCTTCTCACGGTCCTCCTTGGATTCCATGTCGGCCACCTCTGCAGCGAAGTTCTGAAGGCTGCTGATGATTTCGGTGACGGTCTTGGAGGTCTCCTCGCCCAGGCAGTGGGACTCTGCGATCTTCTTGAGGACTTCCATAGGATCAGCCTCGTAAAGCTGCTCGAAAGCATAGGGCTCGATGCCATTGAGGAGCGCATCAGACTTGGCGCGAGGACGAGTCTTGGACTTGCGTGCTTCCTCATCCTCCAGACGACCAATGATCTGCTTCCAGGCCGTGGGATCGTCGTAAAGAGGATAGAGTGCATCTACAGAGCGTGCGCGAGGTCGATGTACCTTGCTCAACTTCAACTTGATAGCCGCCTGGACAGCAGGATCGGAGTCATCACTTGCATAGCGGAGCGAGGTGTCACGAGTACGACGACCGGTGTAAGGAACTGTGAACTTGAGTTCGGGAAGGGGCTTGAGCCAGATCTTCTCCTTGGGTGCAGCGACAGCGGCATCAACGACAGCATCGGCCTTGGCCTCCTTCACCTCAGCTTCAGTAGCTTTCGATGCTGCAGCAGCAACGTCACCAGAAGCATCATCAGGGACGACAACCTGGACGTCCTTCTGGTCTGCAGTTTGTGTAAGGTCGATATTAGTTTCACCAGCAGTTGCTGGGGCATCCACCTGGGCACCCTCCGCAGGCGAGGCGGCGGGCGAGGCCGCGTCCTGTGCCTGAGACTTAAGAGAATCTGCTGTAGAGTCTTCTGACTTGGGAGCAACCTGGTCAGCGGTGGCGGCGGAGGCAGCGTCTGAGCTTGTCTTGGGCTGTCCAGCGTCGCCATCGACGGGAATCTGATTTGTCTTGTCATCTGACGGGGCAGGTGTCTTGCTTGCGAGTTCAACTGCAGCCTGTCCCGCTGCGGCTCCACTTGCGGTTTCTAGCTGTTTGTTCCAGACGTCTTTGCGGACGCCACGCTCGTTCTGTGGGTCATCAGAACCCTTGAGGGGCTTTGATCCGCAGATACCCATATCCCTAGATGAATGTAAGTGTGAGTTTGATCCCACAGTACCGCCAAAGCGAGTATTGTATCGTGAGCGTTTCATCCAGATGCGGGGTACGTGTGCATTTTGCATGGATTTCGGGATCAGCGCGTGGGTTGCGATATGAAATAACCTCATATTTCGGTGAAGGCCTTGGGTCTGCATTATAATAACACATTTGCAATTCAGCATATATCCTGTGACGTCCCATTTTTCGCCTCAAATATCCACTCTCATACCCCAAATTTTTCGTAGAATCTCGAAGGAAGGATGGTTCAAAGCGGGGCTGTGACCATCCACCCTAGAAAAAAAATTGCATGCCGCTCCACCCACACCTCAGTCAGTCGGACAATCACTCGAGTGCTCGTCGAACTGCGAGTTTGAGGGGCAGCACCACACATGCCAGCTCAGTCACTGAGTATCCACTGGATATATTGTATGGAAGACTGAGACGCATGGATCCACGCGGCAAACTAGGCTCTCAAGTACCTTCTGGCAGAGTTATGCTCGCGGAAAGCAGTCCGGAGCAGGCGGAAAGCCGGTTTGAAAACAAGAAATACGCCTTGTGCGCCGTGGTATTGGACAAGTGTATTGAATACGGCAAGTGAAGGATTGAGTTGCCCCTTGATACTCGGTACAGAATCTTAGATCATATTCCCAAGACAAGTGCCCACGCACAGTGAAAATCGACATAATGTCCCAAACCACGGAAGGTTTTATGAACATCACGGTACAAACGACGGTGCACCTGTTGCCATCGCGTTTGGGTAATATCAAAGACGGTGTACAGTCCTTGCTAAGCAGTCTGCTGATGAAATACCATCCGCAACTCGATGGCGTCGTGCTTGCATATGACAAACTCAAGATCCTTACCGACAACGCAAGCATCTTCAACGAAAGGCCGCACCTTCACTTCGACATCCAGGTGCGCCTGCTTATCTTCCGCCCGCAGATTGGTGCGTATGTCATTGGTGTCGTTAACAAGGTCGCCCCTGACCATGTGGGTGTGCTGATTCATGGTATCTTCAACGCTACCGTCAATGCATCTTCCGGACTCTCGCAGGACTTCGAGTACAACCCCACTGAAGACACGTGGGTGAATGAGACACTCAATAAGGAGATCCGACTGGGCACGCGGCTACGACTCCAGATTAACAAGCTGTCTCACACTCGTCAAATCCTCTCCTTCGAGTGCTCTATGCTCGACGACAACACCGGTATTTGTGAGTAATCCCCAGAGTGGAAGTGAGACGAAAGGATGGACAAACGAACGAACGGACGGACAAACGCAGTTACTTAAGTTACATTAATAGCAGCACTACACATCAAGCTCGTAGTATAGCGAGTTAGAGAGATAGATATACATGAGCAGAGCATCGTACTGAGCTCTGTTCTACCCCACGCCAAAGGTGCAGTCACACTAGCGTCAATGGAGGCAACTTGTAAATGAGGATAGTGGTAAGAACCATGACGCCGTAGCGCAGTTTGGCCCCTCCTCAACCCAGAACGACTCCTGAAGGACCTCACGGAGCAATACTTTAGAAGAGATTGTTAAGTAGCAATCCTAAGGATTGTCATATTACTCTGTACAGCCAAAAGCCGCCAAGCTCGCCTTCATTTAGTCCCTAGACTTGATGTTCTTAATTCAAACAAACCCGTTTCCTATTGCATAATTCATTACATGAAGCTAATACATCACCTGCGCCATAAGCCGGGTCGGATATACAAGTAGTAGGTACACGGTGCCAACGCACTCCACATTTCTGATCCAAGACATGACGTGAGACAATTGAGGGGAACTGCTTTATGCTGAAACATATGTGAGATAAGGTAGTTGGTTGTTACTATATACATGCAAGCACGGCAATGGCCCGCTTGATCGATTACTATACATGAAGTTGTGGGACGTGGCCATTTCGAGGGCGCCCTCCGCATGTGGATCTTTGCACTCGATGTTGAATCAATCCTTACGACATTCAGCCGTCTAAAAGCGAGTGAAAGGCGATACAATTAGACATGGGTGTGATGGTAAGTCATATGTAAGGCTTTAAGCGTTGAGGGAATAGTCATGACTCTTGGTTTGTGCCTCAGCGGCATCAAGGTGCAAAAGTGCGTTTGCAATGGTAATAAGGAGGTAATAAGAAAGTTATACGCGAGCACGTTAACCCTTATCCACGATGAAGTTTGGGTATGATCGGTTTGCGGCCGCATGCTCGAACAGGGTATCCCTACCCCCCACACCCTAATGGGTGTGGTTCTGTCTGGGCGACGGAAACGGTCTCTTCGCCATGGAGAAAAGGACGAGACACAGTTGTAACCGCCCCTCTGGCTGGTTTTGCGCGGAGAACAGCAAGCGCACTACAAACACAACACAGAGGTTCATTTCAACGTTAGAATGGCAGGATGCGAAGTCATTGGACCGACTCGTCCTCGAAACTTACCAATACGCTGACTGCTGAAGCGAAACAATGGGCAGATTGGATCACGTCGATGTGGCAGAAGCAGCTTGTCCAGCTAGATCCACCAGTGCAGATATAGCGAGCCGATATGGCATTATAGCGACTTAAGTGCACGCACTGCAGCACCGCGATGAGAGAACGCCACTGTATCTTCTCGATACAAGACGTTGTCCATCGTCTTATTCAAGTGCTCTTTTGCAGCGTTGAGGGGGCGAACGGGCTTGAAGCGCTCACTGGCACCCACAATGCACAGGAAAGCCGCAACGACGGCCTGAGCAATGAGATCCAGGGGTATCCGAGCCGAGTCGTTACCGGTCTCCTGCTGGAACTGCCGGACTATCGAGGTTAGGGTGGGGATCATGGTGCAGATGGAAGCCGTGAGTCAGGAGTGATTTGTGGTCTCACAGATGCCAAATGCAGTTTGGGCTTGCGCCTGAGCAATATCGACACGGTCTTGCCGGCGAAACACCACAGGTCCAACTGCTCGCAGGGCCCATCGACAGGTGGAAGGAAACTTTGGAAGCATATTGCATAAGTATACAACGTACATTTCATCATTTGAAACATAGCAAAGGCCAGCAGCGCAAAGCCTGCATAAAATGCAATATTAGCCGGCTTCATACAGAGATTGATTTATGGCAAAATGCCGTTATGCTAATCAATTCTCTTATGCCGCACGGTTGCAACGAATTTTTTCGAGTCCGTAAACTCTCACGCAGTCAGTCAGTCAGTCAGTCAGCCAGTTGACTGACCTTCGAAAAAATCTCAAAAATCCCGGGAGCCTGGGGAAAAATCCCGGAAAATCCGGGGAAATTGCGGGAAAAATGCCGAAAAATACGGAAAATAGAGGAAAATCAGGGGAATTCGAGAGATTTTCGTGAAGCTTTCTCATAGTAATAATGGTAAGTATACCTCCTGCAGATGTATTTTGTTCCTATTCTTGAATTGATACTATAGTATACTGTCGTTTGCACTGGTTATTGTCCCGGTTTGTTCTCGGTAGTGTCACCAAAGTCGCACTTTTCCTACCTCGGAACACTCCCAACTACTACCTTACACACACTTTCCACCCTGCTTTCCACGCGATACTAACGCCGCATGCACACTTCGACCCTCGCATCGTATAGTCTGTTCAAGATACTTGGCACGCACGCCCCAAGGCCTACGGTAAGGGTGGCCGAAAGTGGTAAGTACAGCCCCCAAAGTCTTCGCTCCATATGACCACACACTCGCAACTTGCGCAATAGCACCCTCTTGACGCGTGTTTGTGACCTTGTGCGGGAGTGCTTGCGCCTGCTGGAAACGCCAGGAGACTTGTCTCCGTGACCGCTCTGCGCTGGTGTGGGCTGAAATCCGCTCGCTCAACGATCAAGCGCGCTGCAGACCGGCGCGGCTGCGGCATTCGGACCCCCTGAGTCTCGCACATTGCGATGGAATATGCAACGGTTTCTCACGCTCCACCCGCCTTCTCGACTCGATCCCATTCTAGCCGCGTTACCGGCAACCACCGCGGCATCATCCGCAAGTACGGCCTCAACCTCTCTCGTCGCTGCTTCCGTGAGCTCGCCACTCAGATCGGCTTCAAGAAGGTAAGTTGAAGAACGAGACATGACTACGCCCCGCAGCATCTTTCCGTTGGTCAGAATCCAGAGATATGAATGCATACGCGTTCAGATGGAACAACACAACTCACTTGCATCCACATCTGTTCTCCTACTACCACTCTAGCTCAACTAAATGAGACTTCTCTAAGCGTCGACGAACAGAAAACTCAGGACTGAGTGAAAGGACGTGCTAGCTTGCTAGTAGCAAGAGGCGATTGCGGTAGTGCAGCGGTAACATTCCGAGTCTGTGCGGTGACCGCCGGTTGGGTCGGGTGTCATTCATCGTGAAGTCCGAGTAGCAGTGGTGTGGTAGTGGTGATGAACGACTCCTACTGCACCTCATTCCCTTCCGTTCGTACTCTGCTGTTCCTTCCTCACTTCCTGTTTCATCCAAACACCACCCTTCGTGAAAACGAACAGAGTCGATTCCAATACAGTTGCTTTGAGAGAGTCTGTTTTGAGAGAACAAGGATTTGACTTGAGGATAATGTTACGCGAGTGTTAGCAGCTTGCTGTGTGGAGAGCCAGTAGAGACGGCACTGTGTGATCGCCCCTTGTAGATAAACCCTTTCACGACGTCAGGTTGATGTGCGTTTAGGTTGCTTGCCGGGATGCAATGCGGTAGACGTAACCGTAATGCATATGCGGGCGGTTGCGTCGGAACTGGAAAAATGTGGACTGTGCGACAAAATCCAGTACTTGCGGAATAGTGGTATTCCCGGCACTGCGTAGGGCTGATATTTGCATATTGCGATAGTATCTGGTACGAAAATACTTCTGCACAGCTAGCTGACCAGCTCCAATCACTGGAGCGGCCACGATATCGCGTTTTTAACATGCATGGGCTTCACAAGTTGTCCAAGACTGCACTGAGTAGCGTTTGGCGGGGTTACATGCTCCGAGCCGGCTGGCGTACTCAATTCGGTACCTTCTCAGCATGTACAGCTCAGAGCCTTCGCCAACCTACGAATCGAACACATGGTTCCTCGCAAAGAATGGGGCCTGACCATAGTCCGAAACCTAGCGAGGCGGCGAAGTTTGTTGAGAGGACGCATTGCGCGACAGCGGGAAGCCGTCCCGATGTATTGACGAGCTCTTCACATGTGGCTGTTAGTGTGCCAGCGATCTCCAATGCCCGAGGCATTAGCACAATTGGAACCAGTCATCTCGGGGCAGGGCTAGTGCCGACTAAGGGTTTTCGCACCACCACATCCTCTGGAGGGCTCACAACGAACAGGGACGGACTCTTAACGGATAGAGTGAGGTCAAACAAAACCACGATTGGACTTGAAAATCCTATTGTCACATTTAAACGTAACATCGAATATGTGCTGCCTGAAGGCTTCTCCTGGGAACAGCAGCAACAGAATCTGCATGATGCGGAGCTCGCCATGATGGAAATGGCGAAGCGGAACAAAACACGCGATCCAACTTTGCCACCGCCCCCTCCCGGCAGTCGCGCTGAGCGGGTGTTGAAGGAGATTGAGGAGGGCATAATCAACCCGACGGACTTTCGTATACCTGATCTCGGCCTGGAGCCTGGGTCCCTTCTGGACTTGCTTCACCGCGCAGTCCTTGCACGACAGAAGCGAACTGGAGCGTATGAGTTTCCTCCTTACATGCACCGACCTATCATCGAGCTGCTCATTGAGGCAATCGGCGGCGAGAATCTCGAAGACGAGATGCAACTGTTCCCAATCCTCTTGAAGATCTTCTCCGAAGAAGCAGTCTTCATGTCCCTCACACATGAGCAAGCGGTAAACATCCTTTTTCCCCATGCCCCAAAGCTTGGGTCTTCGGTTCGTCTACCTAATCAGCCTGGGTCCTACTTCGTAATCGATCGAAAGTTTGAGGATAATCGCAATAATATGCAGCTTCCTGAAGATGAACGAGGTCTTTGCGTCGCCATCACGTACCTTTCCGAGAACTACGCAAAAATGAACGAAGGACTCCTGTGCAGATATGTCTACGATTTCGAAGGCATGGTTTACCTGTTCAAGTGCGACTATGATGGCCACCGTCGATACTTGCTTTCTAAGAACAAGATTGCGCCCGGCGCTACCGCTCCCAAGGTCAGTCCAGCCAAACCTGGACAAATTCAGACGACAGCGGATGCGCAAGCTCACCTGACCGTAACATCAACGAAGTACCAGCGTGTTCCGCTAGGGGAAAACCCACTGAGTGCCGCGGCCCGAGAGTCCTACCTCGTTTATCGACGTGAAAAGGCTCGCGTGGCCAGCACAGATTTCAACCAACCAGAGATTCCAACCTCAGAAGCCGCAGAGAATCTACGGATCCGGTATCAGCAAGAAGAGCAACGTATCGTGGAGCAAACAGAAAAGGCTAAGGCTGTACTCGAATCAGAGGCTCAAAAGCAAGCCGCCCGCGCTCAGAAGATCATGGAAGTCGAACAGGCGCACACGGCCGCACTTATTCAACAGCGCGCGGGACGCAGCAGCGAACGGCCCGCGACCACTCCTGTCCCCGAACAGGCAACAGTATTGACCCAGCCTCCCGAGTCTTCGAAGCCCGCTCCTGCATCGGCTCCGTCGCCCGATACCAAGTCCTCAAAGATCGCAAAGAAGCCTATGACCCTTCGACAGCGAGTACTTGCTATGTCTTCGATGAGCTCAGGAGATCCTGAACTTGATCGTCGGCATCGAGAGCGAGTCGATGCCGCGATTCGTCATTCAGAGGCAGTGGTGAATAGAATCTATCAGGAACGACTATCAGGCGCAACAAATACTACGACTATTCAGCCCGAAGAGAACTTGGCAGGTACAGGACTTGAGGTGACTCCGACGTCTGAATCCCTCAACGAAGATTTGTCGCCAGCCGCTTACAGGCCTATAGAGACTAGTGATATGGGAGGAGCTACAACTGCATCATTGGAGGTCACGCAGACGTCCATCAATGAGGACGATCTTCGCCCACTCGAGGCGCGACCCTTGCTGATCCCTTGGAGTACTCCACTCAGCTCAGAACAAACACTCATTTTGGATGGTGTGTCACATGCTTGGGAGCAAATGCTAGAACAAATGCGTGTCAATAACGAGCCACTACCAGAGGATCCTGTGGGACTCAAAAAGAAGGTTTTGCATTCTGTTGAGATTGCAATTCGTAAGGGGGTGAAGTCTCCCATGGAGCATATCGCAATTCTGCAGGCTGAACTCGAGCGTCACGTCCGGCTTAAACGTACCGCTCTGAGTATTGACAAACTTGAAGAACTCGACAAGCAAGAGCAAGCAAAGGCAGAGGAGGAGTTCCAGAAGCAACAGGCCGAAGCGGCAGCTTTAGGTGAGCAGTCGCCCGAATCTCCACCTCGTTCTCGTGGTCGATCTTACCGTGAATACCGAGAGGAGCTCGGACTTGAGACCCCACCTACACCTCCCATTTCGATGCGCCCATTACTCGTTCCCAATACGATCGAGGATAAACTCGACCTTATGCGTGACGCAGTCATCTATGACATCGAAGATGAACCTGGTTTCCCTCCTGAACTCCGGGCGGAAATCAAGGAGTATAAGGCTAAGGTAAGGGCAAAGAATATTGCAAAGCGAAAGCGTGAACAGTCTCAGCAGTAATCAACAATTGGTTGATTTATGTACAAAAATACAGCTTACAGTAGACTCGATCAAGATACGGATAATTCGAGGAATATATGTTTAGACGAGGAAGCGGACTATTCATTCTCAGCGATCCAGTCCTCCTCCTCATCGTTCTTGTTCGGGGCTGCCTCAGCATCATCAGGTTCAGTCTCTTCCTTAGAGTTATCCGTGGCAGACTTATTTGATTTCATTAGCTCTAAAAGCGATTTACGATCAGCATCTACAGGCATGTACAAGGTCCATTCACCTTCGATACCCTTCAGAGTACGCTTACCGACCACTTCTAGTGTTGCCTGACAATTTGATGTGAGCACTACTTGAGCAGTTCCGGCATCCTTTCGTTCCACCACAGGTTCGGCATTAGAGCACCGAGGAATCACATCGAGAAAGTGAGGTGGGAGCGCACCAAGCCCAAATCCCGTTGTGGATGCCGCCCAGAATACCAGAATTCCAAGTGCTTTAATAAGCTCGGGGGTCTTTTGAGTACTTTCGCCAAGATGGTACTGGACAAGCGCTGGATCCTCTAAATAGAGCGCTGGAGGTTTTGAGGGGTCAAATACTAGTTTTGCATCGTCTAGTTGCTGTTCAACGCGCTCCCTTAGCTTAGTCATCTTGCCCTTGCTGATTTGAATTGCGTCGTTCATCAATCCTTGTGACCTGTACAGCGGCTCTTCAATTTCTTGGAGCTGCTGTTGGCGATACTCGCCCCATACTCGGCTTGCAACTGACTCATCAAGCAAGATCTGTCCATACTGTGCACAGTACATGATTCTCGCACAGCGGTTGACACTTTTCCCGTAGAAATCAAAGCGACTCGCTGTTGGATTGAACTTTGGTTTTACCTCACCGTGTGTAACACCAGTACGTATACGAATTCCTCGTAATACGCACGACGACTTTCGAGAGGCAAGCATTCTCCCTTTCAGCGCTTGGGGGGTGATCAATGTCTTCATCGTTCCAATTGGAGTCTGACTAGCTGTCTCTAGCAATGCGGAGTATCGTGAAACAGTGAGGAGTGGATTGCTTGCGAAGTCGAGAGTGGTTTGCTTCTGAAGCCGCCTAGCTTGTGCGGCGGGAGAGGACGTAAACAATATGGCAGATGCTAAAAGTTTGGAATCCTTCAGCTTGCTTTGAGAGATCATCGCACTTCGAATCATCTGCTCAGTCACAAGTGCACATTCTGGATCTTTGAGAATTGCTGGATGCCAGGGCGCCCAGAGCAAGGCTCGATGAGCTGCACGCGTCCAGCCGACCGCTGCTTGTGGACTTGCGAATGCGACCATAGTAGACTTGCTCGAAGACTTTACCTGATAGCCACCATAAAGATCCAAGAGCGCAGTGGTAATGAAAGTAAAGATACTCTTTGCGAGCTTAAGTGCGGCCGCGTTGGAAATCTTGGGGAGATGGGCTTCGCAAAAGACAATAGTGACTTCTTGGAATGCAGGAGCTGGCACGAGGTTTGTATCCAGACTCTCATACTGACAGCTTGCGTTTTGACGAAGTGGTCCGCCCTGCTCGGTCGGCTTTTTCGCCATTGAAGTTGATATCAACGCTGTGGCACACAGATGGCAACCGAGAGATACACAATGAACACAATCAACATCAGTATTTCGCGCTCTACGCTGCCTTGATCTGGGTGTCATCAATGTGCCGTAGTGCGGCGATGCGTGTGGCGAAGTCAGAGCTCGTGCGGAATGAGAGGACCGCGTCGACGAATTGGAGCTAGTCGGTGTAAGCAACTTGGGTATGGGTAGCCTAGGTGAGATTAACGCGGACAGCTCAGCCTCAGTTGTATCAGTCACCTCAATCGTATTGGTGCCTTCTTTTGATCCGACTGAGACAGTATTTTCGGAAATCGTTTGAGGCAGCTTTTTCAGCTTGAACGTATCAAATCGCCTTCCACGCAGGTGGTCTGTCCTGCGAAGTGCACGAGGTGTAACGATTTCGGGGGCTGGGGCAGGAGTTTGCGAGGGCTCACGGGCGCTTGCAGGCTGCTTTTCCTCATCAGTACGTGCGCGGGGAGTCACACTGGATGCTGACGTGCCCTTGATGGGGAGCGCAAATGCGTTGTGTGACATTGTTAGCAAACGTGCATACTTTGGCGGAAGAGTGGCTGTCCGTGCGCTCTTTGAACCGAAGGTAGAGAGCAAACTTGGTTCTTTTGCCAATGTTTCAAGTTGCAACCCTATTTTTGCAAGGGAGGCGTCGGGCTGGGGTAGTTCTTCGTCGGCTGGGGTTTCCGACAGCACCTCTTGCACCGTGGAGATCTTGGGTGATGACACCGTTGAATTCTTGTTGTCAAAACCATGGAATCCCAAAGAAACACTTCGCATGATCGTTGGCTCTCCCGATTTATCGTCAGCTGGACTTTCTAGATCAAGAGGGTCCTCGTTCCTGCTCAGGATGGGTGTCGTAGCTTCACTTTGAGTGGGGATTCCCATGTTCGCGCGCATCATACCACGATATCCCGAGCGACCCGTCAACTGAGCTCCATCCAAGACTGTTCGATGCCAGGCATTTCTAATGCTGAGACTTGGCGTTTTAAAGTGAAGCCAATTAACCAGATCCGGTCGTCCGGGCAAAGCTGCAACTGGAATCGAAAGCTGCAACTCTGCGGCATTGTCGGGAGGGACTTCAGGGTCGGTCTTTTCGATGATATGATAGAGAACGAGGGGTTTACGATTGGGAGGTCCAATATCAAACAATTCTAATTTACCATCGGACGTAAGGCGCATGAGCATTTGCGTCCAGTTCCTATAGTGCTGAAAGTTAGAAGGGCTTTTGGGTGTGGTCCCAGGGGTACCAAGTGCACCGCTCGCTGATAGCTCAACTTTCCTGTTAATTGGATCGGAGTTACCCACAAAAGGTGTTCGCAGTACCAGCACAAGACTCTCCATGAGGATCGGACCATCGGTTCCTGTCTTGGAGAGACGAAGTGTTTTCATTGCTGACACCGCGACGTGAGTGTTACTAATATTTTCGAATGCATTTAACCACATCTTGGCACAACTTGGAGTTGATGTTGCGACATGCAAGGGTATGCTTTTCAACCTCTTAGGACTAGGATCAAGCGGATTGAACTCGTTAAGAGGCACGTGAATCGTAAACTTCGATGGGAAGAGTCTGTTAAACTCTTGGTCGGAGGTCCAGTAGCACCAGATGCAAGTGGAACCCGAGGTCTGCGTATCTTGGTTTGGAACGACGCATTTGCTGCAGAATTCCCTGGAGCAAGCCTGGCAGGAAGAAGCATCCGACATAGATACACGCTGATGACACATCGTGCAGATAACATCTGCGCCCCAAATAGCCGACGAGATACTTTTTAGAATCGACCCACTCTTCTGGAGCATCTGCGAAATTGGGACATTAGAAGGTCCATTCACATTGGAATGCCAATCAGTGATGCGGCATCCAAAGATATAGCGGGATTCGAATTCCTTTAGGCGTGCGAGCATATACATCACGAAGTGATCACAGTCAGTACGGCAGTAGTATTCAACATCACCTTGTTGCAACGAACTTTCGAGAACGTGGCGAACCATTCCTGTCTCAATTGGTCCCGTGCCATTGCCTAGCTGGCTAGTCGGTGCACCGGCTTTGTAGCACGGCCAGGTCGTCAGGAGTTGGGGTGGTAGGTGTCCTTGAGGAATCGTCGAGAGCGCAAATGAGGCTGACGTTGACACCGACGCTGACGCGGAAGCTGAGGCTGAGGTGGACACTGAACCGACCTTAGTCGCTCCAGGCGACTCAGGGATTGGGTTGACAGCCCCTGATCCGACCTTCAGTGGAAGGCGTTGATCAAGCAAGGGTGTCTGAGCAGCGGGATTGTTTGACTTCGCATAATATTCGACAAGCAAGGTGAGACTACTCCGCCTTCTTAAGCTGCGTGCGGCCGGTAGACCAAGACTCGAACTGCGAGCCAGAGCTGGAGTACTGGTGTCAGGTTTAATGCGAGGCAGATAGGAATGGGCTCTACACACCTGCTCAAAGGCCGTAAGGAATACAGAAAAGCAGGGAATATAGTACCTTGCATCAGGGTGCTCCTCAACGCACATGACAAGTTCATTTCGTGCAGGGTTGCATCGAATTTCATGGATCATAGTCAGAGCGTACGTTTCCTGTCGGCGGTCGTGGCGAATGATCACCAGCTCGTCTTCAAACAGGATCCATTCTTGGCGCATAGGCTCTCGAGTTCGCTGCTGAGTTTGCTGCTCATCCGTAACTGCCACTTGATCTTGCGAGATTCCAAGGTACCATACAGTATCTGCGAAGAGGGCTTTTTTCTCCTCTTGTCCCGACGGCGACTTTGTCTCAGACTGCCCACCGGACTGTTCGATGGGTGGGCTCGGCTGTGGGGATTGCTCTTGCTGTTGTTGTTGTTGTTGCTGCTGCTGCTGCTGCGGCAGTTGCGGTCGCTGCTGGATTAGAGGCCGTGTTTGCTTGAGGACTCCAACCGCATGCGCGTGCGCGCGCCTCTGTTCCGACGCTTGCAAGAGCGCGATAGCTGTCTTAAAACCCACGGCATTCCAGCCTGAAGTTGTGACTGGGGCAGTCTCCACCTGCATTGGTGCCGGGGCCAGCAGCCTGGGAGGCAGTGATGTTGAAGTGTCAGAGCGACTCAGTCTTCCGGTTGAGATACTGTGGGGATTTTCCTGATTAGAACAAGCTGCATTGGGAATAGAACGGATAAACAGTAACTAAGCCCGAATCTAGAGCGAATGAAACAGTTTTTACACCGCCACACCCACAGCAACACCCACGAAACGAACCAGAAGCCTTCTGCACAAGAGCTGAATTTTCCAGTTCAAAGACTCAGTTCCAAGTTCCAAGTTCCAGGTTCCAGGTTCCAGGTTCTATGGTCCAAGGTCCAAGGTCCAAGGTCCAAGGTGCGGGTGATGAGTTGAAGAGTGCGAAACAGGTGAGGATAAAGGCAGGGATAATAAAAGCCAAGTAATTTATTCATCATATTCATCATATCATATTGCACAGATTTCACCCACGGTATATCAAATTGCTCAGATTGCAAGCTTGCTTCAATCTCAACAGGTCTGACATGGCTGAACGCTCAGCCACCTAAGGCCATCAGAACCGTAGCTGGACTCTTCTTCTTATTCTCCCTCTTCTTCTTCTCCACAGCTCCCCACGCCCATTTATCATTCAAGGATGAGTGTTGTCGTCAGATAGCGATACTGAGTCATGATTAAGGCCTGGGCGATCTCCTGGTTCAGGTACTCGAGGTAGGATCGGGAATAGGTGACCCACTTGTGAATTTCCAACATTGTTCCGGTTACTAGCGCTCACCCATGGTGACGCCCAAGGGGCAGTTCGAACTCGTGTTGTTGATGCTGCTGCCTTCCTTGTTGTTGTCGTTGCTGCTGTCGCTGTCGCTGTCGCTGTCGTGATCGTGGTCGCGGTCGTGGTCGTGGTTGTGGCAGTTTGATTTTCATCTGCAGTTGTTGAGCTAATAGCAAGGGCGTCTGCTTGAACACGAGAGCGAGCACTCGGAGAGAGTAGACCCGCAACAATGGAAGTCTCGGCATGGGCTAATTTCCTTCGACGATGCTTGCGTAGAGCTGAGATACACTGGTCCAGGACTTCTCGTGGCGCGAGTCGTTCCGAGCCCAGGATGCTGGGACGACGCCAAGCTCCGGCAGGTATATTGTTACCACTTCCCATCCTAATAAGGGCGCTAGGAGCTGGGCTTGAAGATTCAATGGAGCTCTGATGGCGGAAGGATGATCGAGAGAGAGCATCATTCTCGCTGCATCTGAGACTTGAATTGCTGTCGTTCCGTTCAAGTCCACCCCGAGAGTTCGACATAGGACTTGGTGGGTGTTCCTCAAGTGTACTACCATCCCAGTTCCTATGCGCTAGAATTGCAGTTGTCCACGTGGTTCGCGAGTCACCACTATCAGCACAAAACCACAGTCCAGGAGACTCATAATTGCTGAAACTTTGCGGATGAAGGCGGCTTGTCTGAGTCAACGAGGAGACGTTGTCACTGAAGCTATTGTTGCTGCTGTCATTTCTTAGAGATTTTGGTGCTGCGTTTAGCCGGAAAGGATACAGCGTGCATGGATGGAAATTGGGTGGCGGTCTTTCCGATGCTTCCGTGGTCGTAATTCCATTCTTGGAAGTGATTTGCAATAAGGAGACTAACGAACCAGAATCCCGACAGTCGCGAAGGTCGACTTCCCAACTTGGCTGAAGTGTGCTGAGCATGCTATTCAAGGCGTTGTCCACATGGCACAGTAGCCTCAATGTCTGGTTCACTTCGTTTGGAAGAAGATGACCGAGATCGTCCGCTACAGAGGTAACCAGAGATGCAACAGTCTCATTGTCCAGCCGGTCCCATTGAAATTGTCCGATGGTCTGGTCTTCCACCCTGAGCTCATCAGGTATCTTTGGGATCCCAGCCGATACCAACGAATCGAGCGTCATTTGCTCCTCCGAAATTGAATTTGATAAAGCTTGTACAATGTCTTCGTCCCCAAGGAGGTCTATGAGAGGATCTTCGTCTGTATAATTCCCATTGACGACTACAAGCTCGGAGGGGAGACTATAAATCGAGACGTGTTTCAAGAAACGATTGATTCGAGTTCTGATGGCACCTAGTTTCGCATCCAGGGCGGTGACAAAGCGATGCCATTTGGGATCCAATCGATTTAGTTGATTTAGCACGTCAGGTAACTGATAGTTCACAGCCGCCTCTAACAGGTCAGCGTCCTTGCAGAGGTGCTTGACACGGGCATGCAAGAGATTGCGGAGCATTACGAGCTTTTCTAGCGGAATGGAGGTATTCCATCCTTTCACCTGACCCTCCTCATTGAGGGTTACATACTGCCTTGACCAGGTTGTCATCTTGGGAGAGAAGACAGAGCTGTACATAGAGTTTAGCTCTGTGTTTAAGTCAGTCTCAGTCAGTGTATCACTATCTGGGACCGCAGACATCACAGTAAAGATGCTCTGCTTAGAGCTCATGATCCCTCCAGATTCCCAGTTTAGCTGAGGCACTTGGTCGAAATGGATTGCGAGATACAAATATCCAGAGAAACACTTCTTCCGCAGATTCAGCGCCATCTCCCTCACCAGTTGCCTCTCAGCAGCAACTTTCCAGTCAAATTCGCTTCCCGTTAGCAAGATCGCAGCGAAGTTGCATGCGTTATCCAGAGTCGCGTCGTGTGGTTTTTGTTCAGCAATAAGACGATTACGAAGCGCCTCTAGAGCTTGAATGGTGGCCTTGTCGCTGCGAGCGGTTTCATGCTTCTCGATATAGGAGGTAAAATTCTGTGTTCTAACGACAGTTTTCATGAACGGACGCAGCTCACGAGGAACCATTGAAAGGAATTTGTCACGATTAAACCGGAGTACCGGCGCATCATTGGAGTCCGCTTCGACATATGCTGTATAGCACTCGGTATGATGGCCAATAAGGTTTGCCCAAAGATCTGCTAACGCAGCCTTCACACGACGAAGACAACCCAAGATTTCAAAGTCGATAACTTGATCCATCCGCAATATTCCATGATCTCCTCCACTTCGGTTGATGTGAAGCTCGATCAAATCATGGAATTCTGCAAGGTTTTCATAATAAGTAATGATACCTCGCTGAAGTGTTTCGACCTCTTCGTGCACGGCATCATCCTGGCGGGTCTCAATTTCGCATCCCAAGTGAGGACTGGGGCTGAGTAGACTCGGGGAATTAGCAGAAGATACAAGTCGCATTTGTGGCGTGGATTCTTTGTTCGTAGAATCGACGCGACAATTGATTTGCTCGTTCTTCCTTTCTCCATCGTCCGAACTCTTGGTTAATTCATAGCAGGGCAGACTTGATCCATCGAAACTGAGTTTCGGAGCGGCTGGCGAGATCTTATTTCGAGCTGAGTCGGCGTACAACGTCGGGCCACTTTGCTGTCCTCTTTGCAAGAGATTAAGCAAATCGAACGCGCTCCAGATGGCTTTGGTCCTGCTCGTACCCCGAACATGAGAAACTATACTTGGCATTTTCGCTAGCGCCGATCTTAATCGGATAGGAAGAAACGAGGATCTCGGTGAAAGTGGTGCAGGTAAGGAATCGGCTTTACCTGTTCCTAGGGTACAGGCGAGAATCGGAGAAGTGAACCATACTCGGCCCTGAGTATCTTGATGACCATCCGGGCTCATTTTATCATCTTGGGTTTGATGCTTTGGCCTGCATCCAGCATCTGCTCTTTCAACATCCCTAAACCCTGGGCAACCTATGATCTCCGATAACATGAAAGTTTGGAGAGCGATTTCTCCTGACGCAACTGTCTCATCCAAACGGTGTTCGAGAGCCCTGCTTTCAGCAGCATTTTGCTCACGAGTCCTAAAGAACCTACGTAACAGGTTCTGCATCATGTCGTTGCTCGTCTGGGTTTCTCTGACAACGCAATTGTCATCGGAAGTCATTGGCTTGATAACTGTTGCGTCACAGATCAACCAGTTTAGTTGTCCTAATTGAGCCTTGCAAGCGAGGTGGGCGACTAGGCGAAGGACCGCGTACATTGTTTCTCCATCCTCCGTCGCATCAGGGATGCTGTTTCCTGTAAGCTTCCGCAAGATCATGCCCCAGTTGCAGCTCACTGATTCATAAGCTTGGTACTTTGGTGGAGTTGGGCGCTTGGCGCTCGGCGTCTCAGACCAAATAACGAGCCGATCGAAAATAGAAGACGGGGCTGAATTTGACTCATCAGTCACGAAGCTGGCGGTAGTTAAGCTCTCTCCGGAAGCGGATGGGGTGGACGAGTTGTCGACCCAGACCGTGTATCTCTCAACTACTTCGGAGTTCCTGGCAAGAATTGACGAAACCAACCCTGATACCAAGCTGCTCGAAAACAGCTTGCTGCTTGAGCGCTCGACGACTGTGATAAACGCCGGTGACGCGGTCAGCGCTGCCATGAGCATTGAGGTTCGAGTTACATCTGCAGGAGTTTTTGGCGCCTCACGAGGCTCATCAAAGTTCACGATTTCAGCCGTTAGTACTCCAGATTTAGCTGTAGGAGGCGATTGGTATGGAAGATCTCCCGATTGCGCCTGCGAACTGCCTGACCTACTGGGACCACTCTTAGCTTCGATCAAGCCGAGACGATCAAGAATGGCGCCCAAGGACCCATTTTCTTGACTGACTAGTACCTTGGAAACCATAGACGGAAAGCGCTCTTCTCCGCCATCGTTCGGTGAAACTGAAGTGCTTGGCTTAGAACGATGCGGAGGTGCTTTCAACTTGCCCAGATGATCCTTTTGAGATAGAGGCTGGAAGTATTTGCTCTTGCAAGATGCCATTGGTGTAAGCGTTCCATCGAAATTGAAAAACCGGTTCCTAACGCACGTTCGCACGGCACCGAGATCGATATTCAAGTTTGCAGGTATCGTTTGCTTGACCTGTGGTGTGAGTGTGTTGGACAAACCATTTCCTAGTTTCAGAAACTTCATAACAACATCCTCCTTGTTGGAAACCAGGGCTGCAGACTTGGTGCGGATTGTGGAGAGAATTGATAAAGTGTCATCGGTTTCTAGACTCGCCTGACAAGCAAGAAGGACATCATCACCAGACAAAGTGTCTCTGATGGTGCTTGAAAAGGTATCTTCTTGAAGAGAATCGTGAGCGCTCACAGGTTCATCCATTTCTGCGATGCTGTCGGGAACTCCGACGCATGGAGGTAATGGTACTAACTGCGGTTCGGATGGGGCATCAAGTAGAGACGGCTGGTTTGTGCTGGAGTCTGAATCACAGAAGTCCAATGTCCTACGAACTCGAGCAGCAGTCGTTGACAGGCTGCGTGCCAAGTGGGACTCGATCGGATATGCAGCCGGCACCACACTCCCTCCCCCACTAGCGAATACCTTCCGCTCAACTCTTTCATGGGGTGCGTCACAGTCAGGTAACCCTCTCCATCTTTCTGGGTGCCTGAGCTGACGGCTACCATCATTCTGATCATCTGAGTGAAGCATCTCCTGAGGCGGGTTCTGAGAAATCCAACCCGCCGAGCTACAATTGCAGCTGCATCCTGAGCTGCGAGCTGAAACATCTAATTCCTGTCCCGAAGTTTGGGAGGCTGGAGAAGTGGGGGGAGCGACGGTAAGCTTCAAGTAATTGCCTCTTTGGAACAGATGAGAGCTTACCATACTATGCTCGAGGATGGGAAGACAGTCCGCATCTGAAGTCTCTGTCGACGGAGGGGCTATCGTCTCAAGGAGGCTAGATGCATCGAGGACAAGCTTGCCCTCAGCGCAATGGATCTCTGTGCGGAGCTGAGACGTAATAGCCTTCCAGTGGAATTTCGTGAGTGGAGGAGTTTCCGGAGGATCTAGGTTTCTTTCGCCACGTTCTAATGTGCTCATAGAAGTTCGCGCTTGGAAGTGCATAAGCCCACCATTACCATTCGTTCGTTCAAAATACAACTCCACCAGCTCTACAATCCAAGGCATTCGTCCTTTTGTGATAAGTCGCAGACACTCTCCTATTCGTGGCTTTCTGCCCAAGCTGTATCGCTTGGCCAACTCTGTCAGATCAATGACATCTTCCACTGAAAGCAAAGCGGCCACCTCGAGGCAAGTTCCGATTGCATGATTAGGATGTGAGACGGCATATAAAGCAGCATCAAAACACAATGCTGCTGCGAGCTTTCTAACGGCATGATTTGGAATAGGGAGGATACCAAGTGCTGACTCAAACTCACGACCAGCGTGCGCGCGAGCTTCATTTCTCTCCTTACTGCGTGCATCCATGAATGACTGTTCCTTGACGTCAGCGTCAATTAAGCGCTTCTGATGTTCATCGATTTGATCACGATAGGCTTTGTGAAGCTCGCGTAGCCGCTCATTGGCAAGGTCATGGATTTGGGATTCGCTCATGGACCCGCTAGTGCGTGAAGCACCCTTTATCGTGGATGGAGCGGTGCTGATAGCTTCTGAGATGACATTCGTCCCCCCATCCACACTTTCCGTCTCTGAAGCGTCATATACTGTCAATATAACATCTGCGCACTCGGTGAATTCGGAACATTCTTCGTCTTTGTAGGTACCTCTGGTTCGCCGTGCGTCATTTTCACGGGCTGTGATTTCCTGAACGATCTCCTCAAAGGTGGGTGGAGAGTCAGGTCCTGTCAGTGCTTCAAACGGAATGGGGGCAGTGGAGCAAAGCGGCAAATCCATTACGTGCGCCGCTGGAGCTATTGTGCCTTGGCGTAGATCCAGGATGGCGATAGAAGGAAACACTGCAATGTTCTCCTGACCTTTTGAGCCGCCGAAGTTGCACTCTATACAAGGAAGTGTGATACAACCAAGAATAAACGCACCAATTGAATTGGCAAGATCGTCATGAATGGCCATTGGAGCCAATGGAATACAGGGATACCGCCATTCGATCGGGTCCAATAGCTCTCGAACGGCGAGTGATGCGAGTGCAACACGCAGCGGATCCGGATCGACCACAATTACAGCCAGGTCTTGTACGAGCACGGATATCAGCTTAATGATTGCTTTGGGAGGAATACTCGCCAGAAGTAACTGCAATGCAGGGGCCATCTGAGATGTAGCACATGCATGTGCGCGAATTCGATACGTCTCTGGTTTTTCCTCTGCGTCTGCAGAACCTTCTTTGACCTCAGGGTTGTGCAAGAGCGTTAAGCCTAGAGCTTCGCAAGGCACATCCATGCTGTAGCTCTGGCCAAATGCCTTATGTAAATACGGTGACGGTGGGAAGTAAACAGGCAAGAAACTGCAATACAAAGTCTCGGATAGAGAGCTACGCCGAATTGGCCGATTCATGAATGAGCCTAAGCGGACCTCCGACTGTGGTCTTGTGGTGATGATGTCAATACATACAGCTTGCCCATATGATGGCGCTGGACAAGTGCACAGCGCACTTAGCGCTGCCACAGCGGCAGGTGTGATTCGTGTTGCGACTATTGTGGGAATATTGGTCGAATCCTGAAACAAAGTGTTGAGCTGGGCTTCCGCTGGACTTCCTGGACTTAGCGTGTCAGTAGGTCCAGGACTACAGTATGAGCCTTCCTCTGGGAGGATCGCGACAACACCATATTTCCAAACATGTGATGGCACGGTATACTTGGCAAGAGGACAATCCGTAACAATCACACTTGCAGCTGCCGCAATTGAGTGACTGGAACTCATGGCCGTGGAGAGGTTGTCACCGCTTTTGAATGTGTACTCGTTCTCTTCGCTGGTCAAAAGCTTAAGCTCCTGTGTCCACGACCCATCTGCCCTCAGAGTATGAGACAGAATAGTAGCGTTTTGCTCGTTCTGGTTGAGGCATGGCCCGACCGAAGTCGAACTGATCTTGCGTCCTGACAAGCTCAGAATCTGTGCACTGAGAAGCTGTGTCTTGCTACTCTCGTTGAAAGCTGAACAGCTGAGTGTCAAGGCCTGTTTAGCCAATGTCGAAGCTGTCAGGATTTCCGACAATGTCGATGGTATCAATGTGGAGCAAAATGTGTGTTTGAGCAACGTAAGAAAGAAGTCATGGAGTGGGTGCCTCGAGATAATGCAGCAAGCTACTGGAGCATAAACCTCCGTCGGAACTCCAGGAAAGGGGATTTTGGACGTGCTGGCAAATCGACCACAGTACTCAACGGGCATTGTATACAAGGTTCGCAACGACTCTGGATATCGATTCAGACTCCCTCTGCACGCGGCGCAAAAACCTCGAACCGATGGATCTTGCTCTGATGGCGAAGCGTATATGGCATCAAACCACTTAGAGTCAGGGGGTTCCCTGTACACAAAGGGATATTCTATATCGGTAGGAGCTTCATCTGGCTCGCTCAGGTGCGCTGAGTTCTTAGACATCCATCCCGAACCGACTTGCATTCTAACAATAGCTTTGGCGCTGTTGGGAAGTGGAGCCCATTCGGTGAAACAATACCCATAACGCTGAAATCCGGTCGCGCCTGTTAGGACAAACATATGGAGAGTACTTGGCGGTGGAGGTAATTCTGTTCCGCCCTCGCAAGTGCAGTCAGCGGGCCGAGGTTGGGAGAATCGACATCTTAGCCTGGCCCCTCCGGGAAAAGCAAACAGAGCTGCGTCTTTGGGATCGAGGGGCTCAGAATCATCTATACTATAACCGTCTACATCTATTACCGGCAAGGTGCCTACGACTAACGGAGCTATACGAGAGAGAACCGCGGATCAAAGCACATGAGACCACTTTGGACTTTCCTCAACTCCCCGGATACTCCCTAGAAGCTGTGTTCACGCTGGGGGTATCATGAAGCAATCCGAACAAGCCTTTCTCAGTTGCTATCTCATACGTACCATTGCCCATTAACCCACTGCGCGTAAAGCTCTTGGGGTCAACCGTCAGAACTACAACAGAGTCGACCAGTGGGCATCTAGAGGGAGAATCATGGGAAGGACCATAAAGATGAGCAATGTCTACCTCGTTCTCGCGGAGGACACGAGAGGGACATCCAGTCGACAGCATAGCCGTTTAGGAGAAAATTCCGTCCACTCTGTTTTTGGGGCATATAAAGCAGGTGACATTAGGAAACATACCCAGCGCCAGCGCGCATGGCCTGGACAGACGGTTGCATACCGTCAGACATGGCAGCTCGGGGTGTGAAGGGAGATATCGCGATTGTTCCAACCTGTAGCCTGCAGAACTCGAGTTGGAGTGTCTAGAGAGGATTCATAGTAAGTTAGGAGTATTATAAATGTGATGTTCAAGTGTTATCAGTAATACTAAACAATATTATGCACACTACACATCCAGGCACACGACACACGCGCTGAAACCAGGCGCGGTTCATCTCGGAAAAACGGCAAAAACTCGACTCGGACGGACGACTGAAATTCGAAGAACACCAGCGGGTAAGATTTCAAATGATGATGATGATTCAGCATTGTCTTTGTCATAATCATTATCATTACTAACGCATTTTTAAACTACAACAGCTCGATAGATACTATCCGCAATCACTTAATAACGTGCCATACAACAGCTCATATTCAAATCTCAAATCATATCGGAAACCCTAGCTTAGCTTGCTGTATTGACGAGATTAGACTAAGTTAGTCTTGTTCGCGTTCGCATGACAGATCAATCAATAGATGCAAAGTACATACCAGATCAACATACTCGCATACTATTCGCAATACTTACAATCTCAATCAGTCGAAAGCCACGACCTTCTTGTTCCAAGTTACAATCGGTGGCCTTCCTCGGCATCATCGGCATTGTTGCTTGTCCAATAATAAATACTCTGCTGCTGGTTCTGAATCCAGTCATAAACTCCAGTGCGCCAGTTGAGGTTGGTGCTGGCGATGAGCTTGAACATTTCGCGTGCAGCATCCATATCATCGAGGTCGGGGAAGAAGCGCGCGCGAACTGTCTGCATGGATACTGACCGAGGTCCTCCTACGCGGCGCTTGCTGTTGAAGCATCGCAAAGTTGAATCTAACATGGGTTGAGTCAGTGACAAAATGGTATCCATCTTGCGTCGAACGGCCAGGAAGCCACGAACGACCAAGACCTGGAACCATAGGTAGTACTTGGGTCCGATCAACTCGTTCATTTCGTCAGTCAGCTTGAACGAAGGCTCGAAGCCCAAGTTACCACCGGGCGAAGTTTCATAAATGAAACCAAAATCAATATGGGCCACTCGACCCAATGAGTCAATCATGATATTACCGTTATGTCTGTCCTTGGCCTGCAAGATGTACGACACAACCGCGTAGCCCGCAAGGGAGAGAATGAAATTGCGGTGCGCAATCTGGAACGCGCGCCCTTCTGGGGGGCCAAATAGGCGCAAGAACCAGGTTCGAAGTGAGCAGGGACTCATCTTACCGAGATCATTTCGCGTTTCAGCGTTCGGAATGCACTCGATAACACCTCCAAGTGTCCCACCACTTGCATTGGGCGTAATACGGTAAGGGAAAACAAAGAGCTCCAATCTAGCCTCTTGGAAGGCTTCCAGACAGACGCGAATCACTTGTAAGGCCAGTGCATCCTGGCGACAATCATCACCCAGTTTGAAAATGACCTGCTTCTTTACGATCCTAGGGTTGCTTCCGGCGCGCTCAATCAGCGATGTAGATGAAGTGTCACCGGACTGAATTTGCTGTGCGTACGTTGTGAACGGCTTATCGCGCTCAATTGCTGCTTCAATTTCTTCGATCGAGTCAACATGCTCCACAAGGAAGGTGGCAATGATGGGCACGCGCTTTGCGCTCTGCAGGGGTGCCGCGGTATGCGGAAGCACTCCAAGGACCTTGCAGCTTGGCTCTGTAGGTAAGTAAACACCTCGTCGAACAAGCAAGTGGTGCAGCTTTTCCTGCAAGACTTTCTGTCGGAGAGGTTTTCCGTTGAACTTGCGCAGATATCCACTAAGACCGACAATCTCCTCGAAGAATGTGAACTCGTGAAGGTAGTGGCGCATCTGTTTTGGCGTCATATCATACATGAGCATCGCCTTCAAAAGAATCAAGCGATCAAGGAACGTGTTCTGGTCGACGGGCTTGTCATTGACCGGATTGACGTCAAGCACCAGATCGAACCAAGTGGTTGGTGCACGATCTGCTTTTTCTCGCTTTTCAAGCCTTGCTAGTGCACGTGCTTTAGCAACCTCGCATTCACGCAAGACTTCTTCATCAGTGGGCTCTGAACTTGCAGGGATCCACTCATCAGCTTCCTCACCGTTGGCAGATTTTGAAGGTGCCTCCTGGAGCTGCTCGGAGATATCCTCCTTCGAGTCGAGTGTCGGCGGCTTGGCGGTTGTAGAGCCAGTGTCAGCAGTTTCCTTCGTTTCAATGGTGTCTCCAGCTCCGGCTGCCTTGTTACCATCTTCATCTGAAGTTTCTGCTTCAATAACCCAAATAACTTGGTGACAGGCCACAATCTCTCCATGGACACGGTCTCGGAGGTATTGCTCGATCGCATGGTAGACCATAGTAGGGCCTCGAATGAGCTGAATGATCTGAGGCAGGAAGGTCCAAACGAAGTCTGGATTCTCGAATTTTAGCGAGCGGATCGCGTATTCAACGCATTCGGGGAAGACATAGTACGGCGTTGAGAGCAATAGGAGCGCTCTCTCGACTGTACAGGGTGCCCAGTCCTTAAGGTAGCCCAGGTTGTTCAGGAAGCGTATAGCTCTTGCAACTTCAGCTGCAGACAATCCGCCCGGTGACTTGAGCGAAGCAAGCTTGTTCTGAGAATCAACCCGCATGCGCTGTGCAGCTTGTACAAGTGTGACTGCCAGATAGCAATCATCCAGCGGGAGAAGCAGCTCGACGGCTTTGCCAATGTGACTTGCTCTGAGTGGATCCTGGATAAGACAGCTGTAGAGTTCTTCACGTGCAGTTGGAAGGTGGGAGAACGTATCCACGATAGTGAAAGCTAGCTCCGGGGAGACCTGCCATGCCAAAGCGATTCTGTGTTTCCATGCTGTCTGAGAGAAGACCTTACGACTTGTCGAACGTTGAGGTGCAAACATACCGGCACGGCGCGCAGCGCGTTCGAGCCCAACGAGGGAGAATGGTTGTGGGACCTTCTCTCCACCTAATGCTGTTCCACGCAAGAATACGGTGTCAGCATCCTCTCGTTCTCCCCAAACCACAGAGAACGAGCCGGAGGCAACGTAAGGTGTATCCGCGGAATTGCATGCAGCAGTTGCCCCGACTGAGTTGGGGCCTACGCATTCAGCGGGCGCACGCCATAACGTCATTGCATCGAGTTGAGAAGCCAACATGAACAAGATTAGATCTCGATAACGATCAAGGTCCACCTGCCACATCAACAGCTCAATCACACGATGCATCTCCTGGCTTCGTGGACGTATAGCATCAAGCACAAGCTGCTGAGCCCGTTCAATGTGCGCCAGGAAGCCTGTCTCGGATTGTGGGAGGGCAGCCCTATAAGCACCGGAAAGTCGGCTCTCTCCGACAGCCAAAAGAACACACAACGAAGTTAGCGACAGTTCATCCCTTGCGGCTCGGCGTAATGACATCTGGGTGTGAGGGTAATGAAGCCGGCTCAGCATTAAGATCGCGCAGGCATATGCACATCGTCGAACAGCATACAACTGGGCCACAAGCTCGCTATAGTTGTCGGTGTTGCCAGATAGATTAAGCGAGTCGGCAACATCCGGCAAAACAAGGGTAGGCTGGACGAGTTTGCTCGTGAGCCGAGTATGACGTGAAGCCAATCCGATGTGCACACATTGCAAAGCAAGGCTGAGAATCCTAACAAGAACTGCATACGCGTCGGTATCATCCGCGATTCGCGGATAGACTCGGCCTCGTGAGTGACGGTTCGTGGTGTCTTGCGTCTCTGCGACCTTAATCTCAGAAACTGCGACATGCACCTTAACTTCATCCTCCGCGGGTCGCGATTTCGTCTCGTTTCCGAAGCCAGTTTGCTCTGGGTTAGACTTTGCATGAGCAACATCTTCGAGGGCAACTTCCCTTGAACGTGCTCTCCAATCTGCAAGAGGGTCAACAAGAAGCGCAATGCGCGATGGATCTCCGAGGGTCGTAAGACAGAAATCAGCAACAAAGCGAGCTCCAGCAAGCGAATTGGTGAGATGCGTGAGCAAACGTTGGGCGATGAAATCAACCCAGACCAAATGAACGGATGCATTAGTCATGCATCGAGGACCAGCTCGGATGGAGGCCGAGCCAGACGCATTAGCCTCCGATGCTGGAAGCGTACTGCTTGACAGATCTGCGAAGATACCTAGACGCTTCTCTTGCGTGTACTTCCAGGCGCGAAGCATATGCTTGAAAATGCTTGAGCGAAGCACAGGTGCAGATGATACAAGCCAGCCCCACGCAAAAACTGATATACGGGCAGCCCAGGGTGAGAAAACTCGAGCAATCACGAAACAGATGCGCTGCAACATCGTCTCCAAACGGAGCGCGGGACTTTCCAGCTCACGCATAGTAGGCAGTGGCTTGATCTCATCACCAGCCTCAACGTCGTGTGATGTCTGATTTTGCGTCAGTACAGAAGAAAGCGATGCCAAATCGGAGAGTGTGAGCGCGACCAACATGTAAAGTGAATCCTGAAGCCTCAAAGAGGCCGCATGGAGATCGGATTGCGACGCATCGGTCACGATGCACTGATTCAGTTCATCACATGCAGCATCGAGGCGCTCCAAGAGCCAGCGTGCCACAATAGCCTCAAACGAGTATAGCGCATGAAGTGAGACAACGTGCTGGCTCAGCAGCGCGTCTTCACTCGATGCTGCAAGGGCACCCTTGCTCTCAGGACTGAGCATAAGTTTCAACGCTGATGAAGGCAAGTGCACGGAAGAGGCTGTAGTCGTCGTCGCGTCGCCCGTATGTGGTACTTCAGCGGTCAATAAGCCACGGGCTTCTTCAGCCAGATTCATATACGCTCTAGCAATACCCTTGATGCGTCCAAGGTGGCTCTCGACAACAGAGGCTATTGACATGACTCGGATTGTTGAACCGGCTACGTCCAATTCTGATTCGAGAACGTTAGTCCCGCCTCCACTGTTGCTTGCACTTCCATGCTCAGCAATGCGCTCTGCCCAGACAGCATGCCACCACAAAGCCAAAACGCTTGAGGCACGACCACGTTTGTGCAGGTACAACAAGTATGGCATGGTCTCAATCGGGGCCTTGCTACGCTCGTGTGCCAAGATATTCACAAGACCGCGGGACTTTTCGATTAGGCGCAGGGACGGTTCGCCAGTGGGACTGAACGCCTTTTCGGCGGGAATGCTCAACGCAGGGCGTAAGACTGGGCTACGTGAGGTCTTAGAGCGGCACGACCTGCAGCAGCACAAGGGATTGGCACTATCGTGACGTTCCTCTTGAGCATCAGCAAACATTGAGTGGACCTGATCCGTGCCAATAGTTGAGGGGCAGGGTGTAGTTGTCGCTGAGGCTCTCGCAATAAGTTCAGCAAGTGGAGTGTAGCCTTCCGTTGCGTAATGCTTGGTCACATTTGACTTGTTACGGGTAGTTTGACGGGCAAAAGGGAACGTGAGTGCCCATCGGATATAATCTCCTTTTGCTACCTCCGTCTTTGCTGCATCTAGGAGTAGTTCACTGCCGGCGAATGTCTTGAAGAGGCTGAGCAGTTCTTCTTCTGTGTTGGTATCACCGAGTGTGTTTGGTTCAGCAATATCAAGGTTCATTGCGAAGAGTGAGCTTGTGAGGTCAACGCCGTTTAGCGTCGTCAGGCTGATCGGATTCACGACAGCAGGAGGCAATGCAAACGGGTCACGCGTGCCGTCAGTAATACTTTCAATCTGCAACCCGCCTGCAGTGTGCAAGGTTCGAGAAGTCTGGGTGTACGAGGTGGGGTCCTCACGCCAGATTCCTGCAGGATCGTTTCGGATAACTTGAGCAGAGAAACTTTGCGAGAACAGCTGGGCCAGTGCCGCGGTGTCATGAGCGGATGCAGCGATGCGTGAGGCTCGCATGCATCTTGCAGCAAAGAATCTGACGGTATTGCGAATGCGCTGACGGGCACGTGGATCTTCTGGAAAATCAATCGTAGCGAAGTCGCCGCGCTTGAGTAGCGCAGCATGTGTTCGCTGAGCTGAGAAAGGGATCTTAAGTACGTCTGTAGACGACTGTTGACTGGGAGCAATGGCTAGAAGCGGGTGAACGGATTTCGCCAAGTCAATCGCTAATACCGGCTGAATGGTTCCAGCATCGATGACATGAGTAATTTGGTGGAGCAAAGAGAGGAGCGTGTGCAGAATGGCATTTGACCACTGGCTCTGAGGGAAGAATCCGAAGTATGCTTCGATGAGCTGCCACGACTTGAAGCGGTCGCGTTCGAAGCGAGCGGCTAAACCAAGCGCCACCCTTCTTCCAATACGATCTAGGATTGTGCTCCAAGTCGGCGTACGAGATGTTGCGGCTACTGTAAGCAAGTGCAGCTGAGCAAGATGATTGACTGCACCATCAAGCACTCGTGCAAATACGGAGGAAGCAGAGCTTGCGGGTGGTGCTGATGCCTTGCGGCTAACACGAGACTTACCCTGCTGCCTTGAAATAACAGGTGAGGGTTCGTCCGACGGATAATCATCAACACTATATGCCTCGGACTGAACGTAGGATTGCAGCGAAGCCACGGTCGAAACTTTAGCGTCTACACGCTGGAGTGGAGGATCAGCAACATACTCGAATAGAGCTGCGATACCCAGTGGGGCTGACTCAGCATTCGCAACGCGATAGCGTTCTAAGTGAAGAACAGTGACAATGAAGACAATCTGTTCCAGTCGCAATTTGCCAATATCATCCGCCAGCTGCATGTAGTACTTCTCAGCTTCTGGCGCGAGTTCAAAGTCACAAATATCATCTGCATAACGGAGGCCTGCCGCGCTATAAGCCTGCTTCATATTTGAGCCTGCCACTGAGTCGAATTCATTCTGGTACGCGGCGAGCGTTGCTGCTCTGGGCGAGGCTGCAATTGCGAGGGGGTCTCTACGCAGCAGCTCAGTCAGGTATTCTTGAGCTTCGGCTTCTCTTGCGAAAACATCAATGAGGCCACGATGCGTGCGGCGAATGAGATTGCGCTGAATCGTGATACCCGAGCCGACAAGCAGGCTCTTAATAGCAGTTGCTGCATCCGCATCTCCTTGAGGACCGAAAGTCAGCGTCGGGGATTCGAGTGCAACGTGGTGGAGATGAATTCCTAACGAGAGCAAGTTCAAGAAACGGCCGAGGTCATCATTTGACAGGAGCGCAGATTCGCCTGAACCAGCTCGAGTTTCAACCCATTGATCAAGATCAGAAAGGCGAAGTAGAGTGATGGCAACCCAAAATCGAGCGAAGCGACCTCGATTTGCTCGTTCTTCCGCCATCGCCGTTTGCACAAAGCTTCCACCAGCTCCCGAGTGACCGGTCGCCTTCAGAGCTGAGAAGACGGATTCGTGGTTGCTGTTGTTTGTGGGCCCTACCGAATCTCCATCCAAAGTAATAGAGTCCTCAGGAACGATGGAAAGACCGACTCTGCCTCTTGGCTTACCCGGCGGCAGCGGTGCGTGAGGTTCGATTACCAGGCTACTCAAGGTGGAGCGACGCATCAGGGCAGAAATGGCTGGAATTAGTGTAGCGCAATGGAGAACTAGGTACTTGTAACGAATTTGGCTAATGATATGCGTCCGACTCTCGCGTCCCGCAATCGCAAGCAACGTATGCTCCACAAAGTTGCCATAATGTTGCAGCAAGAATCTTGAGAGAGCGAAGAACTTGTCGAAGAGGAGACATGCGAGTCGTTGCATACTGGATTGCGCAGTCTTGTTGAATGGTAGATACGACGACTCATCTGGAAGCAGGCCATTTGAGCACTGCTTATACTGCTGTCGGATACGGGCAGACTCAGTTCGTGGAATGAATGCCACTAACACAAGCGAATGAAGGGCCCTTGCCAACTCAATGATTGCGCTCGAAAGGGTTTGGAACTGGAACATACAAGAGCTGGGGTCAAGTGCCCAGTCCGATCGAACGGCATGACGCCCCTCGGCTGATGGAGTATCACGAGACACTTGGGGATGGAAAGAGTCGAGTTCGATATCGGATCCTTCGGTAGCAGGCACTCTTTCGCGGCGAGCTGCAGTAATTGCCGACAGCACAGTGGATCCGACGGAGCTGCTCTCAGCAGTCTTGCGGTCATGCTTGATCTGTTCTTCGACAGATTTCACAAGTGAATGCAGGACCGCACCAAAGCAGTCCGCAAAGAGTTGCGCAGTGAGCTCGAAGCACTCTTGGTCGAAGGGAGTGATATGACTTCCTTCGGCAGTAATTCGAGCTACGATGTCGATCAAATGGGATGAGTAGAATGGCGCGAAGGTTGGGTTTTGACGAATGGCGGCATATGCGGGCTGCAATAAAGTGACAATAATGGCAGGAGGTCTAGCGCGTGCGATCAAACGAAGTGTAGATTCGAGAACAATGCTTGGAGATCGACTAGCGCGAGTTTGACGTGAAAGAGTGTCCGCTCCAGCCAGTTCGGTTGCAGAGAGCGCATAGACGCTAGTCAATAAACTTTGCGATACTTGGAGAGCAATCGAGGCCTGAGCATAATCCGTTCGTGCCAGTACATCATCGAATGTAGCCGCTCCACGAGGGACAGGAATCTTGGCTCCGATGCGTGCTGCGTACTGGTGCGCATACGCGAACGGCTCGTTATTCGGATGTTCGGAACCTTCCTCGCTTGATTGGGGCCTTATACTTGCAGTTGACTGGATGAATCTATCCGGGATAAACTGTAGGGCACCGTTGAGATCACCGCAGTGGACGCATGCGACGAGTGCCTCGGTAACGACGCGAGAGATAGGCTCAACTAAAGGATGACGTACACCAGACGTGGACCGGGACGATGACGAAGTGGGCTGAGGCTGATCGAATTGCGCCCAAGTTTGCGTCAACAGCGCTGCAGAGACACCCGAACGTTCCAAGTCAAGAGAAGGAGTGAGAGAGCCCACCAAGTCACAAAGGAGTCGAGTTAGCACAGGAAGCAAGGAACTAGCTGCGGCGGACGGAACCGAGCGAGGTGTGGCACTCGATCCTGCTGCTCCACTCTCACCATCAATTGTTCCAGCGGGATACGCCGAAAGGGACGTGGTGGTTGAGAGCGAGATAAGAGCATCGAGGGACGTGGCAAGGATAGGTAGGACGTGTGGATGGAAGACGGTTGCGAAGTGGGTTCGACTCAGCGACGCCCCCGACGAAGAGTCGCCGGCTTGCGCATCGGTGGTTTGGATGTCGCACTGCAACGCACGTACGAGCACGCCTGTGATAAGCCCAAATACAAGCTCTCGTGGAGGCAAATCGCCTGAAGACCCTGCTACGCTAATGAGTGTTGCACTTTCTGGGCTTTGGTATCGGATCAGTGTCTTGCTAATGCTTTGTGCAAGCCAGTAAGATGATGACAAGCCAGGGAAGAAGATGGCTGTACGTGCGGAGAACATGATAGAGTCTAGGAGTAGGGTCGTTAGCGCTGATCGAAGTTGGGGAAGAGGTGTCTCTCCAATTAGCGAGACGAACTCAGGGGGGATTGCGGGGAATTGGGCAAGAATAGGGATCGCGATTCGCTCAAGCAGCACTCGGCAGAGAATCAAACTGACTGAAACAATAGGCTGTGATGCCCCGGTATCAGCGACTTCGTTGGACTGAGAGATGCTTGCCAAGTTCGGGAACGATGACTTGACGAGAGAGAGCTGGAATGGCAAGAGCGCCCTTCCACGCGTGCGTGGACGTGAAGCAATGAGCTGTGAGACACAACGGAGTCCCGTCGCAATGCCCAAAATTCCAGACTCATTTCTCGCATTCTCCGTTAATGCGTTGGGTACAAAGGCAGCCAAGATGCGTTCTGCGCATATGCACACCAATAGATCGGCAACTGTTAACTCTGGACATGAATCAGCAATCGACGCGGTTGCAAAGCAGAGTGGAGAATACGCAACGGTCGTCGCAAACGCAACTCCTAACCTCAATGGGTCGATCACCTCTGTAGAGTGTGGCGGAAGTGCAGCAACATCGACTGACGCCAGGCTGGTCGCCAGTACGTGGAACGGGTGGAGTGCATCTGAGTACTCGTAGTCGGTTTTGCAGATGGCTGGGATGACACTAGGCTGGGGAAGCAGATAGCGAAGGAACTTGTCCAGATCTGCCAGCCTTTCGTTCACGTACAGAACTTCTGCAATCACGCCAAGTGTGCGGGCCACCAACGCGACGACGCCAGGGGCGATGCCGTCGTGAGCACTGGTTCGACCCAGCGCTGCATGTGCTTGGTTGATGAGGCGGACTGCCTCCTCGACGGCAGAGAAGCAGGGAGCGGCGTCAAGCGTCACGTCGACGAGATAGTTGACGAATTGGTTCAGCGCAGCACTCGTCTCAGCTGCTTCGGCTGGGCTCGCTGTGCCCGAGGCCTGAGAATCTCGCGCAAGATCACGGCTGATCTTGGCAATGCACTGGCGCACTGCAGCTTCTTCCATGGGAGTTGATGAGAACATTTGCGGGGCGTCCTGTCCAACCAATGCCCTGTGAAGATCCGCGAGGTACTCACTCACATATTGCGCACTCGGGGCCCGCAGCACCTTCAGCCAAGATTTCTGAGGACCCTTCTGGGGTGCGTTTGGGTTGGAGGCGGAGGCATCCTGACCTCCCTCGGGTGCGAAAGCTAGGGATGCCATATGTCTATCAAGGGGTGCGATGGATGGCGCACAGTGAATGGAAATCCGGGTGTGGAGCGCGTGAGAAATGCCGAACGCCCGAAAGCGGATGAAACTCGGCGAGGAAATCGGTTAAAATATCGACGTACCTGTTTTGATTTTGGAATATTACTAGGTTAGTTCGATGTACAGCTTGCGTTAAAACGCAGTCTATTGATCAAAATCACACCCCAACCAACACTTGGCGAGCTTTCAATACCTCGCAAGTGCAAAATTTGAGCTTGAAACCACATTTCCAAGGGTGTGATATCAGCACCGGGGGTGAGCGACGCAGTCAACAGATTGTTTTAATCGACACCAAATTGAAATAGTAATCAACTCAACCTGGTAGGGATACCCCCTACCATACACCACTAGTGAGATATGGACCTCACTCTAAAGTACTTCCGTTTCCGCTCAAACGGTACGTCGCGGTTTTTCGATCCTTTGCTCGCCAACACCTGCGTGCCCCGGTTCTGTGACACGCACAGTAGCTCACTCCACCGAGCTTCAACCCTTGCTCTACTTCTAGACTACGCTCGCACCGTGGACTTCTGGCAAAATGTGATGAAGATGCCTGTAGACAAGATCTACGATGGGGGACCTCGCGTGAGAGTGTCGTTCCAATACCCTGGCGACACGGTTGGGCTGCAATTTGAGATGAATGCCAATGCGCTCAAGTTCACAGAGTTTGCCACGACCAATACTGAGCTGCCTAAGACGCCAGTTAGTCAGGTTGTGCTGATCGTATATGTGAATGACTTGTTCGACTTCGTGCTGAGAGCAAAGGAGTTCGGTTACGTGTGCTATTTAAGTCCGTATGAACCGAACCCACTCGTACAGGCCGCTGTACTCCTTGATCCAAACGGTATCCGCGTTCGTCTGATGCGCATTGCAACACAGCCACTGACGCAAGTGAAAGGACAAACTGTGAAGGCACGACTGGGCTCGTGTCAGGTCCCAGTCGCCAGCGCGAACATCCTTGAGCGAAACATTAAATTTTATGAGGACAAATGTAGTCCGTCGTCTACAACGCTGCCAGTGCTTCATGCCCGCGAAGGAGGCGCAGGAGGAGGCCGACGAGCGTCCATTGTAGCAGGTCCTACAATTTTGAACTCCCCAGGGCGAGGCTCGGCAACGCTTGACAAGGGCAGCAATGCGGTGGGTGGGGCTCAACGCATGTCCCCACGTTCGATGAGGCGGCGATCGCTCGCTGAGCCTAGTGGACTAGGCGGGGCGGGCCTTGCGGCTCAGAGTAACCGAAACTCATATTTTCGGGTTGTAGATCAGGAGCGATTTATGGAGGACCTGGTGACGTATGTCTGGCTTGGCAATCACTCACGAGCACGAGGCCCCACGTTCTGTATGGTCCACAAAGTGCCCCGAAGTGCGGCACTCGATCCATTTGGTGTTGGTCTGCAAAGCGACCCGCTTGACGTTGCTCGATTTGGTGCAGGGTCACTCACGAGCCCGGATCGGGAAGGCGATCGTGATGCAGAAATGAAGCGTACTGAACAAGAGACAGATCCTGTGTTTGTTGGGCTGTCGTTCCTTGTGTACGACCTCGAAGCGGCCCTGAGCGCGTTGTCAGAGAATGATATTGTTGGAGCTGGGAAGCCAGAGATTCGGCGAGTACAGGGGCTTCCTAGGTCACTTTTACTACTGGATGAGTTGTCATTGGTGTTAGAACTCACGGATGGTGTAATGTCATATTCATCCTTAGATCTGGCGCGCTCCCGGAATCCTCATCCGTCGAACTTCTCTTCATCGATGACGGCTATGTCGGCATCCGTACAGTCCGAGTAACAGTGTGTTACCGTACATTTATTGTTGTAAATATAGTCTTTGTTAGTCTCTTCGTTAGTCAATCCGTTGCCTAAGGTGGTCTTCCTGGTCAAACAGTGTGATTTCTTCGCTGTGCCGAAAGGAGGCGATGGTAACAGGTGATCGGTTTCCATCAATTGTAGGACTTTCCGTCAGGCCAGAACTAACTGTAGGGACTGAAGATTCACGTAGACATGATTGCAGCCCAGGGGAGGCATCCGTGTCGCCGCATAGCTGTGCGATTGCAGCGTCTTACGACAGGTCCGAGTCCAGCCTGCTCGAATGTGCGAACTCGCAACATGTTGCGAGTTCGGTGTTCAGAATGGCTCCAACTGCGTAGTTTCCGTGAGCGTGTGTAGCGCGATGGGACAGACATTGCGGATGAAATATTGGATAGTCACCTACATCTAACTGTAAGAACGCTTGGTGTTCAATCCATTTAAGTGGTGTGCCTATGAATAAGTGAGAAATCTTGCTTTTCCCGTAACTCCGTTTCTGCCAAGTCCTCAAGTATGATCTTTGGGATATAGCTTGTCTGCGAGCTGGTGCTGACCCATGAGACCGCGCTCACGTAGACCTCATCCTGTGTCTTAATCCCCTTGCGCAGAGACCCATCCGCAGAGGGTCCCATCCCACTCGAACCGGCAGCGCCCTCTGTAGGCTTCGATTCCATCTAGAGACTGCGTGTGACTGCGTGTGACTTCGTGTGAGAAAGGCGGGGTCCCATGCGACCCAGTGGTCCCGCTGCTGCAGCGGCACTCACTTTTCATGCCCTACAGACTGCAAGGTCAAATCTGAGTGCCCTTCGACACACAGGCCTCGGTAGATTGTCGACCAGTGGCCTCTGCAGCACGTTGTCCAACATCAACTCGCTGCCAACGTCGGCGTCAACACCAACAGCGGCAACAACGACGACCGCAACATGGGCCAATCACCTACCCTCACATCTACCTTTCCCCAGCAGGCCGTTTTCCACGGCTCGTGGGAATCAAGATGCCCTGCACCCAGTGTCGCTGCTTAGTCGGAACACTCCTGTCTCGGGCTCCTTACACAACACGTCACGGAGGCTTGACGATAAGCACGCACCGCATAGGATAGGAAGTCTGTTAGTCAGTAGTTCAGTGACATGGCATGCTGGCCTAGCTGGTGTTCGACTGTTTTCAACAGCACAATCAAGGTTTAAACAGCAATCCGGTTCATCGAATGGTGAGGATGCTGAACTAAACGCAGCTGGTAAGCTTTCGAATACGAGCTCCGCGACGGATAGCCTCGTGCCAGGCCTTGGGACGACATCTGCGGACCAGCTGCTGCATATGCAGCAGCTCCGTATGCAGAAGGAGCGAGGACACACAGAAGTGGATATGAAAAGGCCAGGGAAAGTGGAAACCTCTAGCCGAACAAACTACCATGCGAAGGAGCAGGTTAGACAAAGTGGAGATCATGACAAGGATGCAAGCATTTTGGACTCACCACGAAAGTTTGAGATCATCGAGCAGGCAATTCTAGAAATCCGCAGGAAGCTAACAACGGCGATTCGTGCCGCAGATGGAAATACGGCCGATGTGGTTGCCCAGAAAATCCCCAAGCTAACGCGGTTAGCAGAGATCTCGAGTGGAGTGCGTGGAGACAACAAACGAGATCTTCCTCCTGTGTCTGTGATTGAACACATTCAAACTGCGCTACCTAAGCTACCCACGGTTGAGGACCCAGTCAACACTCCGGTGATAGATCCGCTGACACAGACGTACACAAAGCAACTTACAGAATCAGTGGCAACACCAGCGCGATATAGCTTGCTCAACAAGGCGCAACCTGAGCACAAACCCGAAGAGCTGTTCACATCTGATAATCTTTTGGAGGCCTTTAACACTCTCGCTCAAAAAGATTCACCTCCTGCATTGGATTCACCGTCAGGCACGGCCAGTTCCAGCGCTTCATCACGATACGACTCGGTTGAGCCACACACTCCGGACACATCAACACAATCCCTTGTCACATCGTCATCGTCAACCTCCGCAGTGACGGATGCTGCCCGTGCGGAGGTGCAGCATCCCCTGATCGCCGCTTCGGCGAAGAAGGACGGACTGTCGCTCGTTGAAGCCTTGGCATTAAACACAGCGAGTATGGCGGTAAGCGCAGGTTCAAGTCATATCGAAGAGGCCAAAGAACTACTTCGAGTCACCACTGCTCGAGCTGCAGGACTTCCCGCAACAGCAGCGAAAGTTGAATCGTCCCTGCGTTACACTGACCAACTTGATTCCTTGACGTTATCCCCGGATGGCGATGAGCTGGTTCCGGATCCCGACGTCGTTCGAACTGTGCTCGTACCAGCTGATCTAGTATCTTCACGCAAGGATAAGGATCCTCATGCTCACACTTCCGTGGCCAAGATCTCTCATGACTTTAGTTCAGTGTTGGTTGCAGCCCATACTGTGGTCAACGCATCGATCCGCGCAACGGGCTTTGGTCGTGTCATCACAAATGAGACAGAAGAAGAACGAATCGCAGAGAGCCGCCGAGGAGATGAGACCTTCGCACAGGACTTTGCTGATGCGCTTGAAGACGGGGACAATTCAGGAAGCCTATTATTGCCCGTCTTGCGCTCGCGTTACGCGAACAGAACAGCCATAACCGATCCAGAGACTCGTGCAAAGCTGCCAGTGATGGTGCAGCGGTCCCTGCGGGAGCTAGAACGCGTGTTCGTAGAAGCGGAAAAGCGGGCACCACTGGCGCCTTCGGCTTACACACTGATGATGACAACTTACGCGTCACTAGGATTCCCAAGTATCGCAGCAGATCTGTTCGATCGTATGAGAGAATCGGACGATGCCGTGCCCGATACCGCAGCCTGCAATGCAATGCTCGACATTTTGGCGAAGGCAGGCAAAATTAGCGCGGCATGTGCGTTCTTCGAGGAAATGAAGAATGACAAAAGCGGTCTTGTGGTTTGTGATAACAAGACCTATTCCACGGTCATCTCGGCATTAAGCAAAATTGGAGATCGAAGTGGTGCTCTGTCTGTGTTTAACCAAATGCGGTCAAGCGGTATTGAGCCTAATGTGATCACTTGGTCTGCCGTCATCGACACTGTATCCCAAGCCGGCGACTTCAAGACAGGACTGCAGCTTCTCCATGAGATGAAAGTTGCTGGAGTTCGACCCAATCGAGCTACTTATCGAAGTATGATTATGGCTGCAGGTCGTCACGGCCAAGTCGCACTAGCAACATCACTCATTCACCAAATGTCAGACGAGCAAATCCTTCCCGATTTGACTCTGTTCGCTCAGCTGATCCGATGCCTCGGCGAGTCAGCTTCTGCAGGCGAGTCGGTGCGAATTCTGAAGCAACTCTCTGAGGGACACTTTGGGGCAGCATACCTGCCTAACGCGACAGTGTACAATGCGTTGCTCGAGGTTCTTGCTGACCCTCACTCATGGGGCCGACTGAGCATCTCCGATCGTATGCTGGAGGTGGGAATCGCTGTTTATCAACAGGCGCTTCTAGCAAATGTGTTCCCGCATCCATATACGGAGCGAAAGGAGTCGGGTGTTCTGGACCTCCGGCCTTATCGTCGCGGGGCCGTTCTCTTCCCTATTCACTTCTTCTTGAATCTCCTCGTTCAAGACCTTCCTGTTACACCAGTGAGAATTCCTCGAACAGATCGAGCCAGTTTGGGCCAGTTCGGAGCAGCCGTCGGCTCTCTGCACGCATTGGGCACCAAAGTGGTGGAGGCCATCAACAAAACCACCACATCGACTGATTCTAGTGGAGCTTCCACTGATTCAAGCCACTCTGTTCCTCCTATTCGGTTTAAGAAGATTACTGCACCCCGCCGTGGCGTTCTGATCATCATGTCGAGAGAATTGCGTACGCCCTGGACTGCGGCACCAAAACCTCTGCCATATAACGCGGGTGTTAAGCTTCGAGTACGTGGAGGCGAGGACCTTGATCCAGCATTACTTCCCGGTCAGTCTGAGCCTGTCTCAATGCGAGTCTACGTTGAGCAAGTCTTGAAGGCTGTTCGCCCTTGGATTCACTACCACTCCCTCCCCAATAATAATGCGGTGCTGGTGCTATCCCCCGCGACACTGCGCTTCTGGATTGAAGAGCAGCTCCGTCGACTGGACCGCAGGGTGAAACAGCAACAACAAGCGCTACAGCAGCAAGACCAACAGTCACCACTGCAGGCGGCCCCTACACAGACTAGCGAGAGCCCACTCGTCGATGCTACGCGCAAGGCTGGAGTTGTGGATCTCCCAGATTCACTGAGTTCATTGCCGCTTGGCCACGACTGGGAGACTGCACTTGCGCATCAGAAGCGCCTCAAGAAATTGGGCGCTGCGAAGGAACGTATTGAAGAAATTGTGGAGAAGGAACGAACCAAGGCAGCAAAGCGAGAGGCACGCAAGTCCAAGAAGAAGCAGCAAGCAGAAGATGCAGCTGCAGCAGCGACCTCATCTGCTCAGCAGGACGATGGACAGACTAAAGGCTCCACCGCTATTCTGCCTCCAAATCCTACTCAATCATCTGACGAGGCTCAGACAGCCAAGTCAAAGAAGGCGAGGAAGCCCAAGGCTGCATTCTTTGGAGATGAGTCAGAATCCAGTCCTAGCTCAGTCGTATCACGACAAGAGGCTTCGCTTCCCATCCCGCCAGTGAACACGATCAGGGCAGGGTCGATGCCTTCATCGCCTGGGACATCACTGCAGAATCCTGATGCAGTGGCAAGTACAATAGCTGGTTCCACAACTTCATCTCAAGGCGATGAGACCACCGACACTGACTTGAGTTTGGATGATATTGACGCGATTCTGCGCAGAAAACGCATTCAGGAACGTAGACTTAAGCAGAAGAGTTTGAAGCAACTGCTGAGTCGTGCAGTGGCAGGCACGCAGCAAGATTTCCTATTGGAGGAACCCCAGCCTCTGGCAGGGACACAGCCTCAGCGCGAGCCTGAGCTTTTACTCGAAGAGCTGGATCCCTCGGCAGCGCTGACTACAATCAAAACGCCCAAGAAGAAGAAGTCTTCGAAGGCTGGGTCGCAGAAGAGCAAATCAAAGTGAATAAGACTTGACTCTTGGGGCAAACTCAGCACGGCATGTTCAATTCAGGCTCATGCCATTTACTCCCTGTACATAAAAGGCATCGTTTTGTCGATTCAGTTGATTTTTGTAGTGTGTATATGTGAGACACAGCCTGAACATTGGGTGTACTCATGGGTTTTGCACAATCACCGCATCCTCACGTGGCTACGTTTGTGCCAAGGCAGTAGCAGCACAAGGTCTGAGACCCTGTGTGAAATCCGGGCCAGGACGGATGCCAGCGCGAAAGGTAGGCTTCTGGTGGATTTCCACAACAGGGGGTGTCGAAATAAGGGCCTTAAAGGGCCCTGGACACAAAGCTTTGAAACCTTATGTCGCGATATCCCTCGAGTGCTTGCATATGCGTGTAGATTCTTTCGATAGAACACTCTGAGATGTATCAATTGAACCGGGTTTTGCTGCCGTCTTGTCACACTGTGTGTGTGAACAAATGTGCAGAGTAGAGAAAGTCGCATCCAATTCCCAACTGGACCCAGTTTGCGGCAGGATATCGCGCGTCACGGCGACGAAATGCAGTAGTCTATATGCCTGACTCGTAAAAACGCTCGTGCTCTATCTCACCAATCTCGTTTGTGCTACCCCCGTCCGCACCAACCCCCAGAAATCGTCACGAAGAATGAACACTCGCTCGTTCATCGTGTTCGTTCTTGCTACTGTGGTCATTCTCGCGGCCACCACGGCATTTGCTGTGGAAACCGAGATGGAAATGGAGATGGAAATGGAGTTGGATGCACAGTGGTCTCCTCAGGACGATGAACTGTTCAGCACTGACCTCCCTCCCGTCAAGGTCGTGCCTGAGCAGAACCCTGTCTCGGTTGCGGTCTACGCTCCTCCGCCCCAGCCCGAGCCTGAACCCATCGCGGTGACCGTTGTGCATGAGCCCGCTCCTACTCCCGTCGTTGTCCACGTTCCTACCGTTCACGACGATGCTCTCGAGGAGGAGATCTCCGCTGAGGAGGATCACTATGCCATGAACCACCCTGTTGACGAGCCCATCCCTGTGCCCGTCGCTCACCGTGTCACTGTGGTCCACACCACTGCTCCTGTCGAGGGTTTCATTCCCGTCGCTCCTCAGCGACCCACTCTCGAGGAGGGCCTTCAGAGCATCTACCGTCGCGCTCGTGGCTCCGCCATGGCTGCTCAGAAGCAGGCACAGGCTGCTGCTAATGCCAACGCAACCGCTGCTCAGGCTCAGAACGAGGCTAAGAAGGCTCGTACTCCCCGCCAAAAGCGTGAGGCTCAGCTCAATCAGACCGCATATGAGGCTACTCAGATCCTTGCCAACCACAACGCTTCCATCGCTGAGCTCGAGACCCAGCTCACCAAGCTTCGTGAGGCTGCTAACTCGTATCGCCAGCGCCTCGCGAAGAACGCCGAGAAGCTCAAGAACGAGGTTAGCGCTGCTGAGGCCACTCGCATTGAGTCCTTGAAGGCTCTCGCTGAGCGTGAGGCTGAGGAGCGTACTCGCCGCATTGCTGCTCGTGAGGCCGCTGAGCGTGCACGTGCTCTCCGCCGTAAGGCTGCTGCTGAGGCTCGCCGCCGCCACCACGATGAGCAGGTTCGCGCCATCCTCAGCGAGGCCAAGAACCGCACCCAGGCTGCTATCAAGGCTGCTAAGATCGCTCACTACGAGGCTCAATTGACTGAGACCCGCCGCAAGATCCGTGAGCTCAAGCTCCGCATTCTCCGCGAGAAGGCTAATGCACTTGCTCAGCAGCGCGCCAAGCTTGAGCGCGAGCTCTGGGCGGCACGCACCAACGCTGACAAGATCACAAGCGAGCTCTACCGTATCAACGAGGAGGCTGCACGTACCACCCAGTCCGTTTCTGCGGCTACTGCTGCTCTTCAGGCTCTCGTCGTTCACCCTCACACTGGTGAGGTTGTTGGCGCTGTTGCCGCAGCACCCGTTGTTCCTGTTGCTGCTCCAATTGCTCAGCCCGTCGCTGTCCCTGTTAACGTCAACGCCCCTGCATACGCAGTTCCTACTGGCCAGCCCCAGCTCTACGCCCCCCGCATTGTCGGTGCGACTGAGAACACTGATTCTGTCATCACCGTTCCTGCTGGCTCTTTGAACACCGCAGTTCCTGTTGTGGCTCCTCAGTATGGCTACTACCCCGGCCATATCTTCCTTGACAACCCCTCGCAGAATGTTACTGCTCCTGCACCTGCTGCAGCAGCAGCAGCTAGTGCAGCTCCCGCCGTTGTCAACCAGTCCCAGAAGACTGCTCAGGCCCCTTCGTTCATTGAGATTGGTTTGACCAAGGCTGACCTCAAGCTTGTCAACGCACACCTCGACGAGGTGCAGCAAGCCATCACCGCTGCACGTGAGACTGAGCAGCGCATCACCCGCGCACTTGAGAACCCCAAGATGGCAGAGGCTGAGTTCAACCAGATCTTTGACTCTGTTATCGAGACTTTCTAAGCGCGTTTCGAGAGGAGTTGTTCAATTTCCCATTCCCATCTCGTCCGATGTTGATCCTTCTTGCTAGTCTTGTTGATTCGTCTTGTGCAAGAGGCGTCGTGTGCTCGGATGCGAAGGGTTGGACATATTTGATCTTAATCTTCATCGACTGTGAATAAAACCGTTGAGTTGTATTCATTCGTGTATCCATGTATCTGGCACGTATATCAGCCCTAACGTGACTGACATCGTGTAGTGCACACGGTTGCTAAGCCAAGTGCGTATCCACAGCTGTGACGTGCGTCGCCATCATGCCCAACCCCCCGGCTTGCCACATTTAATTTCGACTTCGTTACTTTTTCACTTAAATCCAAACCGTTGTTTGTGTTTTGCATATATTGTGTATCTCGGGGTGGTGTCAGTGCCTAGGCCAGCAAACAACATAGGGTAACTCTAGACACGCGCTAGACAATATATCCTTCATGGCATACCTCGGCACCGAGCCATTCATCCCATTGAGCGCGGCATGGTTCCCTGCGCCTCATAATATCACGAGCAATGTGCTCACACTCCTTGAGGAGCGCCATCAAAGCAAGGTACGTGGTTATGTAATTCATATACTACTCAGCACGGCTCGGTCTTGCTGGACGTCTGCTTGACATTGAGTGTTCTCTTGCGCGTACCCACTTCCCGGCACACATAGCCCTCACCGATCCGTTGTTCTCGTCGCTCTGGGACTGGTCATGATATAACTGTTAATCATCTAGCTCGTACAAATTGCCCAGTCCAGCGTGCAGGCTCCTGGCATCTTCGTGCCACCACCAACACTGCGCGGAAGTGGTCGCCGGAGTGATATCCTGGGACTCGACCAACCCCAACACCATCACCCACTGCAGCCGCCACAGCAACAGCAGCAACAGCAGCAACTCCACAGTCAAGGCACAAGCCCCTCCATGTCGTTCATCACACGCACACGAGGCAACACAAGTCTGCTCTCAGGTGGGTCCGTAGACGCAAGTGCTGAGGCCCATGACCTGTCAAGTTTTGGGGTATCCACAATCGACGGCAACGTCTCGGTTCAGCACAGCCAGCAGACACGAGGAGGCCAAGGACCAAGCGAATACCTTGACATTATTCAGGCTGACAGCCAGCGATTCGATGACATCTCAACAGACGCTGCCGGATTCCATGGTCCGGGGCATACCCCTCAACAGCAGCGACGTCAGCCTACCCATCAGGGTGAGATGTTGCAGGACGGAGAGTACTACGAGTATGACGAGGAAGCAAGCCAGATCGGAGACGTCGATGAGGATGCAGAGCTAGCATTGGCCATCGCAATGAGTCGGAACGAAGTGCTTCATGAGGGAGATGCGAATCGAGAAGTGGGAGGAGAAGAGGAACCGACACTCTCCAATGAAGATGGTTTCGGTGAAGGGGAGGTCACTGCATTTGATGATCAAGGAGAAGTCGTTATGGAAGGCTATCAGGTCGGTGCAGTGTACGAACTCGCAGATGGGTTCTACATAGTAGGAGAAGATGGTCAGCTTCATAAGGCCACGCCGGAGCAAGAGGAGGAAATCCGGCAACAAATGGAAGCAAGTGACATGTAACGCGAAGGATGGACAACACGAAGTTGATCAATGGAAATGAAAATTTATGTACCATAGATACGAGAACTGCAATAAATAGAGTAATATAAGCGATGGGGCTAAAAGTCAATAGGTTATGTGGTATTGAATATGAGAGAACAGTGATCCGCTAGGTGTAGAGTTGGGGCTCGTTACCCCACAATGTGTGTACTACAGACTACATGAATCGATGAACCAGACTCGCACACAGTCTATGTGCGACTTTCTATGGTCGTTTAGTTGTCTTGAACAATGACATCGCCGTTCATATCATTGCCACTGGAAATAGCAAACAAAAGCCTTTCACGCATGTGGCTCTTGCTAGTGTAGGCCGGAAGTTCAAGGTTAAAGAAGCATGTATCTGCACGGGGCAGCAGCTTGTCAGGGGAAGTGGACCTGGCAGTAGCTGGCTTGATCATCAGGCGCGTATGGGATCTTCGGAATTCTTCATCATCAGCAGGGATGCTATCCTGTGCCCAGGTAAAACGGATGAAGCTTCGCCTGGTCTCGTTATCGAATTCCTCCAAAATCTCCCACAGCCAAGTGATATAAGGCGCATTTGGATCGACACCTTCCGAGTACTTCGTATTGCGACGAAGGAGAGCGATGTCGATTTCAGGATGACCACAGACCATACTTTCGAAGTCGCTCCATTTAACAAGTTGGAGAATCTGCATAGGAATTGTCTTAGCAAGACCTCGGCGCATGGCCTGAATTTGAAGCTGATGCTCGCGGAGTCGGGCAGCAATGGCCAATCGGACATATTCCTCGCAGTTGTCCAATGTCACTGGGATTGAAGAACCACCTGGTACGAGCTCAACAACGGAACTATCTGAGAGTGTGACATTCATCATGAATGGGAAGCGCCGTGCGAATTTTTCTTCGATATCAAGATCGTCTTCCTCCTCGCTCTCAGTATAATCATCTCCATCTCTCTCCGGAGGGATATCTAATGAGCTAGCTACTTGACCCTCCTGCTCTGGATTCTCGGAGGCCTTACGCGACTCCTCATATTCTCGCTTGAAGGTTAGAATATCCTTCATGCGTGTTACGAAGTGCTTGTCGACATTGTTGAGGTCATTCACATTGAGCGGGACACCCACCAAGGCTTTCCAGAAGAAGCTTGTAAGTTGGATTGGTAGCTTCACGCCGGTTCGGACACAACATCCGAAGAGGACTCCCACGACTTCACAAAGAGTGAGGTCTTGTGGTGAGGAGGCGGAGGGTCGAATGGTGTAGCGATCTCGTGAGGTCGAGGTTGGTGTGAATAAGGGGCAGTTGTACTTGGGATTTGTCAGCTCAACTGCGGCGTCCAAGAAGAATTGACGGTATGGCCCTGCCTGGCCAACAGCGTGTTCATTCAGGAACTTTAAGTGGAATGCAACGAAGGGATCGGCACCGTGCGGTCTTGGCGGTCGCAGTAACGGCCCGGAGGCAGTGGCAAGGATTTGAGCAGCCGCGCCAACACCAGTATGCTGAGCAAAGTTAATCTTTAATCCCTTGTCAAGTCGCATTGCAAGATTCAATCGATCAACTGACACCTCCAAGACCCGCTCCGGTGCCACTGCACTCAGCTCGAGCAACCGATCTGCATATTCAGAAAGGACGGAATAGAAGGTAGCAGGTCGACATTGCCGGACAAGCGCAGCACATGAGCCTGGGTGCAAGTCAGAAACGTCAATAAACGGTAGTATTTCGGTGAGGATGCGGTTGAAAACGCGGAGAAGTGCGAAGCGAACGCGAACCACCTCAACAGCCCAAGGGTGGGCGAAGGAAACTTCGACAAAGGAGCCGGGTGAGGTAAGCGATGCAAGGCGCAGCTTCCTATGACCCATGGCTGGTAAGAGATCCAAATCCGCCCTACTGGGTGTGACCAACGACCCATCCAGGGCAGCTAGCATGCATTCGCCACACTTGTCACCAATTCGAGTGATCAGCGACACAATATCGCGATCGAAATCAATCGCATCGGGTCCACTCCAGGCTGTGAGCACTCGCTCGCCCAAAACATCATCTGGGTCACGCTCTATGTCAGTTGAGGGCTGTCTACCTGCAAGAACAGCAGATGATGGGATACCTAGCGAGTAGCCATCCCAATCGATGTTGTGCGCTTCTAACCAGGCAGCTAGACGAACTCCAGCATCCTGAAGCTTGCTACTACATTGGAGGAACAATTGCTCTAAGACGTGACCGAAGTCACGGTAAGTGAACTTGTCCCATTCCGGCTTCATCTTATCAATGATCGCCTTCAGCGCTTCTTCAACTTCCTGCGTAGGTTTTGACTCCGACTTCAGTTGGAGGAAGGGTGCAAGGATTGATCGGAGCTTTTCGAATGAGGTGATCGTGCCGATTCGTCCGAACAAGGTAACAGCCGCTACGTACAAACCAGCACGTGGAGTCGAAGCTTCAGATTTACACTCAAGGGCATGGGCTTCATCTGCGGCAGCAAGGGCATCTTCGGCAGCAGAGTTCGGGTGCTGGAGGTCAACTGCATCAGGACCAGACTTTCCAAGCAGACGCATCATCAGGTACTGAGTCAGCAACTCGGGGCTTCGTTTGACTGCATTCTCCATGCTTTCAACCTGTGGGATAACGTATTGTTCAGTCGAAGTATCCTTATACGCATGCATCGACATCTGTGCAAGAGCAAGCACCTGAGCTTCGTTACGAGCAATTACTTCACTCAGAAGCTGACTTCCCATGCTTGTGGCATATACAACACAGTTCGAGCACATTTCAACTTCTCCGTCCATAGAGTATTTTGTGGCACCGTTTGAACCGCAGAAGTTACAACTCGTACCTGGATTGAGTGCAGGGAAGGCGGGGTGGCGTGCCATCGAAGTTCTAAGGCAAGTTCCAGCTAGTGATGCGATGAAGTCAAGCTCCGTGGCAAAGCTTGCAACTCCGACAGGATAGTATGCTACATCTTCACCAGGGATCATGGCGTGCGAATCTTCCACCGTGAGCGAGTAGCGGTTCATTAGCTGCCTCGATGGCGCAACCTCCCCTGAAACGAAGGTTGGTAACAGCACCGACCTGAGAGTTGGCTGCGAACCCAAAGGAGTGTTGGGAAGGAAGCTCGAGATTGCAGACGCTACGTCGGGGCTTACTCGTTCCTGGCTTGCATCGTAGAACATGCTACGGCGACCATTCGATCGTCTACCTCCTCGAGAGCTTGACTGGCGTGTCAAAGTCGTCGGAGGAGGGGCAGGACTGAAGTCAGCACTCTTTGTGGAGTCTGACGACGCAAGAAGATCTCGTACCTGATCGAGATTCGGGTTGAGGATGGCACTACGGAGGAGCGGATGGTCTCGCGCATCGCCAGGTTCACCCATTACAGCCATGCCTGTCGCGAAGCTCGAAACTGCACCGTATCGGTTCACAAATCGGGTGGAGCTAAAGTGAGAGTAGGGGGTCTCTAGTTCGCCTCGGATGCGCTGAACAAGTCTCTCAAGGCTTTCATTGTTCTCGACTGAGAACGGCACCACCTTCGCTGAAGATCTCTGCCGTGAAAGGGTTGCTGGAATTTCCGGTGCGGCCTGAGGATGTTGAGTTCCTTGTGAAGCACGTGCGAGGGCAGCCCGTGCTCCAATTCGAGCAGCCAAATCAATTAGTTCAGGAATAGACAGCGTGCTAGCCCTTTGTAGCATAGCTCGATCTTCTTCCTCGGAGCAGATAGGCATGGCCGATGGGGGCGAGAGCAGACCAGGCGCGGAATCAATCAGCTTTGCTGGCTGCAGCTTGGCTAGAGGCAAGCTATCAACACTCTCTTTGGCTGCATCTGAAGGCTGCTCTCGCTGGCTCGGATCGACAAGAATACGCGGTAGCTTCGCCTTCAGCGGCTTTGCAAAGAGCTCATCGAGTTTCTTTGGATCGGACGCAAGGACCTCGACGATAGCGAATTTGGGGGATCGCGTTGCCTGCGGTCGCGGCGTTAGAGTGCCAAAGAATTCGACACTTGACATTACAAACGGATTCGAGGCACTCGAAAGAGGAACAATTCGGAAGTATGAGAAGGCGGGCAGCGTGATGCCAGCTGGACTTGCGATCGGAAGAGCCTTGGCAATCATCTTAGGCCTTGTGCCCTCGAAGGTCGCGAGAAGCGCTCGTCCAGCGTATCGATTTCGGATGAAGTGGCTGGTGTTCACCAGATGCTGATGTCGTTCTACGCCTCCGACTTCTGGACCTGGGCCTCGGCTTGGATCGTTACTCCAGATTCCGCTGCCCATGACCTGGAATGTTGTGAAGTTAGGATCTCCTTGCCAGTCAGTAACCGACGTTGGACGAAGGCCCTTCATGTCTGGCTTGGTTGCAACTAGATGCGAGATCGTCGCGGGATCCGCTTGCAGCGAGCCTAGTGTGCGAGTTCCACCTTCTGAGACAGACAAGCGACTGCAGCTTCTCATATGTTCGTTAACGAGGTCATCCAGCTTGGTGTCACTATCTCGGGACAGGGGCTGAACCAATGTTACGTCGCTTCCACTCTGGCGAGCGAGGAGGACAGATGACCGCTCAAGGACATGAAGTGGGATAGGTCGTGCAAGAATAGTCTGGCCACGACTATCCTCTGCACGGACCTCGTCAAGACGAACCCACGAGTTTCCATCAACAGATGCCTCTAGGGCCCAATGCAAGAGTGGGTTGATATTGTCGGTTGTCACGAGCCGAATTGTGTAAGTGGAAGGAATCAGCCTGTGGTGAGTGAGCTCAAACATGACGCCATTGCTGTTGATGACGGAAGGGTGTGATTTGGTTCCCATAACAACTCGACCCGATCGTGTTGTAAGTGAAGCTAGGTTTTGAGCATGGCTGGAGCTGAGGGTTGCATGAGTTGAAACGGGGGCAACACGCACAAGCGGCGCAAGTCCGGCGGCGCACTCTTTCGCAGGATTGGAACTCGAGCCATTCTGATTCTTTGACGAGCCACCGTTCAGATTCGCATCAGCGGGAGTAACGCTTTCCATACCAGCAGCGAAGAAATCTGCGGGCCCGTCGAGCGAGATTCCAGGCACGGGTCTCTGAGGGATGTTAGAAGTAGAGGCATCGCTCGCAGTGTCATGGACGATCTGAAGTGCCGCTCGTAGTACATCAGCTGTTTCGGGCGGAATCTTACCCATGAGGACGAGACGCTCATAGCGGTCAATTGCATGAGCAATCACGCCTCTCTGCAGTTGGACTCGCCGTGATGCAGCCTCTTGGACTAACTTCGTAGCATCCGATGGAGTCATTCCCCGTTGGATCGCCGAGGCCGCTGCCTGTAGTAGCGATGCGGGTATCGAGATTCCACCATCACTACCGTCTTGCTGTTTGATCAGCTCTAGCGCATCTTGTGCTGCCGCAAGCAAGCCCTTCTCATCACTCGGCGGAGTGCGTTGATCACGGGCTCGATTCAGAGCCTCAGAAATACGAGACGATAGCTTACCCAAGTAGTGGAATACTCCATTAGGTTCTTGAGCATTAATAAAGCGCAGCTCTCGACCAGCGTCTGCGAGGAAATGATTAGCTTCCTCTTCTGATTCATTCTGAGCAGGTTCATCTCCCAAGAAGATACGGTCTGAAGCGAATCTGAGTGACGGATATGCGGATCGCAACACTTCGAGTACCTTGCGCCTGACTATTTCCTCAGGACCGCTTGGGATATTACGGAGAATGATCAATCTGCGTTCTGTACGCTCCATCGAGAGTTCGATCAAAGCGTTACGTGCAAATAGCCTGGCAGCGGGTGCTCTTGACAGTGGTAACAATCGTGCTAAGAATTGCATGAACTGCGACCCTGCAATGAGGTCATGCGCTGCGCGAGTCCACTTCGCATTGGCTTCTTCCTCGTTTTCTGGAACACCAGTACCTGAGGTAGCAGCAGCAGCGGCAGCAGCAAGTGCAGCAGCCGAAGGCTTTGGCGTGCCACACATCTCGCACATGGTTGCACTGGGAATATTCTCCAGAGTACACATTATGCAATTCCAAGGCTGTGGCCTATTGCGCTTCTCCTCTTCCTCCGCCTGGCGCGCAGCTTCCGCTAGGGCTTTAGCCCGGATCTCCTCAGCAGTTAATGGCCGAGCCACATCAAGGTGGGCAACGGCCTTGTTAGCCTCAGGCAACAACGAATCAGTTGTCGTCGTTAAATCTAGCAATCGCTGGAAGTAGGTACTTGGAACGACTCGCCCAGCTTGCTGATTGTTCAGAGTCGGCAATTCAACACGCGCCAGAGACTTGAGTTCCTTGCGAATGACTTCTACGAATTTGAGTGACTCTTGAAGCACCTCTGAAGCCATAACCTCCGCCCGCTCGTCAGGGCAGAGAGCGTCAAAGTGTATACGGCTCTGCGTGAGCTGGGCTGCAACGACGCGGAGAAGCATCTCCTTGAGAGGTGAGGGCTCAAGATTATGCATTGGAATACTCTGTACAAGGACGCGAACCAACGTCAACGATCCAAAGAACTTCTGAACGTTGGAAACCTTAGACGAGCGGTACGAGGCATTATCAATCCTGGATACGAAGTCCAGCAACCACAGACCCTTCGCAAGCGCCCCTGAGATGGGAATGACACGAACACGACAGCGAGCACTGTCGCCAGTCAATCTTAAGTAACACTCTGAGAGTGGTACGGACAGTGGAGGGAAGGGGCATTCACCGCCAATACCAGCGGCTTGAATACTAATCAGATTCTGCGTGCATCGCTCATCTGAGAAAACACGAAGCATATGTTTACCAGAGAGTCCCATTGCTCTAGGGAAGACAAGGACAAGCCCTGTGGCACCTGATGCTTGGAACTTGGTGAAGCACACATCTTCACCAGACTCGCTACCAGTCTGCAGGGCCAACGTCACGCTATTCTCGCTGGTAAATTGCGCAGCCAAGGTAAGCAGCGCTGTGGCTTTCTCCAAACATAATTTACGAAGAGACTCAATATCACCACCTGATGTAGCCAGGAGTCGCTGCTCGACAGCGTGCAGATTTTCACGTGCATCCGGGAGGACCGAACCAATTCTACCGTCAGAGATGGGAGGCGCGAATGCGAGTTCCTGGGCTTCGGTACCAGCTTTCTTTTCGTCTTCGGCGGTCTCCTTTACGTCTTGGTTGCTACCCAATGCGCTGCGAACAAACGATGAGGCGACTTCATCTACAACAGCGAAGGATGGTGAGTCATCTGGAGGCAATTCGAGGATCGGGACTGCTGACGTATTGAGCGCATCAGGTGCGACCAAGAGGGCAGCATCCAAAACTCCGGCAAGCGATTTCTCCTTTGCGATCGCCTCGACAAAACTCAGCGATCTAGGCATCTTGTCTTGTTCAGGACCGGCGCTTGTCTGTGCCAGAGACTTGACCTGCGCTCGGGCAAGGAGGGCGAGAGCAGCCTTTCTAGCAATTAAACAGCTTAGAGACTTCTGCGCATCCTCCAATCGTGCGACCAACGAGACCCTATCACGAATTGAATCGAGGTACACTCTCGAGATGCCATTCGACGCTGTACTGTGAAGTACTTCAGGTGCAAGCCATATCTCCACGATAGATGCGTCATCCGGTTCAATAAACTGGACAAGCGCCATCGCAGTCTTACAATTAACCGCCTTAACAATGCCGGCGCGTCCGAGCAAATGGCGTAAGTTAGGCGTAAGCATAGAGTGCGACATTGCTGCTGTAGGAGCAACGGTAACAGAACGTCCAATTGTGAGCTCATCAAACAGAAGCAATGTGTAGTCGTGGTTCAGTGCAGGATATGCGGATTGCTCGAAGAGTGAGTTGGTCGAGAGCTTCAAGCAAACATGCATCGCCGAAATGATGCTGTTCTCTAACGCTGCGTTGCGCATCTGTGCCCAGAAGTCTTCAATTTCGTAAGGCTTAAATCCAGCTCGAGTTGCAACCTGTACCCATGGAATAATGTGCTTCGTGAAATACTGGTACATGCGGGCGCTATCTGCAACTACTCGGGGCTGCAGGTCGACGCATGCAGGGACGCTGTAGTAATACTCCGTCGGTGTTATGGTTTCAACTCGATGTTCACTACGATTCTGAGGGGCTTGACGACCCATCTGATTGGATCGCTGCGTATCGCTTCTACCATCGCTGGCTTCGAGGACGGCGTGCGGCAAGAAGGCACTTACACTGTTGCGTAACTCCCACAGCCGGCTACGGAGGGCACGAGCAAGCTCGAATGACTGCTTCAATGTCGTGGACTGATGGCCCTGGCTTGCGAGGCTCAACAAGAGTCGTCCGGTTTCAAGCATTAGTTCCGCGAGTTTCGGCGAAAGCGCACGGCTTGGTGTGTTCATTGCGAGGACTCTAAGGGCTGCAACTGCTCGCCATTGAACTTCGCTTGCGATGATATGTGCAAGCTCGTGCAGATGCCATGTTGATGATCTACGTCCCTCATTAGAAGCACGGTAGCTTGGTAACGTCGCAAGCTCCACCAATGCTCCAATAAGCTCTCTGTCAGCATCAATCGAGGCGAGGTTCAGGTTCACCGCTGAGGAGGGTGAGATTGCACCCAGCGGTACAGTTCGGCGGGCATTTTGCAGGGTAATGATCGAAGCGCTATTAGTGCTAGAGTCGGAGTCACCTTGTGCAGTTTCACTCAAACCTGGCGCATTGGAAGCTGCAGTGGCAGTCTCATTCGTTTGCGCCTTGCGCATGTTGTAAACCGAAAGCATGCCAGAGAACAAGCGAGCGGTGGAGGCAGACCATCCATACAAAGTAGATGAAGTCGGGAGGTAGGGGCCTCTGCATGCGGCAGCGACACTGGGGATAATTGTGCTGACCAAATGAGAGGCCACAAAACCACTACGCCCGACGGTGTGGTACGATGCATAGTCAATTGCTGGTAAAACCAGCTTATGAGCTATGATGCTATTCAAGAGCGGTCGGGTATGCGAGAGCGGAATAACATCAGCGTAGAGCTGCTGAGGATCGATTGATACGACGAGAGCCAGTGGCCGATTCGAATCATTCTCTAGCTTTACAACACTACCAACCTGGACACCTTCAACCGCACCGCCCAGAACAGCCAAGGTACCGATCAGGTCAAGACCATAATTGCACACTTCTTCTGCTGACTTTGCCTCGGAGCTCTTGATGGCATTCACAAATTGCGTTGAATTACTAAGGGCTCCACGAATGGCTTCGCTCCAGACACGTTTCCAATCTCGGGTACGCTCTGCAAACACTGATAAGACATGTACGTTGGACAGATCTGACTTAATTCGATCAGCGCCAAATGTTGACTTGATCAGCTTGCGGACCATGTCTACAATATCAGCGACCACAAGCTCGATGGATTGGGCAGTGTGGGCGACAAGAAGCGACTTTGCCGGCGCCCAGAGCGATCTGCTCGCATTGGGATCCTGTGGATCCATAGTCTGGGTGACGTGCAGTGAGGACAAAGGAGACACAGTAACTGGCAAACCTTTGCTAGCCACGAGAGCGGCGAGTTCATCGCAACGCTCCTCAGGGCCGACATACAGCAAAGCACTACCATCGCTCTCAAGCGCACCAACAATTCCTGCCGCTCGAAGCTGAATAGGGAGCTGCCCGGCACTCGGTTCAACATCACCTATCAACGGATAATAGCCAGGTGGGCACGCAAGTAGGACTGATTTGCCTCTAGAGGAGTCACCACTCGCTGCAGCTTCGCTTGGCGGGATTTCGTTGCCCTCTTCGTCATATTCAGTCTCAGCGGCGATGGTGTATGGGAACTTCTCCATCTTGTCGGGGTGAAGGAGAAGGTCGAATGTCAGGTTGCGACTGCATGTGACACCTGGCATGAACACCGTATCTGGCTTCGCAAATCCAGTGACGCAATCGCCAACATCGACACCATTTAATGTGAACCTCATTTCACCTCCAGGAACATCTAAGTTGAGCAGACACCCCACGATCGCATCTGGAGACCATGAGTTGAAGATACCGAATTTGCGAGCTCTAGATTCAGGCCCGTTCCAGAGCATCTGACGTGATGCGTCATATGCCCATGAGTCTTCACTGTCACCCACGCCTTCGTTCTGCCGCTGTACGCGGTAGGTCTGGGTTACCCAGCCGATTTGGTAAATATCCGAGCTATGAATACGCACCTGATAGTACCATTTTCCTCCACCGGATACCTTAAGATTCGTCGGCACGATCGAGGGGAATCCACTGACAGCTTGGAAACGCATTCCACCGTTAGTTTGAACGCGATTCCAGGACGGGTTTGGCAAATACTGTAGCACAACGTTGCGTGGGTCGTATCGTCGGAACTGCTGGCGCTTTCGATAAAGTTGATGCCAAACTGCGCATGTGATTCGATGCAAGTGACGCTGCATCAAAGTCTCCACTGAGGCTGGCGTGTCAATACCGGTGAGAATAGGCTCGAATTCAGGTGTACGAAGCAGATCTACCCACATGTTGAAGTACGGGAGGGCCGGAGGCTGCATTGTTGGATTATAGGACGAGCCGCCATTCGCTGGATTGAATGTTGATGCGAGAGTCCAGTGAAGCACAACTGCATGGGTAGTTTTCTTGCGTTCCTTAGACTCAGCCGTAAGCTCTTGAACCACTTGCCCTTTGATTTTCTCAATTGCAGAGGCAGACAGCTTCGGGGGCAGAATAGCATTGCCTGAATCGGTCCGAGGCGGAACCCACACGAATCCGCTACCAGGATCGTTGCTGCTAGCCGATGAGACAGGACGTAGGCCGGGAGCTTCAAGATAGATGTCAGCTGGCCCACGATCCGGAGCTGCTTGGCGTTCCAACAACTGCGGATCTTGGGCCTTGGCTACAAGATCACCAATGGCAAGAAGGAGCACCTTTGCGATCGTTGGCGCAGCAGAACTCAACGAGTCGTGAAGCTTGAGCAAATTCACGTTGGACACACCGTTAACATTTGTCACCACAGTTCGAAGCAATTCTGCAGGTGAAACAATTGGTGCGATAGTACCCAAGACTTTAGTAGCTGCCCGCAGGACTCGAGGTCCGAAAGAAAGTGCAGAGGCAAGAGTTGTGCAAGCAGCAGCAGCGATTCGCAAAAGGTTATTTGTTTCACCAAATCCAGATAATGCTCCGCTCTTTGGCTCAAACGCCAGAGACGTTGTTGGAGTCACAACCATCAGCAGTTGAACCAGCTCGAAGCAGCTTGTGAGATGCTTTTGAAGCCTCTTCATCTGACGATGTGGTGGCGTATCAGGATTCGCTTCAACAACACCACCTGACTCAGGTGCGAACAATGGATGGGTAAGAATAGCACGTACTGATTCTTCAATCTCGGTCGCAATTAGTGACACCAACGCCTTCTGGGCCTGTACGTAGTCGTCAATGCGTGAATGGATGTTCTCAGCATTTTGGCTGAACAACACAACGGCCTCAGCATCTACGGCGAGCAATTGTACTGCTAGCGAGGCAAACGCCGCCCAGCAAGTGGAGCGGACGCGCCCAAATATTCTGTCCATCACGACGGTGTACGCGTGGCTGCACATCGCGCGAGTGTGAGCTGGGAGCAATTGAGAACGACCTAGATCGATACAGCCCATTGCACCAACGCTGGCATGGCAACGAACTGCGGGATTAAACGGCTCTCGCACACCATTTCGATAGACTCCCTTGCGAGGCGTCCACTGCATATGATATCCAGGCATACGGTCGCCGTAGCTGTAGGCACCAGAGATGGTTGGTCCTCGTTGCACAGAGCCATCATATGAGTTAGGTCCTAGATCATACACCTTAGGATCCGAAACTATCCTCATAGCCATAAGAATATCGACATACGCGGCGCGAGCGACATAGTCGGGGATGACGGCGCGAATGGGGTCGGTGATGGACAAGATGTGAAGAATGAGTTTTGTCGAGATAGGCTCAAGCAGTGCGCGGCCTAGTTGAATCAAAAGGGCAGGATTAGGCGAGCAATTGCTAATAATGGTCCCATTCAGACTGCTCTTGAATAGATCACTGACGGCGAACAAAGTCGACAAGGGAGTTGTCACCTGCAAGGTCAAGCTACGTCGAAGCGTTTCGATAGCCTGCGCCGCCGATGTGATATTCGATGCACCCTGCTTTTCCTGATTAGCCCTTGTTGGTGCCTGCGCATGGTGGCTACCACTTGAGTGTGTGGAGCCACTGGGACCGCTCGGCTCCACTGAAGTGGACGACTGCTCTTGCGTGGGTGCCGACGAAGAGAAGACTGTGCTGACGGCAACGGACGTACCATCATGTTTTGAAAGCGTCGGGAACTCGTTAGGACTCGTAACTATACCGAAAAGATCTGAATGGGGGTATTCAGCAACGGCTCCTGTTTGACGCCGCCTGGCCTCGGCATCCTCAAGCGCTTGCATAATGACTGTTTCCCGGCGATCAGATCCGTGCATGGTTTTTGCTAGAACATTCTCGGATGCGCTTGGTAACACAACAATTCGTTTGTCAAAGCCTCCGATAATGTCTTCCATGGGCAGTAATACGTAGCGCGATGACGAAACCGGCGCTGCGAGTGAGCACTGTTGTACGATATCTGGCCGCGAGTCTTTATCATCGTTTGCGGCCTCTAGAACAATACCCGAATCTGGTGCTGCAATGCGTGCAATTACGCGTTCCGCAAACTGCTGACGGACCCGGTTCAACCGCTCGCGATAATCTCTAGAGATGAGCTTTACACCCTCTAGTACAGTATCCGCAGACCCCATGCAAAATTGCATGAGTTCTGAGCCGTCAGCCGAGGACCCAACCAAGTCTAGAACTGCATTCGTACGTCCTGGAGTTTTCTTTCCTGCCAGCAGAGAAGGCGAAGCAATACCCGCAGCGACAAGCACGGCCTCGGCATCTTCCGCCACAAAATTCGGCGGGAGCGTGGATTCCAAGACAACGTCCTTGATGTCTGCTCCAGCAGTCCTGTCCACAGTAGATCCGCCCTGGAATGCAAGCGGGGTCGTGAGTTGATGCAAATTGCCAAGCACTTGTTGGAGACCAGTGTCCCATGTGAGTAGGGATACAACCTCAGTTAGCAAGTTCAGAGCTGAGATTCGTCCTGATACCCGTCGATTCTGGGCCATGAGAGCCTGGGTTAGAACGACAGCAGGAAGACTTGTGTTTACGTAAGCAAATACAGCCGTCACTGGGCATGCGTCAGGGGCTACAGCTCTAGGTGCCGCGACAGCCGCCATGACAGCACTTGTGGGACTACTTACACCACGCCCATTCGGCGCCGGTGAGCTGTCACCTTCTGAGCCCGACCCAGAACCGGTTGAACTGGTAGTGGAGGAGGCTGTACGCGCAATTTCAGATTGCGCATGCGGCAGGTCGAGAATCGACTGTGGCACAATTCTCCACCTTCGCCAGTGTTTGTAGAAGCACAACCAATAGACATGCTGAATGACATCGTCCGAGAAATGGGTCGACGGGTCACGAGGTACAACGGCAGCTTGTTGGGGTTGGTCAACCATGGTGTTGTTGCTCGACGATGGCACTCGGCGGAGACGAAGGATTTGACTTCGTTGTCTGGTTAGAGTGGGGCCACCGTTTGGACCAAAGCTATCACCAGCCACGTCCGATGAAGGCATGGGGACGATGCCAAGTAATGCGTCGCCAGTGGAGTCATGAGTAGGACCACCGACCTGCTCCACGCTGGTAGCCAGGGCATTTGCATCAGCCTCTGCTTCCAATAATTGGCCTTCACTCACTGCCAATGCAGCGAGATGTACGTAGGAACCCGGGATTTGCGCTAATTCGTTAATCTGCTTCAGCGTGAGAGGCGCGACGGCAGGCTCAACTATAAAGAGAGTGTAAGCAGATTCAAGCACTCGGTGAGAAACACACAGCGCTGAGGCTTTGGCACAGTCTGCGTTAGTTGAACCGATCAGTTGCTCTGCAAGCGAGTTGGCAACAGCCAAAACTTCTTCATCTGAAGTAAGATCCTGGTGCTGCTCCGCAATCTGGGCGTTCACGACCTCGTTTGCCTTTGCCACGCGGGCTGCAAGCTGCATCTGAAGGTATGAAGCAAATCTACCCAGGGCACGCGCAGTGTCCAATGCGCCTGCGAGCGGACCGGAGAGAATACCAAGGTATTGCATGATATCGAGCTGCTGTTGAGCGTCCGGGAACATGGTTTCCAACACTGCGATCGTCCACTTAAACTCAGCCGAAATTTTGACCTTTGGAGGCTGAGTGTTGGATGCATTCGACGGAGAACCCTGTGTTTTCTTCTCAGACTCATCAACCTGTTTCTCCTCTGCTTCTGCTTCTGCAGAGCTGAGTCCTGTGGAATCTTCGCTCGACTTTACAATCTGAGAGGCAGAACTCACGATCGTGGCTTTGACTGTGATGTTTTCACCCTCAAGCAACCTCATAAATTCGCGAATGATGCGCCGTCGCGCAATTAAACGAGTTTGCATGTCTTGCAAGACCTGACGAGCGAGGGCGGTGAGACGAAGCTTAAGGCTCTTTCGTCGGAAGGCCAGGGTTGCATCTGGAGTGACATTAAATGCGACAGCGGGGGACTGGCTGTCATTTGAGATAGGCTCTGGTCCAAAGTGGTCCCAAACCTCGTCCGTTAAGCCCGTATGACGGATCATGGCGGCGTACACGGCTCGCAACGACTTACGCCAAGCCTTTTGTACCGGCTGTGGCATGGCATTCACGATAGCATCGAAAGGTGTTCTTCCGACAGCACTGGTGAACAATGCGGCGAAACTACGAACCGCATCTTCGAAGGGGTTCGACATGCTAGCTTGGGGCTCGACCTGAGGGCTAGGGACGAACTCTACGAACGCTAAAAGGAATATCTCTGCGAGTTTGAGACCAGCAGGGGCAAGTTTTGCATCCAACACCTTCTTTCCATATCTGGCATACAGATTCGCCGCACATCGGCCTATTACGGAGAGAGAGGTCAGCACTTCACGAGTCACAGTTTCAGGCTGTTGGAAGAACGCGGTGAAATGAGCCTCACGCTCAACATCGAAGGGTAGGGCACCTGGGTATGCTTCGGAAATACTTTCAGACTTAATATCATGACCGGGGACACTCTCTTGCAGCATCATGGCATCAGGATCTTCAGCCAACTTGCGAAGTGCGATCAATGCTACGAGCGCATCTGGGTTTGAAACAGCGGGGATTAAGCCGCCGTTCAGAAGGGGAATGCGATCATATCCCAATGACGACAGGACACGCTCTGAAGCGGTGATTGCATACTCAGGGGAAGTTGCCAACAGCTCGGCAACGCGACGAATCACCGAGGACGCGACCAGATAGGACGAGAGGACTGGTCCTGGTCCTGGAAGCTTTGTGATACCCATAATGAAGATTCTGAAGCCCCATCTGGTATTTTGGCCAAGGCCTACGCCATTTGGATGGTTGGAGTTCTGACCGAGGCTATTAGTATCCGTCGCTGAGAACTCGATGCTGACACTATTACCCTCAACAATGAAGGGCGTAGTGGGAATGCCGACTGGTGGGAGGCGGCACTGCTGGAGGCAACCACCATTGCGATGAGGTGAGAATTCCAAGCGACTGCGCTCAGATGTCCCATCGTAGTCGAAGTATAAGCGAATTATCTCACGCGGCGAGATATCGAAACGTGCGTCGAACGCAATCATAAGCGCGCTTGCTCCTGGGATCGAAATCGTTCGATCAACGATGTAGTTGCCGAAGGGATAAGGATGCGGTGTCTCGACAACTTGGACGGCGCATTCTTCTGCCAATTTGACGATCGAGGATCGGGACAGCCCTCCGAGAACCGCAGGTTGAACCGAGGGTGCCGCGGGTGACACATATGGATTGAATTGTAATCCGCGGAAAAGTGGTGGGACAGGATTTGGCTTCTCACCGTTCCGTCTACCACCATTATCCTGGCGTCTCAATCGGCTCAGTGGGTGTGGTTCGGTTGATCGAAGGAGCGGGTTGAAAATGGCCTCGGCGTTCGCAGAGACATCAGCTAAGCGTAGGAAAGAGACTCGCATATCATTATTGACAAGGGCAGGTACAGATCTGATGAAGAGGTCTGTTGCAGCGAGGAACTTGAATATTGGGGCGACGAACGTCTGAGCTAATTGCGGTCCCAAAAGGGTCTTCCTACTGACAGTGTCATGAATCGGTGACTTCGCTTCTGTGCATACGAGAGAATGAAGAACTGACAGCAACGAAATTGGCGACAAAGAGAAGATTGTCTGAAGCCAGTATTTTTTATCGGGCGTGACGGAACCATTCTCGCCTTGGCCTTGCCCATTTAACTGAGTTACTGCGGCGAATAGCGCCTTAGTCTGACGCTGAACGGCCTGAGGACTAAGGTCACACTCACTAGCTGACATGACGGTTCGGGGAAGATGAGAGAGCACATAGTTGAGGGTTGCGGTACGTTCAGTAAGAATACGTGTTAGCAATAGGCACAGGTGGGCATATTCCATTTGTTGCTGCACGTCCATATCCTTCATCCCATCAACGCCAAAGCGAATAAACGGATGTTTCAACAACTCCTTTGAGTTGGGCTTTGACATCTCGTAGGCTTCGATTGACCGAGAGGGCAGGCCTTGGTAGATCTTGCGTGGCATTCTTGCTGGTCCATCTCTCCACTGCTGCAAGGTGCCATTTACGACGTGCTTTGGCAAAGGCAAACATTGCCCTGTAAGACCGGAAATGGTAACGAGTTCCTTGACGATGGCAGTGAGGAATTTCTTGGGGATGAGTGCCAACTCGGTCATTTCAGGAGCCTGCACAGTGCGCTTTGACATCGTTGGGACGAAGACCTGGTCGAAGAGCGCGAGGCTCGCCGAGCTCGGTGCGGACCAGGTTCCAAACTCACCCATCACCTTCGAAGGTCGAACTCCATGCTCCGGCTTCTCACTCACATCGGATTCGGACTTTTCACCTTCATCATCGAATTTCCAGATGTCTTTGAGCGCCGTTGGGGGCAAGACAGTGAATCCTGCAGGAGATTGGTCATCCCGACTAACTTCGGGAATCAAGCCAGTAGACAAAAACGCGCTATCAACCAACAGGGTAAGAAAGGCTTGTGGACTTAGGACGCCACCCACGCGGATGTGGTTCAATCTGTCCTCAAAGCTCTCCACCATGTTGTCACTTTGACGTGAAGAGGGACGGTCGAAGAAAAGCAGCTCGACCAGAGCTGGGCACTCCTCGAGGAACCAGTTCAATAGACCCATGCAGACCGCACGTGCGGACTCAGCGGCCATCTCGTTGCGTGCTGTGCGAACGTCTTGCGGTGCATATTCACAGACATCATCCGGTAGTTCGAGTCGAAGCTTAACAGGGTCTCCCTCCATGCGCAGAGTCGACGCGAGGCTCAATGACGCAGGTTGTGCCTTGACCAATCGCTGGAGCGACTGTACAAGCAACGTCACACGGTCTTGGGGCGAAGGAATGAAGTGACGCATTCCTTTGAGGAGGACTCGTCCAGCTAAATCAAAGATAGTGCGAAGAAGGGGCGGATCAGATGCTGCTAAGTTGAGCTCGGTCGCACTCAGCCGGATGCTTGAGCGCGCGCGAACTAGTGACAGTTCATCATCCTCGTCGTCATCGTCGGATGTCGTGGATTCGACTTCGACGAGTGACGATGAACATCCTGCAAGCTGCAGCAACAACTTCCCACTAAAGCGCAGGAAGTCAACCTGGGGTTTAATGGCGCTTCGTTCCAATTCTTCTCGTACAATCTCGAGTTCTTCTTGGTGTCGTGGTGATGGAGATGAGGATCGCTGCTGCTGAGACACCGCCCCAGCGGGTTTCGATGACATCTCGTCCTCTGTGTAAGGGCGGAAGACGGCCTCTAGGAAGTCGACCTGCGCAGGTCGGACTTTCACTTGTCTTTTCTCTCTTTCAGCGAAGATGCGCCCAATGTTGTTTTCGATGTAATTGTCGAGTTCAGAGTGACGAATACCGTCCATTGCGAGCTGGAGGAATTGCAATAGTTCGACGTGAAGGCTTTCCAAGGCTTCGTCATCACCTACCGTCAGCATAGAGAGACATTTGTTGAGTCGTGCAAGCGCTTTTTTGCATAGTGGGCTACGCTCTGAGCCTACATCGATCTCAATTTGTAGCTGAATGATGAAGTTGTCAAAGATCGCCAGCTTTGCCTTCCATTCGTCGTTGATGGCCTCAGTAACAGTCGTGGTCTTGGGTTCGAGACCTTGCGCCTCTAATTGATCGATTTGCTCAATGTAGCGCTTATATAACCTGGCTCGTTCACGACGTTCCTCCTGAGCACGCATTGTCATATCGGGGACGAGGTCGTGATGTGCGTCTGGATTATGTCCCGGCTGGGTAGTGAAACGTTGCTTGAACTGCTCGAATTGATGCGCTACATTCATAGCATACGTCAACAACCCGACATGATCATCAAACAGGCGGAGACAAGCGACAAGACCATAGGCCGATGCAACCTGAGGTAAGTTAAGATTGCGTGATTGTAAATCGAACGCTGTCTCTCCAAGTTTACCAGGATTGGATACAGTGGGTCGTAGGGTCGTAGCCAGGGATGGAAGACGTTGAAGTGTAGGCGCACTCGGGGGAGAGATGAGACCTTCATCCATTGCGGCGACAAGTTCACGCTGACTCACAAATGCGAGTAATGATTGGAGTGAGGCTAGCGACCTCGACGATACATCCAGTGAAAATGGGAACGATGGTGCAAGAAGATTGCATACAGCAGTTCCTGGCAAACACTTGCGCATGTGCACAAGCTGTTCACGAATCAACTCAATCTGCTTGCTACGCTCTTCTTTTTCATGTTTTGCTTGCTCAAGAGTCTGGTGCACAATACTTGCAATCGTCGGGGCGATGGCTTCTACATGAGCAACAACCGTATGCATACGATCTATAGCACTTGCCTTGGAAGTAGCAATCGCAACCAAGAGTTGATTAGCATGGAGAACGGATGAAAGAGCCATGGCTAGGCGACCGCGCAAGGAATTAAGCGCCCGAGACTCGGTTTCTAGGGTTGCAATTGGCTCCGGAAGGCTCCCACCGTCATTAGATTCTCTTTCGTCGAAGATGCTTGTTCGGCCAAAATCTGAGGACGTCGAGGCACTCGAATCGTTTTGAGTGGGTCTTTTCGTGGCTGGATATAACCGTCTGTAGCGATTCAGACGAACCCCTCGATCTGCAGGTGACGTACCATCAAGTTCCATATTCAACATACCTATGCGTGACGAGACCGCCCACGATTCTTCAAGCTCACGCGGGTTCGTCTCTTGAGTTAGAGCTGCTGAGTCTTGCTCAGTCCTAGCCGATGACTCAGTGTTGCCGGAATCCCCTCCCAAGGAGATGGCGGATTGCCTCGAGAAGGACATCTGATAATGAAGCACAGGTGATGCCTCTGCCAATGTTGAGTCTCGCTGAATACGAGATAGCAGTTTCCCTCCATGCATCGCAAGACGTGAGAGGCGTGGAACAGGGCTATCCAATCCGGGTGTGCCGAGTGACGAAGTCGTCATCAGTGTTGCGCTTGACGGGGAGAGTGACTGAGGATTGTCTAGCGATTGAGTCGGCTCAAGATTTTGCTGCAACCCTAATGGGATATTGTTCGACTTCGTGAGCGTGATAGTGGGGGGCACTGATGCCGCAACCATCTCACTCACTTCCGTCCTAAATTTGCTCACGTCTGCCGGTAACTTGGGTTCTGGCCACTCCGCTTCACCAGGAATGGAATTCTGAATCTTGCGAACTGCTTGGAAGAATTCAACAATTCTCGCATAAAGATCAGGCTTAGATGAGGTTGCCTCTGGCACAGAGACTTTGATATCAGCTTCCAGATCCTGGATGATTGTCGAAGTTGGATCATCCAAGTAACGCGCGTACTGAGCAAGATCTTCTGCAAGCCATTCCTGCAAGTTCTCCAGTCGACTTCGAAGAGACGAGATGACTTCGGGAGTATATGTGACCTGACGAGTTAGCGTTGGAGCTGGAGCTGGAGCTGGTGGCGCATCCGAGGAAATTGACGTTGTGGATGCCTGAGGGCGGTCAGGAGTGCGACGATCCGGCGCGTCAGGATGGGATGACGATTCTTGTAGAGCCGGAACCAGAAGGTCTACCCTCTGGAGTTCCCTCTCACCGGCTTGCGCAGCATAATCTTCCTCAGCCTGGAGTCGCAAGGCTACCAGGATGTCAGGGTCTAACTCTTCCAACTCCACACCTGGCTCGAGATATCCTTGCATGAGAAGTTTAATAGCCCGCGATCGGGGGGATTCTGGCTCTTCTTTGCCAACCTCTGGATCAATTGCCGAGAGATCAGGGATCTCACCGACATCTGCGAATCCTTGCTGCTGCTGGTTCGGCGTTGTTGGTTCAGGGGGAGGGACTTCGGCAGGAGGGACTTCGGTTGGTAGGTTCTCGAGGTCAAGGCTTTGCTGCTTACTTTCTGTGTCATCAGCTTCCTCTGGCTCCAGAATGCTAGTTTCGTACTCACTAACTTCTCGAATCGCCTCCTTTCGTAATGCCTGGAAGAGAGCGATTGCATTATACACCAGGTCGCGGAAGGAACGAAGTACATTTGATACCTCGGCAATTTCAGTCTTCGTTCTCGATTCATCCTTGAGCAGTTGCTCAAGGGTGATCGATGTTAATAGTGTAGGGTTAGTGATTGCCATGAGGAGGTCACCTAGACCCTTGTTGTAGGCTCCACGCCCAAAAGACGGGGACTTGGCATCATTTGTAAGGAACAGCTCAGTGCTCTGGGCGAATTTGAGGCACGTCTGGACATGGGCGAGCAAATGCATCGCGACCTTGAGCGCCACACCGTTTGCCGCGGGATCGAGCATGACGGGAATGGGCGTTTGACTCGAGAGTGCTCGATACTGGTATGGCTTGAGTGAGGAGTCTTCAACACACGAGGGATCAAGGCTGAGAAGTGTGCCATAGCTCGCCAGTTCAAGTCTGTCTGACGTATCAACAGTCCAAATCAAGTTATGCTCGGGGTCGTACGTCAAAGGTTTGCCCATAGCGATGATGCGGCTATCATGTACAGCCGCGTATGTTAATTCGCCACGGTCACCTTGAAGTGTACACACAGAGACTAGGATGCCCGATCCTGTGTCGAATGAAATACTAATCTCACTCCCAGTGGAGAACGCACCTAGAATCATGTGAGAAACCTGGGAATGAGTCATCATCCCCGCAGTTGCTTTAAGGACACGTTCACGAAGAACCTGCTGCAACTGGCCTTGGGATTGAGATTGAGATTGAGACTGAGACTGAGACTGAGACTGAGACTGAGACTGAGACTGAGACTGAGACTGAGACTGAGACTGAGACTGAGATTGAGATTGAGACTGAGTTTGTGACTGTAACAGTTGCTGGGGAGTGAACGGCGGACTCGACTGGCTTTGGAATATGAAACCTGAGTTCTGCTTTGGCGACTCCTGCGCTTGAGTCGCAGTCTTGGCGTCGGCTGTGATCGGCTCGCGAAGCACCTTCAAGTACTCAACCGAGGCCATTTCATACATCAAATACCGGCGAAGCATGCCCTCCAGATCGGATTCCATCATTCTGGAATCCAAGGGTGGGACCTGAAGCTCGTCTGGAAGGGGGATCACGATCCTTCGTTGTAATGGAACGACATCTACTTCGTTCCAAAGTGGATCTTCCAGGCATCGCTTGACCGCCGCATAGACGTCATTCTGGACCATGGAAAGCATGAGCTTCGCCCGATATCGAGTCCAGTGCTGATGCGCCGCTGAAGTGAATCGCTTGACCCCATCCTGGTACGCACTTCTCAACCTCTCATATGGCACTTCCTCAGAGCCACTTAACTGGGTAAGCCCTGCGATATCACCCACGTGAGTTGTTACGTCAGTTCCAGTTGCACTGATAGTTGACTTCGCGAGAATCGATACAACAGTTTCAGCAAGTTCGTCGCGTACTTGAGCCATGTATCTTTTGACTTCTAGTGGACTCACAGGGCGATGCGCAAGTAATTTTCCAGCAACTCCGTCATCAGGACCGACCTCGGTCTTCCCACCTTGGTTAGACTGGCGGTCGGACAAGCCGTCTCGATCTTTGCGCCTTGGAGCCCAGTTTCTGCGGCCGGGAGGTGTACTATACTCTGTAAGGACTTCTTGATGAGACGGGCTTCTTGCTGTATCACTAACTACTGTTCGCTCGTCTTCGCTCGAATTGATGTGAAGCGGGGCATCTAAATATCGCACCCGCTGCGGAGAAGGCCGGTAGCATGGTTCCTGTCGTGCAAGTGCATCCAACTGCTCATCACTTGCACTCGTTAGCGCAATGCGGTCCGGTGATAGTGGATCGTACACCTGGACAACGAGCGAAACTCTGGTTGTAGGACTTTCCACCACTAGAGCTGGCTCTTTAAGCCTCTTTGAAGGCTCACATTCACTCTCATTCATGGAAAACTCAGCGATTGCATCCCGCTTCGCCGAAAGGGGTGGCAGACGGGCGTCGGTCACCGGAAGTCGTAAAGCCGCCTGATGAACGGCTGCACGAACCGTGTTGAACAGCTTCTTCAGCTGTTGGGGATGCACATCCACATCATTTAGCAACGAAAGGGAGAATTGAACCGGATTACCAGCCGGCATCCCCGGCCACTGGAGTGTCGTGCGAGTGGATAATCCACGGTTCAATGTGACGGACTTGAATCGTCCAGATCTTCGGCCGGACGGATGCGGCGTGGTTGTTGGGTCGGCTACAGACTTTGAACGGTTGCGATGAATATACCAGTTAGGCACGAACCTCATTGAGTTCGCTGGGATCCATTCATTCCAAACATTTGACAGTCCTTCCCATCGTACCAAGACGGTATTCGATTGTTTATCGATATCTATGATTCGAACGGTTCGGACAATCTCCTCCAAATCTACCGCCTTAGTTAGCGTGCCAATATGCATGGTGAATTCAGGCAAAATACCTGAGATTGACAAGCCAATGCCACGTCGCTCTCCGGAGCCACCCTCACTGTCCGAGCTATCATCACTGCTGCTATCACTAGTACTGCTTTCCGAGCTATCATCTGAGCTGCTGCTACTGCTGCTGCTACTACTACTACTACTGCTACTACTACAGCTGTCACCGCTTGTACCGCGCTGCTTGATTGAGTGAGCCTCCATCCAAGCCTTGCGTTCCGCTGCAGTTGGGTGGCGCAGACGCTCTTCCTCATCTGCAATCCGGATTGACACGCAAGGAGGTTCAGGTGAGGCTTTGAACGCATCCTGGAAGGTGTCAGTCACATCCTGCTTTGACGATGATTTTTCATCCTCGACCGGTGCGCGTTCAAAGGAAATGAAATACAGGACTCTCCCATCGGAGATCATCCGCGTATGAGTGAAACCACCGGCTGTAGTTGCGCCTGGGGTGGCCCAATCCTGATCAACACCAGGAAGCAGATAACGATTTAACGTCATGGTGGCACAGTCGATCTCTGCTACGCATGGCTTGAACAATTCCGGAACCCTGCCCACGAGTGAGACAGGAGATGGGCCGCTCGACCTTCCGCTTTGTTCCGAATCGCTATCGTAACCCGATGAGTTGTTATTGTTATTATTGTTGTTGGTGTCTCGTCGGCGTGACGATCCAGATGGAGTACTTCCCTGTTGTTGCTCTTGGAGGGATTGGAGAGCTGCCGCCACTTGGTTGGAGAGTTTAATATCACCAGCGCCTCTTCGGCCTCGCTCGCCTTCGGTACTGCATTGCTGAGCTAGTTGGCACATGCGCTGCTTAGCTTGTACAGAGGTGTGCCAGAGCACATACAAGCGACCGTTAGCATGGGCCAAGGATGCCACGTCAGCGAATGGATGAGGTGCTGTCGCACGGAAATTAGGCAACACACGATAAGGCATGGCCAGTATTGTTCTGTTGAAGCCTGTACCCATTTTAACGAGCGCGTCAAGCTGGGGGATGTGCACGTAGAGGAAGGTACCATCGCAGCAGATAGCCCCTGGAGACGACGGACTCGAGATCGATTGGAAGGCTCCAACGAGGTTCCGGAACCTAGGGCGAGTGGGAGATAAGTCAATTTCACTCGTCTCGCTTGCCAATTCGGATACCTGTTGCTTTGAGGTGTGCATTAGCACGTGGGTTGGGACATAGGGTTCCTTATCATTCCACCCTGTGAGCACAATCTCATTCCTCTTTGCACCTTCAATGATGTAGTTGCGAAGGGTGGCCACGCTGCCCGCAAAGGCTGCCTTCTTCAAGCCTTGGAATGCCAATGGCAAGCGGATGGGTGCTGTGAAATCAACCAGTGCAGCTAAGACACGCGTAACTCGATCATCGAAGCTGGTGGCAAGTTTCATGACATCTGGGGAGCAGAAATCGAGCACAGCCTTGTCTGAAAGTTGAACGTGGATCCTCCACAGCAACTCGATCGCAGGGAATATGTACCGAGGCGAACCATGGTAACCTGCCAAACAAACTAGTGCGGTTAGAGCTTCCCGAATCCATAGCGCATCTGCAGGACCAACGGCATTTAGACCCGTCTTGACTTCATCGAGGCCTTTTTCAGGGTTTGCGTTCATAGTCATCGCTGCAGCCGCAGCGGCAGCCGCGGTCGCGCTCCTTGCAGCATGGCTAATGTCGAGACTCTTTGTCATTGATCGGATTTGGATCTCAACGTAGCGCGTCAGGATATCCATAAGTGGGATTGACGCCACTCGGGCTTGAAGTGAGAGTGCGCTTGGGAACCTGCCTTCTGGCCCAGCCGCCACTTTCTCGAGTTCTGAGATAAAGACCTGCATTCGCAGGGGCGAGGCGAGCCAAGACCAATGTGGAATCGAAGTCAAGACAGTGGCTGCGGTGACTTCCATACCGCCTGTAATGGTCTTGTCTCCCAAGTAGTGATCGTACACTGGGAACTCATTACAACTATCATATACGTCTCCTACTCGAACTGGCTGTAATGCACTTGCGATGACGTCACTTCCATCCAGCTCAGGTAGTTCGCTGGAGATAGGTAGTGCGAGCAACTCCTTTTTACCCGCCTCTGCCGCGCGCTTCATAGACTGCGCAACGGGGCAGCGTGGACGTTCGTTCGTATAAAGGTGCCTGACAATCTTGGATGGTCCTTCTGATACGGAAGAATGCGGCAGTTTGCATACGAACGCACCGCTATGCAGAGTTTCAAAGGGCGAACAACTATACGGCTTGTTACCGTCCAGCAACTTGTTTACAGAACTCCTGAGTTGGTCGATTTGATACCCAAACGGATTCTGGATGTTAGGCAGCACGGGGGTGTCTGCTGAACCACCCGAGGATGCGTCTGTTTGCCGAGCGCCACGCATGAGTCGATCGAGTGCAAACGGGTCAATCGTACCCCCACTAGCTTGTAATGCCTGCGCAAGAGGTGATAGTGTCTGACTTGCATCTTCTGATTGGTCTGGTGTTCCAGTTGAGGATCCTCCAGAGGGTGACGAAGAAGTTGATTCAGATATGGCAGATTTGGGCGATGTCTGAGAATCTTCAGCCACGGCAGTCGAGTCGGCCGTTGCTACACGGGCTCGATCTGTGAATTGTCGAAGGAAAGGTCGAGCATACGCCGCATATCTTGCAAGGGCAGAATCTGACTCATCTTCGGCAACCTGCTGCATAGCTTCGAGGACAGGAGCGCACTGCTGCTGATATTCCTGAGTCTGGGTTTGAACATCTGATCCTCGGCGTGGTCCTCGGTAGGCCCATTGGGGTTGCGACGACGTGTACGGTTGATTCATGAGCACATCTTGGTGACGTAGAACTTTTAGATAGCGATCAATGTCCGCTTGGGATGGCTTATTCGCGATTTCAGACCGCCACGCTGCAAGCAGTGCTGCGCGGTGTGCCAGATCACCGCTAAGATCCAGCCCAGATGGCCAGGCTGAAATATCATCATCTGCAATCGAAGCCACTGTAGGGCCTTTCGCATATTCTGTTTGGTTGGGAGAAATCGAGACCTGATCGCTTGCGCCACTGCCTTCATTTCCTGAGGCACCACCGCTGGATGCACCCGCCCCTAACTCTGATCCCGGAGGTTGGTCCACATCGGGTTCGTTTGGTGGCAAACCACCAGTAATAACGGCAGGTTTATCGGCAGGCTTATAGTTAAGAAGAGCGTCGGGTTTCAACAACGCTACGGCACAACGCTTGGAAGTGTCAGGAATGGTCTTCGTGGCGACCGCGAAAGGATCAACATCGCCTATATAGTCTCCCCTATCGACCATTGTCATGAAATGGCCGTTTACAGTGTTCATGAGTGCGTCAATGCTTTGGCTCGTGTTGGATGGGCCGGATTTCATGAAAGCGAAGGCACCTCCCGGCTGGTTGAGCGGGTGGCCACTACCACCGCCACTACCGCTACCACCACTACTGGCGAACGCGAAGATGTTCTGACTCTGGTGATTGTCTTCATTCTCGAATCGGGATCCGAGTCCGTTCTCTGCGGCAAGCTGAGCCATTAAGACCCGTTCGGTCCAATGCTGAAGACCGCTGGACATTTTGATCTTGCTCGCGTTGGATACTGCTGATGTTGGGCTAGCAGTCTTTCCCTTCTATTTGTTGAGCTAGCTTCGGTTTTCGTACGTGTGGTCCAAGTGGCTGACTGTGTGTTGGGAGTGATCAAGACAAACTAGCTTCACGGACGAAGAACCACAAGAAGAGGGATTCCGTTCCTGACAGTCCACCTCGAGGGTAAAAATGAAATATACGTGTAGCGTTCGATGTAGTGGCGCCGGAACTTGACTCCAATCCTAGAGTGCGTGAAAGGATGCAAGGATGGTTGTGAGGATAGGCAGTTTGTCGAGATTTCAACTCATCTCACATAAGGATCTGACGATACAGGTTTAAATACACTCAGTCAATCGCTGGATCTCACTGTCCTCCCACTCCACACTTCACTAGACGGCTCTACTCCTCACCACTCCGCTAAACTCGATCCTACCACAAGAATCCATGAGCCAGGGCCACGAGCAAATGCGCATTCCACGCCACAGGCACGATATAATTCCAATACACGGCGAGATTTGGGATATTGCCGCCGTCGTATATCATTCTCAAGTCGTATCACACCACCTCGCGATGAAGACACCTTCGAGCCCACTCGGGTGACCGAGCGAGAGACCAACCGGACTCGGGCTGGCCCAGGGTGCTCAGTTCCGAGCGAGTGTGACGTCGGTTCCCAATGCAGCAGTTAGATCGAGTGGTGCATTCCCCAAGCGCATCTGCGCTGGCTGGTGGGAAGCCAACTGCCTCGTTCCCCAAGCGTTCCCAGCACGAGCATGGACCCGCCAACTCAGACGGATCGCAAAGGCTTGGCCCGACTCAAGGTCGATTGTTGAGGTTTGAGCAGGATCCGCGGGGTATAATTCGCACACCAGGTGGGCATACATCGGGGCTAGCATGTGGTCGGATAGGATGTGGCGTGCGTGGGACGTGTCGCCCCATTCCGAGTGTAGTAGAGGTCACAAGCGGGTGTTGGGCCAAGATTTCTCCTCGCGGGTATTGATGAATCCAGGCTGATATGTGATACAATTTGACGTAGTAGGGTGGTATAAATCGTTACTACAGTAATCTAACAATTGACTCGACGATATCCCCCACATCTCACACCTAACAACACCCCCATACCGCGCTTTCACCCTATTTCCAGCCGCCTATACCCCCTTGCCACGACTTGGGTTTTTCCAACCTGCAGGGTGTGGTGGCTCGTTTCCGGGCCAGGACGGATGGACAGCCGCTCGCTCCATTCTCCAAAGAGCTAGATGAGCAGTATGGTTGGTCATACTGCCCACCTAGCGCGCTACTAACTTGTATTGCAGTTGGTTCCCCGGTACATGCCATAAACACTACTCATTAAATAAGATGCGGCTGTCTGTGCCAGGATCGTAGAGCTAACCCCGAGGTGCGACACGACAAAGTCATTCCGTGAAACGCACGACTTGACTCGCTCCTGAAGGAGACTATACCCCAGTCGTGTGTCCAGATACCAGCGCGAGAGACTTCCGGGCCCTCCACGGCCACGACCTTGCAGGAGTCCACATATATCCTGAGTCAGAGCGAAATATCTCAGCAGGGAGCAAGTGAGTGGGAGCAGAGGTGCGAAGGGGCACTGTACTCCCTGTGCTATCCTGTGCTGGACTAGACTAGGTTCTGCTCGACCCGACCCGATCCGACCCGACCCGACCCAACGCGCATACACCGATACTGAAAGGTTGCAGCAGAGATCGGAGCTGGACCAGAACAACCTGCACTTGCACCGACTTGCCCTGACCGAAGGGCTGCCTTGACTGATACAGCAATTGGCTAGATACTGTTCGAATTGATACGTTTTGACTGAGCCCAAGTCATCTCAAGTCATCTATGCAAGACACCAACCTCAGACTGGACATCGGATCCCATGGGTCCTCGTCCACTTCACCAACCTCGTCAACGTCTGTTCGTTCCGACGGACGACCGAGCTGGTTCGCATACCGAAGCAACTTCCCTCACAAGAAGCCCACGCGAGGTCAGAGTCGCTATAGGTTTGGAGGAGGAGGAGGAGGAGTAGGAGCTGCCGGTGCTGCTTACTACAGCCGTGACGACCTCAGTGCCGTTGCGGAGCTCGGAGAGGATGTTCAACCTCTGTCTCTCTACGAGACCTTCCAACTCTTTATGCAGAATGCGTTTGGTAGGCGGATAGCAACAGATGGGGGCAGAGGGACCAGACAACCGCAACATCCGCAATGCCAGTCACAATCTCCTTACGGCTTCACGGAAGCCTCCTCACCTTCCTTCGAGTCTTCTTCTGACGCATGCTGCCGAGGGGATTGTCTCGTGGGCTGCGTCCTTACTCTAGCTGCGGCGTTTTCCATCTTTGTTTTGCTCTACACACTCCTTGGGTCGTATCTCCATCGAATCAGGTAGCATCCACATGTAACATACAAAACAAAACACAACACAGTTACGTCAGATCTCACGACAGTGTCAAATACTTTAGGTTAGCTTGCGTTGGTTTATTTCAAACATTCCGCCTGAGCCTATTGCTAAGGTTACTGCTTTTTGATATCTAGTGTCAGACGAATGTTCATCGCAGCGAGCTCATTTACAAGATATAGGAATACAAATGGAATGGCAATGACACTGCAGCCCGCGCCCGTACCGCACATTCGGCAGGTGACGACGTTCTCCGCCGCCTTGCCAATGCGGTTGGGGTCGCTCTCCGACTCGGACGATGGGCCAATCTTGCGACTTTGAGCCTCAGCGGTTGGCGGTACAAACGATGGAACTGCGTGTGCTGCCAGGATCGAACCACAGTCCTCGCAAACGTAGGTCGTGTGGTAGTCTGATGAATTCATCAAACGGTCCTGAAGCATGAATGATACACCATGAGCGATGAGCGAGTCACGCTCCATCTCACCAAAGCGGATACCACCATGCACCTTACGACCCTTGATCGGCTGGCGGTGGATCGAGTTAATCGGACCAGTTGAACGAGCCTGGAACTTGTCCTTAACCATGTGACGCAGACGCTGGTAGAAGACAACACCAATAAAGATATCCGCCATGAGGGGCTCACCCGAAATGCCTGAGTACATGGGCTCTGAACCGTAGTAGTTGTAGCCTGCCGCGCGCAGTTGCTGACCGAAGTAGTCCACTGCACGATTCCTCTCATTGAACTGGAATGGCGTACCATCCTGGAACTCGGCATTCAGTGCACCCACCTTGCCCGCCATTGATTCGATAAGCATACCAATGGTCATACGAGAAGGGAACGCGTGGGGGTTGATGATGACGTCTGGAGTCAAACCTGACTCTGTCCAGGGCATGTCCATGTTAGGGAAGAGAATCGACATGACACCCTTCTGACCGTGACGAGATGAGAACTTATCACCGACCACAGGGTTACGGTTCATGCGCAGCTTAAGACCAATGCGCTGAGCAACGCCACTATCGTCGCCGAGTGACCGAACCTCTTCAACATAGCATGGCTCAGTGTCCTTAAGGCGCTCAACCTTGAATGTCTGGGAGATGTCGTTGCTGATGCATGCCAAAGGGTCATCGATGGCGACGAACTGACCCACGCGAGGTAGACCATCAGGATCCAGCTTCGCAGTGAAGGGCTTGGAATGACCTGCAACGGTCTGCAGGTTTCCAAATCGGTGGTGAATTCCTTCACCAGCAATCCGCTTCTCCGACAGGTCAATTTCCTTGTACTTGTAGACAGAACCATGACCGAAACCGCGCTCGTACGCGAACTTATTAATAATCATGGCATCTTCCATATCGTAACCGGTATAGGAAATAACGGCGACGATAGCGTTGGTACCCATGGGGTATTCATCGAAGAGATACTTCTGCTGAGGGCCCTCATTGCGCACGATGGGAATTTGAGGGTTCTGAATACGGTAAACCTTGTTATCGACACGATAAGGGAAAGAGTGGAACGGCGTACCCATAGTCTGCTTACCCATCTGGCATTGGTACATGTTACGTGGGGACTGATTGTGGTCTGAGAAGGGCGTAAGCGACGCAATCACGGATAGCATATTCGTAGGCGAGATTTCCTGATGCGTCGTGATACCTGGGATGAAATCACCCGATGTGCATGCAATCTCCATCATGAGCTGCTCCATTGCGCCGATGTACTCGACCACGGGCTTTGGTACAGCTGCCGTCGGAAGGTAGTACACCGGGCGCATGAAGCGCGAAGGAGTGGTAGAAAGCGAAATGGAGGGCCACATCTTGTCTGAAGCGTCAGGCACAGCGAAGATTTCGAGGGTGTCTGGGATGCTGGGATGATTCGAAACTTTGAGGTATCTCAGCTTTGCGGCAAATGCGACGGCATCGCTTTGTGGTACTCTGCAACAGGAGAATGGGAGTAGAGCGGGATACGGGTTAAGCAATGTTCACGCGAGGCATCAGGCTAATCGGATTGAGAATTATACACATGAAATACGAAATTGTAGTATGATGATTCTCGCAGCGCGTTGACACCCGAGTCTCATGGAGTAGGAGAAACGAGTAACACTATGCCCTGCTGGTCTTAATACAAAGAGCATCAACACACGGAAACAACGTTAACACAACAATACACTGAACTTACCTTCCAACCAAGACACCATCAAGGAGCACGGGCAGCGATCCATGAGTAGCTGGTAATCGAGGATCTACCATTCCGAGGGAAGAAAGCAAACTTACAATATCCTTGTGCGGGACGCGGCAGAATCGGGTCAGGATTCGGCACGGGGCAGTCAAGTGGTTCAACAAACCACACGGCGAGCCATCTGGCGTATGGACTGGGCACAGGAAACCCCACGACTCAGGGAGCAGCTTACGCACGGAGGTCGTCTTCATGGTGGTGAAGAATTGACCTCTGTGGATGGAGCGGAAGTGAGATAGATAGCGGTAGTAGTTCAGTTTTTCGGCACCAATAGTGTAACCGGAGACTTGCATCAAGTCGAGACCACTTCGGGAGACGAGGTTACCCGTTGTGATAAAGTACTTGAGCTTTCTGCCCACATCAACCGAGCTCTCAACGAGCTTCTTCCAATACGCAGGATCAGTGAGTCGCGCACGCTTCTGCGATGTTCGAAGATCGCGCATGATTCGTGATCGAATAAGATAGAGCCATTCTGCAAGGTTCTCTTTCAGAATCATAGCATAGAGATAGCCCGGAAGCAAGCACTCGTGGGATGACATGGCATCCATATCATCAGGCTTGATCTTGTCCTGCACGAGCAGGAAGGTGCGGTGAATCATGGTGATCAGAAGATCGGCCTTTGCCCTGTTAATGGTCTCGGGTGTAGCGTCGGGGCCAAGCACATCTGGAATATGAATGAAGATGTGCTCGTCAATGAGCCGCTCACCCACCGCGCGATCCGATTCAGTGGGTTCAGCACCAGTGACCGCTCGGAAGTGTCGACCAAGATAAGCAAGGACATCACTCCTTGACCTCAGCTTGAGAGTCTTGGCCTCACGAATCATGAGTTCCGCACGTTCCGAAATGAACGCTGCCTCTGGATCATTCTGAGTGATCTTTTCGTAGATTTCACGATCTGTCATCCCGGTCAGTGCCTTAAGAACAAGCACAGCTGGGATGAAGAACTCTTGTTTTCGGTGCACAAAGCGGACGTTAAGACTGCCAGTTTCAAGGTAGTGTACAGTGACAGTCAGCGCGCTCTGATCATTTCGCACACAGCGAATGGTGGTACCAAACTTGGTGTACTCGGGACCACGCTTTGTGAAGGCCGAACGCTCCACTGCAAAGATGTGATTTCGGCGGGGCATGATGAGCAAACGAACCAAACGCTCGTTACCATTGACGATGAAATAGCCACCCCATTCACCTGCCTCTTCCTTGTTCTTGACAAGCTCGGCACGGCTCAGTCCGTGGAGGTGGCATTTGACCGATCGAACCATGATGGGTACTCGACCAACGATTCGGGAGCCGGATTCCCAAGCGCCTTCACCGACCTTCTTCTCGTAGAAGATAGTCAGAGGAGCATCGTAGGTCGTTCGCATTTCACGGGCCATGTGCGGGAGCAGTATCCTGTTGTCACCACCTTGTGTGAAGTTGGGCTTACCGATCACGACGTTGGAGATATACATCTGCGCTGTGGGCTGGCCTGATTCTGGAGGCGGTGTGATAGTGATCTTGGGCAGGTTCCTGACGCAGAGATCCAAGCCACCTTCTTCGAACATCCAGTTGAAGCTCTCCACATGTGGCGCAACGAGTTCGTAGAGAGCGGCAGAGTTTGCTTCGACATTAGCTGAGCTCTGTGACTTTAATCGTTGTCGAGCGAGTTTGTCAATCTCTGCAGAACGCGCTGCATTGAGCGCATTGGCGAAGTTCTCCGTGGCTGCGGACATGGTTGATCTTATTGTACCTTGCACACCAATGTCCGTCGAATGAACTGAATTCGGGGTTCTGCTGCTGCTTCTACTTCTGCAAGCGGCGTCCCGTGGGGCGTTTCTATCTCACAGTAGTCACAGTAGTCACAGTGAAGGTGACACACAAATAGATCACACGTCCTCACCTCACTAGCTGTGCTACCTATGGGCGCCTAACTGATGTATCCAGTTCAGGACCAACGGGGGTCTGTTGCTATATACCATGAGTTGGAGTGTGGGTCAGTTGAAAGTCGGTGTGATTTCAGGAGTTCAGGCAGAGCACTGGCCACAACTAACTATCCGGTTTGGATGGCCACCCCACTTGCGTGCAGCATACACTCACATGTGAGCTCTCTCGGCTCCACGGGCCCGGACGTCCTGGGGGATTCTGGGATGCGTAGCGCGGCTGGGGCATCCACTGTAGAGGCATTTCGCGCGGACTATCAAGGCACACACACACCGAGTGCCGCAGATCCCATCACCTTGCCCTGCACTAGCCGCGCGCCTTCTCGCACGAGTCGGAGGGTTCACGCAAGCGACCCACCAGGCCGGTTTCTTGGCTGCAGCGGTGCTAAGCTGGAGTGCATGAGGTTAGTAGTATGTTGGGTGGATGTAAAGTCTCTGCAGGAGAGCGAAGGCGCAACCCATCATTCGATATACCCGCCCACGCGTGCAATACTTCGTCCAAACTCGCTCTCCCGCAGCTCGCATTTTTTTCCAACATCACCTAGATTGCACCCCAGCACGCGGAAAGCGCACGCGCTGTCGGTCGGAGGGAACAAGCTGCACGCGCTTCGGTCTGGACGGAAAAACTGCGGTCGCGATTTTATCCGGATACGGCTAGAAAAACTGCGTGAGGGATTGCATTTCCCCGGGTGTGGTTTCGCATATGCTGCAGCAGTGTCCGAGTGTTTGATTTTATCGGCGTGTAGCGTGTGGTGAGGCGTATCGAGTGAGGGCCATATTGGTCTTGGGTATCCACGGCCTCCGGATATATTCCATCCAAATCAGTTTTGTGCAGGGCCTGTCACATCGAAATGCCTGCCCGTCACTGGCAGCCATGCCCCAGCCTATCCACCCAATCCCATGGGTGTACTCCGTGCGCGGTTCCCAACCCTTCCACGCGATGACATACCGTGTAGCTGAGTCCCCGACCTTGCCGCACAGGGCTCGAGAGAGTGCCAAGGAGCTGTTCGGACTGTGATACTGGGGGATGCTGGCAAGCTGTGGGGCGGGGACTAGATGCGCTCGATAAGCCTGGGCAGAATGCCTGCTTGGTAAGGGCTATAAACTCCGTGCCTACTCAACTCGAAGACCACGTGGATACGTCAGGAGCATTGCAAATCCAAATTCAGTTAATTTCCGATCCACTCATGTTTGCGGATACCGTGTATCTTGCTGCCCCCCCCCTCACATTTAACTGTCTAGTTCCCAAGCGACACCCCAATGCTCGAGACTCCGAGCGTAACGGCGGTTGCGAAACTCTCGGATGCCATCGGCACCGCCATTGGTCCCAATGACTCCCTCATTGTGACCTTTGCCGACCGAGTCGAAGTTTACGGCGACGTGAGCAGCATGTCCTCAAAGCAGGCATACAGCTACCGCACCATCGCACCGACGGTGTTTGGATACAGCGAGCAGTTCCGTCAGGAAGCCAAGACGATTCCACACCAGCTTACCACGGCAGCCAAGGTGCATGTACACTCAGGTCGTTTCGTCGCGATCGCGAATGATAACACGCTGATGTCCTGGCCTGCTGTGCGCAAGGCCACTCTCGAGACAGCGCACAAGATTCCCATCACGCTGCCCCAGGGCGCTCAGCAGATTAAGCATGTTTTCACAAGCGAGGCTTTGCCTGAGGATGTTATTTTGGTCACAGATAATGGCAGTGTCGGTGCTTGCTCTTTCCTCTCTCAAGTCAAGAGCAGCGAAGCAGGCAGCACAGTGCGTCCTATCACAATGAAGTGGCAGCGAAATGAAAACGAGTCTGCGGTTGTAGGTGTCGATCTTGTTCATGCACGCGCCCGCACGAAATCGGTGACGACCCAAAAGCCCATCCTTACGATGATGCTTGCAAGCCTTTCCAACGAAACGTCCAGCCTGGAGTATCAGTACCTGCTTTTTGACTTTATTCCTGATCCTAGCACGTCCACAAACCCATCTACGATTGCGCGATGCATGCGAAAGCTCGCAGTGCCCATGCCCGCATCCGTCAAGGACAACTCTGTAGTCATGCTGGCTGCGGCTTCTGGCTGCACATTGAGTACTTCAAAACCTCGTGTCCCGATCGTTTATGTGTCCACATTCTGGAGCGATGCTCGTTGGGATCTTTTTACTGTACCGTCACTTGCGGGTTTCCAATCTCTCGTCCCAGTTCACTCTCGACAGCTTCTCTTCGCAAGCGGCAATCTTCCATCGACTGCGGCCCTGTGCTTCACTGCACCTCGTCACGTAGTTCTGACCGCTATTGCACACCCGAGCGCGCCGGCCTCGTCTGCGAGCCGCCATCCTAGTCTGCCTGCGACATCTCCTTTCCAAAAGCAAGTTCAAGCAGTAGTGGCCTCAAACATGGCAGCCTCATTGGCTTCTCCATCGATTCCCAGTGCAGCCTCTCGTGCTTTTGAACAAGGTGAGGCGCATGCTCTTAACACCTTCACATTAGTCATGGATGTTGCACACGGCTTCGCAGCGGCAGCGCAACTCAACCTCCAGGCGAACTTTGATATCACGCATGCTTTCAACGAGGCAGTTCGTCCAAAGGAGTCCACCAAGTCAAAACGTAATGCTGCTTCGGATAAGACCACCTCGCACCTCCTTCACCCATATCAGCGAGCCAAGCAAATATTCTTATCACCTACTACCGAACTGACGTCCCTTGTTCCTGAGGATGACCCCACAATGACCACTTCACAGAACAAGTCCATGAACGCTGGTTTCGTCGTGGCATGCCCAAGCCAGGCGTTGCACTATTCGGTTGAGCTCTCAGAACCCACTTTGATGGGTGCAGTGCTTCGTTCGAAGGCAAGTGCAGACTACATGTGCGCAACACCAGCGGCTCAAGTGGATGCAGCTTATACCGCGCTCTCAGGTAGGACAGACGACTTCGATGCCTGGAAGTTTGTGCAGAACCTGACAACAAAACAAGAGCTTACGAATGAACAAACGGCAGAGGCCAAATCCGAAGGGTCAGGAACCGCAAATCCTGCTCCCGAGGCATTTAAGCTTCTGCAGATGCTTCCCCTTCAGCCTGCACCAAAGCTGGTCGCTATGCCCAGCCTTCCTAACGTATCAGTTCCAAGCAAGAGTGCGAAGGATCAACATACTGGGAAGGGATCCAGCAAGAAGATTGCGGACAAGGAGCAATCGCAGGCTGTGAACGGTTCTGATACAGACGCTACAATCACTTTCTGGAAGGACATCTTCGAGCGATGGGCGTCCTTTGTTGCGTCATCCGACGAGAGTGAGCGAAAGGCAATTGTGTCGATGTTCCCAATCACCGCAGGTGTGTTTGGCGTGGAGTTGCCAACCGCGCCCTCTGCGGTGCCTGAACAGCCTCCATCAAAGAAGGCATCCACAAAGAAGACCAAGGCAGGTGCAAAGAAGGACAAGGAGGCGAAATCTCAGCCTCCCTTCGCTGTCTCCCCTACCGAGTTCCTTCGCCACTTTATGGCATACGCTACCGCAGCAGCCGTTCCATTTGACCCGAGCCAGAGCCATTCCGAGGTGAACATTTCCTATGTTAATGATATGAAGGTCTGGCAAGCCCTTATTTCAGCAGTCAAGACTCGAGGTCGCCGCTACCGCCGAATCCCAGTCTTTGGTAGGGCCCTCTTTGATGGAACAACGGCAACGGCCTTGTCACCGGACACGACCAAGGGCTCTACAGATTCAGTCAGCGACACCGAGAGCAAAGAAGAGCTCAGCATGGAGCAGTTCGAGGCCATGAGTCTTCGTAAGCGACGCGAAATGTTCGGTGAGACCCGCTATCCAGGAACAAAGCGCGTTCAGACTGAGGCCACCGGTGGTGAGGCTGTTGTTGAAAAGTCGACCTTCGCCAACGTTCGCATGTTCTCGCCCCTGTTTGTTGCCGTGACGGCCAAGCACTGCGCAGAGCAGTTGCAGGCGGCGATTTTGGCAGCCAGAAGCCAGTTCCCAGATCTTACCAACAGCCAGTTGATTGAGAAGCTTAGTGGTCGAGATGTAAGCGACTACCCATTCGACGACCGCTTGTTGCTGCTTCTCCCACTTAAGGTTCTCCTTGCATCCCATAGCTTGTCTGCACGTCATGTCCCTGGCTTGCTCAGCATTCTGGCTCAGCTTGGCCAGTGGTCGATGATTGAGGATTCGCTTTACTTAATCCACGATCTTGGAGAGGCTGATGTCGTTACCCTGCTGCAGACTGTCGTCGATGAGTGGGCGTCGCAGCTGAAGGCACACAGCGCAGCCACAGTCGCTGAAGCAAACTCCAGGTACATCGAGGCCCATGGCAATGTTTTGACCATGGAGAAGAAAGAGGTTACAACTGGACCTGAAGGTGTTAGCAAGGAGCTCCTGAGCGCAGTCCTCCCAGTCTCGCTCTCTGTTGAACGCGCAAGATCTCTCCTCCTTCGCATTTTGGATGCACCCGCCAGCCAGGCATTCCTCAAGCCTGAACTGCGTGCGCTTGACTCAACGATTCTTATTTGCTTGCTCCGCCTGCTGCTGGGGTGGATGCAGATTCTTTGGTTCTACAACTCGGATGGTGTGACAAAGCGTTTCCGCGTGTACCGTTCAGAGCTTGTTGCGTTAGGTGCCAAGTCGGGCTTCGTCGACTTGCAGTCACTTTCGAGTGATGTTTCCAACCCTGTGAAGACCTTCGCAAACACAATCAAGCTGACCAAGATCACCGCAGTCGACGGTGAAGATGGCGCCGGTGAAGGCACTCAAAGCAGCAGCACAGGTATTCCTTGGTACCTTCAGTTGTTGTCCACCGCGACCGGCATCGTCCCGATCTCTGCGACGACCGTGCCCGAGCTTCACAAGGTCTTGGACTGGACTTGCGCCTTGATCGACGCCAACTTTGCACAAATCGTCCTCCTGATGAATGCCTCAGTTTCCAACTCGGTCTCCATTTCGACTCCTGGTGTACCCAGCAAGCGCAAGATCAATGAGGCCCGCGAAATGCGCGACGTCATTACCCAGATGATCAGTATCGTGTCTGACCACCACCTCAAGTTCTGCAAGCAAGCCCACAGCCTCAAGTCCTTCTTGAATTACTTCATGCAGCAGCAGGAGAACCCAACCAAACCTGTTACTGTGGTCCCGCCCTACTCGATCCAGAGCTTGAATATTTAAACGATTGGTACGCTGCAGTTAAGGTGTGTTGATGTGTATGTGTATAGCTGCCCCAGCAGAAAAGCATGAATGAATACAAACCAACCAGCCAGCGCGCGTAGAGTATATTACCATCCCCCAATAAGGCGCGTCCTCGATAGAATGGGCCACTATCCACGCAAACACCCAGGAACTCACCCCAGACTGACAGAGCATATTTTTGGCGCGCAGACTGAGTTTCACTGGCGGAGGGGTTGAAATTGGTCTGGGTTGCAGAACGTTTGGCGAGTAAATTCATGGCGTTTGAGAGGTTTGGTTGAGTCAGCAATATACCAAACAAATATAGAACACGATGTAGTGTTGATTGCACTCAATAGATAACTTGGATGCACCCATCCGCATCGCATATTCTTTTCCAATACTACTGAGAACGCAGTTGCGGATGATGCGTCAAGCCTTTGCTGGCTCATTCTTTGTGGAATCTACACATTATATACCACTTCTAGCATGAGCGGCTACTTGGAGAACCTCATTGCGCTCGTCTTAGCCCTGAAGGGCACGCCTCAGGAGCGAGCTCAGGCCGAGAAGGAGTATGTCGAGCAACGCGCCACGAACCCAGCTGGTATGATCCAGGGTTTGTGCGAGGTGTTGACAAACTCGCAGCACGCTTTGATCCTCATGTTTGCCGTGATTAGTATTCGACAGATCGCCATGTCTCTCAACTCGGACATGGACCTCTGGTCTCAGGTGCCACTCGAACTTCGGGCCTCGACTCGAGGACTTCTCCTTGAGATGCTCAATGCACCAACCACGGATCGCATGGTGCGACGCCAGCTTGCGGATGCCATCGCCGCACTGGCCAAACAGTTTACAGATAGCGACAACTCGGAACTTATTGCATACGCTTTCCAGGGTTGCACCAACGAGAGCACCGATATTCAGGTTGCGAATTATCAACTCGTTGCACGACTCGCTGAGTACCAAGTCCTTGACAATGTAATCAACACGGATATCGATATCGTATCGATTCTGCTCAATGGTGTGCATTCCTCTAATCCCGACGTCGTAAAGGCCGCCTTCAGCGCCATTTGCGACATTGTCGCCGCGATGAAGACTGAGGTCCTTATTGAATGCGCTCCACTTGCATCTTGGGCTCCAGCACTTGTCCAGACACTCACGCAGGCATTCAATGAGGCCGATGAACGATACATCGAGGACCTGTTGGCTAAGTTAGATTCGGTTGCCTTGAACAACGCAGTTTTCTTTACCTCAGCGATCGGAGACATAGTCGAGGTGCTCAAGTCCGTCTGCGAATCTAGCCAGTTCTCACTCGTGCTCAGGACCGGAGCTCTCCAGTTGCTCACTGGACTAGGATGTGGCTCTCGTACGCTTGTTCGCCAAGTGGGTAAATATCCGGAGTACGTTTTGGAGGCAGCCTTTAGCCTGTTTGGCGTATACAATGAGATCATTGAGTCAGCAGAGGGTCAAGAGCGCTATCTTGAGAAGTGGACAGCGGAGGGTAACGGTAGTGATGAGAGCGAGGTCCTGGATAGCATAGATAGTGCCATTTCGGGCTTGGTCAAGACCATCGGTTCGAGAACCGCTTGGTCGCGGATACTCCCTCTCATGCAACAATATCTGCGTTCCGATAATTGGGTCGAGCAGCTTGCTGGTCTGGCCGGCATCAACGCCCTCATTGCAGCTGCCACCCAAGTCGCAGAGAAGCATACCACTGCAATGGTTGAAACCGTACTTCCTTTCCTCCAGCATCCAACTGAGGTCCACCCCTGTGTTTTGATGGGATGCCTTGACACTCTAATGCGATTGGCGAAGACGGTTCGTCCCGTCTTTTTGGCCAAGACAATTAAAACTGTCTTGCTAACTATCAATGGTCTCCTTCAGCCAGAGGCTGTGAATCACCGTGTAATCATGTATGGCGAAAGTATCTTCTGCATTCTCTTGCAGGAGTGCGAGGTGAGCGACACTGTTATGAAGCAGATTCTTCCCGCAGCTCTTCCGTCCCTCAACTTGGTCATTAATTCAGGTGATCTGCTGATCCAAAATCCAGCTTTCCTTCTTCTTGGCTCGCTCGCGGCGGCTTCCGGCAAGCTTTTTGTTGACTACTACAGAGATACCATCCCTGTGGTACTTGAAGCAATCGAGTCGACGCAGAACTCACCTTCACTCAGTCCTACCGATGAAGAGACATTCAACCAAATGCGCGCGCACATGATCAGTTGCGTTGGCAAGATCGCGACTGCAGTCGGTTTTGAGGTCTTTGCTGAGGAAGCCGAGCACATGATTCAGGTGTTGCTTCATTTCACCAGGTCTGACGACGGTATCCCATACGAGATCGCAGATTCTGCTCATCGGGCGCTTTTCCTTATGTGTCAGTCTATGGGATCTGCATTCGCACCTACCCTTCGGCACGTTATTCCCGCTCTCATCCGTGCAGCCGCATACGACGACGCAGTGATTAAGTGCGAAGTCGATGAAGAGGGCGTCATTCTCACGAACAATGATAAGGCCGACAAGTGCAATGAGGATGACGGATATGTCTCTTATGATTTCCCTCGACCCGGAGGTGGTATCACTCGCCATTACATTCACGTTGCTCATTTGACCGAAAAGGTCACTGCGACCGGGCTTCTGGGTGAATACGCAGTGGAAATCCGCGATGCATTTGGTCCTTATGCCGAGCACACCTTGGAGGTTATTTGGCCACTCTGTGATTATGAGTCAAACGACACAATCCGCGAAAATGCGATCCGAGCGATTCCTGCTCTCTTGGATAGTGCTAAGCAGTACTATCTTTCCAAGACCAATGGCGACGAAGAGAGTGCTGCTGATCTGCTTAGGATACAGTGGGAAAAGGCGCTAGCTACGCTGCTAGCACCTTTGAAGAAGAGGCAGCCACATTCCCGTCGTTCGGTGAATATGCTGTTTGAATCGCTTGGAGCCTGCCTGAACGTTCTTCCATTCCCGGCCTCCGATAAACATGTCAGCCTGATCTCAACCCTTCTCGAGCAACTTTTCACACACATTCTGACCGCACGTAAGATCCGAAGCAGCCAGGAGCCAGGAGAAGACGAAGATCCAGAAGATGAAGAAGCGAAGGGTGATGAATTGGAGCAGGCAGAAGCGGACGATGCTACCTTCTTCGATACCCTTACATCACTAGCCAAGGAGCTGATGGATAACTCTATTGATTGTTTCATGGCCGAGTTCCAGTCAACCCTCTGGCCCACCTTTAGTGAGTTCTTGAAGGAAAGCTCACCCTTGGCAATGATGGAGTCTGCATTAATTCTGCTTGGTGACATTATCGCTAAGAACCACCCAATCTCTCGTGAATACTTCCCCATTGTGCTGGAGCTGGCAGTCGCCTGGACAACTTCGACGGAACTTCCTTGGCGAAGGCGGCGTGTCGGTGCTTATGTCCTGGCGATGGGTATTAAAGTTCATGGCGGTGAGCTCCAAGAGCATGTTCCTCGATTCATCGAGCTCTTGGTCGACTTTGTCTCACAAGAGTACCGGCCTCTTACTGAGGACGAGAAGGACGATGAAGAAGAGGCACGTAGCGATCATGAAGCTGCTGTTGATAATGCTCTCAGTGCAATCATGTGGATCCTCAAATACTCCATTTTCCCGGAAGAAGGAGAGACTCCGATCGCACTGGCTGTGGAGGTGCAGGCAAAGTTGGCGGAGTGTTGGATTTCAAAACTTCCAAGATCTGTGGACGAGATCGAGGCCCGCTCGCAGCACGGTATGCTGCTTCGCATGGCTAGCCAAATGGTCCCGTTGATTGTAGGAGAGAACAACTCCAATATGCCACTCATTTTTGACATCTTCTCCCAAGTAATCCAACTTGCTCAAGGGTCTGAGGACTTTGAGGCGCTGGAAGTTGTCGAGCCACATGATGCCCTCGGAATGAAACAACTTTGGGCCAATTTCTGCGAGAGCATCCCAGAGAGCTTACGTGAGTCCGTTCTTGGCCAAATCCCCGAACATGTTTTCCAAGTTTTATCCGACGAGACTGAAGCAGAGTAGGTTTCCTAAACTTTCTTTGCAATCACGCCTCGGCTTCAGAAACCAGTACAATACAACGGTAGTTTTACGTTGATATTTCTGCTGATCAGTCTACCTACCTAACGTTTTCACGAGCACCTGGAGAAGGTGACTAGGGAGTTTATGGTGATGAAGACGGTCATGATGCAGAGTAAATGAGTAATGATACAATGACTAATTGAAACGATTTGGCGGTATACTAAAGGTTCTATAGAGAGTATACCAGCCTCAATTACTCCGCCTGAAAAATATCACTGGGTAAGCTATGTTTCAACTGAGGATGAAACAAATACACTTAAAAGTTAACTTTGGTTGCAGTAAGATTTACGCTTGAAGACGACGGGGGGCTTCATCTCGGGAATAGGGTACTCCACCCCATTGGGGTTATCGATTGATCGAGAGTCAATAAATCGCCACACAGCTTCGAATGCGGATCCAGGCGTGTACTCATGCAGCTTTGTTCCGGCTGAGACGTGTACGCAGCCACTGTTTCGAAGACCACGATGAAGATGCTCCGGAGCATCCAACGCACCCAAGGATGCAACCCAGTTGACTGCGTTGGTTTGGAGGAACTTCACGACACCCGCAGGGGTCTCTTCATCGATTTCGTGTACAGAATCCGTGAAGGCAATACTTCTCAGAACGGGAAGCAGAGTCGTATGGTGCTTTTTCAGCAGCGACAGGACGGAGTAGCCTCCAGCGCCCTGCGCAATAATTGTGTGCTCTGTCGCCTGCGCCTTCGAGATGAGCTCCTCGTACACGGTGCATGTGTGCGTCTCTCGATCGCCATGCCCTGGGATTGCAATCTTTGGGGCGAGCTTGCCGGAGGACGCAGACTTTGTTGAGATGTGCCTGTGAGGCTTCGACTCGGCAGTGGACTGGTTAATGCGATGATCCTTGCGCTGATCCAAGATGAAGTATCGCTTACCTGGCGACATCTCTGGACCAACGGCTCGGAGGATGATTTCCTTAAGCTTCACGTGGTCAATGTCATTTGAGTCAGGAGACTTTGTCGGGATCTGGAGCATGCTCTCACGGAAATAAGATGGATGGGGCTCCAAGCTAGTTGGAGCCACATTTTTCGTCTCTTCAGGGTTGACGCCTTCACTAGAGCCTCGCGCCTGTTTCAACCGTGAAGCGAAGTACTCCGCACGCAACTGACGATATTTATCATACTCCTCCTGAGCACTCGGTTCTACGAGACCCCCATTAGGATTTAGAATGACAACGGCGTATCCGCGCGCCTGGGCGGCTTCGACATACTTGAACATCGCGCCAATGTCGAGTGACTCGTTGATGCATAGCGCACGAGCCCACTGTCCCGGTCGAATTGGTCCCGAGCCCTGGATCAACCAGCAGATGCGCTTGGCAGTTAGGAGATCAGGGGAGTGGAAAATGTTCACCCTGCGAGTGCGATGAAGCTTTTGACTTTCTGGATCATTGGGAAGGAGCAATTCCTGCAGGTTGTACTTTTCCTTGAGTTGCTGTTGAATATACTCCAGGACTACATCACCAAGTGAGTCGTAATGCGCTTGACCAGCCCAGTGGAACCGCTGGCCCGTCGTTGCATTCACGATCTTGTGATTTTCGTCGTACTTGTAGTTGAACTCCTCCATTCTTAGTGGATATGGGCAATCCGGGATCGTGTTCAACCAATGAAGAATCGCAACGAGACTCTGGTTGCTTGCATGCTCTACAACCTCCTGCAAGGTATAGTACTTGTCAGGGTTGTCCATGAGCGGGATCTCGTCCGGTGCTTTTCGTTTGGTCATGATCATGTCGTCGAAATAGTCCTCCATCGTCTGTGGCATACGGATGTGTGAACCAGGCACGCACGGGTCATGGTCACCATCGAGGTAGCGTAAGTGGCAAGTATTGTTCTCATAATCGATCGACTCGACCCGTGCGTTGTAATACTTTGGCGCACGCTTCCACCTAGCTAATACGAGTGCACCCACTTTGATGGGCTTGCCGAATTCGTCCATTTCTGCGAGTTACGTACGAACTCTTGAGCGCGACCGAAGCGACGTGGTTGTTGGGTCAAGTTTGGGTCAGGGTCCCTCCTCCAGGCCGATAAGGACGTCAGGCCAATTTCGGTTGGGGGATGGAACTAATGAAACTCTGCCTTAGGGCGTCTTCAGTGGGTCCGTACTACACTTGTGGAGTATGCTCTCGCCGAACCTTCCACAAGTGCTTGCCGTGATCCTCTCCGCCAGGAAGGTTCTGTGTCCTGGATAAGTTGTGTGCGTGGTAACTCGGGGCGAGTGACGCAGCTACAGAGTACGTTAAGTTCCTCTACGACTGTGGTGCTCGCGGCCGGTGTCACTGTTCTCAGACTCACTGAGATAGCTCTCCAGGCGTCACAAGTCGAAGTGCCGAGGCGACTCGCGCTAGGAACAACAAGAAAAGCACCGGGTGACGAAGCGCTGTTACAGACTTGACTAAATCTTCGTATAAAGCAAGGGATATAGTGTAAAGTGCACAGCTCTACTGCGAGTCGTTGCAACTACTTGCTCCGTTATTGCGCCTCGTTTTTATACTATCCCCAACATCACATTTCCTATCCGTCCTGGCCCGGAAACGACGAATCGGACTGTTTGACGAGTGCAACCCCGCGCATCGAGGGTGACAAGACGCACTCAGGCGGACCTAGCGCTCCGTGGCTTTCGGCCGTATGACTTGAATAGGGGCCTGTCGCGAATCGAATGGCCTCAAACCCTTGCTCGATGGAGTACGTCAGTGGCCCTTATTGAGTCGTTGTTGGTCCGATTGAGGATGCCAGTGGCGGTTTATGGAGACAGTGTTGGATCCATGGTGTTGTCAGGACCGGGCTTACATCGAGGCGGAATGTTGTAACCCATTGATCACGCACATTTATTGAAAGCAGCGCTGCAGCATGTACGACTCGTCTCGAAAGCCAAGTCATGTCAGTATGTTTGCCCTGGTTTTGAGTAATGTCACAATCAAACTGCAGCCAGAAAGGGCATGAAGGCTCGGCTCTAGCTGGCATACCTGTACAATAGAGTTGAATCTGATCTGCCCAGGAGTACCGGCGATTGAGACTGCATGAACCAGGGCGTCGCGCTCGACGCTGCACTCGGTTTGAAATTTCCAGGCCAGGACGGATGGTCTTGGGCTACCTTTTCTCCAGAAAGGTAGGGGGACGGGGTAGGGGGTGACGGAATACGACGGGGAGGAAAAAAGCGACTTGGACGGGGGATGTATTTGGGGCTGGATCGCGGCAGACACTCGTGTGGGATACGTGGTGAACCTATGTTTGGATGCGTGAGAGGGTTTGCTATCAATCTGAACTGTCAGTAAAAATGCATTCACCCCAAAATCGCACCAAAATGCACACTTCAGCCAAAGAGTAACTGCATGGCTGACCGCTCTCTTAACATGTGGGTGGGGATATCTCGCCGCGGGACGGGTTGGAGCCGGACATATTGTGAAAGCGAGAGAGACTCGCCGAGCTCGATCGTCATCATAGGATATGGACACGCTGCTGGTGCAGTCTCGACAGAAGGACTCGACCAATCACTTCGTCGCAGTTCCAGTAGAGTGAGTGCAATAGACCATATGGAAGGGCTGGCAGCATTGTCAGTCTCGCCAGTCTACGTATCATGGCTAGTTTTGGTTGAGTCTTTGTATGCCCTAACCATTTCAGCACTGTCCCGCGTACTCTTCCGCATATAGCTAGCGAACGAGCGAAATGTCCGACGAAGTCGAGATTGTGGACCCCAAGGTCGTTGCTGAGGAGGAGTGCAAGCCTGCATGCGTCAAGTATGAGGACATCTACAACCAGTGCGCCAAGCGCATCGAGGGCCAGGAGGGCAAGCACTGCACTGGTTACGCTTTGGACTGGTGGAAGTGCATTGATCAGTGCGCTGCTCCCAAGTACTTCCCCAAGCTGAAGTAAACGAGAACACAAACAGCACGGGTGCATCAAGTACATCAAGTACATCAAGAGCACCAAGACTCTGACACGAGCCGTGATCCAAGATCTTATGAATGCACAGCAGAGTGGCCATGGGATCCTCTAAGTGCCGACATACTGTTCAGTCGAGATCTATGTCCAATCAATCTGTTTGAAAATCAAACACGGCTCATCTTGATTACGGAAGCAGCGAAAACCATATGCCGTGCCCTTACTGCGGGAGCCAAGAACATGGATTACGCAGAGCTGAGCCCCGCTGTCTGGCGCAACGGCGCACCGAGCATAAGAAGCACTTGGAAATGGTACGGTGCCTTCGCCATGCTCGTAAGTGAGTCTAACCACCGAAACGCCCCTTGGTAGTAGTTCTGCCACACGTGCCACGCGTCTCAGATATCCAGTACAGCTTGAACTGTGGGGAGTTATATGAGATCCAGCCAACTATGTCGAACACAGACTCAAGCCAGATGACAGCCGCCGTTCAAGGCACGCAGCTGTGGCTGAGTTAGATGATACTCGCGAGGCCTCGAATTCGGTGTCGTTGAAACAATTACATGTAACCATAATATGCCAATGTGAACGTTCATTCTATACAATACACACAATCGTATATATAGTTGTATTATGACAATATCCACACCGTGGTGGCCAGTCAGCACACGCAGTAACTATTTTGCGTCGCTGGACTCAGCCTCATGACCTTCGGCAATAGACTCACTGATCGTTGCTGGCAGAGCAGCCTGCGCTGCGGACGCCTCGGCCACTACACGCGGATTACTTGAGCGCCTGGCTGCGTTGGAAAGCCAAAAATCGGTTTTGGCTGCGAATTTCGCTCGCTCAATGGCGAGCTGTTCGTGTGCTGCCTGAAGTTCACGTTGAAGCTTGGCAAGTTTGGCAGCGGTATCCACGTCAGCCTCTTGCGCAGTCTTCTCTTGTGCTACGCGAAGCTGAGCACGCAAAGATTCAATCTCCTTCGTCAGGACTGCTCGAAGTTCAGCTCGTGCTGCCTCCGATTTAGCCTCAATTTCGCTAATCTGCTGACGATTGGCACGGGCTGCGGCCTCAATCTGCAACTGAGCCTGCAGTCGGATGTTTTCGACTTCACTCACCTTTTCGGCGCGGATTGCACGCATTTCGGCTTCATGTAAATCAGCAAGCTTTTGCATCGCTTGCTTCTTGCCTTCCATCCATGTTGCACGCTCCGCTGCAAATTCTTTCATCATTGTCTTGCGTTCTTCATTAAACTCTGACTTCATCTTGGTTGTCAGCATCAGCTTGTTCTTTTCTTCCGTGTTGCGGATCTCCGCCTTCTCAGCCTCGGCCTGCTGCTTAGTCTGTTCAAGCTCTTGTCTTAGCTGAGCAATCTCGTCACTGTGCTTCTTTTCTAGTTCGCTTAGCTTACGAGACTGCTCAAGCTGGTTGGACAGTAACTTCATCTCGTGATCGCGCTCAAGCTGCTGGATTTGAGCTGCGTGTGCGTTGCGCGTCGCCTCCAGTTCTGCAGCATGTTGAGACCGCTCGGTCGTAAGGGTGCTGTTGAATTTGCGCTCCCATTCCTCTTCGGACTCATGCTTCTCTCGCAGAATTATTTCTTTCTCCCGTTGCCAATTTTCTTGCGCCATCTGGACTGCTGCGAGGTGTTGATTCTTGACCTCCACCAGCTCATTGACGCGAGCCTCGAGTTGCTGCGTCAGATCTTCAACCTGAGCCTGAAGTGCTTCTTTCTCGTCCGCAGCGCGCTTGAGTTCAGCCTGGGAAGAAGCCAGCATAGCATTGAGTGCGTCCCGTGCGGCCGCCAATAACTGCTCCAACTCCTCCTGTCGTGCCTGGGCCGCCTTCTCCTTCTGGTTATGGGTTGCTACAAGGTCATTCACGCGTGCCATCCAAGCTCGCTCTGATCGAATACGTAGATCAACCGCTGCAGCCTGGGCAACAATTCGCTCGCGGCGCAGTGAGCGAATCGCCATTCGAAGTGACTTCATCGCGGCCGATAAGTTCTTTGTCTTTTCTCGTTCAGCTGTCAGTTCTGCTACGAGTTCATCATAGCGCTTGCTCCACGTGGTGATGCAGTCCCTGTACAGTTCCGAGACACGCTCGGTGGCTGAAGCAATTAGAATGGAAACAACACCAGCGAGCAGATGCATGAACGGCGACTCGAGACGAATAAACGATTTAACCGTATCGAGCACAGTTTTTGGATCGCTATGGAGTAAAGTTAGGACCGATCCGCTGGATACCCTACGGCCCGATGGTTGCTGCACGTTCGATGGGTGGTTTCTTGGCGTGATTACGCTCACGGGCTTCACTTGACCGATCACCCGATTCACTTGAGATCCAGGTGAATTGTGTTGGTTCGGGCTTCCAGCAGCGTAGATCGCTGCGTTAGCTGCGGCTCCACTTCGTCGTAACGAATCAAAGTCTTCATCTGCGGGAGGTGAAGGTGGCGCTTCTGGGGCTGCTGCGGAACCCGCTGGCGGTTGAACAAGAGAAGCTGGTGGAAGCTGCGCAAGACTGCTGCTGGCTCTGGGTGAAGATGGTGGAGACGGAGGGGAAGGAGGCATACCGGGCGGTGGCGGAGTAACGAGTCCCTGTGGCTGCCGTTGTAATTGTTGTTGCGGCTGGGGAGGTTCATCGTCGAGTTCAAGGAATGCTCGACCTTCAGCAATGACATCTTCGAAGTGGGAAATCGATTTTGCATCTTTACCAAGTGCTGCGCGCAAAACGGCTAGTAGCTCAGGTACCATAACTTCTTCAATTTGGGTGCGCAAGTCAGACTTCGGTAGGAGTGTCTCCTGGGCAAGTTCGTCAGCAGTGGGGAACTTCGTGAAGCTCAGCTGACTTCGATCATCCTCTACATCTTCACTTTCACCCTCATCTTGCTCAGTATAGTGTTGCTGAGGTGCAATCCCTTCGGTGTTGGTCACGTCGTCGCGTACATCAACAGCTAGTTTTAGCCTAACCGAGACTTGCCCAGTCTCGTCCTCTTCAAGGTTTGAAGTGAGCTTGCATACAGTTGCATTAAGATCCATTTCTGCTGGCTGGGGTGCGGATTGGGTTGGTGCGCTCTGGGTAACTCGAGGCGTTACGGCGACGTGCACAGCATCCTCTGAGGCGATTACCGTGTCTACAAAGTCAGCTCGCTTCAGACCAGGGTCCTTTGTGAGGGCTGTTGGGGAGGGCAACTCCGCATGGATACTCGAACGAATCGAATCTGCTTCGCCGGCATTAAACTTGTCGAGCTGCTGGTTCAGTGAAGTCAGCTCCGCCTCCAGTCGAGCAATTTCTTGCTCATCGAGGTCGAGCGATGAAGTGGACGCAGCGACTGCGATGTGCTCTCCAGAGAAGAGTTCCGTGCCTCCGACAGAATGAGTATCATCGTCGAGCTGACCAAAGTTCGGGTCGAGTAGTGGTGCCAGATTCATCAGAAGTTCAGACGCACGGCGGTTCATCATTCGGCTGGATTTGACAGTAGGGACGTGCTCTTCCACCACACGCGTGGCGGCCTCTTCGTAGTCAAGGTTAAACCTGACGCCCTCTGCGTTGCCGTCGTGGTCATGCAAGAGGTCCTTCTTGGATAAAATGCTAGTTTGCGAATCTGCATAGGAATCGATCTGCATCTCGTACTTGGCACAGAGTCGTGTGAGATTGGCGACCTGAGTTTTCAATTTGTTGATCTCAGATTTGAGGGACTGACTAGTTTCAAGTTGAGAACGCAGGTAGTTGTACTCCAAGCTAGACAACCACACTCCTGAGTCGTCGGCATTGTCAGACCCAGCACTATGACCGCTCCTTGCCTCGTCCAACCGAACTTCCCCATCTTCTTGGTCTGGGTGTTGAGACTGCGGATGCACTCCTGTCCTCTTGTCCAGATTCGACGTGAATAGAGCCCTAAGTTGCTCGTTCTCCTTAGCCGCATCAGATCTTGCCTTCTCCAAGTCCGCGATTTGGGCCTTGTAGCGTGCTTCGTTCTCCTGAATCTGAAGGCGCTGGCTTGCAACAAGGGCCTCGTAGTACCTGGTGAGTTCGTCAACATTTCGGGTGTCCGGTGGGGTGAGTGACGCATCAGAGTTGGTAGAGAAGACGGCGAGGTCAGCAAACTGTTGCACATGCTGTTGTTGTGCTGACTGTGTCTCACGCGTCTCACTATAACCCACCTGTCCCTCCTGACGATCCTCGAGCCCACTGACCTCAAGAGTCGAGTTCGGCACCGAAGAGTCATCAAGCGAGAGCTCGTTCAGGCTCATGAGTTGACATTCGGTCTTGTCTCCAGCTGCAAGCGCAGCGAGAGTCTCCACGACTCCCAGACCCTCCACCGCGTCGTCATCGCCGTGGATGACAGGGGAGTTACAGCTCATGAGAGTGGTTTGTGACGTTTTGCGCCAGTGTGAAAGCACTGGGGTTTATGCCTAGACGGGAATCAGAGGTAACACGGTATGATAATGTCAATACCTATCTCATCATTCTCATACACTCACTCCATTGACGCCGTTTAGCAAACAAACCAGCGTATCTTCTCACTCCATTTCAACTCCCCCGAGCCCGTCCCGTTCCGCGTTCCGCGTCGTCGTCGGTCGACTTGAGGCTGGTCCAAGGAACGCGAGTATTATGTCACCCCCGCACACGGCAGGTTTAACCGTTTTCTCACGGAAAGCCAACACTGTAAGCAGTGTGAATTGGGCACGTAGACGTGACTGCATCGATCTAAAAACCTAGTTATTACATGAAAAATCGCATGTGACGCCTATTAATATCTATTAAACTCTACCAGATACTGTTAACACCGGGGGAGAACTAGGATGCGCAGGGATCCGGGCACAGGGGACAGAAACCCCGAGGGTAGGCGAGTTCGGGCCTGCCCACGGGGTTCGCGACATAGCAAAACTGTTGCGAGATGTACTCGAGTATACACGACTTATTCGCGCCGTCTGAGACATCCTATCCTTCTGGAACCCCTGAAAATACCGAACGAAGTTCCTAACCTGAGGACTGCCTGTTGCGGACTTGAGTCGAGGCTCTGTGGTGTGTGTCTGCTGTATGGATACATTGCGATATTTCAACTAACCAAGTCTTAACCACTCGACCTTCCATCGTTGCCATACTCTTAAGCACAGACTCACTAGAAAAAGTAAACCAAACTCCTAGACAACCCACGACCGGTACGAAGCAAGCACCGGCATGCAACCTGGGAGCACACGTGCCAGCATCCGTGCCGCTGCCGCAGCGGCTGCACGCTCTGCGCATTCGTTTCCCTCGGCAACGGGCTTACAGGTGTCATCAACCGCTGCCACTGCAAAGAAAGTGGATGCACATCGGATCGCCTCTCCGCATGGACCAGTCAGAAACCACGGTACATTAGGTTCGCTTTCTGCGTTAGGGTATGATACTTCTGCTGTTCCCTTGCTGGTGAAGCCCATTCCGAAATCGACCGCTCGCTCGATCGTTTCCAGCTCATCGACAAATTTACCAACGAGTTTTGTGACTCAGCGAGTGCGTCACGCTTGCTCCCCGCGAAGAGCGTACACGACTAGCGAAGGGAGTAGCAGCAATCCTGCGATTGAAGTTGGTCTTGGATCTCGCTTTTCCGCACCGGTGCATCTGGATCCTTCTGCAGACACCACAGCCAAGGCTCCCTCCATCGATCCTCGACGCGCGTCGTACTGCGTATACGTGCCGAAGGATGATGGATCGGGCGAACTACAGATCGACCTGCCACGGACGCTAGAGATACTCGAGCGCAGGTCACAGGCTTTGCTACAGTCTCCTACATCCTCAGGTGTATTTTCAGAGACGAATTTGAACTGGGATGGACAGAATGCAACGGAATCTCCACTTGACGCGGAGGAATGGCTGAATTACGATAAGGCCATCGACGATTCGGACCAAACCATCATTATCCAAGATTATCGTGATTTGCTCAACCTTGCATTGTACTTTGATGAGTCGGGCACATTAGTCGGTCATGTTTGGGAATCTATTGTTCGCTCCCGCGTTCCGGTTGAGGCCGATCAAGTAACAGCTGTCGTAGCGTACCGCGCAAAGCAGCGCGTTTCAGAATCGACGTTCGATAACTTCCTCTCTGTGCTCTTTGCTGCAAATGTCCGAGTCGATGAAAATGTGCTCGTCTCGCTATTTTCTATGGCTGCTCAAGCCAGAGCATCAGCGTCGTACACCAAATTACTAGGTATTCTAGATGCATGTCAGGAGGGTGGGCTAGTGAATGTAGACGTGGATTTTCTTACACGTCTCATTTACTCTGTCTCTTTGGGTCGAGTAGCGAAGCACTCCAGCGCTCTTTACGAAAGGCTGTTGATGCTGCAACCTCATCCTGACGCTCGGGTGATCCGCGCTATTTGTTCTGCCTACGCACTTGCTGGCGATCTCGAGTCCGCACTACGGATATTGCGAAGTACGACAGACCGATTCATGCAGATTCCAACCGATATCTTCATCATCATCGCACAGAGCCTTGGATCCGCGCAGAAATCGGGTTCATCTTTGCTGACACTATTCAGGGAAATTAAGACATTTGGAGTTGATCCTCCGAGGCTAGTAGGATTAATCGCGCTGCGCAGCCTTGTCCGCGATGAAAAGGCCAAGGAGGCTGTAGAGCTGTATTGGGAGCTTAGAAACACCCCACCGGAAACAACATCAGCAGAATTTGCACGATATGATACGACCGAGATGGCCGTAACCACAGCGGTAATTGGCGCGCGTGAAAAAGTTGGTTATCTGCTGCCAGACAATGCTTTGAGAAACTTCTTCTCTGGCATGATCAAACTTCGTGAGTACGAGTGCTTAACTGATATTCTGTACATTGAAGCTACTCAACGAGGATGCATTCTCCCCAACGAGCTATTCTGTTCGGTTATTGTGTCTGCAGCCCACGCTGGAGTGGTTGGAGTTGCCTTCCGCCTATTCGCATTCTACACTGAACTGGGACTAATCCCAACGCAGCGCGTTTTTCGGGCAATGTTGAAGTCATGCCGCAACGGGAAAGCAGTGCTGCCCCCTGATGCAACCACCATGATTGTGCAACATATGCATCGAGCCATTGATGTACTTCACAAGGATCCAGAATCCGGCATGTATGTTGTTGGCCCACCCGACTTGGATTCTCTACCAAAGTTGCGTGAAGAATTAGACAAGCTCGTACCGGAGCAGAGTGTAGTGAACCCAAGGGAGCTGCCAATGCCAATGCTCGGAAGCCGTATTCAAGCAGGAAAGGATGCGCATGTCGCTGTGCACGCCTCGTTCGATTATCGGAGCGGATCCGTTTCAACTGAAGTAAGCCAAGTTCCTATACTCATTGGGGGAAATTCAGCGTCATCTCAGACATTTTATCGAATCATTCCCAGTAGCTTTGTCTCAGCCTTGGCATCACCAGCTGCCATTCAAGCTCCTAGCGACGCTCAAGCTGATAGTCGACTCCGAAGCATGACTGCATCGCACGCCTGCAATTACGCGTCCGAGGTGACAGTTGGCTCGTCATCATCAACGTGCATTTCCAACCCTAGGGCACCCGCAGCGCTGCCACTGCTACCAAATTCAGTGCAGCCCAAGTTCAAGACTCTCCCGATTGGCCCTTCTCACATCTATCTTATTCTACTGATGCGTAACAAAGCATTGCTAGGGGATGTACTGAGCCTCATGGACAGAGGGGACATAATGCCGGACACACCGATCTATCGCCTCTTCCTCGATTTGGCGGCTTACATGACTCCTGAGACCATCCTTGAAACCTTCACTCGCCTACGGAGCATTCATATTCGCTGCCACCATCAACGTATGCTGGCGTATAGACTCGAAATGGAGCAGGCCCAGTTAAGGGCAGAGACTGCTCTGGCTGAGGCTGAGAACAGGCTCATCGAGGAATTAGCTGGTGAGGCTGCGAAGGCGCTTCCTCTGCCTCAGACTCCCACTGAAGCATCGATCGGCGTCCCCTCTGGAGCGGCAGAAGGTCAAGCTAGAGGGTTTGTAGGCCTCGATAGATCGATGCTTCGAGATCGGGGATCAAAGTCAGGCAAGACCATGGCGGCAACAACAGCATTCCAGCTTGATGAAGATGACCGAGCTGTCGTGGCATCGCTTACAGTAGCCGATGACACCTCGATGTTGTCAGCGCAGTCTATGCTTGAAAAAATTGATGGTGATAGCAGTGCGTTCGATTCCACACAATTCGAGCGTGTAAACTCTCCGGAGGAGTATGATTCATGGGAAGAGGAAGTCAGCGACAAGGTCTCAGTTCCCTCAGTATCAGGAGAAGAACAAACTCCCATGCCCAGTACCGAAGAAAAAAGTGCCCCTTCTGAGGGCAGAGATGCTGGCACCCAGACTACGGACTCTATCAATGGCCAGTTTGTGGCGGTTAATCGAACGACCATGAAAGATAGCCCAGCATCGCTGGCGGAGGACAAATCGCTTGCAGACGAGGTGTTGGCTTTGGGCTTTAAAGTCAGCACGGAGCCACAGCAGCAAGAAGATGATGAAATGGTTCACGTTGAGAAGCTGCGCAAGTCATACCGCCTCCAGGACCGTCACATCACTGCAAGCGTCTCTGGGTTTCTGCTGCCCAAGAACCAATTCCTTGAGAATATTGGAGGTAAAGAGGAGTTGGACCAGCGACCTGAAACAGATCCTGACCCAAGTGAGCACACACACAGTGAGTATCAGCTTGGCGCTTCTGAAGTCGAGTTCGAAGTTCCTGAGACCGTCTGGGCAATGTATATTGCCACCCTTTTGTCAATGAATGCTTTCGATCAAGTTGAAGCGATGATTTCAATGCTTGAGTCCAACTCGAGGCTGAGTTCCAGTCCACTCGCACTTCAAACCAAAGTCAAGTTATATGCGATGAAAGGCGATGTCGAGAAGGCAAGCAACGTACTGAGGGCCGCTGTCACGCGACTCGGCACCCCCAATTCGCCTCCCACACGCGGTACTGAGCATTCACCGCTCAAGCCTAGTGAACTTACAAAGGTGCTGGGAGCCATCTTCAGTTTTTCTCCACATAAGACACTCAGCGAGAATAGCAAACTCGGAGGCCAAAATCCGTATCGGATCATTCATCAGCCCGATGCACTACTTTCTGCCTCACTACGACTGGGAGGAAGAGGTGGGCTAGGTCAAGGCGACACGAAGGGAACACCAAGTGTACCAAATGCAAGTGATGGGGCTCTGCTCGACAATTCGAATCCATTTGATCACATCGATGGAACCGCGCAGCACAATTTCGTTTCCGCGGTTGTAGATCAAGTTCTTTCGGTCCTTCCGCCCCCACCCAAATTTATTCCTTCGAGTTCGCATTCGGAGGCTGTGGTCGAAACCTTGGTCGGTAAAGCTGGAGCGGAAGATGACCCGTGCGTTACTGATGCGATTTACAAATCATTTGATGAGAAATGGTTTTATCAAACTGGTGAAACGATGGGTGATGAAGGTACACAAAATATGTTGGGGAATCAAGTCAGGGCGAGGAAAGCTGGTCCGGCAAGCGACTCATATTCTGCATCGCACTCATTAGAGTCATTTTCATCTGCTTCATTGACCAAGGCTCGGCGCGCTCTCCGACGCCAACGGGTTTCAGAGAAACCATATGTAGATCCAGCCTTTGGTGATCTAGGGCTGCTTGAACAATCTAAGGATGTGGTGACAGCTCAGGACTCTTCGGCCCATACTGATTCGCTCGCGGCCAAGAATCTTTCAGAAGCTGTGGCGTCCCCATGTGCAATGGAACCGTCTCTTCCCCCACTTGTTATCACAAACGCTGGTCTTGTATCGCTTCAGACCTTCGTTCATCATGGCTCTGCCGCTCCGACAACTCTGTTCCTAGTCTCCATGTTTGTCTTAGCGACGAATAGTCGCCGTGCCCTCACGGCGATTTCCATTGCTGAGCGACTGTTGGAGCGAGGAGTCCTATTTTCACGTGATATTCTGAATGTTTTGTTCGAACAAGCAGTGCTGCGCACCCTAAAAGGTGAGCTATTCCAGCCAACACTTCAAAGATTTTTCAGACTTGCTTATGTCACCGCGTTGTACACTAAAGTACCACCAACGTCGCTTCCCAGCATTAATCCCAACGGGAATCGAGCACAACCAGGTTTGGCGTTGAAGAGGCCTCGTTTGTCCCAGTTGTATGGTGTCTCAAACACGGGATCTGACTTGGGCAGACTTTTGCAACCCGAGGCCGCATGGGTAAGAATAAGCCCCAAGATGCTCGAGGATCAGGCCGTATTACGGGGAGCGGAGCTTATCCCTTCTGTAGCGTTGAACATGACTTCCGCATGCTCAACTGACGATTACACCTTTGGGGCGCACTTCATTGAATTTCCTTCTCCTCTTCCTGAATCGTATGTTCCCCAGGAGGACGAGCTTGAATCGGGTTCCTGTAAACGAATCATTGGGTATCGTGTTGGTATCCGAGGAATTGATGCGACGTTGGACGGGCCTTTACCTAATAGCCTAAGTAACACTTCACAGTCCCCGCTTAGATGCTGGCAGCTACAGATTCCCCTGCATCTCTGGCCTGAGCTAGCTCAATACTTCGAGGATTACGTCTCCGACGCACTCGTTCGACGAGATGTTCACGCGATCACGAACGTACTGCAATGCCTTGAGGCGTTGCGGTTGGCAGGCGATGCCAGGATTTTCGATTTGTGCGTGGATCTTCTTGACCAAGAACTTGATGATGAGAGCGACGAAACCAGTGCGGAGCTGGCTTCGATTGAGACACAAAAACAACCGCAGCCGAGTATGGCACTTCACGGCGTCTCCTTGCTCGCCGCTCGGGTCCTGGCTTACGTGCAGCTGACTGGGGGACTCTTGTCAAACAAATCATATGAGAAGCTTGCCCGCCTAGCAACACACCGACGTAACGCAGCACTCCTTCGCGTGCTGCTCCAACACATTCACTTCAGAAAACCCAGCTTGTCTCCAGCGCTTGGCGACGCGCTAATCTTTGCCTGCAAACAGATTCCCTTCCTTCAGGGAGAACTGATTCCATCCCCACTTCCTGAACCCTCGCGTCTTGGACTAAGGGTGTACCATCTTATGCGAAGCCAAGGGATAACCCCACTTCCTGAAACCTTTGCCTCTTTGATTAACTTAATGGGTCGGGCGGCAGGAAATCACGCCAAGGCGTATGAGATTTTCAGCGATATGCTAACAAATTCTGTCCGTCCGACAGTTGTAACGATAGTTGAGCTCGCAAAAGCCATGCTCTTCCGTGCTCCTCAACTAGGCACTATTGAGGCCTTTTGGAAGCTCATGCAGGACGTGAAAGTCGAACCCAATGAAGACGTGTATAGCTTCACACTGCTATGCACAGCCAGGCTTCCCGCTTCCCAAATCCTACCAACCTTCGTCTCGATTGCGAACCGAGCCTACATGTCAGGATTTGCAGAAAGAATCGATTTGAGGGCTAAGCTTGAGGGTGTATTCTCGCAAATGCTGTCGATGAATACGAGTTGCCAGGATATGAAACAAGTCTTCTTGGATGCACACAAATGTGGCATCATTCCGACTCGACAATCGCTCCTGGACTGCATTCGGGCTGCGCTCAAACAACAGAATCTTGATGTCTTTGTGACGATGTACACGCTTGCACGAGTTACAAGTTTAATAGCACAGATCACGGAGGGTGCGTTCAAAAAGCTCAATCACGAGTCATCCGACCAAACTCGCGCACAAAATCTCCCTCCGTACATTCACGGGCGATTGGGCTTACTAGGGCAACCAGAGTTCGTTTCTGAGCCTAGCATCTTGTCGAGTTCACAGATGTACAATACTTCTGAGACAAATCATGTTTCATTGGATTCATTTCATCGTGATATCCGTGATGACTTCCTAGGGCTTCTTCATGATGAACGTCAGCGCGCAAGCTCTGAGAGCCTCATGTCTCACGATATCAATCAGCAAGTACTTTCAGAGCCCCCAGTCGATTCATCAGATCCCAGTCTTGTGCGCGCACTTGACAACGCTCTCTCGCTGTTCACGCCAACTCGCAACGATCCGACATACCTCGTTACTGACGAACATTCTACCATGCATGAGGCCATTCACGATTTCCTCGCAAAGGACAGACAAGACGATAGTTTCGTAGGAGACCAAAGCATCGTTACGTCCGCTCAGCACAAATCTGACGCATTACGATCTAGCGGATTCAATGACAACATTGCGCCATCCGCATTGCCCAATATCTTCGGATCATTGGAAGCTTCTCATTCCGCATCAAGGCCACCATCCACCAATGACCCAGAGGTGCTCGACGAATATTTGACACTACCCCCGGAGTTCCGATCCGCATTGATAAAGGTGGCGACTCACGCAAAGGAGTTACGCAATGCTGCATATGCTGCGCGTCAGCGGGCACTGAAGCAATTGAAGGCCATCAATGCTAATGACGCGAGTAGTGGGGCGGGACCGGCCATGATCTCGAATTCGAATGATAGCGCAAGCTCCTCCACCTTTGCTTCTCTTCCAATTGAAGTCGCCGCTAAGTTGCATTCTAGCACGATTACTCCGGGGTCTCTCGTCGATTCACACGCAGCTTCACCGTCCGTAATTGCAAAACGGCTGAAACGCGAGAAGCGCTACCTCGCTTTACTGCGTGCAGCTGAGGAGTCTGAGCATGCAGCTGATGTCGCAGAGCGCGAGCTTGCACAGCTGCGTCAGCTTGCAGGCTTGTCGCCCAAGCCTTCCTCTCATGCTCACTGGACTGATGCGACAGCAATGAACACTTCGGGTACCGCTACGAATTCCTCATCGGAAGGGTCACCAAACTTTATGCGTCCGGAGGTGGGAGCAAATGTAAAGACCATGCCCGTGCCGACTGACATCTCAGATGGCTCTATCCAATCAGGGTTGCCAGTCGCTCTCCTACCATTCGATATCGCGTTATGGACTCAGGCCCGAGTGACTAAACTTCCTACGGTCGCCGCACGATCGAATCGGGTGTTTGGCTATATTCCACAAGGAAATTCAGCCTTGTCACGGCTTGCCTTAGATTTCGCATCAGGTGAATTCGCCATTGCTACACAGCCATTAAGTGTTCACGAAGTCCACCAGTTCGCAGATGAAAGTTCTAGGTTGAAACAACTTGAAACGGATCGGCGACTGGCGGCATTGAAAGCAACATACGAGACGGTAGATCGTGCGATGCGTGCTCAGAGATATCTCACTATAAAGCAGAGGCAGCAGCTGAGAGAAGCGCTTGAGGCGATGAAGCCAAAGCCTGCCGCTCCCGATAGTATTCAGGGTCTCGTTGCTCAGCATTTTAAACAGACAACTCCTTCCCCCATGGATCCTAATGACCTGCTCCTTCAAGCTGAGTTTACAGACGAATCGGCGAAAAAGCTCGTCGTAAATGGCGACAATGCGTTTTGTCAGGAGAGGTATTCAAAGTTGCGCTTCCTTTACCTATTTTACACACGCTTTGGTTTTCTCACGCCGTCTCAAATGACGGCATTGAATGAGCTTCTTACGCGCAATGATTCGAGTCCCAATGGTCCAACAAGTGCGAATTCGAGCCCTCGATTGACTGTATCCATGCAGGCGTTGAGGGATATCACCTCTAACGCTGAGATTCAGCTGGTCTTCGAGTCGTACGTTAGAACAGTCATGTCTAAGGCCTCTGAAGTGGCCGCCTCGCAGTGGGACATTGAAGTGCGCAGGCTTGGATTGTCGCCGCCTATTGATGACCACATCAACCCTTTTCCTCTGGACCTCGCAATGCAAAACACAGCTTTCCCCCCTACGCGCGCCGATGCTATGGCACATTCCGCAGCCGTAGCTAGGAGGCGTGCACTTGAAAAACTACAAGCCATGCTGTTAGAGTTTTTCAAGAATGAGGACCTCGTACAACATCACGAATTCGAACAAAACCTCGCGAAAGAGTTCCATTCTGAGCGTCAGCGAATCCTGCGTGAGTATCGAGAGCACTTATCAACCGAAAGCAATCTGGAGGATGTGCTCGAAGAACCAAGTGGAGAGGATGCTCGGGCCATTCAAGACGAGAAGATGCAGTCTGAACCAGGACTAAAGCGCAGAGAGGCGTTGGCTCTGCTAGGAGAGGTTCGTAAGGAGTTCCATCGTGTCGCCAAGGCTGAAGAGGCTGCAAGGGCGCAAAGACAGGATGAGGCCTCAAGTCTAATTTCTAAATTCGTGGGCAGCATTCATAGAGCCGACGTCACGTCACCTGAAGCTGCTCAGGATGCACAATCTGATATCAGTGCTACGCCTTTCGTCGATATCAGCGCAGTGTATGAGCAAGTGATATCCTTTTATATGAACAATACCTTTTATCCGTCCTTCCCATCCGGTTCTACACCTGTCTTTGCGAAGGATGTCGTTACAGGTCCGGTTGCAGAGAAGACAGTGCTTCCCGAGCACTTCTTGTTGCACCCCCTCTTACAACTGCGTCAGCAAGAGGGATCTGATCACGCCTCTGCTGATCGCGCATTGGTTGGATACAAGCTCACAGCATGGAAGGATTCCTCCCTCGGTTCTCTGTACACCGATAGTGTTGAACCTCTCCCTGTTGCCCTTCTGGTAGATGCGTTAAATCTTACCGTTCAAAACGGCGTTCCCAATATTACGCATTGCATTCTCACGGATATTATGCAGCTCCTCGGCACCCAAAATGTGTCGCTTGCGACTTTCCTTCAAGCCCTGCGGGTGTTTCCCAATGCCAAGTCCGGGTCAAGCTATGGTGATTTCTTCACTAGCAAGGATAATCCGCTTGTCGCTGCCCCATACTGGAACTCCTACGTGGCACAGGTTCTTCAAGCGAGGGGCGCACTTGTTCTCCACAGCGGATCAACTGAGCGAGACTCCTTTCTCGCATATCATGCTAATGACAATCCCGATGGTACTCTGGCATGGTACTTCTGGAATTTGTATCATCAGGCATGTGCTGCCGGCCATGGACGATCACTTGTACTCTATGATGTCATGCTCGCGTCTCTGCAGAAGCTCGCACCTCTATCGAACCACCTCGCTCGGATTTTCCACGAAATGCGCAGACATGGGATCTCCATCACGCCAGCCCAGTATCGTACTATTTTCTCAGCTATCGCTAGCCAGCCGGATCCTGTCGAAGCACTAAGAGCAGCGTTCGTGATTTGTAACGAGGTGAAACGAAAGCATACCAGTAATGCTATCTCTAGCCAAGTTAGTCCTACATCAGAGGTGGGTCCGTTCGGCGTAATTCCAGCTGATCAGTCTCAGCCCAAACCAGAGTTTGCTTTGGCACTAAGACTCTTTGGAGGATCAACAATACTCGATCCACACGTCAAGGAATTTGTAAGTGTGGCTGAGACGGTGATGCTCAGGACTGCTCTGGGCCACTACTCGCCGGAAGTTCGCCAGCGTCTTGAAAATCGTCCGTTCGAGAGGTGGGTCCAACAGGTTGCACTAGACGAGACTGTCGATCCAGACAAGTTACTAGCCCATCGAATGAAATACGAGCCCGAGAGGCTCCCTGCTCAGCTTGTTTTTATTTCAGAGTCGATTTCAGCAGCACTCGTAGCCGGACTACCTTTGTCTGAACGCGTCATTCGGACATATGAACAGCTCGCCAGCTTCAATCAAGATTCGCGCGTCAGTCGATACGTACTAGAGGTTGCCAAATGGGTGAGAGAGCAATTAAGCCTTCTCAGCGCCGACATGCAACTCTCAGGATTAAGGCCTTTGGATACCTCGAGCCTTGAGCCAGAGGTATTGGAGTTTGTCAACAGTGTGAAGAATGGCCTACCGAGTATTTTACCTAGCATGGAAGGCTCGGCAGCTTCTACAGGCCCTAGAAGCATGGCGGAGCCCCAGGTACAGAGCGACCTCAGTAAGTCGATCACCACTCAGGGAAGCCAGTCATCTTCGGAAGATATGATTACAGGTTCGGTTGCAGGACTCAGCCAAGTGGATCCTGACGCCGTGCGCAATCAGGCTGCCCATGTACTCCACTACGCATCGCAAAGACTGGCGGAATTTGTTGCCATCTCTCTGGTTGAGTTATATTCAGCAGCAGATCCTGAAACGAACGACTCATTTGGTGCAATACTACGCAAGCATATTGTCCAACAGTTAGCACCAAGTTCATCATCTTCATCAGACCATACTAACGCGCAGATGTTTGGTCTTGAGTTCGATTGTGGTAACGAATCGACATTGAAACGGCTTCCTAAAGAACAGTCATTTTCTCTCGGACGCGAGATTCAAGCCAATTCTGCGTCGGCTGACCGTCTAAAGACAAGTGATTTGGTTAAACAACTCAAGCCGGGCGTCCCGACGCAACACAGTGATGCTTCTCAACAATTTATTCCACCTCTGCTTGTGGCTCTAGAGAAAGTTGCGAGAAAGGGCCTTTCGGGAAGGTTCGCTGAAGCATTAAGTGGAGAGCTCACACCAGGAGACTTGGTAGACCTCCCATCGAAAACTGAATTGGAGGCAATTGTTGATTTGGCCAACAGCTCAGTGCCCCAATCAGCAAGTAAATCACCGTATGTTGTCACCCCTCATGCGGTACAGGAGGCCATCTTGACGGTAAATGACCGTCGAAGACAGAGTATGGACCTCGCCCGATTGGAGTCCTCTCAATCTCACAGCACCCTCCTCGGACTGCTCCGAGGCTTCTTCCCTTCTCTTATGTCCACTGACGTCTGGAGCTTGGTTCGTAAGCTACTACCTGGCCGCGAGCTAACCATGGAAGGCGGTATCGCCAGGATTGGTATCTCTCGAACTCACGGTGAGACGCAGTTCGAATTGAGTAATGATGAGTATCAGCATCGTCAGAATGAGATCCATGCAATGGTCGAGCGTTTGCTGGGCGTGTTGCTACGAATGTGTCGTCCAAGTCATGCACCACCTCAACTTACAGACGCTACTGCGAAGCTGATGCCAGACCGCTACGCGCAGCACATCAAACACTCAGATTTCATGATGCCACCAATTCTCCCCCTGCCTATTTTCGAAGGCCTCATGACCTTTGCGATCGCTGCGCTCTTCATTGTTCCGACAAATCGAACGAGCACTGTACTGGCTTCTGCATTGATGCCGGCTGGACATCCTGCGATGCGACTGATAGCTCTGGCTGTTAGATGCGCACCAGTAGTTAGTCCTTCGAGCAATGAAGGAGTTGCAGTCTCACGGTATCTAGCTCAAGTCATTCGAAACCTGTCACGTCTTGGTCGACATGATGCCGCGCGAGTAGTATTGACGGCCCTTGTCACGCCGCGTGGAAACTTTGAGCTACATCTGCATTCTCTTGGGCACATCTTGCCCGAACGGTTCTCCTCTCTTTTCCCGAGAGAGGATCAACTGCTTTCTAAGCAATCGATAGCTTCTGCTGAGCCTAATAATGATCAACCAGGGCCAAATTCTCAAGCTGGCTCACTGTATGCTGTTCCCAAGTCACTCAAGGAGTTGGAAATCTCCAACATCACTGCCTTTTGCTCTACCACAGGGAAAACGACACATCCATTAGCTGGCGTATATCATGCGCTCGACTCAACGGTAGGGCTGCCACTTCATTCGAAGAATGCGCTGCTCGATTGTATTCAGGCCTATGTCTCGGAGACGAGCTCGGCTAAGGATATTGCGTCAATTGTCCCGCATCTTATCCTTGCTCTACTCGCCCCATCGCCAGCCGCTACAACGGGCACTCCTCAGCCTAAGTACACAGCATGGGGTGCCAGTTTGATATTCTTGAAGCTTGCTAATGGGTTTGCATTTGCTGAGTTGCGGGCATTGCTTCAGATTTTAGTTGTGAGAAAAATCAAGATTGAATCTCATTTGATTACAGCATATTTGCGCGCGGCCTCAGGAGTCTTGAGCTTGCAGAAGAGTGGAAGCTTGGCCGCGGGCAGCTCCTTTGCTGAAATTGTATACGATGTTCCGAAAACTAGTCCAGGCTCAATCCTCTCTCAGGAAAGCATCATGACACTACATAGGAAGCTAGAAGAAGCAACCGGAGCAAGACCGGACTCCGAAGGGCTTCATATTGTTTTCAACCTTTGTGCGCTGCGAACACGCGACAATCTTCTCTTCGCTTTCCCAGAGCTATTACCATGTGTACATAGCGATCTGGTGCCCATGTCCTTGCATGATGCAACCCCGGGAATTTTATGGAATTCGATCCTCGGTCTTTCATCTGCATTTGCGAAGCAATCGATGGGCTCTCAAAAGGCTAGTGGCATTGCTCTTACGGAGCGGTTAACAACGATGGACAATGTTCGCGAACTAGTTAGTCGAGATATGCGTGCTTTACTAGCGCTACGGAACCTGTTCGCCGAGTACGGTATCGTATTGAATGACAAAGCGCTTGAAATTTGGATGCAAGTTGTACGCTTATGCTTCATCGCTCTTCCACGTGATAGAGTGTTCGAACGATGTGCTGAGGATGCACTGCGTGTCCTTGAATCTCGGCGTAGCCAGTTCTTGACTACTCGTCGTCGTAACACAATCGCCGATGACCTTTTACGCCGCCTGACTAAATCACGGGCTGAAGACAAGACTTCGACCATTGGTCCCACAGGACTTACGATGAGTAACTTAGGAACAGAGAAGGATCGTAGGGACGTGCGTACGCGTGACTAGAGCGTATAGTGCAGGGACATACAGGCTACCACCGCAAAGCTAATGTAACTTAGAATAAAGTCTAATAGGCTCATCTCGGACCATTTGTCGATTCTGTCTCTTACTGGAGGTTAGCGACGCTACAGACGAATTCGTTTGAGAACTCGCTGGAAGTCAAGGTTTGCAGGGGGAGGACGATACTGGGAAGATTTGAACTGCTCCGCTTGCCATGCTACAGAGGCTGATGACAATGCCTTTTGTGATGTTGAAAAATTCGACGACTGTCCCAGTTTGCGATTATCTTTTCCTTCGACATGTAGACGAAGCTGCTCGATTGTTGATCGTATTCGGACTGGTTCACGGCCTGAGTTGAGCGACATATAGGTTGTCATAGAGCTTGTGGACGCTGATTTACCCTCGTTCCCATAATCGAATCGATTCGGAACCTTGAAGCTGACTGCGGTGTTCGACCTGCCTCCGAAGTTTTCCAGGTTGGGAGGTGGTGGTCGAATGTCTGCCATGGGCTCTCTTGTAAGTCCCTCCATTCGACATTGCGACTGAGAGGAGTGCGAAAGTTTCCGCGAGTATTCGTGATGTTGGTTCTGAATCGAAGAGTTTAGTTGGAAGGTGGTGCTCGTAGGACCAGGATATAAAGGATCCTGTCCAATCTGCCCAGTGGGTCGGAATCGAGTTCGATTGTCATAGCTCTCACGAGATGTCGAAGAAGGCGTCAAGTAGACAGACTGCAACTCTGCTTGCCCACAATGAGGCCAGCCATCAACCAGGGAAGGGGTCGCAGTGACACTACCATGAAACTGCTCGACACCTCCAGGGTCCGCGAGCTCTGCATCTCTCTCTCGACTAGATGGGGTTTGTGCGGAGTCCAGCTGCTCTGCCACGTGAGGCGGCTGATCAAGCTTTATAGCGTTATTGAAATATGCAGTCACGAATTCCGCCGATCCTGTTGACAACGGAGAGTGCTCGAGCAAATAATCGCAGGATGCAGTTGCAATCTCCTTGATGCTTTTGAACTGATTCATCAGCATTAATGTCTCTGTTTCTGAAAGTCCCAGAGTACGCAGTAGCTTCAGACGAACGTCAGTTGACTCCAAAAACTTGAGTGCACTATCAAATTCAGCGTTGCGTTTGTTGATAGACGCGTCAGTGTAGGCCTCCAAGAGTCCAAAGATTATTGATCTCGTCTCGTGCATCCCGGTCGATACCAGGATTTGGGGCATCACGTCACTTGACCTGGAAATGGATTGGATGAGAAACTGCAGTGCTGTGGTGGTTTCGTACTCAACGACACAATAAGCTTTCAGGAACGACCGCTGCAGATCAGCCATCCTATCAAGGCACTCACGAAGGTCCGACGACAATGGATAGTACTGCCGCTCCGTAAGAACCATCAGTCCCATGGGACATTGGCCATAGTACGCAATATCCCCATGTAACTCCTCGACTGGTGTCACATTGTATACTTTTTTCAAGTCGCTCAGCCAATGATCGTGAGAGTTTTCAATGTCATACTCAAACTGCTTTCGAATCTGTAACTGTTGTCGTTGGTTTGGCGGGTCTGTGCTCATTGTTTCTCGGTCAAAATGCAGCGTATGAACTTCTTCAAGTTCCACAGGTCGGAATAGCGCGTATGCAGAAGCTGACACTGCGTGGGCCGCGAAATACACACCCTGTCGTTTGCGAATGCGAGTCCGAATTTGTTCCCGGTTTTTCCGTTTTTTCTAACCGTATCCGGCCAAAGGCCACCGCGTGATTCCTTGGAGCTGGCTCAGGACTGGATTGAGGTCGTGCTACGAACGCGCGTGGGACGATGCGGGTAAAATACACTGTGAAAGTAATAGTGCAGTTTATGGTAATGTAAATTTGCTAACGTGTACTGTACAGGAGCAGATTGGTTGTTAGTGGTTTAATGTAATAATGGAGTGGCTAGTGCAAGGACTGCTCACTTACTGAAGGTTGAATGCGGACAGAATAATCTGACTCGCTTGCTCCAAAACCTGCGATGGCGGAGCGTTTGCCTGGATGGTGACTGTCAGCAGGGGTTCTTCCTGGATGAGTCGCTCAACCACGTACTTTTGACCGCTATCATAGTCCCGAAGCATCTTCTGAGCGGTCTTAGCTTGGATACGCTGTTTGAGCAAGCGCTGCAAGCAAACCTGTCGCGGGCATTCGAGGGCCAGAACCTTAGATACCTCAATCTTGAGAGCGTTGGGGTTGGCCGAAACGGAGGAAACGCAGGGCTCCTGCAACAGCTTAAGCCACATAGAGAATGTTGTTGGGAATCCGGTAACAAGGAAGCAATCCGCTCCAAGTCCTTGATTACCAGCGATATGTCGCAGCAAGAGTCTAACAATACTGCTGGCATCTTCAGTAAGGCTTGATGAGACATCAGAACCTGCAGCAGATGCGTTATCACTGGCCTGATCAGGACTCTCTTGCGACTCCTGACCTCCAAGCATAAGCGAAGCCGATGAGCTGCGCACTTGATCTTTGCTTTCCTGAATGAGCTGATCGCAATCGAGATGAACCACCCGAGATCCCTTTCCTCCACTTGATAGCGCCGGAGTGTTGCGGATGAGATCAATAACTGAATTGACCAGCGTTCGTTTCCCTGCACCAGTGGGGCCCAAAATGAAAACCACCTTGGCAGGGGGACGGCCTTCATAAGGAGCACCCGTCTGACCTTTAGCCTGTGGTGTCGACCCTGCACCAGGATCAGGGGGCAGCTGCTCGGGCAATTGTTGCATACCTCGCATATCCTGTGCGTCAGGCTTATGGGAGAGTGACGCAAAGTCAGGAATCATATCACGAATGCAATTAACCACTCGTGCAAATACATCGCTTCGAGGACCCTCGCCCGGTACCGCAGTCATGGCGCCTGCTGAGACAAGGGCAGTATACAGTGGCTGCGCATAAGTTTCGTAGTCGATCAAGGCTGCTCGCTGAGCGGGAGAAAGTTGTAGGACTTGTTCACGACACAACGGTCCCTTGGTAGGCGGAGGCGTTGCATCGATCTCCTTGACTGTCGCCTCCGCAGCCTTGGCGTACATTGTATCTGTTTCGACCTTGCGTCGGGCTGCCATCAGAGATTCCTCCGCGACCTGGATTGCAGCAGACATCACGCGTTCTTCCGCAGTAGGCCTAAACTTGCTATCTGCCGGAGAATCATTCGGGCTGAAGTTTCCTTTGCAGATGCTTTCGGCCTCACTCTCAAGCTCTTCGGCCTGTTTGATGAGATTTTCGGCACGGGAAAACTCAGTTAGGACGCGTGTCTGAGCTGCTGCAAGAATTCGAGCGCCAGCGGTTTCTACCAATGGAGGCAGGATCGCTTGAGGCGTCACCGATCGAGTTTCGAAAACGAGCTGTGCTCGTCCAACCACGTTGGAACGATGAAAAACGGTTGCCGCACTGGATGCGTGGGCTTTGAGTGATTTGGTTTGTTGGAGCGCTTCAGGAGTTTGTGGGAAGTTCGTGTCACCAAGCACTGCAGCATTCCTGGCTTGCAAAACCACTGACAGCGAACCGGAGCGAGCGCCAGCGACCAAGTCGGCCGTTGTAACAAACGCCGTGGCGAAGGGTGTGCGTGCGTTCGACAACGTGAACGTAATAATGTACGACTTTTCGTATTCATTAGCCAAGAGCTTGGCAGCAGCCTCGCTTGCTGGCGTGGATTCGCTTAGCGGTTGTGACATCGGCAATGGAAGCTGCAGCGCCAGGCTTGGCAAAAAGTCTGGATGCACTGCAGTTGCGAAAGCAAACGCCTCGTGGACCAGAGCGCCCAGAACAAAGTTGCCGCCAGCGAGATCACGATCGCTCGTGTTGTCCTCATCATGGGGTGACGGCAGCGCGCGGTAGACTCGCAGAGCAATCTTGCCGCCGACCTCAACCTTCTGGTGTGGGACTTGGTGAATATGAACACATGATAAGCCAAACTCACAGTTCTGGACAAATCCACGAGCGTCCAGTAACTCCTTCGCAAGAGAACGATTACGTGCTTCGATTTCGTCGGCCTCAGCTGCCTCTCGTCGTGCGCGTTCAAGTGCAGCGTATCCGGCTGATCGGATTTGCTCTGCACGGCTGCGCAAAGACGAGGCGCGGTGTCGAATAACGGCCAACACCAGTGTGCGTTCGGCTGCAATTGCAAGAGACTTGCTTGCAGCCAATCGGCTTTGTGCTGCTCGAGCTTCGCCTCGAGCTTCGGTGGCCGCCCTTTCGTAGCTTTCCTTCGCTGACCGAGTTGCGTCGGCTTGCGCTGCCGCCAGAAGACCTGGCGAGGACGAAATGGATGCCGTGACAGGGTCAACATCGATGAGAATGTTGGCTACGTGCTCTGCGGCGGCAGCAAGAGGAGACGCCACCCATGCATCCCACGCCTCGAATGAATCTGGGAATCCAGAGATCACAAATGATGCACCAGACGATGAGAAAATGGCAGATGCAATATCAGTGAGCGCCTTGCCTGTAGCCGTGGCTACAGTACCGGCAGACGATTTAGCATCTCCGGACTCTGGTGTGTGATCATCAATCAGGGGACTTAGCTGACCTAACGGATTCGTCTTTTCACTAAGAATGTAGGCCTCTTCTGATTGCGCACGACCTTGAATCTCGTGCTGAATGGTTTCGGAAAGCAACCTTAGATACAATCCAGCGGGGAGTCGTGTGCCGCGGATTAAGCGGCGGGTTGTTTGTCCCTTTTGCTTGGCTGGGCCGTTCTGCGGTACGGTAAGTGCGTTCGAAACGTTTCTTGTGCTCACGCTTGGGCTCTCTGTGAATTCACCAGAAGACTGGCTATTTTTCAGGGGCAACTCGCTGCCACTACCTAACGATGCAAACGTCCTAGCTTCAGCGAGACTTGAAGGCCCAATCTCACCGAGACCCGAATGGGCTTCGGCTGCGGCTACTTCGAGAGTTCCAGAATCGGTGAAGAGCGCAGATACGCATGCAGGATTTGCTGCAGCAACAGCAGCAGAGATATTACCTAGGAGACCGTTGATAGCGAACGTTCGGCGCACCGCAATCGCCAACTCCGAGTAGGGACGATCTTCTAGTAGCTGCTGAAGCATTGTGTCCATATCGAGCCACTTCACATCATACTTCGAGCATAACTGGTTACAGATAGCTTGAATGCCACTACCCGGGGGACCGTTAATAAAGACAATTCGCGAAACAGGGAAGAATTTTGGTCTCCAGGCAGGTAGCTGCCAGGCTTGACTCAAATGCAAGTCGACGGGTTTGTACATTCGCAGTTTGGTGAGGTAGGCATCCTTTTCCGACATTGCAAGTGACGTTGGGCTCAGCACTGCAGGTGGTAGAGGACTACTAGCTACAGTGACAAACGGCAACTGTAACGGCTGTGCAATCATGGTTCCGAATTTGTCGAACAAATCAACGCTATCTGTTATTGGGACGAATGAGTAAGCCAGTACACTCATGTTCCGGGCTCGTGCAGTATCATGCTCCATGTCGCGACCCTGCTCGTGCACATTTGGTGAATACGTCGCAGATACGGAGCTAGACAGTGGATGGGAAACGGTGGCCGGAACAAGCGACGATCCGATAACAGATTCCGGCGCGAAGCTCATGGACGTGAAGCACTTGCTGCCGATCTCGTATAACGCACGAAGGCGCTGCGAGCTCCTCGAGCCGAATGAGAACGATCCAGAACCTGAACCTCCCTGGGATGTAGTACCCAGGTCTGCCATACTGATGAACGGTAAGTTGTTCGAATGATCCGCAATACGGGACGTCGCAGCTAGTTGCATTGTACTTGCATTTGTCATTTCGTTGTGCAGACCAGCCAGGTACTGCGCAAATGCCATCCCAAGGCCTTGGGGGAAGAACGCTGGCTTCAGTAGCAACGTTTGGTTTTGAATATTGAGGGCAATGAAGGCATCTCGCGCTTCTTTCAGTGCAGAGGCTGCCGCTGCATTGACAACTGACTCACTTCCACGCAGTGTACCATCAGCTTGAGGATCATGCGTGAGTGCGGGCGTTGATTGGACCGCCTGAATGGCGAAGCCCATGTCTTTTAAGGCTCTGAAAGGGTTATACGGTGCCAAGGTTCCGTTTTCTGCACCCCTGGAGAGCCCTGCAAGCCATGCATCAACTCTTGATGTAATCGCAATAGGAGAAAGAATCTTGCGGTTATGCATTCGAATGTCCTCATTCTTAGCCGGTTTTCGAGTCATGCCCATCAGTTCATCTAGACGCAGCTCGAGTAGGCAGCTTGGAGAAGTGTCAGCGATGCTGGCTGCAGCGAATTGTGCCGCTCGGCGTCCAGATCGTCGCCATATGTACTCTTGTAGGAGCGTAATCATGTGACTCTGTGAACGAACCGATGCATTAGATTGAGTAGGGGCGAGATCGTTCAAATAGCGCTTGTTTGTGACGGGGGTGGGATCAAGTTGAGCGAGCGAGGACACAGATGGAGTAGCAGCGGGAAGCCAGCCTGCGAGGGCCGCACAAACTACCGCAGCATCAGCGACCTCATCTGCGCCGATAGACCGTACGTTGAACGATGTCGTAGTCTTAGATGGCTCAAGGGGAGCGTGTTGGTTACCGAAAAGCGGCACTCCATAAACATTGTCCTCATCGTCTTGAAGATAGGACATGTGCGCCAGTGCCGACTCCAGCACTTCATCATGCCTTGCCATCATCATTCTTAGCTGCTCAGGGATCCGTAGACGGATGCCGAGAAGAACGGGTCGGATGCGCATGCAGAGCTGACTTGCCAATGGGGACTCCGCCGACTGCTTCCATACCGAATCCTTTCCTAGGTTGGACGGTGATGATCCAACCGCATCCAGGACTGCAGTAATTGCTCCGTGAGCAAGGACCTTTTGGAGGGCGAAGTACTCTAAGGGTGTGGCAGGGAATTGGCCTCCAATTAGAACATGCGTCTGAGGGGTACTAAATTTGCTTGACTGGCTACCTGCATGATTGGCTTCAGGGCTACCCTTGGCAAGGACCTGAGCAAATGTGGAGCTGCGCTGGGCAGCGGCGGTTTGGACCGACTGAATGATCCAAGCAGCTAGTGCGGCGGCTTCAAATGCACATAGCTCTTGAAGGTTCTGCGCAGTAATTGGAACGACTTCGATAGGTCCACTTGCCATTCCAGTGACACTTCCAGAGGCACCACCACCTACCAGCGCGCCGTGGTCACCCGCATTCTGCGAGGGCTGCCCGACTACTCGTCGAGAACCACTCAGAGCTAAGCTTGAAGCCGTTTGATCGGCGCCGGAATCAAGAACAGGTGTACTCGTATTGGTGATTCCCTCTGTGCCAAGGCGTCCTACCAGAGCCTCCACAATAGCCGCGTCAATTGCCGACTGTTGCGTAAACGACTGGCCTGGAGCAGGAGCATTGACGGATTGTGACGAAATAGACGATGCAATTGGCTTACGCTCATCGCCTTGTGGAGGAACTTGCTGAGTAACATGGCGATAGTGATGACGATGCAATTTGGCGATAGCAAGCACCAGTGGTCTAATCATCAGCTCGGGGTCTAACCCAAGCGCTGCCAGTTCCGGAATACCTCTAAGTCCAGACGCAAGCAGAACAGCTTCGACGGCAGCGGCCCAAACAATGTGTGGTGGGGTGGCATCATACGGAAGTGCGGCCAGGGAGACTCCATTATTAGGGAGACGAATGGTCCTACCTGCTGTTGCTGCCGACTTCGCAAGCTCTTCCGTGGTCAAACCCGAAAATGCCGTTGAACTACTAATGGGGGCTTGTCCAGAAGAGGATGCAAGGACGACAAATGGGGAAAGCGCAGCGAGAGCCGCTGCAGCGGAATGTGACGGAGAAAGAAGAGACGTCAGGGGCAGCACAAGATTGCTAGAAGGTTCTGCTTTGGTCACAGGTGGGACGCTGCTGGACTGGGAGCGACTCAGCATGGATTTAGGTCGGGTCTGCTTCTCAGCAGTGCTGATACGACTTGTAGAAAGATAAATGTTTCGGAGACCTAAAGCGTAGCCAACGATAATTTGGGCACGAATGTGAATCCGAGCAAGCCTCGGATCCAAGTAGACATACCCTCGGTGAGCGCATAGATGCGTGGCCAACTCACGAGTATGAGTTTGCGGTGGTCCGAAGAGAAGCAGAATAGACACAGAAACGGGTGCATCAATCGCCATGCCATGTGTTTGAGTAGGATGCTTATTGTTGCTTTCGTTAGGCCCTGATTGACGCGAGGATACACCTCCAATTCCGCCAAATGACGAGGAAAGTGCGCGAATCGTTTCAGAGGCAACAGATGGAGGTGGTTGTCGAAGTGCTACGCTCCATCTTGTCATGAGATATGTTGAGGACAGGAGATCGTCAGTCACTGTGACCCGTGATTTCGACCATCGCGTTGAATCCATCGCCGTTTGCTTGCATGTGCTGAACTGTTGGAGCAGTGCAGTGGACCCAAATCCTTCAGGGATCGCGTCACTGATGGGCGTGAAGAGCCTCGGGAAGCTATTGATAGCTGAAACTGAAGAGTACGACACGCCCAACTCATTTGCGATAAAATCTTCGAGCTCACCCTTCTGAAGGATGAGACTTCTACCATCGAGTTGTGTGGCCTCCGTTGAGTTAGCAAGACCATCTTCCACCCCGGGGTGAATATCATTCAGATCACTAGTATTGCTGCTGGATGCCAAGAGTACTGGGAGTGAGGGCGAAACCAAATTAACAGCGATGCAGTCCACGTTTCTTCCAGAGTCCCGCGACCAAACGTGCCAATCAACCTCTGTGCGAGGGAAACCATGAACGATGAAGTGTCGCACACCAGTGGCGCGATGGTGCATATCCATCGCTTGATAAAGCAGCGAAGAGGCCTCAAGTGAGCTTAGCGAGAGGTATGCACGAGCATAGTCGGAGGGCAGCGAATGACTGAGGGCCGGCAAGGATCCTCGCGCTAAGCCTGCAAGGGTTGGCAGTGACAGGTAGCAAGCATTGAACAAGCAGCATAGGTGTGCAGCTTGGGCATCAGCTATCGACTGATCATGTGTCAGCAGGAAGAGCGCATTCATCCCGCTGTCGGCAGAGACCTCATCGGAGTCACGATTTGATGGCACCAACTGCGTCACTGCTGCCCGTGCAGAGTCTCGAGAGCTTCCTCGGGAACTGGTTTCACGAAGTGCGCTCAGGCTTCTCGAGTTGTGAGAGGCTGCTAGTGACGCAGCAAAGTGCACATTCCTGACAAGATAGGATGACACGCTCGCAACGAGAGCGGAAAGCACTGCAGCAGAGAAGTATGGCGCAATGTCAGCTGGAGCAAGGTCTGCAGGTGCGCCATTCGTCTGCAGAATCAACTTATGTTGGTCTCGTCCACCGGGATTCTTACCGTGTCTACGTAGAATATCGGATTCAATCAGTTTATCTACATTTACATGCGCTACAAGGCCCTCATGTTGCAGTTTGTAGAGGAACTGCTCGCCCGTTGCAGAATAGGCTGTCATTCGAGACAGCACGCTGCGTTCAGAGTCGCCTCGAGCTATCAAGCGAGCAATGCGGGTACGCTCTGGAACGGAGATGTGAACGGCTTTCACCGTCGCTAGCTCATCACCATCCCATCCGCGAATGCCACGCATTGCGTGTGACCAGGCTGGGAGTGCCTCAGAGGGATAACCCACAATCAAGAATACGGTTGTGGGTCCGCCCTGCCGAAGTGGGAGTGCCGTGGCTGCCGCAGTGGCTGCAGCAGCTGAAACAGGCGGTAGCGGCTCGGGATACGAAGCTGAGAAGGCACCGACTCGTGAACTTGGCCTGGAGGCGGCTGTTTCTGAACGTGTGCGGAGGGAAGCGTCTGGATGTCTGTCGCGGACGTAGTATGCCAATGCTTGCTCAAGAATGAACCGCTTAACGATGTTCGCAACAATGCCAGGAGCTACTGTAGTATTGGAATCCAACGCCGCCTTGATGACTGTGGCAATTTCGTCCTCTTTTGTAGCCTCCAAAGCGATCAACGCGTCAGTAAATACAGCCACAAAGCGAGGAGGAACGAAGCCACCCTGAGGGTTTGTCATTCCTGAGGCTGGAACAATGATTGAGGACGATGCGGCAGAGGACGCGGCTACAGCAGCTGCGGCATTAGTGGCTGCACTATTGGTAGCGCTGAAGGCTGCGAACGCGGCTCCAAGCGGGTTACGAGTATTCATCGCGAGCCCACGACGACCAGCAATGGGTGCTGTGGCTGCAGCGCTCTCACGAACAGCGGCCGAGGCAGCAGATGCCGCTACATGAGCCTGAGCTAAGGCGCGCATTCGCGCTTCATTTTCTGCATGCACCAATCGAGTCACAAGCTCACGTTTTCCTGCGCCAGGTCCTCCAAGGACATGTACGCAAAGGATTGCTGCAGTGGATGGCAATGCGCCCTGATGCGATCCTGAGCGAATGACACCAGTCTCGGTGAGCTCATTTCCTACGGTGTTAGGAGTGTAATGCAGGATAGGCTTGGTTTGCAGATACTGTTTGAACGCCCGGAGCAACGGTGCTAACGCAGCAAATGCTGATTCCGGGCCCCGATCACCAAGAACTGGATACAAGAAGGCGTCGGGAGCCTCGGCCGGTAGAGTAACCGCTGTAGCTGCCGAAATAAGCGCAGACAAGGGTGATGCATTGTTATCCAGCGTGAATGTTGCAGGACGCACGCTCTTCACCTGACCTGTAAGAACATTGGCATAAGATCCACCTACACCTTCCATTCCATCGCTCTCTTGTGAGCTACTATGTGTCTGAGAAGCGGGGACCGCCCCTCCGGGTTCTCCGATTACCGATTTGAAATCCATCAGTAGGGGCAGCAGTGAGGTATTGTACGTGTGGAAGACACTACTAATGCGTGCCATACTATATCCTTCAGCCATTAAGCGATCCCGACAAGTTGCAGGGGATGCATCGACATAGACGACCCCGGTGATGAATCCCACGCTGCGGCAGATGGACGTCCAAGTACTCCATTGACTTCGACTCTGAGGGAAATTAGGAATCAGAACGAAAGTAGACGCATAGGGACTACCTTCAATTAACTGCTGATGTTGGATGATGCTTGCGGCTTGGAGCATAGTACCAGCCAAGCCATCGCGTGCAATACCTTCACGGGTTCTGCGGAGCGCGGCGGCTTCGTTGCCATCAGTATCAGTTACTCCTCCTACAAACTCATCCGACGAGCTATTGGACTTGGCGAGCGCAGCAGCGTTTGGCAGGGCAAAGATCGACGCTAGTGAGTCAGGGTCAAGAATCACGGCGTGATAATGTCGTGCGATGACATTGCACAGTTCTCGTGTACCTGATCCGGGAGCACCAAGAACGTGGACGAATTGGAGCTTCCTCAGCGTAAATCGGCGCCGAATCACATGCGTGGTTGGTTCGGTCGAGTCGGATAATCCGAGGTTTGTGGAGACAGGAATCAACGAGCTTTGCTTTGTAAGAGCGCGGATCCAAGGGGTTGTTCGGGACATTGGAATCATTGACCACGCAGCATTCTGGTCGGCTGAGCCGTTTCGACCAATTCCGAGGCCACCTTTCAATCCCAGCCCTCCTCCATTGCGAGTCAATTCACTTCCACTCATATTTTGGAACAGGTTACTTGACATGTTCTGGCCATCCTCCAGGTATCCCGCGATGCTGCTGGAGTGAGTGGTCGGAACTCGTGTAAATGCCGTCGTGTGGAGCATATGCTTCAAATGCTGAACCAAATCAGGTCTACCGCTGAGAGTTACACCATGGGGGGTAATCATCAGTGGACGATGGGGTCCAAGAGGAGACAATTGGGGCGTATAGACGGCGCCGGAATGTAGTAGAGATGCCGCGGCAGCCAGATTTGTCCTCTGTGCATGAACAGTATGTGCTAGGAGTGTTGACGGCTTGAGCGCAACTTGGAGGGTGCTTAGAACAAGAGTGACGAGTTTCGAGATCTTCGAAAGGACAACCTCGACTGGCTCCAAGGATCCAATAACAGCCACGTTGTTCGTACTCAATTGGCTGAGGATATTTTGCTCCACAGGATATGTGATATGCTCATAGTTGTGAAGTGACTTCTCCAAGGCCAAGCTCGCACCACGTGACAAAGCAACTCCGGCCTCGCGCCCAAAGCCGAGTCGGCATGCAAGCGTAGATGACTGGCTTGGCGTCAGAGGTTGTGGAGGACTGGACGCAAGCGCGGCCTTGAGCGCAGAGTCGTATTGCTCTTCTTGGCGGATCAGACGCCTCAAACGATGCTCCTTTGCGCAGTCGAGATAGATTGCGTACACATCCCGGGCCGAGCTACCAACCAGGTTTGTCCAACACGTCCAGGCATCTTGATCTTGGAAGAAGCCAGTAATGACGAAGACGTGACAGCCTGTGGTTTCAACAATGTTCGTCAGAGTACGGCTCAAAACCTGAGTCGCAATGTCGCCAGGAACAATAGATCCCTGCCGAGCGCAATCGTATATGCGCTGCCAAGTTGTCGCGACCCGTTGCCTCACCTCTTGTTCGAAAATCGCAGTCATAGAGACATGCATAATACCGAGCTCACTAGCCAGTCTGTTTGCAACTGTAGTTCGGCCGGAGCCTGGGCCACCCATAATGAAGAACGGTAAAATCCAACTCGTGCCCAGCTTAGCATACTTAGGCACGGGGGCGAACTGATTGTTCAAATTGGGTGGAACAGGCAGCATCAAGGGTAAGAAGGTTGACTGTGAGTCAATATTTCCAGAATTGGGCGAACTAGCTGAACTCTGAGAAGCACCTTGCGATGTTACAAGCGGAGGGGGCTGTGGAGAAACCGGAGCTCCCAGTGTGGAAAGATGGTGGGCAGAGTAACTGGTCAAAGCCAATGAAAGAGCGTTATGGCCAGCACGGCCGCGGGGAGCACGTCGCGCCGGGATATTAGGTAGAACTGTGCTACACAAGACTTTCGCAACGAACGCGGTAAATGCTGCGTGAGTGGCGTCAATGGTACCATGCGCGTTGATATGCTGGACAGCGCAATTGGGGAATTCGCCATCTGAAGGGCTCAAGATGCAGTTGGCAGCTGTTGTCACGGCGCCTACTGCCATAGCCTGGAGCATCTTTGATGTCAGTTGTTCGTATGTCGTGTAGTCCTGTTCGAACTGTCGCGACTGCTGTGACAAATGATGCGATCCGCCAGACTTCTGGACTTCAATTAGTAGGTTGCGCCCAATATCTGCGTCACCGGTTCCTAGGGACTGAGCCCTACGCTCGTTGGCTGTCTTGAAATCAACATCGAACACAGCGAAGACACCGCCAGGCGACGACGGCGGGTTATTGACGCGGATATGAGGCTTTGTACCACTTTCGTTTCGGACCGATCCATGGCTCTGCCCTGAGCTTGCACTTCGCTGATTTTGAGAAAAGGGAGCGGAACTGTCCATCGCTTGGAAATCGTTCGGAAGATTTGTGATCCTGTTCCACTCGAGCCAGTCTTCACGGGATCGCGGATAACCTTCAATCAGGAAGACGAGTTGACCATGAGATGCGTATCTCTGAATATGAGAAATCAAAACTGCAGTCACAAGCGTTGAAGGCGGTAGGGCGTTTGCCTTAGCAAAGTCGCGCAGTAGCGCTCCCCGGGGCGATGACACATCACATTTTTCTAGCTCCAGAAGCGCTGCAACATCCAGGTGGACGGCATGGGTATGAGCTGCCACGAGGAAGCAAACCTCACTCTTGCCAGAATAAGGCGGCCCTAACACAAATATGGGAAGAATACGAACCGTGCTGGGCTGCAGCCGTGTACTAAGTGTTTGCTGAGGCGACTTAGAGAAGACTGTAGGTGCTGAAGGATTGGCCTCAAACGTGCTCAGCTGGTATTGTAGGAGTGCAATTTCGCGCTTAAGTGCTTGATTATGGTTGGCAACTACAGCAAGAGCAAACTCCTCTGCATCCTTCACAAACTGTGAGTCATGCTCGGCGGCCGAGTCTTGACTTGCCATATAATCGGTTTCGTCTGCCTCAAGCAGGGCACGGCCCAAGCCAATTGAATAATTGGTTCCTTTTCGGCCTTGATCTGGCGAGGCAGGACGCGAACCGAGCTGGTAGTTGGTCAGCGGGATGGGCGTCTGAGGAGCCTCTTCATGTGTGCTAGGGACCAACTGACCTGAGGTACCAATAGTATTCCGTAAGGCCTTAATGGATGACGAGTTACGAGGATAGGATGCGAGCAGTCGTGAGATCGCTAAACCGTTCAGAACCGGTAGGTGCATGACCAACTGATCAAAGGCTGGACGGACACGGAGTGCGAAAGCTGCTGCTTGGTCATCACTATCCAAGAGAGTAGCTTGGGTAAGTTGCCCTGGTACCTGAGTGGAGGCTGACTCCCGTCCTTGCTCCGGGCCTGAAGCCAATGCGCTAAGTAGAAAATGCGATAAAGCAGGAGCGGTGAGCTTATCGTAAGTTGAGAACCGCGCATCAGCCTCGCTCTCAGTAAGGCCTTCAGTGCGAAGGTGTTCGATGCATTTCTCACGAGATGCCGCAATATGGAAGACGCAGGGATGAGTGCCTGAGTGACCGAACAGCAGTTGAACCGCAACCAACCCTGCAGCGTCTAGCGGATAACTGTCAACAAGGAATACTAAAGACCGAGGCGGTGTGAGCGCAGCCAGCGCTGCCTTCGAGGTCGATGGAACATAGTTTCTCTGCGTTGTAAGTGCATTTCTTCCACCAGAGAGAGTTCTATCAGACATTGTGGGTGAAGGGGATACACTTCTGGAGTCCGTTGGTGACAACAAATTCGACATGGCAGATGCAGCAAGTTGAGCCCGGCGAATGGAGTCCTCTTGGACAGAGCGCAGAGCTTCGCTGTACTTTGCATGCTCTACCGTGATCTGAACCGCCGTTTCGCAGATATGACTCCTGATGACATCTGCAACAAGAAGAGCAGGAGCCTTTAGGAGTAGATCGGGGGTAATAGGCTGGCCCATGTGCGCCGAGAGACACTGACTCAGTGTCTGCCCATAGGGCGATCGACGTCGCATTTCATTACCAATCACAGCACACACGTTTACATGCACTATGTTGTATAGTGTAGCCAAGTCTGCACTCATGGTCGTCTTGCCCACTCCTGGCGGGCCCGTGACGAAGATAACTGCATGGGGCATCGGTGTCGCCATATCTGGCGCGGTCAAGCCATGTTTGATTAGCGTTGCTGAAAGTGTGGGTCGATAGCCGATACGACCGAGGGCCTTGCATGCTTCAGTAAACACACGCGATGGTGAAGCATCCGCATTGATCTTTAAGAACGTGTACTCTGACGCGAGCTTCGCTAGGAATGGCAATGTCTGCCGGTCGAAAGCCTGGAGCCGGTCCTTGAGGGCCGAGAGTGTGGTTGGATACAGCGAGTTAGGGTTGGAGGGCTCTCGTGGAATATCACGAACACTGGCAGCGAAGAAGCTTTGCTCTGAGACGCGAGTTGTCCACTGGAGACGTGCACGCTCGGCCCTCACGCTTGGAGGGCACTCAAGATACAAGAATCCCACCAAATGGCAAAAAGAGCCCAACAGTTTTTGCCACTTCTGCATTGCTGCTTGGTCCTCAGGGAAGCCCTGAAGTAGAATGTTGAGATGGCGCGATCGACGTGCTGCCTGCAAGGTCGCAAGTACAACATGCACACTGAGCTCGGACGGCACAATTAAACCCGCTCGTAGGTGTTGGGCAATCATCCTGGCTTGTGGAGTATGTCCTGCCTGGGCGTAATCTCGAAGAAGCTGATCGGTATCAACGTGCAAGAAACCATATTCGTTCGCCAGCTGTTTTGCCAAAGTGCTACGTCCAGATCCCGGGCCACCAACGAGTACCAAGACATGCAACGCTGGCAGTGGAAGCTTCTGCGACATTTCAACGATCATTGCAGGTTGCCTCGTTGGAGCCGGTGCCACAATAAGAGCCATGGATGAAGCGGTAGCTGGTGCTAGCTGAAGTTGCTGGTCCGAAGTAGGGAGATCTGACTCTTCGGGGCTCGCAGCTCTCGGTGAGCTTTGAGGAACGGGAGTTCTTGGCGTTCGAGGAGTCGGCACCGACATCGGTGGGACAGAGAGTGTCAGTGTCGATAGGTTTGATAACGAAGTTAGTGCTTCCTGAGTTCCAAGGAGATGCAATGACGAGACACGAGGGGCGCTTCGTCCCGAAAGACCGGGGTAGCCATCGGGAGCCAGGCCACGAGACCTCGCACGGCTACTGGCACCTTCTTCAGACTTTTTCGAGAGGACTAGTCCTGCAGGCCTCTCCGGTAACGGAGGCGCATTCTCACGGACCATCACATTCGCGCACGTGTCAGACATTTGGTCCAGAACGCTATAGAGTTGCACAATCGGATCGGGATCCGTGATTGAGACGAGAGAGTATGTGAAATCTGCCGGCGTGGCACCTACATTCGTACTTGAGGGCTCAGTTCCGGTCAGATGCGTTATGTTTGAAATCGGGGATCCACCCAGGTTGGCGTTCAGAGCATCTCGTAGAGACATGGGCAATGTTCGGAGCTGTGGTGCAATATGTTGCTGGTAGTGCGCGATGCGTTGAGCAATGCGAGTCAAGTAAGGTGCTCTCGGGACCTCAATTACACCGGACTCCGAGACCTCGACTGCGGTTTCATTCGACTGCGTAGTTGAGAATGCAGTTGAAAGCCTGGCGATGAGTGTCTCATCCACTTCCATTCCATCCAGAGTCTGCGCGGGTTCCGGCGATGCAAGGGCTTCTTCCGTGAAGATTCGCTGCTGAAGCACGCGTGGACTTACGTCGAGGTGGACCACATGGCGAAGTGTGAAGGTCAATGCCTGACGAGTGGAAGAGCCAGAGGACGAGAAGAACTCTCGTGCAAACGCCGTCCACGTTGATGTGGTCAGGAGTGTGTCGCTCGATGGCGTTGGAAATGCATCGGTCGAGAGACGGCCAAACTCAGTGTCCCCAGAATCCATAGGAAGCGGTAATCCCGTAATGAGGAAGTGTGTTTTGCCAAGCCCGAGATTCAAGAATGCAATCCTCGCTCGAAGCAAGGCAAATAGAATCGATGGATCGGGAAGCCTACCCTGCTTCAATGCGAAGACGATGGAGTCATAGTACTGTTGTCGTACATCTAATCGGCCAGAAACCACCGAGCCTTGGTCGTGTGGGGCGCGATAGGCGTCAGGAATAGGACGAAGCTCTCGAATTGCGAAGCCAAATTCAGTTTTCTTTTGCGATCGGTCACGATTCTTAGCTTTTTGCGGGCTGCTTGAGGCACTATCGGTCTCTTTAGCTTCCAGTAAACGCTCAGCAGTCTTAGTCAAATAATGCTGTAGAACAGCGTCCATAGACAACCATGTGAATCTGTATCTTTGCTCCAAAGACCTAGCGACATCGCTGGCTCCAGAGAACGGACCTCCTACGATGAGATACAAGTTGGCAACGGATGCTGTCAGAGGGCTCTCTAGGCCAGGGTCCGAGATCGAATCACTTCTAGTGTACTCGGGGCTTGTTTGGCTTGCTGTCAGCGCATTGGACAATCCCAAGCTATGGAGAAGGCGTTGCCGCTGGGCTATCCGCGCCAGGATTGTTGGATTTTGAAGCGTATGCTTCGATGCCAAGGCACGGGAGGCAATCGCAGACTTTCGAAGCCAATCGAAGTCGCTGAGCGCCTCATCAATAGCGTTACACACCAAGGAAAGCGGCTTACTCGCGTCAATGTAGCGGATGGGCCTGGAGGAACTGGGACTTTGAGCTGAGCTTCCCGCCTGGACAGCCTCAACCATTGCATTCAAAGAATTCATGAGCTTACGACGCGTAATAGCGAGATCTTTGATAAATGCATCGGTGGCCTCTTGCGTTGCTGACGGATTCTCCGCCGCCCACCTGCTCATCAGCCTTTTTTCGCACTCAGCTGGTGGGCAATCAAGAATAATGATGCATCCAAGATCAATACGATCGCCAATCGTCGCTTGCCAATACTTCCAATCGTCTACCGAACGAGGGAAGCCAGACAGAAGGAAGAAGTACTTTCCCTGGCGAGAGTGAGCATCCTCGATCGCCTTCACTAGCTGCTGCACTACCGTTTCTGAAGGGATCTCCTGACCTGTACTCTGTAGATAGTGCACAAGATGGCCATCAGCGGTCTGTGTTCTCGCAGCTGCATCGAGGATGTCGCGGACGTTCAGCAAGCAGAAGTCATACTGCTGCAAAATGTGTGAGCTCGCAGAACCGCGACCAGCACCTGGCGGGCCAGTCAGGATAACAAGAACGGGTTTTTCAGGCTTTGTGAGCGCATCTTGCCGCAGGCGATACGATACGGCAAGCGGATACAGATGAGCCAAGCTCGCCTTGACTGCTGCATAGCTTTCATCGACTGAAAATCCATGCGTGCGCACCTCGATGACTCCAAAGCCCGTGTGCAGGCCAGGATTATTAGTCGGTAGTACCGCGGCGTGGCATCCCTTAAATTGTTCTGCAGTGAGCACACCGCGCTCCTCCATAAAAAGCTTGGCAAGTGTAGGGACAGTTTGTGTCTTAAATGCATGCATGCGATTTTGCAGGACGGTTTCAGCATCAACATCGGCTAGAATATTACTGAAAGTGGCTTCCGCATGCTCGTAGAATCTCCCATTCCTAGAAGCGGTCTGACCTGACTCGAGCTCCTGAGACTCTGAGGGAGGCTGCAAAAGCTCTCCAAACTTGTTCTCAACTCCTGCCTTTAGTCGACCTAACACGCGGGCACGCCTGACAGCTTCTGGTGCTGAAAGATAAATGCAGTGGGAAACGTCAATAAACGTTGACATCTCAGTTTGCCAATAATCGAAGTCAATTTGGCGTTGGGGATAACCAACAATGAGAAAGAACCGATGGCCTAGTCCCATATGACGAATCAGCTCGCGTCGAATGAGTTGAGCCGCAATGTGCGGAGGTGGAAGTGATCCCTCCAAAATACAAGCAGTAAGCGCTTCTCGTTGGGTGCTCGTTCCGTGCATTGCTGCCTGCAAGTACAAATCATGTGCAGTGATCACTTGGAAACTGTACTCCTCCGCAATACGGGCACTGATCTCTCGGCAACCAGCTCCTGGACCACCAGAGATGAACACAGCCACGCCACGGTGTGCAAAGTTCAAGGTATTTTCGTTAGCATCGACCAAAGACGACAAAATCTTGACTGAGCTGCCCGATGCGGATTCATCGACCTGAGGCGGATGGAACTGCAGATTGGATGGAGCAAGCGCTGCCTTTGGAGCAAACGAGAACCGACGTACTCCCGGTAGCTTGCTGAGTAGAATACTGTCAACAGCGCGCCAAACCAGAGGGAGCTCATGTCCCGCATCGATTGTACACATCGTTCCGGAATAGCTGAGCTGCCTGATTAATGGCATCGTCTCCAGCATGAACGATTGGAGTTGTGTCTCCAAAGATTTTTCAAAGTTTTTCCTCCGTTTGGCGAGATTTCTCGCCGTCGTCGAAGGATCCTCCTCAATGAGACGTGGCTGATCCAGTTGTTGCTCAAAGTTACGAAGTGCTCGTGCTCTTCGCAACTCTTCGGGACAGTCTAGGAAAATGATCAGCGGGATATCAATTAGGCTTTCCAAGAGCGAAAACGCTTGCCACTGGGCCATGTTAACCGGGAAAGTATGCATCAAGAAGAATCGTCGGCCCTCACGCATCTGCTGCTCAATGGTCATCTTTATCATGCGTGTGACGGCCTCTGGTGGCACGCTCTTTCCGTGGTTCAGCAGATAGTCGACTAATGAGGTCGTTTCTGACAACATGTTAAGCCCTGAAGTCCGAACGATTTCGTTCACATTAATTTCCGCGAAGCGATAGTACTTGGCTATCAATTTGATGATAGATTTTTTACCACTGCCTGGCCCACCCATAATGATCACCACAATTGGTTTTGCTGTGCCCCAAACTCCCCCGGGGATGTCGATGTTTGTTGGCTTGAAAGTCTTAGCGGTCGGCAGCGGCTGGATATGTTGTACGGCCATCGCATGTTGGCAAACCTCTTGGAAGACAGCCGTAGGCAATGCGACACCAGCCACTATCTTGAGACGACCTGCCGCGAGGAAGACGTCGCGAACAGTGAACATGTAGTTCACGAGTAACGAAATTTCTCGCGCCAGAGCATGAGCGTCTGCGGGATCGAGCTTTGCCGGATCCAAGGGTTCTGAACTCGACGTCGGATCTGTGCTCAAATTGCCGCCTCGTGCAGCTGCTTCTTCGAGCCGCTTTGAAAGGAGTCGAGCCTCCAGTCGTTGCTTTTGAATTGAGACTGGAACATCGATCCAGACCGCAGCACTGACTTCGCAATATCCTGTCATGCCCGTAACCCATGCAGACCAGTCTTTTAACGACGTAGGATAGTTGCCAATGACGAAGTTCCGTCTTCCCTGGCGGATGTGGTACTCCATGACGCGTTGGATGAGACTAAGTGTAATAGCAGGGGGAACCAAGGAATGGTCGGCGGATTCAAGTGACGTCGCAATCATCTGACCAGCAGCTGAACCTGTTGCACTCTCAGCCTCCAGGAGACTACGGATGTCGATGGGAGTAATGTCATAGTGAGAACTAAGCATTCGCATTTGTGTGTTGACGCCGGCACCGGGTCCACCTAGTAAGAACATGACGGTGGGAATCTTCCTCGAAGGTGGAGAAAGCAGGGAAATCCTTGTCGCTGCAGCAATTGCGGCTGACAACTCGGGGTCTCCAGCTGCTGCCGCAGATGTAGCTGCTGCAATCGAGGAAGCATGAGATGGTAGTGGTGCCAATGGCACCAGTTCACGCACTGCACCTGCACCTCGGGCTTGCAGATCAAGCGATATTGGCTGCGTTCCTGCACGTCGTCCCGATTTAGTCGCGAGCAAAGAGGTACCAACTGACGATAGCAGCGATGCCTGCGAAGCAGGATCAGGACCGCGGGCAGATTGACTGCCACTCGGAGGTACACCGAGCTTTGGCTGTGTTTGAGAATATTCTCGAGCACTGAGCGGGCCGTCTCGAGCTGGGTGGGGGATTTTCACGGCGTTCTGGGCATCGTATGTGCTTGCAAGGGAAATGGCCTTCGCCACATCCCTTTCTGAGAGCTGAGGTAGAGTCAATCCGGCCTTTCGCAGCTGTGGCTGACTGCCAAGCCCTGCAGATATGGATCCGGCGGCGAGGCTGCTGGCTCGGAGTCCATTGCTCATGCTTCCCTTGACCGCTAGACTGCTCTTCGGAATGTTCGATTCCAGCCTTCCAACACCTGACACGCGAGGGGACGCATCCGCCGAATCTTGCTTCTGATCAGCATGAAGACGCGGCGATACACGCTGCTCGCGAGGCGATGCCTCAGTTGTTGCATCTCGGAACTGCACAGTGGCCTGCGCTTGTGACAGGGAATCCGACTGTGTTCGTTGCATGAGATTTCTTTGGCAAGGGAACTGGCCAGCACAAGCCAAGATCCACGTAGGATGTCGAGCTGCTTAACTAGTACCTAGAGTCAGTTATACTAGCAGAGGCTTCGGTATCTAGTTACAGTTACCAGCTGTTGGGTCTTTGAACTGAACCCCCAACCGCGTTGAATCGGAGAAGTCAAATTGAGGCTTGCCTCTCCGCGTGCTACGTAGACCGTGTCACTTTATCGCGTTCAAACTGGAGAACAAGAGCTACCAGACCGCGCAAAGAGGTCACTTGAATACCTCCAGTGCGGAATACGCCTGTTGCTCTTCTCGCGTTCTGCGTAGTGTATCCAGTCAAGTCAGACGGCCGGTTAACTTTGGGCCGCGAATTGGCTTACTAAACGAGTATGAGGGGATAAGTAGCGAGGCACAAAGATTCAGCACAACGTCATTATTGATACAGCGTATGCAGCCCAGCAATCCATTCACTCCACCCGCTGAATGCCTTTCCAATGCGGGGTGATCAGAGAGGGTGAAAACCGACGTGAGAATTGGGACAGTGGATCCAGGTCGCTAGTGAGTGCCGCGGAATATAACTCGGTCATACGTTTTCCCACGGGGTGATCAGTCTGGCCATATGATTCCCACAAGTCGGCAGACTGCATATCGCGCAAAATCGCAATCTTTCCATTCTTTCGGTTACCTCTCTGCTGTGTATTCCGTCACCCCCGACTTCGGTCTCCAGGCATTCGAATTCGAATTGGCGAGCGGTCGTCGGTCGACCGGTTGGACCGCGAGTTGGGCGGAGCGGTCGGGAACGGAGATATTCTAGCACCCCGGAACCAGACCCACATGCGCAGTTGAGCAGTTGTGATTGCGAGTTAACTCACGCTAGCATGGCTGATACAGGCATGCATTGGTGAATAATTAAGGTTGAATTATCATTGTAATGATACATTGATGAATAATCAACCATTTATACTCACAATCAAACTGGACAACACCCTCTGAGACGACGAGCGCGCCGCAGTTCGCATCCAAACCCAAGCTTGATCGAAGCATAGCTCCTGTATTCCACCGCATTGCACGAGGCTGGGGCCGATATACGCGCGAGATCCTAACGCAGGATCGCCCAGCGCTGCTTGCCTCCCCGATATGGCCAACGCAGCGCCCCCGAACTGGAACGAACTCGCAAGGTATGTAGGCTGCCCAGGGACAATCCTGCGCCTGATCCTGATCTCCGGGCCCGATATAACCTACCCCCGCATGCATACTGCATGAAATGACCTACCATGCAAGTATACGCCATCTCGTACCGTTGTCCTCACTCGTGTACACCTTCTGTGCGCCGAACCATCCGATGCTTTAGACCCGAAGCCCGCACGAGCCTGTCGTTGGAGGTCTACGGATTCATCCTGTGGGTCGTGTCGTTCTTCCTTGGACTAGGATACTTTATCTATGCGTTTGTCTCACACAGTTGGTGGACCGAATTCATTCACACGTCGCTGGGCGGTGTCTTCCCGGGCGCAACGACTGTCGGAGCGACGGTGGATGAGTCACATCTGCAACCCAAGTACGTAAAACTTGCGAGTCTTAGGCTGCGCATGCATGCCTGAAGTGTGTGGGGCGTCTCGAGTTCGACTAACCACATGGAATGAGCTGCTACCCAACTACCCCATGCATGGACAATCCAGGATGCGTGAAATGATGACAATCAATTTATCTTTTTAACTGCAACATGAGCAACACGTGATTAGGAAATTGATCTGATCTCATGTATCCTGGATTCTTTGGATCATGCGCGCGGTATGCGTCACATGCGTGTGTTTGGCATTCACGTGGCCCGGCGTGCTGCGCGCCAAGATCTGTCCGCATGGCTGCACGGGTGACGACGTGATGATGACTGGCAACCGCCAACACGACTCTGACTCCCCGATTTGTTCATCGCTTCTCTCACAACCTCTAGGTACTGGGTCCTAGCAATACCAGCATGGTTAACAACCACTGCGATTTTCGCTTTCTTCTTCTATCCGATTTACAACCTGTCTTTGACGTACGACGATGACGAACTGAAGACCATGCCTGACCCGTTTGCTCGGTCACCCGACGTGGATCAGATTCGTCGCAAGCGTGCTGGGGAGAAACTCATTCTCAGTGTGTTTGACATTCCTCAGCATGTAATTGAGAGCGCTCGAGCGTCTGCGTTGAGCAAGCGACAATCGAAGAAGATCGAATAAGAGCCTTGGATCGGCGAGAACTCCCAGCTCAGTCCAAGTCACACGAACCAGCTGCGGAATCTTGCACTCCTGCTTGGTCTGCAGGCCGATACTTACACTTCTATCAAGTGTCGTAGCATCCTCATGTACATAGCTCTTCCAGTGTTTTATAAAGCGTATTCATGCAATACAACCCCATTGTCTTCATCAGGGAATCTGGGACTTGAGATCCCAGACCCAACGCAAGTGCATACTTTACGATCCATAGTGCGCACACGAGTCGAGTTCAGGTGGAATATGACCGAGCACAGCGTCAAATGAGTGTCTAGTTTGCATAGCTGGTTCATTCCCTACCATCGGGTTGCACGTGGGTTGAGCCGCAGCAGGCAGGTTTCTCCGAACCAACAGAAAATCCAAACGAGTGAACCTAACACTAGGCATGCAGATCTCGCGAGTTGCATCCGTTGCATTCGGCAAGATCACACGCAGGCTCACTCAACTCGCGGTTTCAACCCTAAAACACCCAACGCATCGTCACACACTCGCACCTGCACGTGTACAGAGCCTATTAACTATCCCAAATCGCAACATGTCCAGTGACTCCAACACCGACTTCCTCTGTGTCGATAGCTTCTGCCTGCGCCAGTTCTCGGGCACATCAGACCCTTCCTCGGGCACCATTCCTTACGACGTCAAGGCATTTGAGGCCAAGTGCAATGAGTATGTCAAGGAGAAGCTCGCAAAGAACGAGTCCTTCCTCGTGGACGGCTATGCTCCCTTCTGCAAGCACATCTTCATCGAGAACTTCACCGATGCTAAGCCCACCTACATCGAGCGTACGTAGCACTCCTCAAGTGCGCGCTTAATTGACCGTACCACTTCGCTCCTGGCCGGCTCAGGGACTCCAGAGAGGTGTCGATCATACCTGGAAGCACAACTGGTTCGCATCGCGACCCAACGACGATACGGACTTGGAAATGTGCTTTACAAGTATGCAGTCCTCGGCCTTCGACCACTACGCGACATCCCCCGGCTATGCCGCTCCCACCCTCACTTCGCCCCTGTCTCTTATCTCCGACCCCACTCTAGTTACTCCTGAAATTGAGCCTCTCGTGAAGACCGCTTACGTTGCACGCACGCCCGAAGAACTGCCCGTGCTTAACCGATTCGTCCCGGCTAAGAGCGTCCCCAACGTTCAGAAGGCCAAGTACCTCGACCTGATCTTGTACAGTCGTGAGCAGATCATCGAAGAGAACAAGGCTATGGGCAAGGAAGCTACTGATACTGCACCATGGGGCATTGTCTCCGTCAAGGCTCAGGATCATCCCTATGAGACCCCAATGCAACCCATCACCATGATGCGAAATGCTCTGGGCAAAGATCAGGGTGGTTCAGGTGTCCCACTCGAGGCAGACAAGTACCGCCAAAGTGTGGAGTTCTGGAGCAAGCATGTTTCACTCGTGTAAGGTCCGCTATGATTTTAGCGTCCGACATATGGGATCAGGCAATAAACAAACTACAACATGTTGAATGAGTTAAGAAAAGGTTGGGCTCGTCTATTCGAAGATGACATCTGCATGGACCGAATTCGCCGCTGCAGCTTGAGATGGTGGTGGTGTTGGTGATTTGACCGTTCGAACGATCTTACCCTTTCTGATCCTTGGTCTCAGTGGGAGCTTCTCCTCAAGCTCAACATCGACCTGTTTCAAAGTAGTGCCGGGCTCGGTCTTATCTGACGTCATGTGTGAGTTAATGTTCACCTCAGAGGTTGTAAGCGGTGTTTGCTCCTTCTCCTCCTCTGTCATATGCCCATTCTGCGCTTTCTTAGCTGTCCGTTTAGCTATTGATGAAGTCATCGCACTACCTTCAGGTGAGTACGACCGCGTCTTCCTCGGAGCAGATAGCACACGAGAAGCTGCGACCCGATCAGCCAACGCTGTCATGCCCAGCTCTCTGAGCGCCTTTGGTCCTTCCACTTCATCCAGACCACTGAACTTGAGCAAATCCACACTGGGCATGTGCGGCAGGCGAGTCTGAATCTTAACAAGGACGCGCGAGAACCAAAAAGATGCGCTTTGGGGAATGAGCTTGGATGCCAAGACCTTTGTGATAGGTGGAGATGGTCGTGCTTCAGCGTTCTCGATCGTCTCAACGGTGTCCTGCACACTCGCCTTCTTCCTTGACCCCCTCTTTTTCGTTGGCGCCTCTGTCTCGGAGAGTGCTGCCCGCATTTCGGCCAGGCACTCCGCCTCCTTCTGCGTTAGCCAGGTCTCGGGACGAAACACGGCCATTGGGGAAACTGCGATCGAAGCTTCCAGATCCTTCAAGAACGCCGCTTCATCAGGATACTTATTCTTGAGTCCGTAGGCATCTGCGACTGACTTGAACGCTTGCTCGCCAGAGCCATAAGACGATAGTAGTGTCACTGCTGATCGTGGCCCAATTCCTCTCACACCAGGAATATTGTCTGACCGATCACCCACAAACGCAAGGTAGTCTGTAAACTGCTCTGGCGTGACACCATACTTCGCCTTGACAGCGTCGGGTGTAATAATAGAATACGTTGTTGTTCCCGTCTCGGGTCGAAGAATTGAGACTTTGTCTGAAGCCAGTTGATAGAGGTCCTTATCATAGGTGAGGATGTAAGCTTTATCAATCTCCCAGCCATCCACATTCCTTTTGTCTGATGCGAGTTGAGCTGCATCAACTCGCACTTTACCTAACCTGAGATCAACCGAGTTCACACCATCCGCTAACTCAGAGGGATTGGTGGTCAGCAGAGGAGAGTGGAAGAGGTTGTTGAAGATTGGCCGAGGCTGGAAGCTTCGCTGTGCCGCCTCCGCCGCGTCTTGAAGAGGATTAGAAGAAGCAGTAATGCGTGGTATCTGAAGCTGGTCCGGAGTGTAGCCGAACTGTTGATAGAGCTGAAGCATGTCGCTCTCAAATCCAGCTTCATTGAGTTGCCTGGACAGGTAGAGCCGAACCAAGGCATCAGATTTGTGATCCGGGAGACTGAAATCATGCTGTGAACTCGTATTCGATGCAGTACCCGTGGGAACCATGCCAACAACCCCTCGTGCTGGGTCGAATTGCGCGCAGAGAGAGCCCACGACGTCGTCTGCTTCGAATCCCGGAACTCCGAGAGTGTTGATCCCAAGACGGGCCATGAGCGCTGGGAAAGCTTTGATCTGCCACATGAGGGACTATACGAGAATGCATGTTCAGTAGTAGGGTGTTGTTGCGAAAATCATGAGTTGCGTGCGCAATACCGTACCCCATCAAACAGCGCGAAAACCTCCGAGGCAGAATGATCTCAGTGACAGAAGCAGTGGGAGATTCGTGCAACTTACATCATTGACGGGGCCACGATTGGCCTTGTAGGTTGGAAATATGCGCTTGCGGAGGGTGTGGATAGGGGAATCGAGTGCAACAACTAGGTGTGAAGGTTGCACCTCCCTTAGCGCACGGAACAACTGATTGCAGAAGCCCGCCAACCCACTGATAACCTTTCCGTCTACGAGGCGAGTCAGAGGCTCGGCCTCCATGGCATAATGGGAGCGAAACAATATACTGAACGCATCGACGATCAGTAGATTACGTTTCATTCTCGCGAGCACACGTGCCTCGTGCGATTCACACTACTTGGAAAAGTAGTCGCTCGCTCGGGTTTTGAGATAAATTGTATCGGATTTATGGACTTGACGTGCTTCGGTAGTGGATGAGACTGGATTGTACATGTGTTGGTGTGTAGCGCTCTGCGCCGTGTGGGCTCACTGATACAATACTCTGAAAACGCGTATATACAATCAGTCACTAGGCTGGTTAGCTGATTGGTTTATGACGTTGAAACTACACTGGTCACTCACCTCAACTTCATGAAATGACTAAGGAAATATGCATTCTACGTGATAAACTACTGTACATGTGGATTACAAGATCTAGTACGCAGAAGATCGAGTACGGTTGCTTCACCACTCTTACTGGCGCTTCAACTCAGCCTCAACTTCCTTGCGCTTGGCCTCGATTGCTTCCAGGGTTAGGGAGTCTTCATCAGCATTGTCGAGCCATGCGAGCCATTGGTCAAACAATGCAACAATCGCATCCCTACGCACACGCGTGATACCCACAGCGCTCTGCGCCTGGGAGCGCAGCGAGTAGAGGTATTGCTCGAATTCGTTTCGAGCCTCAATGAGGCGAGCATTGGCCTCGTCCTCCAGACGATACTGCTCGGCCTCCTCTTTCATGCGCTCGACTTCTTCATCCGACGCACGTGAGCCTCGTGCAATCTTAATATTCGCCGTTGCGCGCGTCTTCTGGTCTCGAGCTGTGACGGAGAGCATGCCATTTGAATCGATCTCAAACGTGACCCCAATTTTGGGTTCGCCACGCTTGGCACGCTCAATGCCAGTAATCGTGAACTCACCCAAGAAATGGTTATCAGTCGTCTTGGGTCGTTCACCCTCGTACACACTGATGTCGACTTCGGTTTGGTAGTTCTCCTCAGTGGTGTAAATCTGCATTCTTGAGCAAGGGATGCGAGTATTGCGAGGAATAATAACTGACATAACTCGACCCACAGTTTCAATACCTAGAGAGATTGAGAGGCAGGGATACGTTAGTTAAGCATAGGTTCAGGCAAGCCACACTCATCAAGAAAACACCAGTCTCTTCAATGGCACACTCCAGAGTTGCCAAAGTACGCTCAGGGACTGACACAATATTTGGTTCTAATCAGCAGAGTCAAAGCTCATTCAGCCGGCACTTCCTATTATGTCTATAGCTCATCATCGTGGTACGGTGGCAATTTGGGGCATACAGCAAATAAACACGAGGGTCGCGAATAAGACGTACCTAGCGAAAGAGGCGTTACATCCAGCAGGAGCAGATCACGCGTCTCGGGTGTGGTCTTGCCAGCCAGAATGGCTGCTTGAACAGCAGCACCAAAAGCGACAGCTTCGTCAGGATTCAATGTACGGCAAAGTGCCTTGCCGCCAAAATACTCTGAGAGCATCTCCTGCAACTTTGGAATTCGTGTTGAGCCGCCGACTAGAACGATATCGTCGATCGCCTCGGGTTGCAGGCTCGCATCCTTGAGCACCTTACGGACGGTGTCAAGGCATCGAGCAAAGAGGGGTCGAGTAAGACGCTCAAACTCTGAACGCTTCAACTCATACTCAAAGTCATATTTTTTCTCGTCATCGTCTCGAGCAACCAGGGACTCAATTCGGATCGTCGTGGCCTCGGCGGTGGATAGCTCGCGTTTGGCCTTCTCGATGGCAGTCATCATGCGCTTAAGGGAGCGGGCAGACTGAATCTCAGGGATACCCTGCTTCTCCGCCTCACTTCGCAAGAACTCGTAAACAGTGTGATCGATATCCTCACCACCTAGACGAGTGTCACCACCTGTGGCCTTCACTTGGAAAACGCCTCCCTCAATCGTGAGAACAGAAACATCGAAGGTACCTCCTCCGAGATCGAAGACGAGGATATTGTCCGCTCGGCCGTCCTTGTTGATCGACTTCTTATCCAGACCATACGCCAGAGCGGCTGCTGTAGGCTCGTTAATAATACGAAGCACATCCAGGCCTGCGATAGCACCCGCTGCCTTAGTAGCAGCACGCTGGGAATCGTTGAAATAAGCGGGGACGGTAATCACTGCCTTTCGCACAGGAGTTCCCAGGTACTTCTCTGCACATCGCTTGAGATAGGCAAGGACGAACGCCGAAATCTCTTCTGGGGCGAAGCGCTTCCTCTTGCCGTTAATCATGACCTGGATGCACGGTCTACCAGAACCATCGGCGTCAACAACTTCGTATGGATAGCGTCGCACGTCTTGCTCAACACCTGCGTCTTGCAGGGACTGACCAATAAAACGCTTGACATCAAAGATTGTACCCTTCGGGTTGCGAGGTGCTTCAAGCTTTGCTGGTTGACCCACAAGTCGCTTACCCGTTTTTGAGAAAGAGACGTAGGACGGAGTCGTCATCTCACCTCGATCGTTGGGGATGACAATGACATTGCCATCCTTCCAGTACGTCACACATGAGTAAGTTGTACCGAGGTCGATACCAATCACGGGGTCTGTATCAACATCCGCAGTCGGCTGCTTGGACTCGCCCTCGGGCACAGACGAACTGCTACCACCGGCTCCAGTGCTTGTGGCTCTTCCGCCACCTCCGGATTTCTTTGCGCGAGCCGTTGCAATTGCTGCCTTAATTGCAGAGACTCCATCCAGAAGGGATTTATCCGTGGCATCGACGGCCAAACCGGCTTGGTACGCCTGAAGAGCCTCTTTGAGCTTCTTGAGCTGGAACAGGGCAGCTCCCTTGCGAGTGTATGCCTTGATCATCTTGGGATCAAGCTCGAGAGCTTTCTCAGCATCTGCCAGTGCCAGCTCAGCGAACTCGTTGTTCCTGCTTGATATTGCCTTGGCGAGCTGCAGATACGCAGCAGAGCGGTTGGAGTATGCCAGCACATGGTTCTTGTCGAGTTCAATCACCTTGCTGAAGTGTTCTACTGCGGTCTGGTAGTCAGCGCGGGCGAAAGCCGCCTTGCCGAGTTCGTTTTGTTGCTCCGGGGTGCTCATGGTCGAGTATCAGACTATGTCCTTCGAGAATAGAGCACTACGCGGGGCGTGAGTCGCGACCGCGTGCGGGTGTCTAGAATGGCACAAGGATCGATACGGCGAACTTCAATAAGACTATGGTACGATGTCTGCAAAAAGAATAGACTGCATTCTAAAAAGCTCCGACGTGCCCTAATGCATCATAAACATGGACAGATCGCGGGGAGAGCTCCAAACAAGCAAGCACGTCAGCTGCGCAAATCCGCGCGAAGGCGAATCAGGGCTAATCCAGGGCACATCCGGTTATTCTACGGAGACGTGACAAAATTACCGAAACATCCACACCACTAAACAGCAGTATAAAATGTCCATTCATCTGATCCCGCACCCACACCCGAGATATACATCCACGCAAATCGATGACTCCGCCTTCACTTTTCTTCCGATCGAATCTAGGCCAGGGCGGATAGACCGCTGCAGCCGCTTATGGACACGCAAAAATTGACGCGAACCGAGCTGGAAGGAAAGTGACAATGGGCGATATTTTGTTTGCGAATCCTGCACGATGTGCATGGTATGTGTGAATGTGAGGCTATAAGATGTGTGTACAATATCGCAGTGTATGATATACTGATGATTTACTCGCAAGATATTCCACAATATCACCGAAATATGTGGTACAATGAAAGCTTCCATGTGGTATCATCGACTCACGTGCCACAATACGAGCAATACGCCGAGAGTATCGCGGCCATAATGATCGTTTCTGATGCGGAGCTGTGTAACATTGCTCATCTTCCGTCGTCATTCGAATCCCTTCTCCTTCACCCTGTCAAACAGCCTCTGGAAACATGTTCCGAGCGATCGTTTCCCGAGCGGCATCGCTTGTGCAGGCGCCTAGCCGCGCTTTCCACACGAGCCGCGTGCTCCTGAGCCGCATTCCTACGCTAACGGATGAAGGTGCAGTCGCCGACGCCGTTATCTCCAAGGACACCGTCGACCGCGTCGCTGGTCCACGCGATGTCCACCGCAGAAAGGCATACATCTTCAAGCCCTCGCGCAACACCATGCAGAATGAGAAGAACGATCAGTGGTTCTGGCGCATCCAACTCGAGCCCGTCGACCGCTGGACTGGTACCCTCATGGGCTGGCCCTCCACTGAGGACCCTTCTTATCAAACTCTTGGCATGATGACCTTCGACACGGAGGAGGAGGCAATTCGCTTCGCTGAGAGCCAGGATCTCGACTACGAGGTGATTGAGCCCAAGCAGCGTGCCTACATTCCCAAGAGCTACGCTGCTAACTTCAAGTGGAAGGGTCCCCCGAAGGATCAGAAATAAGAGCACTGAACAGCTTGGCTCTTTGTTACAGACCCGATGAATCTACAGTTGTGTAAAGATTTGGAAGTAGGTCACAAGCTTGGCAACTCGTTCGTCATCTGTCACAACAGGTAGGCCGGCTTGCCCGCCTGAACTGAGACCTAGTTGCAGTAGTAGCAGCTGGTCGAGAGATGTTTCTATGAGCCGCTGCCAAGCTGCAAGCTGGTCGGTTGAACAAGAGAGAAACAAGATGAAAGGTTAGAAGAACTGGGGCACAGCAACCGACCAAGGTCCTAGATGGATCGTGGAAGGCAGAAGCCTTGCCAGTGAAACACTTTACGTTTAAGAACGTCAAGCTCCAGACAGAAGGCGAGCAGTAAGTCGCGCACTCGAGTGGAAGAATGAGGAATCAGCGTTGTCTAGGGCATGCCAGTTCGATGGCCGTACCCTCCTCCACTCATCTGATTATCAAAGTTTAAGCGTAGTCCTTCGAGTCTGGAGCGTCGCGAATGGTACAGATGGTACTAATAGGACTAGTTACATATATTTTTCATCCTCGTGCATAAAATGCAAATACGTACAAGACATTGCGAGTGCACAACGCTACAAGATCCATGAGAACGGCAGACAACTCGGATGCCAAGGCTCGCGAAATACATTCACAAGGTGTAAACTACGTATTGTATTCCTTGGGGAGATGCTAATATGCGTGCATGTATGCATGATTGCGTGTGTGCGGGGATACGCTAGGGACTTGTCGCTATTTGCCAACAACTGCAGACTTCCCCATCCAGCATAAACATACACTAGAGAGCTATACGGCGGTAAGTTCTCCATTCGTGCATTCTTAACTTACACACTAGCTTGCTCTTGGTAAGCGACTGAAGTCGTCTCTGTCGCCACTGCCCATGCTCTTCTCGTTCTAGTCGTTCTAGGTTGCGAAGTCACGCGGATATCACATGGGCATATTCGTAGTTCGCTTCACCAGGGATGTCATTGAAAATCTGCCATGGTGAGTGACTCTACATGTACCGTTGTTCATACGTCGATCGTTGAGCCATCTATAGATACATCAGGTGCAAACCCACTTCAGACATTGACCACGCCTGGAAATCGTCGCACCAGGCGTCTAGCATGTCTGAACAGGCCTGTACCGCAGAAGCGCGCGTTCGCCTGACATGCGATTCGGAGTCGCGGCCTGAGCCGTTCGGTCTAGGAGCGGAAGGTCGAAGACACCAACTTACGCACGGATGTTTGTGTTGCCGAGGTGGAGGTGGGCGGCAGAACCCAGGCGCACGCCGCGCTAGCTGGTAAGATAGGGAGCACAGAGCACACACGACGGCTTAGTTGCCGTCCTCCTCGTTGCTCGAGGAGCTGGTGTTCTGGCCACGTCGAGAGCACCAGCCAATGATGGCGCAGATGACGAAAACGGCAGCGAAAGAGCCAATGAGACCAGCGAGGACGTCACCAGCGTCGGCGGCGGCCACGTGGAACTGCGCAAAGAGCGCGATAACCGCGAAGAGGTAGAACAGAACTTGCTGCTTGGTAGAGTACAGCATGGCTGCTGGGTTTACGGGGAGATGAACGGGGCGGGCAAACGAGATAGGGTGAGAGGGTGGTTCGGAAAAATTTACCCGCGCATCGTCCACGAGTGACTATCGTGGTGAATTGAGTCGAAATACACTCCGAATAAGACACTTATCCTCGGGGATACGTATCTTTTTCTGCGAATATGCGAGTTGGGGTAGGTTACGTGGGGGGTATGAAAGGAGTATACGGGTGTCAACACGCAGTCCCCACGTAATGACCCTAGTTTTCGCCCGACTCACAGCGCGCAATGCCCTCATTTTGGGCGATAAACCCCCCCGTCTGGCGTCGCTCTTGCTCGGTTCGGGGAGGAATTCCATCCACCCGGGGCGGCCATTGCTGGCATTGGAAGTTCGAATTTGAATTTGAATTTGTGCTGCGCGGGCAGATCCAACGGCTTGGGGGGTGCTGGGAAATGTGGTTGACCGCGTTCGGGGGTGACGAAATACCTCCCACACTTCGAAATATCCGCATGTTTAGGGTGTATTTTCAGTGGATGGAGGTGATATGTCCCAAGTGATACCCAGGATTTCTGCAAGATCACATGTAGTTGCGTTGATAGAGATGCATGAGTGCTCGGAATATAACTGCGATGATCACAAAATTGAACCACAACTTTCGGCTCGCTCCCAACCGACCGCCTATACCCTGCGTTCGGGTGTTGAGTCTAGGGTGTGGAGTAACCGAGCCCCCCAGTTAACCCCGCCAAACGGTGCAGATCGAGACACCAACTCATATACGCCTGACACCCGCCTACCCCTAACAGATCCCCAGCAGTCCATGCCCCCCAAGAAGAAGGTCCTCTCCCCAGAGGAACAGCTCGCGGCCAAGATTGACGCGTTTAAGGAGCGTGCGGCGAGGGCAATCCGCATGCAGGAGTACCATGACGCTGTGGAGGCCATGACTGAGGCGATCAAGCTCCAGCCAACCAACCACACCCTCTACGCAAACCGATCCTTGGCTCGCCTCAAGCTCGCCAATGCACAGCTCGCGTTCGAGGATGCCAAGAAGGCGATTGAGCTTAAGCCTGACTGGGCCAAGGGTTACTTCCGTGTTGGCCAGGCTTCTGAGGCTCTGATTCAGTATGCTGAGGCTGCTCAGTACTACCGCAAGGCGGTCGAGCTTGATGCGAGTGAGGCCGACTTCAAGGCTGCGCTCGACGAGGTTACGAGCATTCTTGCGGAACTCTCGCTGGGTGAGGGCAAGAGCGACGAGGAGAACCCCGATAGCGACAAGTTTGATGCACTCGTTCAGTGGCTTCGCGAGGGTGGTGCTCGCTTCCCCAAGCTCTACATGAAATACTACTCGCAAGACTACCGTGGTGTCCACGCATTGACACGCATCAACAACAACGAACAGATCCTTTACGTGCCTCTCAAGTACATCATGACTTCTGAGGTTGCTAAGGCGTCTGATATCGGCACGCAGATCATCGAGTCTGGCTATGAGCTTCGTTCCAAGCACTCCTACCTCGCGTGCTACCTCTTGCGCCAGCGTTCCATGGGCACAAGCTCCTTCTGGGAACCCTACATTCGCATTCTCCCTGTCCACTTCCGCAACATGCCCATTTTCTTCACAGAAGATGAACTCGACTGGTTGACTGGTTCATTCACACTGTACAAGATCGGCGATCGTATTGATTCGCTGCGACGTGAGTACGATGCACTCCGTCGTGTTGTTCCACTGTTTAAGCCATTCTCGTACGAAGAGTTCGTTTGGGCCCGTCTCGTTGTTATCACACGTATTTTTGGTATTGAGGTCGGTACCCTCAAGACCGATGGTCTCGTTCCCTATGCAGATATGCTCAACCACAAGATTCCTCGTGAAACCAAGTGGTGCTATGACAATGATATGCAAGGCTTCGTTATTACCTCACTCAAGGCGCTTCAGCGTGGTGAGGAGATCTTCGACTCGTACGGCCACAAGTGCAACAACCGTTTCTTCATCAACTACGGTTTCGCGTTGGATGAGAACCCTGAGAACGAAGTCGTCATTCGCTTGGAGCTCAACCCTCGCGTACCTGGCTACCGCTTCAAGTGCGATCTGCTTGGTGGCCGCTTCGAGAATGGTATTCGTCGTGAGTACCAAATCCCCGCAACTTACGTCTCTGAGAAGACTCAGGAGATGTTCTCTTTCTTGCGTCTCGTCCACGCACCCGAATCTGAGATCATCAACCTGATTGATGCTAGCGGCAAGGTTAAGACCAACCCCGAGACCAAGGGTCTTGATATCAAGCCCATCAGCATCGCCAACGAGATCAAGGTTCTCAAGACGATCGCTGATGCATGCAAGGTCGTTCTCGACCGATTCCCCACTACCCTCGAGGATGATGAGAAGTTGTTGCAGAGTGGTACCCTCGCTCCTTACTCCAACGAGCGCAACTGCGTTGTTCAGCGGGTGGGTGAGAAGCGTGTCTTGAAGTGGTTCATCGAACTTGCAGCTAAGAACATCCCTCTCCTGCAGAGCGATTGGGCAACGGTTAAGAAGATTGCTATGGGTTCGATTCGAGATGGCTACCACAAGGACTTTTACTTGGCGCAAGTCGTCGCCAAGCTTGTCGAGGCTGGTAAATAAGCCGAGAGAGACTGCCCAAGGCCGTTCAAGGTCTTAGAACTAACTGTGTATTGAGCATAGGTGAGTAAGTATACTAATTGCAGAATACAACACACGGATTGTGCTACTCTGTGATGGATAACGGGCTAGTGGGAGATGATAAACAGCAAATGGGGGGGGACTATGTTCAGATGAGCTCCCTTGGCGACAACGAGATAGTAGCACAAGAATACTAGCAGTACCTAATACAATAATGGCTTTAGCGCAGATTCGTCGAAAGCCATCACTAGGTCAGCTAAGGTGCTGACCATGAGGAGTTGTGGTCTTCTAACGTGCCTAGCATAGACAGAGAAAATCCCTGGTGATACAGTTAAGTCTACTAAGAGTTTTCAATGTAGCTACGGTACAAGTCTGCGAAGTTCGCACGACGGCTGTGTGGACCGGATGCATCGGAATCGTCGTCGTTATTCGATTGTTTCTGCAACAGGTTGTGGGGGGAATCAAATTCAACTGCATTTCCGCTTTCCATTACGAGGATTCGATCACTATTCATCACAGTGTTCAATCGGTGCGCAATGGTCAGCTGAGTGGTCGATGGGAATCGTTCGCTGATCGCCTTCTGAAGCAGTGCGTCGGTCTCGCTATCCACAGAGGACGTCGCTTCATCGAGAAGCAGGATCTTGGGATTCTTCAGCAGCACTCGAGCGAGGCATATCAACTGACGTTGACCCTGAGACAGGTTGGCACCAAACTCTTGGACAGGGCTCTCAAGCTTGCCAGGAACGGATTCGACATAGTCGCCCAGACCAGCATTCTGCAACGCCGCCATGATCTGCTCGTCTGTGTAGTGTCCAAATGGATCGAGGTTGGATCGAAGAGTTCCACTGAAGAGAACGGGATCCTGAGGGACAATACCGATCTTGGAGCGAAGGTCGTGCAGGGCTAGATTTCTGATGTTTACACCATCGATTGTGATCGAACCACGTTCAATTTCGTAGAGTCTCATGAGGAGCACCATGAGTGAGCTCTTGCCGCTACCGGTTCGGCCAACAACGCCAATCTTTTCCCCTGCATTAACGCCGAAACTCAGGTTATGGAGCACAGGTGGTAGTTCAGGGCGATAACGCATCTTCACATTGTGATATTCGACCACACCCTTAGATGGCCAATCTGCAGGTGGACGGTAGCCATTGATTCCTTCGTCAAGGCTCGGCTCTTGAGGCACTCCATCGATGTAGTACTGCAGTCTCTCAATGGAATTCATTCGGGCGGAGAGCTCCGTAGTCATCATCACGAGGAAGCCGATCATGCCCGAAAAACCGAACATGTACGTAAGAACCACACCGGAGAGACCGATGGCGGAATTGCCACGTGAACTGACAACTAAGAAAATGGCAATGGTGAGAAGCGAGAATTGAATCAAAGAAACTCGAAGACTACCCCATCGATATACCATTCGCAACCAATACAGGGCCGAGTTGTCTTCATCGATGCGGCGCACATTTTCGACTTGAAACTGACCTGTGCGTCCAAACGCACGGATTGTGGAAATACCCCGCAAAGACTCAGTGAAGTGCTGATACAGTGGCGACCTTGCAACTGACTCGATTCTTTGAATTTGCACTGCCGCTGGAGAGTAGTACGTTTGAAGCAAGACGAAAACAATGAACATGACTACCAGAGGGATTGTAAACCACGGATACGAATAGGCACACACGATCATTGAGCTCAACATGCTGAATGAAATGGTAATTAAGTTCATACCCATCAGGGGAATAAATGTATCAACCGCATCAAGGTCCTTGCTGAACCTGTTTAGAATACGGCCGCTGGGAGTAACATCAAAGAAGGCAGAAGAAGCTCGAAGGACTCTATCGATCATGTTGCCGTGATAGTGTGTGGAAGCTGCTGCCGTGGCTCGAGCATAGAACCGGGCACGAATGATCATCGCGACAGTACTCACAGCCAGGGTGACGAAATAGAAAGTGCGATACCATCCATGAGACTTGTTCCATCGATCGTCAACCCAGTAGCCCAGGAACATACCCAACCATGCCATCGCGCCTTGGCTCACGAGTGTGAAAAACAGAGTCATCAAGAAGTTCGTAAGGCCCATATTCCTAACATACCACCAATACAGCTTCCATGGAACATGGCCGACCACAATTTCCTCGGTTTGGATTTGTTGACCCTTCTTCAGTTTCCCTCCACCGACGTATGCACTACCTCCAGACAACTGACCCGCGTTCTTCGTCTCGACGAGTGCAGAGTTTGTCTTTCCAGTGGGTTCCCTTTGCTCAAGCGCTTTCTCAGCTGGTCCAACTACGGTGGGCTGGCCTGGATTAGATGGATCTTTGGGTTCACTTGCAGCTTTCTTCTCCAAACTCTCGCGATAGGTCCTCATCATTTGATTGAAGTGGTGGCTCGACTCGGTCAGTTGTGAGTAAGTTCCGTGTTCGACAACATATCCGATCATGGGGCCGCTCGCTGAAGTTGGAGTTGAGACGGACGACTTGGACTCGGCTGTGGGCGACGGCTGCTGTCCACTGGGGTTTACCACAGTGATTTGCTTTAACTCGACTTCGGTGGGAAGGGGTGATTGGCTCTTACTCTCAGCCTTAGGCGCACTCAAAACATAAATGTAATCACATCGAGGGAGGAGGTGTAGTTGATTCAAAACAATGATTCGGGTTTTGCCAGCTAACTCCTTCTCAACACACTCAGAGAAGATATGCTCTGCGACGTGAGCATCAACAGCTGAGAGCGGATCATCGAAGATGAATACATCAGCGTTCGAATAAAGAGCCCGAGCGATGGCAACACGTTGCTTCTGGCCGCCCGAAAGGTTAATGCCACGGTCTCCAATCTCAGTCTGATCGCCCGCCTCAAACTGAGCAATGTCTTGGCGCAATGCACATGCATCGAGAATCCGCTCATAGCGAGATCGATCTTCGTCATTCGTGATGGGCTCGCCAAAGGTGATATTCTTCTGCAGACTCGTGGTTTGAATCCAGGCCGTTTGGGCAACATAAGCAAATCGAGAGTTTGGATCTCTTGCCACCTCACCCCGAACTCGGTCAAGCTCACCTAGGATACCAGCAATCAAGGAGCTCTTGCCGCTACCCACTGGGCCGACGATTGCTGTAATCTTACCTTTTGCAGCTTGGAAGTTAATATTCTTGAGAACCAAGGGTAGTTTATCGAGGCGTGCTCTCTGCTCCTCGGTCAGATCGCCAAGGTATCGTGGGATCTCACCTAACGTCGGCTGGTTGATAATGTCTGCGCTTGGCGATGAGGGACTCATGTCCACTTGAGATGTAGGGGGAGTCGCAGCAGATTCTGGCGCGAGTGTATCCAGGGCGAGACGTACCGATCGCCAAGTGAAGCTGCACTGATGAAGTTCCACTGCATTCGCGGCATTTGTCGGCTTGTCAAAGGCCAGTTCATTGACTGGATCATGGAGGATAGAATCCTGCATCTGATCCAATTCACGAGCCTCAGCATCGAGATCCCGATCGGAACCTAGAGCCGGAGACTGCAGCCGTACCTCGGCAAGTGCATCCGTTGGAACGTGTCCCTCGAGCCTCTTCTTCAACAAGTACTCTCGCTTTCGATGCAGAAGGGGACGGGTAACATCGAGTTGACGCAAGGACTCAAGTTCAGGAAGCATTAAGAACTTCTTGATACGCTGAGCAGAAATGCTGCCGGAGGCAAGCCCATTCACAACATTTGGAAGTTGCATAACGGAGCTCTGGAGTGCATTGAAGTATGCTACAGCCTTGAAAACGGTTGCAGGGGAAAAGTTATCGTGAAGTGCTGAATAAACTGAGAATGTGGCCACAGTGAAGAAGGCCATGGTCGAGAAGAAGATACAGGTCATTAGACCTGCAAACCAGTTCATATTAAAGAGTGCATCAAGCTCATCTGCGCGCATTGAATTGAGCTTATCTCGGAAGAAGTACTCCCAAGCGTAAAGCTTCACGATCCTGATACCTTGTAAGACCTCATTTGTCAGCTTCACGCGTCTATCAGAAGCTCCTAGCTTTCTCATCAAAAACATCGCAAACTTGCTCATGAGCGTCGCGGCAAGAGTTACCATGACGACAAGTATACCAAATCCAACAAACATGGATGCTCCGATTGTGTCATAGAGCAACCACAGAATGATGGCAAGCTGGACGGGCAAAAAGATGGCAGACCAACCAAAGTAGCATGCTTCGCCGATCTTCTCGGTATCCACTGACATCAAATTGACAATCTGACCCATGGAAAGGCCTTGCGAGGATGCTGCAGCGGCTGCTGCGGCAGAGGCAGCTGCAGGCGCTGGTCGTTGTCCCGGCTGCTGAGCTTGGGCTTGTGGAGGTGGCACCTGCGGCGGCTTCTGTGGGCTTTCATCTGCAATGACAATCTTCAATGCCTTGGTATAAATCATAGCGCACAGTCCTGCACGAATACGCATGTACATCTGAACACCCTGAAAGAAGAAGCGCTCGTTCAGAAGATTGAACGCTAGCATCATCAATGCAAGCGCCATGCCGTACAGGTAGCCGCTCTTCTCATCTTGGGTTGGATCTGCGAGCCATCGTAGGATCTTCTCGATCAAAATGGGCTCAAATATTTGCTCGACCCTCATCAAGGCTTGAGCGATAATGATCACAAAGCTGGACCATCCCATCGAGGCGAGCAGCGCCCGGGCAAGACTAGGCTCCTTTGGAACAAACTGCTCGCCTGGCTTGAGCTTCTGTCGGCGCTTCAGCTCACTTTCTTCGTGGCGTTTTAGATGTTGTTCCCAGTACCCCGCAATATGTGGAGCACTCACAAGAGCAGAGTGTCCAACTTTCACTTTGGGGATGTCATCTTTCGTGAGCGTACGGGCATATCCGAGTGAGACAAGTGGGCCCACGAAGGAATACGTAAGAATCGAGCAGATACTGGCGCGTTCCTCCGGATTGCGCCCCTCCTGGTCTGGCTTGAGTTCTGCCGGAGTTGGATACTTCTCGAGGAGCGCCTGAAGCTCTTGCTCAACTTTCGTCTCATGAGTCAGAACGTCGTCCTCGACAAGGCGATCTGCTGGAAGCGTGCCTGTGCCTGCCACAGTATCTTCGACCGCAGCGGACTCGGACTCATCAGGCTGGGCTCGAATTGTGTCATTTGAGCCTTGGAGGGGGGATCCATCTCCATCGTCTAGGTGAAGTCTCACTTCGTTGGGCTTATCCTGGAGAGGAATCGATTCTGGCGAGACCTGTGACATCGTGACTATGTGTGCAGATGCGGCCCCAGTCGGTTCTCGTGTCCAACGGTCGTGATCCGAACCGAGTGTGCCAGGCCTGAATGAAGATCCGAAGGGGGGGGGGGGGGGGGGGAGAAAAGTTGTTTTGTAGGAAAAAAGGGGCGGAGAAAGGGGAGAGGTGGGGTGTGTTGTGGGG